>Ga0310691_10000284_pt1 | contig 103205 bp, 92 predicted proteins | sample 176DNAGHGlowgp2_FD_203887 | JGI IMG/M metagenome (GOLD analysis project Ga0310691, IMG submission 203887) | Sheep rumen microbial communities from Palmerston North, Manawatu-Wanganui, New Zealand - 1766 DNA GHGlow gp2 (v2) (version 2) | ecosystem: Host-associated > Mammals > Digestive system >...
TGAAAAGACTTTCTATATGGGCATCAACATCGACCAGGTCGGAGCAACTGAGCAGAAGTATCAGCTCCTTGACTGCGGCTGGAACCTGTGGAAAGGCGGAGAAGAATGGAACTACGCACCGGGCGGAACATTCTGCTGGATCTGATAAGATAGCAAAAATCATACTGTGTTTGATAATTCAAAACAGCACTCGTACACAAAGTACGGGTGCTGCTTTTGTTTTAAACTATAGCATATTCTCCGTATTACATTTTATCAGCAGAAAAGAGAAATTACCATCGAAGGAACAAAGTTCCGTTTATTATCATTGACCGCATTAGTTTTCAAGAAGCTGCTTTGCTCTCTTGTGTATCTGATCTTCGATAAGCTTTAGCCGGTTGCTGTCAAGATTATAGCGTGGATGCTTTTGAAACCTGAAATCAAGCAGTTTTCTCAAGTCCTCTTTGTGCTTGCCCGTAAGCACTGCTTTTGCTGTGCCGATAAAGCCATCATACACGCTGGGAACAAGCGTACTTGCATACTCGTCAAGAAAGATAGAACGGAAACTGCACGAAAGTGCAAGAGAGATACAGCGGCAGAATTTGACAACAGAGGAATATAAAAAAGCAATACAATTACGAAAAATTTGGTGCGAAGGCAATTTCTCTCATCAAAAAGAAAATCACAACCTTAGACGCACCCGCAAGCGTGGCATTGAACGGGTGACCGAGCAATGCCTATTATCGGCGTGCGCCCTGAATTTAAAACGAATGGTAAAGCTCCTCAAGGGGAAGCTTTTGCAAACGATATATTCGATGTTTATCAGCTCGGTGGACTACCGGGCTGTTTTTTTTGAGAAATTTAGTGGGTTTGTCAACAGGGCCGTAAAGTAACAGCCCTTGTGCGCTACTTTGAATCAGAGTCCAAAGTGACATTCATTTTAGATCTCCATATTTTTTCAGCTTTCTCGTACCGCTGATTATCATAAAACTGGCGATACCGAGTACGATCACAAGCACAGAACCACCTGTGACTGTATTCATAATGAGCCTGAATTTGTTATCGTCAGCACCGCCGAAGGTGTGAAGCATCGAGTTTTGCAGAGAAAACATAGACATTACCGCACCGCTCATGGTAAGGTCTTTGGTGGCAAGCAGTATCGCATTGTCGCTCCTGCGGAAGGATATGACTTTTGTGATACTGCTGATAAAGCAGAAAAAGGTGTAAGCAGCCGATATGATAACAGCAGTCCGGGAATAGGAGGTGACTTCATTTCTCCATATCATCTGCACAGACATCCCGCCGATAGTCAGATTCAGGAACATCATCATAATACCGCATCTTCGGTATGTACGGTATTCATACAGCTTGCTGTTCTTATCAGTGCTTTTTTGCCTGCGGTGATCCTGAGCCAGCATAAAACGTGCCGCTGCAAAAACGAAGTAGTAAATGCCTATCGAGATCAGCCAGGCAGAACCATCGTGTATTCCCGAAGTCACCTTGAATGTGGCAAAAAGAAGATTGAATGCAAGCCCGAAATATAGTGAAACTACCGCCCTGAAATCCTTGCTTTCAAGATACAGGGCGGTCAGTTTGTTTTTATGCATCAGCTTTCTGAAACCAACGATCGCTTTTATTTCATCTCCGGTCATCAGTTCTCTGATGCGCCGTATCACACGCTTAAAGTCAATTACAGAAATTATGAGCGCATAGGTTGACAGCAAATAAGCGAACAAGGAGATCGGATTCATCGGAGAAAGAAAAGCCAGTACCATGACCGTTAGCGGTATCGCAATTACATCAATGATAATGACCGCTCTGACAGGCGGCTTGAATATCTTGCTGAGCTGTCTTTTCAATGCTCTCCCTCAATTCATTGTTCTCCGGCAGCTATCTCATTGGAGAGCCGGATTATCTGCGGCGCGAGCTCTTCTTTTTTAGCAGCCACCATTTTTGAATACAGAGGATAGTTCACAATGCAGACCGCCGCGCCGACAAGTCCCAGTACGACACCGAGTGCAAACAGGTCTGACCATACCAGACAGCAGCTCATTCCAAGACCAAAGATCAGGATACCAATGATCCCAACAGACAGCGAAATGACAGAAGGCATTTTTGTGACGCTCTGGTCCAGCTTTCGGAGCAGTTCGATCTTGTTGACCATTTCAGGCTTTTCCTGATATTTCTGTGCAATGCTTCTTGCTTCCTCAGCGATATTGACTTTACTCATAACTGTACCTCCTAAAATTTTACTTGACATTTTGCTTGCAATGGTGTATGATAAATACAATACACTTGTATTGTATATCCAGATTATATCATAATGTGTTTTGTATGTCAATGCTTCTTCGCTTTTTGAGACATCAGGACATATTTTGTATCGCATAGGAGGCAGTCATGAGAACAGCAGAAGAGATCGAACGCACAAAAGAGAGCCTGAAAGATGCCTTGTTCGCTTTAATGACGGAAATGGAGTATCCGAGCATCACCATGAGTGAAATAGCTCAGAAGGCAGGCTATGGACGGGCAACACTTTACCGCCATTTCCAGTCAAAAGAGGATATTATCAAGTTTTATTTTGAGAAGAACAATGCGATCTTTCAAGACCTGAAAAGTATTACCATCAGGAGTAAAGATGATTTCTATGAAGTGATATTCAGAGTATTCTCCACGCTGAAGGACAACAAGGAGATCGTAAAGCTGCTGATATCGGCACATCTTGAATTTATGTACCTCGACTTCATGAACACCGCACTGGTCAGGAATTTCGAGCAGAACGGATATACTGCATCACGGTATTCGCCGTATTATTTCATGGGGAGCTTGTTCAATGTGTCGATGCAGTGGGTGCAGAATGACTGCGAGGAGTCAGTCAAACAGATCACCGATTTTTATTACGACCACTTGTTCAATGTCAGGCTGGTGCCGTGAGAGTTTTTCCGATACATGATAAAGCAGCCGACAAAATGCCGACTGCTTTTCTTGTTATGATGCCCTTTCAAACGGGCTCTTGAAATCCTTTTTGGAGAACGAGGTCAGACGTCCGTTGCTCACCCATTCTATGAATACATTGTCGAGTTCGTCGATGTATAAGACCGTGGCAATGCTGCCGACGGGAACGCTGTCACGCATCAGGCGTATCGCTTTTGATAAGACAGGTACGCTGACTTACGGCAAGCCGCAGGTGGTCACAGCCTTCTCCTGCGACAATACTTATTCGGGCGATGATATTCTCCGCTTCGCCGCACTGGTGGAACAGAAATCAGAATACCCGCTTGGCAAGGTGCAAAGCAAAAAGCTCCCCGGACGCACGACCGCGCCCGGGGAGCTGTGCTATTATACTGTTTTACTTCTTCCTCTTAATGATGATAGCCGCTGCCGTAACAACTGCTGCAAGGCTGCTGCCTGCTGCCGCTGTGCCGGTCTTGGGAGGTGTATCGGAAGGCTCGGTATCCTTTGCGGGCTCGGGAGCAGTGATCGTGAAGGGCTCGCTCCTGTTCTCGCCGATGTAGAGCGTGCTGTCCTCGTTTGCAACAATGCCTGCGATGTAGGTGCCGGGCTCGGTCGGGAAATCAGTGCCGACTCTTGTAAGGGTCTCGCCGCCAGCGGTCTTTTCGTAGGTGAAGTAGATGATGTGATATTCGCTTGCCGGAACGGTCTTGCCGTCAACCGTTACTGTAACGGCTTTGTCAGCAGCATTGACTGTTACCGTTCCCTCGGAAATGTCTATTTTAGCGTCTGCGATAGTCACTTCAATGCTTGCGGGCTTGCTGTCGTTGTGATTTTCATCACCGAGCACCTTGTACCAAACGTAGTATGTGCCTGCGTCGGCGGCGGCCGAAACGAGCTCAGTGTAGGGCTCAAGAGCTCCGTTTTCATCACCGATAGCGTAAACGAGCTTTCCTCCCTCGGCTTCGCCTGCGGTAACGAGCTCTTGATGCTTGCCGTTAGCGATCAGACCGCTGACCGCTAACGGAGCAGTCTTGACGGCAGCGTCTGCCTTTGCGATGGTGACAGTACCGGCAATGTTTGGCACAAGAGCCGAGCCGGCTGCAAGATAGTCGTCGCTTTCCTCGGAATACCAGCCTACCTCATATGTTCCTGCGTCCTTGACCTGCGGATATCCGCTCGCAACAGCAGTCCATGCGGTATCGCCGGACTTTCTGTAAACATAGTGGATAGCGCCGCCTTCGCCGTTGTCAGAAGTCACAAGGTTCTGTGCATCGCCGTTGTAGGTCAGACCCTCGGCAAGGACAGGGGCATAGGTCGGTTCGATCGGATCTTTCGTCCACTTAGCATATACCGTTGTATTGCCTGATATAGCGGAATTAAAATCAAACGGCGTTGTAAGCTCTTTATCCGCATACCAGCCTTCAAATTTATATCCCTCTTTTGTGGGGTCATCGGGCTTTGCTGCCTTATCACCCTCATTAACACCCTGTGTAGGTACTGTCGAGCCGCCGTTCGTGTCAAAATCCACGGTGTAAGCCGCGATCATTGCACCTGAAAACACGGACGTGTTTCTTGTCTTGCCTGCATCCAGCTCATACGCCCAGTGCCATGTTACACCGCTGTCATCTTTGACATCCTCTACGCCGTTTCCGAAGTAGTTATCAAAGCAGTTAAAAAAGAATCCTATCCAGACACCAAGATCATTAACATCGGAAAGAGCAATATCAAATTTCAGGTCTTCGTTTGACAGAGTGATACCCGATGCGGTTTTAGTTACAGCAACATTATCACCGTCACGGCTATTAGCTTCCAGTCGCTTCGGTGTGGTCAATTGAGTATCACCCATTGAGCCGATCTTTATGTACTTCTTTGTTTCGGAAGTATTCTCGACATCATAATCGATCTTGACAGTTTTGCCGCCATTTACCAATTCGGCGCTTATCTTCACCTTTACTCCAAGCTCTGTGGAAAAATCATATACCTTGCCAAGTGTTAATGAATAATCACTATAAATATTATATGCGTTAGTATAGTTCACTCCGTCATCGCTCACAGCGATGTAAAATTTAAATCCCGTATTACCGTAGGTCGTCCGAATAGTCGTTTCCCCGTCCTTACCGTATAAGTTCAAGCTTATTCCATTTGTGTTGAAGCCGACGTAATCACTTTCATCTTTTTGCTTTGCGGTTTCGCTTGTATCCGCAAGCCCCTCAGCACTTGCAACGACAGCCGTATCAAACAGCTTAACTTGTCCAAAATTTGCAGGCGCAGCACCTGCCACCATTATGACAGCCAGAGCCGCAGCTGCAAAACGTTTAACAGTTTTGTTCATATTTTTCCTCCTTCTGATTTTGAAAAATAAAAAGCACATCCCACGGGACTTATCCCACAGAGTATGCTGTATCAACGTATTGAAAAAAGGGCATAGTTATGCTGTCTGTCTGTCTGTCTGTCAAATTATACAGGAACAGCATAGCTTTGTCAACCCTTTCGGCAAAGATTTTACTGAAATTTCTTTTCTTATTATAGCACATTTTGGATAATTTGTCAAGCAAAAATAACCAATATATGGATAGTTTTATTTTTTACCAAAAGAGGAATGTCACCTTGCAAAAATGATAAGCTCAAAGCAAAGCACCGCCCCGAGCCAGACAAAATGAAAAGCCCTCGCCGCAGTTAAGGGCGAGGGCATCGGTGCAGGGGCACGCCCCTGCTGGAGCTGGTAGCCGGACTCGAACCGGGTGCTAACGCGCACGGCGTAATGCCGCCTTTTGATACTATAATCGAACCGAAAACTTTGCGTGACGGCGGGTTTCAGCTTTAGCAGACCCGAAACTAAAAGTCCGCACAAACACACATCGCCCCGAGCCAAACAAAATGAAAAGCCCCCGTCCCAGTAAAGGGCGAGGGCTTTGGTGCAGGGGCACGCCCCTGCTGGAGCTGGTAGCCGGACTCGAACCGGCGACCTGCGCATTACGAATGCGCTGCTCTACCAACTGAGCCATACCAGCATTGTTATGTACCGATAACTATTTAATTATAAAACATAAGAGCTTTTTTGTCAATACGTTTTTTTTGCAAAAAGGAAATTTTTTTCTCGAAAAGAGTTGAAATTTTCAGAACGATGTGTTATAATATATTTTGACCATGCGATAATACCGCCTGAATGTGCCGGGGCGGCTCCGAAAGCGGTATAACCTAAACTGAAAGGATATGTTTCAATGAGCGTGACCAAGCAAAGATCGTCCGCCGCCAAGGGCGTTGCAGTGTTCTTCATCGTTTTTATAATCGTTGAGGCGCTGATCCTCTGCGGCTTGAAATTCTTCGTTTTCAAGAATAAGGACGTTACACCGAGCATCGCCGGGTACAGTATGTATATCATGGAAAGCAAAAACATGGGCGACGATGTCCCCCAGAGAGCCCTCGTTATAGCTACCAACGGCGCTCCCGCTACCAACGACGTCGGTAAGGCTGTCCTCTGCGAGGAGGTCCCCGGGATCGGCGATAAGGGCGGTAAGGGAACTTCCGTTTTCTGGCTGGCTGATGTCTCTATAAGCAACGATAAGAGCGGTGTTGTCTATACCGTATATCAGGGCAAGAACTTTACCGACACCACCAAGCTCTATAAGCTCAGCTCCAAGCAGGTGGTCGGCGTCGCTACCACTTATTACGTTACTGCCGGTAAGATCCTCTATTTCATTACATCCCGCACAGGCTTCATAATCCTTCTTGCAGCTCCTATCTTCCTCTTCATCTTCCTGGAGCTCATCATTATGATCGTTAATCACTTCCGCTATGCCGATGATGACTACGATGATGACGACGACTACGATGACGATGGCGAAGACGAGGATTACGACGAGGATGAGGACGACAGCAAGGCTGAAAAGCCTGTCAAGCTGGATGATTTCCTCTTCGGCGGCGAGAACGATAAGGCAATGATCGAGAACAGCGTGCATCACGCTGAGGAAGCTATGTCCGAAGGCGAGGGCAAGGCTCCTGCTAAGAAACATGCTCCCGAGCAGACTGCCCGCAGCAGGGTCAAGGCTGTTGAGGTCGATTTTGACGACGATGATGACAGCGACATGAACGAGGTCATCCGCAACGCTGTAAAGGCTAAGGCAGCTTCCAAGACAAGCAGCACAGTATCCGAGTCTGTACCTGCCGAGGCGGAAAAGGCCGCGGCTGCCGAGCCTGACGACAAGCCGGCTATCGATCCGTCCTATTACGAAAGAGCTTCCAAGCTCATCGATAGCGGCGAGACAGAAGAGCCTGCACCTGTCAGGGAGCCCGAAGCAAAGAAGCCCGCACCGGCAGTCTCCAAGAGCGTATCGGCTGATTTTGAGGATCTTATGAAGCTCATGGAAGCTGAGTCCAACAAGCTCAAGAGCCAGCTTGGCGATAACGACGACTGATCATCCTGAATAATAAAAGCGCCGGAGCGTATAAGAAAGATACTCATAAAGAAGTTTTAAGCCATAGTATTTCTGATTTACAGTCAGAAGTACTATGGCGTTTTTATTGACAATGCAGCAATGTTATGCTATAATTGTTACGAACATAAATCGGAATTTATTAATCTATGCATTGTAAGAAATTATCAACTGGAAGAAAAATACAATGCAGGAGTTCGGAGGTTAAAAATGAATTATCCCTATACAGTAGGCTTTGGCAAAGTCGATGAAGAAAATAAGCCTTATTGGAACGAAGAGGCGCATGAATATCTGATCATCACTGCCGATGAAGATCAGACCTGCTACAGTCGCACGATCAACGGGATACAATCTAATTATTGGACTGATAGAACCGTTCTCGGGCATATAGACCTGACCACTGGTGAGCGATACAGTGGGAAAGATGCTGTTTTGTGGGAAATGACTCCCGAAGAACACGATACGGAATTATACAAAAACCTGTTCAAAGGCGGTGTCGTTTATCATATCCGTGCTGCAATGCAGAAGAAAAATGTCGTTCTGTACCCGATTGAGGTCCTCGGCATTGCAGACAGCGAGCCTTTTTTGGAACAGCTATATGCTGCATATGTTGAGGAACGTGACCGTCCTGTATATCTTCAGACAAAACTGTTCGGAGACCTGCTGCTCAACAAGAGGTACAACAGTTTTGACGGGACTTTTGAATATATGGGACATAAAATTGAATTCAGCATCGACAACAGCGATGACGCTACAAAAACTGTTTCCAAACTCGAAGCTTTTGTTCAGGATTTCAAAGCTCATAATGAGAAAATGCGCCGTTTCGCAGCAGAAAAGCTCACTTCTCTTGCAAATGAATGGGCAGATGAAGAAGGCGAAGCACACATTACCGAAGAAGAGTTTTATTCGCTATTAGTTCCGGAAGGTATAGATATGAGGAGCACCGGTCGGTATATCGTATACTATACGGACGGAGGAGCATTCGGCGGTCATTCCGTAGAAGTAAGCGGTAATTCAAAGGGACCTACTAAAGCTCAAATAACTGGCTGACAAATTCTGATTTATCTTAGCAACCATATAAAATAGAATGCCCCTAAGCGCTTTGAAACGCTTGGGGGCATAACTTCTGTATGAGTACCCGCCTTATGTCTCCGGCGCTTGTTTTTTCAGTTTGAGGAACAAGGCTCGGAAATAATAAAGGGTATACTCCCGCGCTGAACAGGAGAATACCCTTTTTGTGTTCCGGTCTGATCTTCAAGCAGGGATAGGGCAGAGCAGATCTTGTTTCTCACAAACGGTCTAAGCCTGTCATTCCTGATGGTTTCGTATGTAATGGAAAAGATACTGCTGCGCTGTGCCTTCGTAGCCTTTGACACATTCGGGCAGCCCGTCGGGATACCAGCGCTCCAGAGCCCGCTTCATCCAGACGTCAATGGGGAAGGCATCTGTGCGGTGCATACCGAAAAGCAGTGCACAGCTTGCGACCTTCGGTCCGACCCCTCTTATGGAGCGCAGGGCTTTCTCGGCTTCGTCCAGCGGCATAGCGGCCACTTTATCAAGCTCCAGCTCTCCGGAGCTGATCTTTGCGACGGCATCTGTCAGGTATCCTGCTCTGAATCCCGAGCGCAGGAAGGCGAGGCTCTCAGCCGTTTCCTCCGAGAGCTGCGAGACAGAAGGGTAGCCGTTATAATGCTCCACCAGCCTGCCGATTATACCCTTTATCCTGGGGATGTTATTGTTCTGCGAGATGATGAAGCTGGAAAGAGCTTCCCAGCTATCCTGCCTGAGGATGCGTATGCCTCCTGCGAAGGCGCAGGCTCTTGCCAGAGTTTCATCTTCGGAAAAGCGGCGTTTCAGTTCGCCGTAGTCTGTTTCCAGATCAAGATAGTGATACCATTTGTTCAGAAAGGTCTCTTCGTCGGTGTCGTGCAGGACAAAGATGCCCTCCTTCGGGTCTTGACAGCTTATATGCAGGGGAGTGTTCAGATACGCTCCCTCATAGGAGCCGTCGGGCAGCTTCGCCCAGCGGAAGGCCTGACCGCAGTCTAAGGTCTCGTCGAGGTCGAAGTCGGGCTGACGAATGATTATATCCCGCCCGGATACGGTATAGTCCATAGCTGTCTCCTTTCTTATCCCGTTATGATTCTGTTCAGTGCTTCCGCCTCGGATGTCGATACGACAACGGCAGCCGCTCTGGGAAGGTTGGGGTCGCGCATATCGGTGAGCTCGGCAATGGTGTAGCCGTGAGGGAAGAGCAGCCTGTCTGTGCAGGAGAAAACATAGTATGAAAGATCGAGAGCAGCCGACATCCTGGCAAAAAGGAATCTATCCGCGTTTTCCCGCAGGATCCCGTACCATTCCTCGTAAGCTATGCGGTAGGAGCAGCCCTTGCGCTCCAGCAGATCGTTTACTGTCCTGATGAACATCCCGCCCGTCTGGGATATAAGCTCTTCAAGGGAGCCGGAGGTTATGAAATAGGCGGGAAGGGCAGCTCGCGAAGCGATAAGATCGTTGACAGGGTCAGGCTGGAGGGGAAAGCTGTCTCCGGAGAAGCCTGTGACTATCTGTTTGATCTCGCGGTATCTTCCGTCGCTGACAGTGATGCCGGTAATATCGAAGACAGGGTTCGTGCGGCGGCCTTCACCGTAGTTTGCGGTAAAGGCTGAGCCGGCAGGGTCATTGAGCCTGAGCTTGCGCATCTGAGAGAAAAAGGCCAGACCTGTGGGAACTGCGATGAGAGTGCCGAAAAAGAACAGGGTGAAAAGAAGATAAACGAATGCCGGATAGTCTCCGGAGGAGGTTTTATCAACATGGCTGATCGATATAAACAAACCGAAGAGCGAGCACCATACTATCCTTGAGATCACATAAGATGCGATGCCTGTCCCGGCTCTTGGTCTTATGACTCCGAAAAAGCGGCCTGTTTTTTTCATCTCTGCAAAATGCTTTACCGCGATCCCGACGATCATTACTATAGCTGCCCCGAAGAAAACATCTAAAGTCATTGTCAAGGCCGCATCGTCTCCGATGCCTAATGAGATCGCCAGGATATACGAAGCAAAGCCGATTATGAACAGTACAAGCACCCTCAGAAGAAAATTCACTATACTCTTTCCCATCATTTGCCCCCTAACGGATTTTTTGCAAAACCCCTTGAAAAATCCTTTGATAACCATTATACTATAACTATCGGGATTTTTCAAGCATATTTGACAAGAAACAGGAGGGCTATTATGAGAGAGAGCATCCTTACCATACCCGTAAACGAGATATTCGAGCCCCGGGACGGCTGCCCCATCTGCCGTATGCGGGATATGCTGGAGCAGAGGACTGTTGAATATATCATGGGCGCCGCGATGATGGAGCCCGATGTCCGTATCGAGACCAACAGGCAGGGCTTCTGCAAGACCCATTTTGAGCAGATGCGCGCCTGCAAGAACCGCCTCTCGCTGGCGCTGATGCTCCAGACGCATCTGGCTCAGCTCCAGAGAGATGTCTTTGCCAAGGCGAAGACCGGGCTCTTTGAGAAGAAAACAGCCAAGCAGCAGAAGGTCTCTGTGATAAATAACGATTGCTTTGTCTGCTCGAAGATCGAGTGGGGGATGTCCAGGCTCATGGTCACCTTCTTTGAGCTCTATCAGAAGGAGAGAGAGTTCCGGGAGCTGTTCACATCCCAGCAGCAGCTCTGCCTGCCGCATTATGAGCTTCTGGTCTCCCTTGCCTCCGAGAAGCTGGATAAGAAATGGATGGGTCAGTTTGTCAATGATTGCTCCGAGCTTACCAAAAAATACCTGGACGAGCTTTATGACGACGTCTCGCATTACTGCAAGATGTATGACTACCGCAACACGGTCAAGAATGCCGACTGGGGGAATTCAAAGGATTCGATCGAGAGAGCGATCAAGTTCCTGACAACAAGATAAGTTACAGACCGGTTACAGCCCGAGACACTTTTCCGGGAGGTAAAAAATGGAAACTGTCCAAAAATACTCCCTGATATAATTAATTCGCCGAGGCTGCGGCAATGCTTGTGTATCAGGGAGAAAAAACGGACAATTACGGAAATCCTGCGACTTTTTCAGCAAAACAAATTAAAAATGGGAGCAAGCCGCGACTTTTCGGGAGCTTTCCGATAGGCATTTTCACCAAGCCGGTTTTGTTAACGGTTTATTCATAAATGTAATTGGATTTTCGTTATGTTTTTCGGTTTTTGTACGTTTTTTCAGACAAGACAAATTTTCAACATTCTGAAAAATGCTGAAAATATGGGGAGTTTTCAACGTTTTCAACCGAGTTATCAACAGTTTTGAATTCCGAAAACGCAATTTCAACAGCAGGTTTCAACATTTTGTTGAAAAAATCAAGGTTCGTGACAGATTATGACATTTTTCTCAAAATTGCGAAAATACTTCCGGAAAGCGGCAAAAATTGATGAACAAATTGTGAATGTCAACCCTTTTGACGAAATTTTCAGCATAGTCTGACTCTTTGTATGGTCTGCCAAAGTCGGCAGGCTTTTTTTGTTTAAAGTGTATAAAGTCAAGAAAAAGAGAAAAAGCCTATTGGCTTTTTTGGGCTTCTGTGCTATAATATCTATATATATGCCTGCATTTGCAGGAAAATGTAAAGGACTGTGCAGATGGATAAGAATTTTAAGGATAAAAACCGCCGCAGACCGCCCGCCCTGGAGAGCTCCGAAAGGGATGAGCAGTTGATAATCGGCAGAAATCCCGTGACAGAAGCTCTGAAATCCGGGATGAATATAGATATGATCTACGTTGACCCTTCTGCCGGCGGCTCTATCGGTCATATAACCGCTCTCGCAAGGGAGAAAGGTATAGTTGTCAAGGATGCTACGGAGCAGAAGCTCTCCAAGCTCTGCAGCGGAGCCTCCCACCAAGGCATAGTAGCCGTCGGAGCCTGCGCCGAATACAAGGAGCTGGAGGATGTCTTCAAAGCCGCCGGGGATAAAGGAGAGGATCCTTTCATTATCATCTGCGACGAGATCGAGGATCCCCATAACCTGGGAGCTATAATCAGAACAGCCGAGACAGCCGGGGCTCACGGAGTCATCATCCCCAAAAGACGCAGCGCTTCGCTGAACTATACTGTGTTCAAGACCTCCGCAGGGGCTGCCAGCTATGTCCCGGTGGTCAGAGTCGCCAATATCGCTCAGACTATCGACGAGCTCAAGGAGCGCGGGGTCTGGGTCTACGGAACGGACGGCTCCGGCGAGGATTACGCCTCGGTTTCACTTACAGGCCCGATTGCCCTGGTCATCGGTTCCGAGGGCTTCGGGATGGGAAGGCTGGTCCGCGAAAAGTGCGACGGGCTGCTGCGGCTGCCTATGGCAGGGAGGATAACCTCTCTCAACGCCTCTGTCGCCGCAGGGATATTTATGTATGAGATCGTCAGGCAGCGCAGGGCTGCTGTGGATAAGGAGTGAGTTGATTGTCTGATAAGCTGACTGTTGACGATATAGTTGAAGAATATAATTCAAAGCACGATAACGGCCTTCCCGCCGATGAGGTCAGACCTGTCGATCCGAACAACGAGCAGAAAGCCCGTGAGAACGCTGAGCTCATCGAAAATCTTATGAAGCTCAGACGGGAACAGGGGACCGTCAGCCGGGAGACCGAAGACGCACCTGTCACAAGACCCAATGTCAATGATATAGATATGGGGCTTACCGGAAAGGTGATCCCGAAAACAGAAGAGATAGAAAGAGTCACCGATATCCCCGCCGACCTGAGCTATGAGGAAAAAAACCGTATGCTCAAGGACAGGCGCCGCAAAAAGGTAGACAGCTTCCGCCTTAAGGATACTCCGGACGAGGACGAGGAGCAGAATGAGGAGAAAGAGCCCTCCGGCAAACATTCCGGGCAGCATGAGTTCGAGCAGTTCGAGGATGAGGATGAAGTCCTTTCGGATATTTTACAGGTAAAACAGAATCTTACCGTCAGGATGGTAGTGCTGCTGTTTGCGGGAGTATTCTCCCTGCTGATAACTCTGGCCAATGACCTGAAGCTGCCAATGGTCAAGGTCTTCGATAAGGTCATGAACCCCTCCACCTTCCTCTTTACCAATACGATACTCGGCCTGGCAGCCATAGCTGTAAGCTATACGGTCGTTCTTGAAGGGGTCAAAAACATCTTCCGGCGCAGAGCCGACTGCGACAGCCTTGCCGCTCTGGGCGTCCTGATCTCGGTGCTCTCCGGTATTGCAACATTGTTTGAACCTTCGATAGTGATGAGAGATTTCTTCCATATTTATACTTCTGTCGCTATCCTCGGGCTGATATTCAATACCTTCGGCAAACTGATGATCGTCAAGAGAACAGAGCGCAACTTCCGCTTTGTCGCCGAAGATTTTGAAAGATACGCATTGGTGACAGTCGATAACGACGACACCGCAGGTAAGTTCACCAGCGGAGTGCTGGACGATTTCCCCGAGCTGGCTGCCATGAGAAAGACCGAGTTCGTCAGAGATTTTATGAAGAATTCCTATTCCTCCGACGTTTCCGATGTCTATGCCAGAAAGATGACCCCGCTGATTCTGCTGGCTGCTGTCGCTGTCGGTCTGCTCTCCCTGATCTTTGAGAAAAACACTGCCGGGATGACCGAAAAGGTCTTTAATATGCTCTCTGTCATCTCCGGCACTGTGACCCTCTGCTCATCGCTGGCGCTTATGCTGATCGTCAATATCCCCCTGGGCAGAGCGCAGAATAAATATCTGCAATATTCCGGCGTCATGCTGGGATATTCCGCAGTAGACCGCTTCGCTGATACCAACTCTGTCCTTATTGATGCGGAGCAGCTCTTCCCGAAAGGGATGGTGGATTTCAAGAGCCTGAAACTGCTGGGCTCAACCAAGATCGAAGATTGCATCCTCTATGCCGCATCTCTCGCCTGCGGGGCAGGGAGCATACTGAGCCCGACTTTCTATAAAATGCTCAGAGGCAAGACCGAGATGCTCTACCCCGTCGAGAGCTATATCTACGAGGACGGACTCGGGCTCTCCGGCTGGATCGAGAATAAAAGAGTCCTGCTGGGCTCCAGAGAGCTTATGGAGAACCACTCCATAGAAGGCCTGCCGACCAAGAGCAAGGAGGCAGAGTATTCCAAGGGGAATATGGTTATGTATCTCTCCGTCTCGGGAGTCGTTTCCATGCTCTTCGTAGTTCAGGCCAAGGCCAGCCTTTCGGTTTCACGCTGGCTGAGGGAGCTTGCCGGCAACGGCATAGTTTCTGTTATCAGAACGGTAGACGGGTTCATAAATCTCGATTTTCTTTCGGATCTCTTCGATGTGGACAGGGATATGATAAAGCTCCTGCCATTCCGATATTACAAGGAATACGCCAGGGAGACCGACTACGTCCCGGAGGTTTCCTCTCCGATGCTCTGCTCGGGCCATTTCCCCTCCTTTGCCATGCTCCTGATCGGCACAAAACGGCTGAAGCAGATAACCGCGCTGGGAGTAGCCATACAGGCCGGAGCAGCAGTCCTCGGAGCGGGCATAGCCGCAGTTATGACTCTGCTGGGGAATTTCGGGCAGATAAATCCCGCATTTGTGTTCATCTACAATGTGTCCTTCCTGCTGATAACTCTTATCGCTCAGATGCGGAAGGTCTGACTCTTGGAGACAGCCCGGTCAATTCGGTTGAAAATTACAAAAAATGCGAAAAAGGTCTTGCATTTTTGGAATAATTGTGTTATAATTATAAAAAATATGTTTGGGAGTGTTGCTCTATGAAGAAATTTTTAAATGAATTCAAGGCATTTGCTTTGAAGGGCAATGTAATGGATCTGGCTATAGGCGTTATCATCGGTGCTGCTTTCGGCAATATCGTAACCGCCTTCACAGAAGACATCATCCAGCCTTTCATCAACGGCATCGGCGGCGCCAGCTTTGGCTTCAGGATCAAGATCTACGGCGGTCAGTACATCCTCCTCGGCGATTTCCTTACTGCTATCATCAATTTCATCATCATGGCGTTCTGCATCTTCCTGATGATGAAGGGTATCAACAAGCTGATGGCAATAGGCAAGAAGAAGGAAGAAGAGGCTGCACCTACTACCAAGAAGTGCCCCTTCTGCAAGACCGATATCGATCTCGAAGCTACCAGATGCCCTAACTGCACATCGCAGCTCGACTAAGAAAAAGACGAACTACCGGGGGGCATACGCCCCCCGGTTTTTTTATGAAAAAATGCGCTGCGGCGCTTTTACGGAGGCTTGAAAATGGGAAAACTCACAGTTATAGATCACCCGCTGATAAAGCATAAAATATCCCTGCTCCGGGATGAAAGAACAGGAACAAAGGATTTCCGCCTGCTCGTTGAGGAGATCTCAATGCTCATGGGATACGAGGCGCTGCGCGATCTGCCGACAGAGCTCGTCCGTATCAAAACACCCATAACAGAAGCCGATGTACCGATGCTGACAGGGAAAAAACTTGCTGTTGTCCCGATACTCCGCGCAGGGCTCGGGATGGTCAGCGGGATCCTCGCATTGGTGCCTTCCGCAAGGGTCGGGCATATAGGGCTCTTCCGCGATGAGGAGACCCATGAGCCGACAACATATTTCTGCAAGCTCCCCGATAATCTCGAAGAGAGGCTCGTCATTCTCCCTGACCCTATGCTCGCCACCGGAGGCTCTGCGATACAGGCTGTTGACCTTATCAAGTCCAAAGGCTGCAAGAGCATAAAGTTTATGTGTATCATCGCCGCTCCGGAGGGGCTCAAAGCTCTCAGAGAGGCACACCCCGATATAGACATCTATATCGGCTGCCTGGATGAAAAGCTAAATCAGAACGCCTATATCGTTCCCGGCCTCGGAGATGCCGGCGACCGTATCTTCGGAACAAAATAGGAGAAGAAAATTGGAGACGATCATTCTCATTATATCGCTGGCGATATTCATCGCTGTGCTGCTGATACTTGTCCGGATATTTACCACCGGCAAGGATAACGCCAAAGAGCTCATCTCAAGGCTAGAAGATGCACTTTCGGACAGCGGCAGCGAGATCAGGCATGAGCTGGGGCAGGATGTCCGCTCAAATGTCCGGGATCTCGGTGTTATGCTGGATACCAGCCAGCGCAGCTCCCAGCAGGCGCAGAAGCAGGCGATAGATATGATGTCGCAGAGCGTCAGTGAAAGGCTGAGACAGCTTGAAACAAGATTCGGAACCCTCGAAGCCAACAACGACCGCAAGCTGGAGTCTATGAACAAGACTATCGCAGGTCAGCTCTCGGAGATCAGAGAGGATAACAACCGCAAGCTGGACGAGATACAGAAAACAGTGGACGAGAAGCTGGAGAGCCGGATGAATGAATCCTTCAAGCTGATAAGCGAAAGGCTTGAACAGGTGTATAAAGGCCTGGGCGAGATGCAGAGCATAGCCTCAGGAGTCGGAGACCTTAAAAAGGTGCTCTCCAACGTCAAGAGCCGGGGGATACTCGGAGAAATACAGCTCGGAGCTATCCTCGCGGAGATACTTGCTCCCGAGCAGTATGATACGGATGTCGAAGTCGTCCCCAAGAGCAAGAACAGAGTCGAGTTCGCAGTCAAGCTCCCGGGCGGCGACGGCGGAACTGTATATCTCCCGATAGATTCTAAATTTCCCGGCGACAGATACTCCGCACTGCGGGATGCCTATGACAGCGGCAGCAGGGAAGCGGTCGAGGCTGCAAAGCATGAGCTGCGGGATATCATACGCAAGTGCGCAAAGGATATCCGCGATAAATATGTCTCGCCTCCTCATACCACAGCATTCGGAATAATGTTCCTTCCCTTTGAGGGGCTGTATGCCGAGGTGGTGAGCAGCGGGCTGGTTGAGGAGCTGCAGAGAGATTTCAGCATAAATATCGCCGGGCCTTCAACTATGGCGGCGCTGCTGAATTCCCTTCAGATGGGCTTCCGCACATTGGCGATACAAAAGCGCTCAAATGAGGTCTGGAAGGTGCTCGGCGCTGTGAAGACGGAGTTCACTGCCTTCGGAAAAGTTCTGGACGAAACACAGACCCATCTGCATAAAGTCGAGGACGATCTCGAAAAGCTGGTCGGAGTAAGGACAAGGCAGATCAACCGCCGCCTTGCCTCAGTCGAAGCCCTCCCCGACGAGGCAGCAAAGGATACCCTGACAGACGCCGGGAGCTAAAAAAGATTGACAACCCTGCATGGATGTGGTATAATATAATTTACGATCATCAGACGGTCAACCCCGTGTTTTTATCTTGCAGGAGGTCATAATGTGAGCAGAAACAAAAAGGACGGCGCAGGTATCCTCGGAAATGCCAGCGTCGTGAATATAATCACGATAGTAGTTGTTGCTGTGTTCAGTATCACTATCGTTGTGCTGCTCGCCAAAAATCTCTTTGCGAGCAACAGCAGAGATGTCCCCGCAGGGATATATACCGGGACTATCCCGAAGCCCGTTTCGGCGACGCTCCCCCCCGAGACCAAGCCTGCCGGCGCTACAGTAACGACTTCTGTCACCACCGCAGAAACTACAGAAGCAGTCTCGGAGCCGGAGGAAATGTATGTGATAAAGTATATCCAGCTTCTGGAGGAGCCTTTTGAGGGCTCGAAAAAGCTGATATGTATGTCTCCGAACGTTCGGCTGAAGATCCTTGAGCGCCGCGCCGACGGCTACTATAAGGGGACTTTCCATAACTGCGACGGCCTCGACTATACAGGCTATATCCTGAGAGAGTTCCTTTCTCCGGAGCCTGTTGACAGGAACGCTCCGGCCGCAGAAGAGCAGCCCGCTCAGGAGGCTGCACAGCCCCAGGAGCAGCCTGCACAATGACGAAAACAAGCCCGGAGAGACCGATCTTCCGGGCTTTGTCTATATCATAAGGAGGAAACGATATGAAGCTCATCTCTTGGAACGTCAACGGCTTCCGGGCCTGCCTGAAAAAAGGCTTTGAAGATTTCTTCAAGGAGGCCGATGCCGATATCTTCTGCCTTCAGGAGACAAAAATGCAGCCGGGTCAGGCGGATTTCGAGCCAGAGGGCTATAAGGCATATTACAGCAGCGCCGAGAAAAAGGGATATTCCGGAACAGCGGTTTTCTCAAAGGCCGAGCCCCTTTCGGTGACATACGGGATAGACGGGAAATATAACGACGAGGGAAGAGTCATCACCTGCGAGTATGACAGCTTTTTCTTCGTCTGCTGCTATGTCCCCAATGCTCAGGAGGAACTCAGAAGGCTGGATTACCGTATGGCTTTCGAGGACGATATGCGGGAGTATCTTGTCTCCCTCGATAAGAAAAAGCCTGTGATCTATACCGGCGACCTCAATGTCGCCCATGAAGAGATAGACCTGAAAAATCCCAAGCCCAATATGGGCAAGGCCGGCTTCTCCGACGAAGAGCGCGGCAAGATGACAGAGCTGCTCTCAGCCGGATTTTCCGATACTTTCCGAAAGCTCTATCCCGATAAGACAGGTGCATATTCCTGGTGGAGCTATCGCTTCAATGCGAGAGCAAACAACGCAGGATGGCGTATCGACTATTTCATCGTGTCGGACAGGCTGATGGATAAGGTTAAGGATTCGGTAATCTATGCAGCGGTGGAGGGCAGCGATCACTGTCCTGTCGGGCTGGTGCTGGGATGAAGACTCTTTATCTCTCCGACCTTGACGGGACCCTCCTGCGCTCTGATGTTACCCTTTCCGAGTTTACCTGCAAAACTGTCGCGGAGCTGACGGAGAGGGGAGAGCTGATCTCCTTTGCCACAGCCCGCTCCCGGACTACCGCGCTGAAGGTCACAAAGGGGCTCACTGTCTCTCTTCCAATAGCCGCATATAACGGTGTGTTCATTACAGACAGCCTCAGCGGAAGGATACTGCAAAAGTGTCTGTTCTCTCCGGAAGAGGCGGAGCGGATACATAAGGCTTTCGTTTCCAGGGGGCTCTCTCCCGTAGTCTACCGGATAAACAGGGGCAGGGAGTGCTATTCCTACAATGAGATGACTGTCAGCCCGGAGACAGAGGATTTTATCCTTTCCCGCCGCCCCGACCCGAGAGACGATCCTCTCCGGACGGATGAGGGCATCACCGACGGCGAGGTGTTCTATTTCAACTGTATCGGCAGCAAAGAACGTCTGCTCGGCGCATACGAAGAGCTGAAAGACAGCTTTGAGGTGCTGTTCTATGACGATATCTATTCCAAACACCGCTGGCTGGAGATAATGCCCCGGGGAGCCAACAAAGCGCAGGCAGCTCTGAGGCTCAAAGAACTGCTGGGCTGCGGCAGACTTGTGGTTTTCGGAGACGCTGTCAACGATATCGCTCTGTTCAGCGCTGCCGACGAGAGCTATGCTGTCGCCAACGCAGATGAAAGGCTTAAAGCCTGCGCTACCGGGATCATCCTCTCCAACGATGAGGACGGCGTAGCGAGAAAGCTGCTGGAACTCTGCCGGATATAAAAAAAAACCCCGCCGCATCGGCAGCGAGGGCTTGAACTGTCTTTATCGCAGAGCTAAACGTTAACATGGGCGCAGCTTATGCCGCAGGGGGTAAGATCAAAAAATGCGTAGCAGGGGGGCTTGCCGTCCTTGGGCTGTGCAGCACTTCCGGGGTTCAGGATATACAGGCCGTCCTCATATTTATAGTAGCGGATATGTGTATGCCCGTAGAGGATTATCGTCGCTCCCGCTTCCCGTGCGTTGCGGATAAGTATATCGTGAGAATCCCTGACGCTGCAAAGATGGCCGTGAGTGAAATAGATCCGTGTATTGAAGATCTCGACGGTGTCAGAGGTGGGTGCAGGGCCTTTATCGCAGTTGCCTAAAACGGAATAGATGTTCTTTTCGGGATACATCGCTTTGATGACATCCAGCTCGTCGAGACCGTCTCCGAGAAAAATGAAGTGGTCGCAGACCTTATTGCTTTCCATTATTTTGTTAGCTGCGGCAAGATTGCCGTGAGTATCGGAAAAAACGATGACTCTCATCTCTGCACCTCGCTTTCTTCGCACCTTGAATACTCCTGCCTTTTAATATATTATATCATAAATGCCCACCTTTTGCAATCGCTTCTGTGCAATTTTACAATTCCTTCAAATCTTGCTGCTGCCCGGATAAAAAAACTTCTCCGGGGCTTGCATCTGACGGTATCGTGTGATATAATATAAGTAATAGTGCGCATCTGATGCGCGGCGCTTTCTGTAATGATGCGGAAAGGATATCCGATCTCGGGGGAAGGGGGAATGAGGCTTGGCAAAATATGCCATCTACAAGTCAGAGACGGGATATTATTACTATGAATATCACGACACCCTCGAATCCCTTAAAGGTTCTGGATTTGAAGGCATTATCGATGAGAGCAAGCTGCCTGTCGTCATCGGAGGAGGCGGGTATTTTCATTTCACCGGCAACGATTATATGTTCGACCGGATAGTCGAATGCGAAGGCTGCCCCCTGACGCTGGAAGAGATGTATTTCAAAAATCATAAGGATTTCAAGCTGGGCTGGATGTCCCCTGAGGGCGACACATACTCCTGCGATTATACCAGCCATACCAAGCTGGCGGCAAAGCTGGCAGAAAAGTATTTTCCTAACACGATGCTCCCGGAAAGGGCGCTTGGCAAAGCAGGCTGGCTGAAGATCATCGATTCCTGGGACGGTGTCCAGAGAGAACACGGGCAGTATGTATATTCGCTGACAGGCAAGATCACAAAGCGCCAGGCAGACCGCCTCTTCGACCTCGGCCTCTATAACAACGAGGAAGTCCAGCGGCTGATAAAGGATTGCGAAGACTGCTGGTAAAGATCAAAGCGCAGATAAGGAGTGGGATAATGCAGACAAGAGTAGCTGTAATAGCTATAATCGTCGAGAACAAGGATTCAGTCGAGAGCGTGAACGCTATCCTGCATGAGTATAATTCGGGGATCATCGGAAGAATGGGCATCCCCTACCGCGAAAAAGGGATAAGCATCATAAGCATAGCTATCGACGCCCCGCAGGACGACATCAACACCATTGCCGGAAAGATCGGCAGGCTGGACGGTGTCACAGCAAAGACCGTCTATTCGGCAGTCTGAAAAATACAAATCGCCGCTCACTGCGGCAGAATATCGGCCAATACTCTGCCTAACGCCGAAAACCCGTTTTGAGGCGAAAGAAAGAAGGGTCATCTGAGAACATAAGTCGGATCCTTACTGTCTTTGCAGGAGTCCGTCTTTTTTTGTACCCCCGGCCGGAGTATTCGCACCCCAAAAAAGGAGGATAACCATGAGCCTTAATTCAACACCTTCATCGGAGAGAACACATATCGGCTTTTTCGGCCGGCGAAACGCCGGAAAATCAAGCCTTGTAAATGCTGTCACAGGTCAGGAGCTGGCTGTCGTTTCCGACACTCCGGGAACGACCACAGACCCTGTTACCAAGGCTATGGAACTGCTCCCGCTGGGGCCGGTAGTCATTATCGACACCCCCGGCTTCGACGACGAGGGAGAGCTGGGCGAGCTTCGGGTCAGAAAGACCAGGCAGGTCCTTAACCGCGTTGACTGCGCTGTTCTCGTTACGGATATGACAAAGCCGCTGGGAGTGTGCGAGAAACAGCTCATCGAGCTGTTTGAAACGAAAAAAGTCCCCTATATAATCGCAGGAAATAAATGCGACCTTTCGGACAAAGCTCCCGACGGTCAGCGCTTTCCCGTCAGCGCAAAAGACAAGACCAACGTCTATGAGCTGAAGGAAAAGATAGCAAGGCTGGTGGAGAGCCGGGATCAGACTCTCAGGATAGTCGGAGATGTGATCAAGCCGGGAGAGCTGGCTCTGCTGGTCGTTCCTATAGATAAGGCGGCCCCGAAGGGCAGGCTCATCCTTCCGCAGCAGATGGTCATACGGGATATACTCGAAGCGGGAGCCTGTGCAGCCGTCGTCCGGGAGACAGAGCTGAAAGCCGCCCTTGAAGGGCTGGTGTCCAGACCGTCTGTGGTCATCACCGACAGCCAGGTCTTCGGGTTCGTCAGCAAGACAGTGCCGGAGGATATAAGGCTAACCTCCTTTTCGATACTGATGGCAAGATACAAGGGCTTCCTTGAGACATCCGTAAAGGGAGCCGCAGCTATAGCCTCCCTCAGAGACGGCGATACCGTCCTTATATCCGAGGGCTGCACTCATCACAGGCAGTGCGGGGATATCGGAAGTGTCAAGCTGCCTGCACTGCTGAAAAAGACCACAGGCAAAAACATAAACATCGAGCTCAGCTCCGGCAGCGATTTTCCGGAAGAGCTTGAAAGATATGCGCTGGTCATCCACTGCGGCGGATGTATGCTCACCGAGCGGGAGATGATAAGGCGTATGCGGACCGCCGGGGACTGCGGAGTCCCGTTTACAAATTACGGCGTCGCGCTTGCATATATGAACGGGATTTTGAAACGCAGCCTGGAGGTCTTTCCGGACATCTCCGGCCTGCTTGAAGGGTGAATACCATGAGCGAAAAAGTTAAGAGCCTGATAGATAAGCTGGCGGCTGAAAAGAGCCTTTCAAAAGAGGAATGGCTCGCTGTCTTCGGCGGCTGGGATGAAGATGACAGAGCCTATGCTGCCGGGAGAGCCCGGGAGATCAGCCTGGGTGTCTTCGGAAATAAAGTATATATCCGGGGGATAGTAGAATTCTCCAATGTCTGCAAAAACGATTGCTATTACTGCGGGATAAGGTGCTCAAACACCAATGCTCAGCGCTACCGCCTCTCCGACGGGGAGATACTCGAATGCTGCGCCGAGGGTTATGAATACGGTTTCCGTACATTCGTCCTCCAAAGCGGCGAGGACTACGCCGTGTATCCTCCGGAGAGAATGGCAGGGATAGTCCGCAGCATAAAAAAAGCTCACCCGGACTGCGCTGTTACTCTTTCTCTCGGAGAGCTGGAGAGAGATGCGCTGAAGCTGCTCAAAGATGCCGGAGCTGACAGATATCTTCTCCGGCATGAGACTGCCAACAAAGAGCATTATTCAAAGCTGCACCCCGAGAATATGTCTTTCGCGCACCGTATGGGCTGCCTGCGGACGTTAAAGGAGCTGGGCTATCAGACCGGCGCCGGGATGATGGTGGGCTCACCCTATCAGACGGATGAATGTCTCGCTGACGATATGCTCTTTCTCGAGGAGTTCGGCCCGCAGATGATAGGCATCGGCCCTTTTCTGCCCCATAAGGACACCCCCTTCCGGGATAAGCCCAAGGGCTCATACGAGCTGACCCTTTTCCTGCTCTCTCTTTGCAGGATAATGCTGCCCCGTGTGCTCCTTCCCGCGACCACCGCGCTGGGGACTATCCGCCCGGACGGAAGAGAGCAGGGGATACTCTCCGGTGCAAATGTTATTATGCCGAATCTCTCGCCGACAGCGGTGAGAAAAAAATATATGCTCTACGACGGAAAGATCTGCACAGAGGACAGCTCCGACGAATGCAGGAACTGTATCAGTGCCAGAATGAAGCGGATAGGATATGAAGTCGTTGTTGCGAGAGGAGACTATGTATGATAAAGCTGGCGATCTACGGCAAGGGCGGCATAGGAAAATCCACCGTTGCCTGCAATGTTTCCGCAGCGCTTGCCCGCAGAGGCCTGCGTGTAATGCAGATAGGCTGCGATCCTAAGGCGGATTCCACTTCTCTGCTTCGCGGCGGAGAGAGGATACCGACTGTCCTTCAGGTCAGCCGCGAAAAGGAGAATGCGCTGGAGCTGGAGGATGTGGTCTTTGAGGGGGCCTTCGGGGTCTGCTGCGTCGAAGCGGGAGGGCCTGTTCCCGGGCTGGGCTGCGCCGGGAGAGGTATCATAAACGCTCTGGAGACACTTGAGAAGAAAGGCGCATTCAGGAAATATGAGCCTGATGTTGTCATATACGATGTTCTGGGAGATGTTGTCTGCGGAGGTTTCTCCATGCCTATGAGGAAGGGCTATGCCGATAAGGTCTTTGTCGTTTCTTCCGGGGAGAAGATGTCTGTCTACGCCGCAGGGAATATCTGTATGGCGGTAAACAATTTCAAAGGCAGGGGATATGCCTCCCTCGGAGGGATAATACTCAACAGAAGAGGAGTCGAGGGCGAGGACGAAGCCGCCGCTGCGCTTGCTTCCGATTTCGGAACATCCGTTATCGCTGATATCGATCGCTGTGCGGAGATACCGGCAGCTGACAGAGCCGGAAAAACCGTATTCGAGCTTTTCCCTGAGAGCGCTGCGCAGGCTCAGCTCGAAGCTGCGGCGAAAGCGATACTTGACAGCTTCGGAGGTGCGGTATGACAGGCGGCAGGAGCCACGACAAGCCGGAATACATCCGTCTCGGGGAGGCTGACAGATCGGCCCTCTTTTCTTCGGGATTGGAATACAATCCTCCGGCCAGAGGGATGTGGAACATCGTCCATACTGGAATGCTGGTGCCGGGCGCACACGAGATCTTTGCCTGCGCACAGGGCTGCCTCAGGGGAGTTATCCTTACTGCGGCTGAGATGCTGACCCTTGACCGCATGAGCTGGATATCTGTCTCGGAGAGCGATATGTTCGACGGCACACTGGAAAGCGATATCATCGACGGGGTGGAGGATATCCTCGGCAGGATCGGTAAAAGACCTCCGGCAGTGCTGCTGTATCTCAGTTGTATCCATCTGTTTGCAGGGGTGGATTTTGAAGAGATCATCCGTGAGCTTTCGGCAAGGCATCCGGATATAACATTTGTCGATTGTTATATGACCCCGACTATGCGCAAAACTGTGACTCCGGTCATGAAAATGAGCTCGCAGATCTACGGCGCTCTGAAGCCGCTGCCGCTGAACAGAAAGGCAGTCGGGATCGTCGGCTGCGACAGAGCAACAGACCAGGATTCCGAGCTGGTCAGGATGATAAGGAACAGCGGCTGCGAATACCGTGATATAGCCCTTTGCAAGAGCTATGAGGAATACCTCGGGCTGGCGGAATGTTATCTCAATATAAGCTGTATCCCGACAGGGTTCCTGGCGGGAGAGGAGCTGGAGCAGCGCTTCGGCGCGAAGCACCTTCACCTCCCGGCGAGATACGACCCGGATGGCCTCAGAGAGAATTACCGCAGGCTGGCGGAAGCGCTGGGGATCGAATGTCCCGATCTTTCTGTTGAGGAGGCCGAGGCGGAGAGAGCTCTCTGCGAAGCAAGACAGGTCATCGGGGACACTCCCGTCGCCATAGATTATACAGCGGTCACAAGGCCCTTTGAGCTGGGGCTGCTGCTTATCAGGCACGGCTTCAATGTGAAATATATCATCGCAGACACCGCTTCCGGCGAGGAGGATCCCTTCGACAGACTCCGCGCCGAGGCTCCGGATATACTCGTGTATTCTTCGGTGAATGTAAATATGCTGGATATGCCGGAAAGAGAGCATGAGCGTATACTTGCCGTCGGGCAGAAAGCTGCATACTATTTTTCGACGGATAACTTTGTGGATATAGTCGTCAACGGCGGGCTTTACGGCTTTACGGGTATACGCAAGCTGGCAGAGCTGATGCGGGAGGCAGCGCTGGAGCCCAAGGACAAGCGCAGGCTCATCAGCCATAAGGGCTGGGGCTGTGCTTCCTGTCTCGGATAAGGAGGGGAGAGCTTTTGAAAAATGTTTCGGGGATCATTCCCTGTTATGCAGCCGATACCTCCGGGGTCTGCTCGGCGCTTTATGAGCTGGGAGGAATGACAGTCGTTCACGACGCTTCGGGCTGCAACTCCACCTATTCCACCCACGACGAGCCCCGTTGGTACGATATGCGATCGAATATCTTTATCTCGGCGCTGACAGAGCTGGATGCTATAATGGGCAACGACGAGAAGCTCATCGAAGATACTGTCTCTGCGGCAAAGGACAGAGCCCCGCGCTTCATTGCGGTCTGCGGCTCTCCGATGCCTATGATGACAGGCGTGGATTTTGATGCTGTGGCCGCAGAGATCGAGAGCCGCAGCGGGATAAGGACATTTGCCCTGCACACCAACGGCACCCGCTCCTATATTGAGGGAGCTTCGGAGGCTTTCCTGGAGCTTGTTAAGGAGTACGCAAGACCATGCAGCAAGACAGAGGGAGGAGTCGCAGTGCTGGGGCTGACCCCGCTGGACTTTCCCCTCGGAGCAGATAAAGAGATAAGGCGCTGGCTGTCGGAAAACGGCTTCAGGTGCCTGTCTGCTCTTGCTATGGGCGACGACCTCGGAAGTGTCGGAGCATTGCCGGCGGCGGAGCTCAGCCTTGTTGTTTCTCAGACAGGACTGGCGGCGGCAGAATACCTGAAAGAAGAGTACGGTATACCTTATGTTTGCGGGGTGCCTTTCGGAAAAGAGTTTGCCGTTCATCTTGCTGCATATATGAAAGACATCATAAAACAAAACATGGGCTGTTCGCCGGTAATGAAGCCCTGCTGCGGATTTGAGGATGCTGACACAGTGGTCATAGGCGAGGGCTTCTTTGCAGGCTCACTGACAGCCGCCCTCCGGGAGGATATGAATATCAAGGCGCTGCCGCTCTGCACGCTGCCTGCGTATGGACCTTTCAAGTCCCTGATCGGCGGGGAGATCTCCGCTGAGGAGGATATCAAAGCGTTCCTCGAAGAGAAAAAGCCGGGGACAGTCATAGCCGACCCTCTTTTCAGATACATCGTCCCCAAGGAGACAAGGCTCATCGAGGTGCCGCATTTCGCCTTCTCCGGCAGATGCTTCCAGAGGGATATGAAGAATATGATAAATACCGATATCAAGGAGTATTTCAAATGATAAAGCTGGCAATATACGGCAAGGGCGGTATAGGGAAATCTACCTGCACCGCCAACCTTTCAGCAGCTCTGGCGAGCCTCGGCAAGAGGGTCATACAGATCGGCTGCGACCCGAAGGCGGATTCGACGATAAATCTTCTGCACGGAGACCCTGTCCTGCCCGTAATGGACTATATGCGGATAAACGACGAGGAGCCTGAGAGCATAGAGCAGATCTCAAAGATCGGCTTCGGGGGAGTCCTCTGCATCGAGACAGGGGGGCCGACTCCCGGCCTGGGCTGCGCAGGAAGAGGTATAATCACCACCTTCACTCTGCTGGAGCAGCTTGAGCTCTTCAAAAGATACAAGCCTGATGCCGTCCTGTACGACGTCCTGGGAGATGTTGTCTGCGGGGGCTTTGCCGCACCGATAAGAGAAGGCTATGCCGAGCAGGTGCTCATCGTCACCTCCGGCGAGAAGATGGCGCTCTATGCCGCCAACAATATCTACCAGGCGGTAAAGAATTTTGAAGACAGGAGCTACGCAAAGGTGCGGGGAGTCATCCTTAACAGGAGAAATGTGGAGAACGAAGAGGCAAAGGTCAGAGCGTTCACCGATAAGGCGGGGATAGAGATAACTGCCGACATCCCCCGCTCGGATGACATCATAAGGTTTGAGGATATGGGAATGACCTGCGTAGAGGGAGACCCGGGCTGTGAGGCCGCTAAGAGATTTCTCTCCCTGGCGCAGACTTTGACAGACGAGGACGGTAAAAATGGCTGAGGCTTTCTACATCACCGCAAAGGAACTGGCGGAGAACGGCTTTGAGAAGCTGCCCCGTGAGCTGGATTCCACCAAGCATCTGATCTATTCTTCTCCGGCGACGCTGGATTTCAACTCTCCCGGAGCCAAGGGCTTCGGAGTCAAGAGAGCGGGGCTTGTCATACCGGGCTCGGTGATGCTGCTCATCGCTCCCGGCTGCTGCGGCAGGAACACAGCTCTGCTAAGTGAGCTGGGCTACGACGAGAGATTTTTCTATCTCCTGCTGGACGATACGGATATAGTCACCGGGCGCTATGTCAGGAAGATACCCGAAGCCTGCGCCGGGCTGCTCGCAGAGCTCGACTATACTCCCTCTGTGATAATGCTTTGTGTCACCTGTGTAGATGCGCTGCTGGGGACAGATATGGAGAGAGTCTGCCGGGCCTGCTTCGAGCAGACGGGTGTAAAAGCTGCCCCCGCATATATGTATGCCCTGACCCGCGAAAAGCGCCTGCCGCCGATGGGGCTGGTACGCAAGTCGGTTTATTCTCTGCTGGAGCCGCAGAAGCGATACAGCAACGAGTGCAACATCCTTGGATTTTTCTCCGCACTGGATGACGGCTGCGAGATCTATCCTATGCTTGAAAATGCGGGGATAAAAAAAGTCCGGGAGATTGGAAGATGCAAGGATTTCGGTGAGTATGCCGCTATGTCAAGGGCGAATTTCAGCATTGTCCTCAACTCCGAGGCGAGAGCCGCCGCCCAGGATATGCAGGAGCGGCTGGGTATACCCTTTATCGAGCTTACAAGGATGTACCGCGCCGACAAGATCGAAAATCAGTACCGCCTGCTGGGGCAGGCAATAGGCGCCGAGCTGGATTGCTCCGCCTACCGCGCCGCAGCAGAAGAAAAGATAAAGGCTTTCAGAAAAAAACACGGCGCACTTACCTTCGCTGTCGGGGAGAGCCTGAATGCCGACAGCTTCGAGCTCTCGCTGGCGCTGACGGAATACGGCTTCAAGGTCGCTGAGATATACGGGACTGTCGGAGAAAGAAACTTCTTCTATGTCAGAAAACTGGCGGAGGTGTCCCCGGAGACCCGTATCTATTCAAATCTTTCTCCGACGATGATGAACTATTCTCCCGCCCCGGAGATCGACGCTGCCATAGGCGCCGATGCCTGTTATTACCACACCGGAAAAGCCGGGGTCTGGTTCAACGGGGAAGAGCAGCCCTTCGGGTTCAGAGGGCTCGATATGCTCTTCGAGGGGCTGGATAAAGCGCTTGATGAGAGGGAGGAGAAAAAATGAAGGACCTTCTTAAACATCTCTCGCCTTTTGCTCCGGACGATTCCGGAGCCTGCTCTGTCCTCTATGAGATGGGTGGGATAACCGTCATCTGCGATGCAGGAGGATGCGCGGGAAACGTCTGCGGATTCGATGAGCCGCGCTGGTTTGAGAAGCGCTCGGCGCTCTTCTCTGCGGGGCTCAGGGATATGGATGCTATTCTCGGGCGGGATGAGCTGCTGGTCAGAAAGCTGGCTCTTATAACAGAGCAGTCCGATGCTCCTTTTACTGCCATAGTCGGGACACCTGTCCCCGCTGTCATCGCTACTGACCTGAAGGCTTTGGAACGTATGACCGAAAAAAAGACAGGCCTGCCCTGTATCGCTCTGAAGACCGACGGAACAAGGCTTTACGATCACGGCGAGGAAATGGCATATCACCGCCTCTTTGAGCGGTTCGCTGAGGAAAAGCTGCCTGTCAGGAAGGGCAGGCTGGGTGTCATCGGAGCGACCCCTCTCAATACGGGCAAGACCGGCAGCGCAGCCATCAGAGCAGCGCTTTCGGACAAATGGGAAGAGATCGTCTGCTTCGGGCTGGATTCCGGGCTGGAAGAAGTCAGAAAAGCAAGCGAATGTGAAAAGCTGCTGGTCATTGCCCCATCGGGGATAAAAGCTGCAAGGCTCCTGGAGGAGCGGTTCGGAACGCCCTTTGAGGCCGGATACCCCATCTGCGGAGTGCCGGAGGGCGTCAGCGGAAAAGTGCTTGTCATCCATCAGCAGTTTTACGGTAATGCGCTGAGAGAAAAGCTGGAACCGCAAGGGTGTCAGGTCACAGTCGCAGGATTTTTTATGATGCTTGATGAATACAAGCGCAGCGGAGACATTCATCTTGACAGGGAGAGCGATCTTACAGAACTTATCGGCAGCGGCGGCTTTGACGCAGTGTTCGCTGATGAACGCTTCGGAAGGCTTCTGAAGGGCTTTGAAGGAAAGTTCTTCCCCTGCCCGCATTTTGCGGTCGGCGGGAAGCTGTATTAAAGGAAACAGAGAATGGTAACATATAATATACACGTTTACGGCATAGTCCAGGGGGTCGGGTTCAGACCGTTCACAGCGGTTGCAGCACGCCGCTTCGGGATAAAGGGCACTGTCGCCAACAAGGGATCCTATGTCGAGATAATCGCTCAGGGAGAGCCCGGAGATGTTGCACGGTTTGCCGAAGAGATAAAAGACCGCCCCCCGGACAGAGCAGTCATACTTGGGCTGGACGAGCTGGAGCTCCCGGAGGCGGAGCCCTTCGGCAGCTTCGAGATAATCGAGAGCGAGAAGGAATACGGAGACATCTTCGTATCGCCGGATATAGCTACCTGCGACAACTGCCGCAGAGAGCTCTTCGACAAAAACGACAGAAGATATCTTCATCCTTTTATTAACTGCACTCAATGCGGTCCCAGGCTGACGATCCTTGATTCGATGCCCTACGACCGGGAGCGGACCAGCATGAAGAGCTTTCCGATGTGCGATAAATGCGCTTCGGAGTATCATGACCCGGCTACCCGCCGCTACGATGCTCAGCCTGTCTGCTGTAACGACTGCGGCCCCGAGGTCTATATCATCGGTGAGGACACCCGGGGCCTTGAAGCTATAACCAAAGCCAGAAAAAGCATCATGGATGGCAGGATAGTTGCGGTCAAAGGCATAGGCGGCTTCCACCTCTGCTGCGATGCCAAAAATGAGGCGGCGGTCATGCGGCTGAGAGAGCTGAAGCACCGCCCGCTGAAACCTTTTGCAGTAATGATGCGGGATATGGAGACAGTAAGGCGGGAATGTGCTCCCGAAGAGGGGCAGGAGCAGTATCTCACAGGCTGGCAGAAGCCTATAATGCTCCTTGAAAAGCGGCCGCAGCAGACTATATCCCCGATGATAGCTCCGGACAATACTACTGTCGGGGTAATGCTGCCCTATGCACCGGTGCAGATGCTGCTCTTCGATCTCCCCGACGGCCTCGCTATGACAGATTGCCTTGTCATGACCAGCGGAAATGTCCGGGGAGCGCCTATCTGCCGGGATGACGAGAGCGCAGTCAGAGAGATCGGTCCGTTCTGCGATCTTATCCTTTCGCATAACAGAAAGATACTTATCCGCGCCGACGACTCTGTCTGCGACTGGCTTTTCGGAAAGCCCTATATGATAAGGCGCTCACGGGGCTTTGCTCCGCTGCCGGTGATGCTCTCGGCAGATTCGGAGCGGCAGGCAGCCGCCATAGGCGGTGAGCTGAAAAACAGCTTCTGTGTTGCAAGGAACGGTATGCTGTATCTATCACCGTATATCGGTGATATGGCTGACCTGAGAACTCTCCGGGCGCTGGACGAATCACTGGGCAGGATGCTGGATATGCTTGAATGTCAGCCGCAGATGATCGTCTGCGATACACACCCGATGTATAATACCGTCAGCTTCGCGGAAGAATGGGCGGATAAACGAGGGCTGCCTCTTGTAAAGATACAGCACCATTACGCCCATATCCTTTCCTGCATGGCGGAGAACGACCGGCAGGGCGAAGTCATCGGCCTCAGTATGGACGGAACCGGCTACGGCGACGACGGCACGATCTGGGGAGGAGAGCTGCTGCGCTGCGGATGGGACGGATACGAGCGCCTCGGCAGCGTAAAGCCTTTCAGGCAGACAGGCGGAGACCTTTCCGCAAAAGAGGGCTGGAGGATAGCTGTCCAGCTCATAAGAGACAGCTTCGGAGAAGAAGCCGGGGAGGTCTGCCGGAGGCTGGGGCTTTGCAGCGAGACAGAGTTCCGCGTGCAGTCGGCTATGGCGGACAAGGGGCTCAACACCGTACGCTCCACAAGCTGCGGAAGGCTCTTCGATGCAGTCTCGGCTATACTCGGCATCAGAAGAGCATCCACCTTTGAGGGCGAGGCTTCGACCGCACTGATGTATCATGCACAGCTTTTTGAAAAGAGATCGCCCCGGTATGCTTTCACATATACCGGCGCTCTCATCAATACCGGCGAGGGCTATGTTTCTCTGGAGACCACAAGGCTTGTTGAATATCTTGCAAATGAATATCTGATATCAGGTGATACGGACAGGCTGGCCTATGAATTCCATTATATGCTGAGCGAAATGCTGATTGCTGCCTGTCTGTATATACGGGAGAAGACCGGCCTTGACACTGCGGCGCTCAGCGGGGGAGTTTTCCAGAACAGGCTCCTGACCCGGCTGACAAAAGAGGGGCTGGAGAAAAAAGGGTTCAAGGTGCTGCTGCACAGCCTTGTTCCGCCTAACGACGGCGGCATAGCTCTGGGGCAGGCAGCCTATGCGATGTACATCAAATAATGTGACGTTTTTGCAGCTCATTCGGAAAAAACAGTGAGGTGACGGATAATGGTGATAGAGCACACCGCGCTCTATGTCAGTGATCTTGAGACAGCGAGGGATTTCTTCGTAAAATATTTCGGCGCAGTGTCAAACGACGGCTATCACAACAAAAAGACGGGTTTCCGCTCGTATTTCCTGACCTTTGAGGGAGGTTCCCGCCTTGAGATAATGACCCGCCCGGACATCACCCGGCAGGACAAGCCGCCGTACCGCACAGGCTGGGCACATATCGCCTTTTCTGCCGGGAGCAGGGAAGCGGTGGACGAGCTGACAGAGCGTCTTCGTGCGGACGGATACAAAATAGTAAGCAAGCCCCGCATCACCGGAGACGGCTATTACGAAAGCTGCGCTGCCGACAGCGAGGGCAACAGAATAGAGATCACAGAATGATTCAGGAGGTATTTATCATGTGTGTAGGTTTATCCGCAAAGGTAGTAAGCATCAAGGAAGACACCGCAGTCATTGACGCGGGGGGAGCTCAGAGAGAGATCAGCGCCGGAGTGCTTGACGATCTGGAGCCCGGAGATTATGTTATGGTACACGCCGGAGTCGCCATCGCTAAGATAACTGAGAGCGATGAGGACGAGGCTGCCGACGTTATGGGAGATATCTTATGAACGAACAGATGAAACGCGCCCGGGAAATAATAACCGGCTACAAGGGCAGACCTCTGCGCATAATGGAGGTCTGCGGAACACATACCCACGAGATATTCCGCCTCGGGATAAGAAAGCTCGTCCCGGAGGGGATAGATATAATCTCAGGCCCCGGCTGCCCTGTCTGCGTTACAGCGGTCGGCTTCATCGACGAGGCCTGCTGGCTGGCGCTGGAAAAGGGCTGCACTGTCTGCACCTTCGGAGATCTCATCAAAGTCCCCGGTACAGAGCAGAGCCTGGCGGGGGCAAGATCCAAGGGCGCAAAGATACGCCCGGTATATTCGCCGCTGGATGCTGTCGAGCTGGCAAAGGAAAACCCGGAGGAACAGGTAGTGTTCCTGGCTGTCGGCTTTGAGACAACGACCCCTTCGGCCTGCCTTGCAGTAAAGAAGGCAGCGGAGCTGGGGCTTGAGAACTTCTCTCTGCTCACAGCCAATAAGACTATGCCGAATGCTTATAATGCGCTGGTCGGCAGTGCAGATGCTTTCATCTATCCCGGACACGTAAACGCCATCACAGGCAACTCCGCCTGCATAAAGCTCTGCGAGGAAAAGGGCGTATCGGGAGTAGTTGCGGGATTTACCGCCAGCGAGCTGATGACCGCGCTTGCTGTCTGCATAAAGCTGCTGGGAGAGGGCAGGCCCTTCTTCCGCAACTGTTATCCCAGAGTCGTAAAGGATGAGGGAAACCCCGCGGCCATAAAGCTGATGGATGAGGTAATGGAGCCCTGCGACAGCGAGTGGCGCGGTCTGGGAGTAATACCCATGTCCGGTATGAAGCTGAGAGACCGGTATGCCGGATTCGATTCCCGAATTAAGTATTCTATGCCGGAGATCACCGGGCGGCCTAATCCTGCCTGCCGGTGCGGAGATGTCCTGCAGGGCAAGTGCAAGCCCTCGGATTGCAAAGTGTTCGGCAAGGTCTGCACTCCGCTGCACCCCATAGGAGCCTGTATGGTCTCCGACGAGGGAGCCTGCTCGGCATACTACCAGTATTCCGGCTTGGTCTGATCGGAGAGATACACAGCAGGCCTTTGATAATAAGGAAAGAAACGATCGGAGGAATAAACAATGAGTGAAAACACAGTTACCCTGGCACACGGTGCAGGAGGAAAACAGACAAGCGAGCTTATAGATAAGGTGTTCAAGGCGCATTTCCAGAACCCGGAGTTCACCGCCGATGATGCGGCAGTGCTCCCCAGGCCTCAGGGCAGGATCGCTATGACTACCGACGGCTTCATAGTCTCCCCCTGGAAGTTCAACGGGGGCAATATCGGCAAGCTCTCTATTTGCGGGACAGTAAACGATCTCTCCTGCATGGGGGCAAAGCCTCTCTATATGACCTGCGCCTTTGTCATCGAGGAGGGCTTCCCGCTGGAGAGCCTTGAGGAGATCGCCGCCGCTATGGAGAAGACCGCCGCCGAGGTCGGGGTCAGGATCGTAGCCGGAGATACCAAAGTCGCCGGGAAGGGGCAGGTGGATAAGGTCTTTATAACCACAACAGGTGTAGGGGAGATACAGGAGGGCGCCGATACCTCCGGTAAGTACGCGAGACCCGGAGATGCGGTTATCGTAACAGGAGATGTCGGCAGGCATGGCTGCACTATCCTCATAGCAAGAGACGAATACGGAATAGGCTCGGATGTGGATACCGACTGCGCTCCGCTCTGGGGAGCTGTCGAGTCGATGCTGGGAGTAACTAAGGATATACACGTTATCAGAGATGCCACAAGAGGCGGAGTCGGAACGGTCCTTTATGAGATCGCTGAGCAGAGCGGTGTCGGAGTAGCGCTGGACAGCACAGCTATCCCTGTGGATGACAGAGTCAGGGGAGTCTGCGGGATGCTGGGGCTGGAGCCCCTCTATCTCGCCTGCGAGGGAAGACTGGTTGTAGTTGCGCCGCAGGATAAGGCTGAGGCAATAGTCGCTGAGCTCAGGCGTGGGAAGTATACCTCGAATGCTGCTGTCATCGGCAGGATAACCGAAGAGAACAAGGGCAGAGTCATTCTCGAGACCGAGATCGGTACACAGACTATCCTGCCGCAGCCAAAGGGCGAGCTCCTTCCGAGGATCTGCTGAGAAACAGTATAACCAGAATGGTGAATGACAGGGGCACCGAAAAGTGGTATTATAGATACAGACGGGAAAGATAAAACGCTTCGGATCTCTGTCAGATCATCAGCAAGCGCTGTGCCCGTTTTGTCAGGATAAACGAAAACACTCAATAGAAAATGGAGGCTGGCGTATGAATCTTTATATGAAACAGAAAGTATTTTCCTGGAGGGCTAAATTCTCCATTACCGACGAAAACGGTGAGCCGCAGTATTATGCACAGGGCGAGCTGATCTCGCTGGGAAGAAATCTCCATATCTACGATGCAAATATGAATGAGGTCGCTGAGGTGCGCCAGAAGCTGACTTCGCTCATCTCGCTCTACCGCATTTTTGTCGGCATGATGGATCTGGGCGAGATCAAGATCAAGACCAGCTTTCTGAAAGCCAAGTATGAGCTGACAGGCCTCGGCTGGATCATAACCAGCACCACATTCCAGCGCAGCCATACCATAACCGATAAAAACGGAAAAGTGATCGGCGCTATGCACAAGAAGCTGATGTCCTGGGGAGACTGCTATGAGATCGAGGTCGAGGATCCGGAGAATACCCTCGCTGTCGTCGCTGTCGTTGTAGCGATCAACGCTATACACTGCGATGAAAGGGAAGAAAACAACCTTTCCTACGATGACGATTGAGGCAGGAATAAAAATTGATCTCATTCGACCCTTCGGTCTGAAAAGGCCGGAGGGCGTTTGCTTCTTATTTTTTGTCATAAAAAAATGAACGGCTCTTATAGTTCGTTGTTTTCTGATTCTATCGAAAACATACAAAACTGCATATATCTAATTGTTGTTTTTGCAAAATATTGTGCATTACTGTTAAATTCTATTGACAGATTGTAAAAATAATGTTATACTGATTATTGGCTAATTATGTATTTTTTGCTTTGCCGGCAAAATGGTATTTTAGGAGGAAAGCAATATGGCGGAGACCAGATTCATCAAGACAGTTGTGTTCGGAGGCTACGATAAAGCCGATGTTGACAAGAGATTTGAATTCCTTTACTCGCAGTATTACGACATGAAAAATGCACTCAGAGAAGCTAAGCTGATGCTCAATAAGTATAAGGAAGGGAGCGATGCAGAGGCTGTGCATGAATCTGTCCTTGCCAATGAGAGAGCCAAGCTCTCGGAGTTCCAGGTAAAGAACGAGACCTTGACCGAAAAGCTCAAGGCTACCGACGACGATAACAAGAAAAAAGAAGCGGAGATCGCCGCCCTCAAAGAGAAGCTGGAGCAGACAGAAGCAGAGCTCAAGGATACCAAGAGCAAGCTCCAGGCAGCCTCCGGCAGCGGAGATGCCACTATGCTCACAACTGTTTTCACAGAAGCGCAGAAATCCGCAAATATGATAATCGAGACCGCTCAGAAGCAGGCCAGCGAAATGGATGCAGATTCCAAGAAGCTGGCCGAGAATATGGTAGCGGATGCGAACAATAAGGCTGCCAAGATCATCTTCGATGCGGAGACTCAGTCTGCCAAGCTGATCGCAGACGCCGAGAATATGTCGAATTCCATGCAGGTCGCTTCCGGTAATATGAAGGCGACTATGCTTACTGATATGGAGAATATCAGCTCGGAGATCGAAAGGCTCCGCACTCTGCTGGATGAGTTCGGCAAGACCGGAACAAAGATCCTCGACGATTCTTCAAAGCTGCTGGATGAGAGCAAGAAGGAGCTCACCGCCGGCGGAGTCCCCACCTTCAAGGAACCAGTCATCAGAGAACCCAAACTCCCGGAGGCGCCTGTATATGCCGAGATAGATAATACCTATATGACAGGTATTGACGAGAATGAGAGAAAGAAGAACGAAGAGCTGGATAAGCTCAAAGCTATGGCAGAGTCTCTCAGCGGATCGAAGGCCAAGGCGGCAGAGGAGCCCAAGAAGGCAGAGGAGCCCAAGAAGGAAGAAGAGCCCAAGAAGGCTGATGCTCCCGCAGCCGGCGGCCTTGCCGATATCCTCAAGAAAGCAAAATCCATAAAGTAAGTTAACGATACATTCCCGGAGGAGTTGTTATATTATGAGCACAGAGATCATTATTGTAAAACCCGATAAGTGCGTCGGGTGTAATTCCTGCGTCAGGACCTGCCCTGCACCTGAGGCGAACATCACCAAGATGCTCGATGACGGAAGATTTGTAACTACCGTTAACCCGGATAAGTGCATAGCCTGCGGCGAGTGCGTAAGGAACTGTACACACGGCGCAAGAGACTACATCGACGATACCGAAGCCTGCATGACTCGTATGAACAGAGGCGAAAAGCTGGTAGTTCTCGCTACCCCGGCCATCAAGACCGTTTTCCCGACCAAGTGGAAGGGGATACTCGACTGGTTCAAGCAGAAGGGATGTCTCATCTACGACGTATCCCTCGGTGCGGATATCTGCACCTGGGCGCATCTCCGCGCTATCGAGAACAAAAAGGTGGGCAATGTCATCACTCAGCCCTGCGCGGCTATCGTCAAGTATATCGAGACATACCAGCCGAAGCTGCTCAACAACCTCTCGCCGATACACAGCCCGATCTGCTGCGCCGTTACTTATATCAAGAAGTATCTGCGCCGCAATAATCCTGTCGCTGTTCTGACACCGTGCATCGCCAAGAAGAATGAGTTTATGGAGACCGGCCTCGTGGATTTCAACGTTACATTCAAGAAGCTGGAAGAATACTTCGATGTGAACTCCATCAAGGTAGCCAACAATCAGGCGACAGAGTACGAATACAAGTTCGAGGAGCAGCAGGGCCAGGTCGGAGCAGTTTATCCCCGCCCGGGCGGACTGCGCGACAATATCTGGCTGCATGATCCGGATATAAACATCACTACCTCCGAAGGCGTGCATAAGGTATATCCCGAGCTGGATATGTATGCTCAGATGCCTGAGTTTAAGCACCCCGAGGTGTTCGATGTGCTTTCCTGCGAGTTCGGCTGCAACGTCGGCCCCGCTTCCGGGAACAAGCAGACTATGTTCGACGTTATGGCGACAATGAGAGAGGTCGAGAAGGAAGCCAAGAAGCGCCGTAAGACCGCTGCCTTCGGCGGACAGGACAGACTCTTCAAGAAGTTTGACGACGAGCTCAAGATCGGTGACTTCATGAGAGGCTACAAGCCTTCTACTCCGACTCCGCCGCCGACAGAGCGCCAGTTGGATGCTGTTTTCGAGATGATGGGCAAGCATACCGAAGCGGAAAGAAACTTCAACTGCCATGCCTGCGGATACAGGTCCTGCAAGGATATGGCTACCGCTATCTGCCGCGGCCTCAATACCGCAGACAACTGCGTCGTTCATGCCAAGACTGTACTGACTGCAAGACACAGCGAGCTGACAGCTCAGCATGAGCTGCTCTCCGAGATCACAAACGAGTGCCTTACTCTTTCCGATAAGCTCAGGGATGACCTCAAGAACATCAACGCCAATATGGACACTATCGGCGATTCCACCGACAAGACCAAGGAGAGAGCCGGAGTCGTAAACGACCTGCTGTCTAATGTTATCGCATTCTGCAGCGCTAACCAGACTATGGATGCTTCCAGCACCAAGCAGCTCGTAGAGATACTGGAAACCACTCTCGATGCCTTCAAGGATCTGGATCAGAATGTCGCCGTTACCAACGAGAGCTCGGAAGTTATCCGCAATTCTATCTCCGAGATCAATAAGATGGTAGACAGTATCAACGATAATCTCCACAAGGCTATGAAAAAGTAAACAGCTTTGACCGGGCAGGCGCCCGACCCAGATACGGGGTCTCAGACGCCTGCTCTTTCTTTTGCAGGGCGGAATGGTCCCTCATCCCGCAGGTCAGGATCCTGCTATCGGTATAATAGGCAAAACCAGGCAAATTTTTTTGTATATTTTGCTATTATATTATCGGTTATTTTTTTAATATTGTATGTTTTGTTCAGAATTATCTTGACATAATCGTGCTTTGATGTTATAATTATACTATATAATTATGTATGTGAGATATGACCAATGCTTGTGCATTTTGCGCATCGAATAAAGCGCCCGGAGCAGCCGCTTGCAGCGGCCCCGGTGCAGGATTGGAGAGTTGCTCATGCAATGTGAAAACTGTCATGCTAATCTGCTCTCGACAGCGACCGTCTGCCGTGAGTGCAGGACAATAGTCCGCTACAACGTCAGAGGCTTTGACAACACCAAAAAGGTGCAGAGGCTGCTGAAGGTCATGATAAACGAGCAGGCCGACCGCATACGCGACGAAGACAGCCTTATTTCAATCATCTATGACTATCTGCCGGAATGTGAGACAGAGCGGAGGATCCTTAAAAAAATGATAAACGGCGGTGTCCTTGAAGACCTCGTCGCAACACAGGACCCAAAGGCTCAGTTCGCTTTTGAACGGAAGCGTATGGTCAGAGAGCTGGGAGCTACAAAGAACGAGGCTGAGTTCACCCTCGCATCGCTGGGGTATATGCTGGGATATCCCTATCCCTCGCCGCTGAGAGTCATTCAGGACCCGGCTTCGCTGGCAGCCGAAGCGAAGAAAGACCCTTCGCTGCTCATCGACCATAAGATCTTCAGAAAGCTGGATGCCTTCAAATTCCGCCTTTCAAGAGCTATCTCCGTTAAGGAAGGATATACCAAGCTGGACGGCTATTGCTTCGACGGCTTCGGAATAGCAAGGACGATATCTATGCCGAAGACGCTGAGAGTTATCGGCGAATATGCTTTCTCCGACTGCAAGCATATCGAAGAGATGACTATCCCAAGCGGTGTTAAAAAGATCGAGAAGGGCGCCTTCAATGCCTGCGTCGGCCTGAAGAAGCTCAAGCTCCCGAAGGATCTTATAGACATAGGCGATAATACCTTCTTCTGCTGCACCTCTCTTGAAACGCTGAAGATACCCGAAAAGGTGTCCAGCATCGGAGAGAATGCCTTTTCAGGCTGCGGGAATCTTAAAACGCTGGTTATAGCGCAGCAGGTCAAGTTCGTTGACGATAACGCATTCGCCTATTGCCCGAATCTGACTATCGTGTGCTATGAGAATTCATATATCCATAAGTACTGCTTGCAGAACCGAATCAAATTCAAGACATTGGCAGCCGGAACTGCGCTGCCCGATGTATAATAAAGGGGAGGAATGATCCGAAATGACGGAACTCAATATAGGCCAGGAGATAGATATCGAACAGGGAGGTAAAGCCAAGGTAACAGGCATCCTCGGAAGCGGCGGACAGGGCGTCGTTTATTCGGTCGAATACAACTCGACTGCCTGGGCGCTGAAATGGTATGATATCTCAAAGATGAAAGAGCCCGCAGAGTTCAAGGCCAATATCAAGAAGAATATAGAGGACGGCGCTCCGAGCAATAAGTTCATCTGGCCTAAGTATCTTACCAAGAATATGCCCGACGGCACTTTCGGCTACCTTATGGATATCAAGCCCGAAAGCTTCGATTCCTTTGTCGATATTCTCAATACCTATAAGCTCAAGGTCGATCCGATGACAGGCAGAGCTATCAAGTATAACGTAAGATTTACCGACCTTACCGCTATGGTGACAGCCTGCATCAATATCGCAAACGCTTTCAGACAGCTCCACAGAGCAGGAAAGAGCTATCAGGACCTTAACGACGGCGGCTTCTTCATCAATGTCGATACAGGCGCCGTTCTCGTAGTTGACTGCGATAACATCGCCCCCGACGGCGCAAACTTCGGCATCGGAGGCAAGCCCGGATATATGGCTCCCGAGATCGTAAGAGGTATCGCTAAGCCGGATGTCCAGACGGATAAGTATTCACTGGCAGTCGTCCTCTTCAAGCTCCTGTTCAGAGGCGACCCGATGGAGGGCGAAAAGGTAGTCAAGGATGTCTGCCTCACAGAAGCAGCAGAGCTGAGGCACTACGGCTCTGAGGCAGTGTTCGTTTACGACCCGGATAACGACAGCAACAGGCCGGTCCGCGGTATCCATGACAATGTCATCAAGTTCTGGAGGCTCTACCCCGATTATATAAAGAACGCCTTTATAGATTCCTTCACAAAGGGCCTTAACGATCCCAACAGAAGGCTTATCGAGAACGATTGGCAGAAGCGCTTTATCAGACTGCGCTCGGAGATCATCGCCTGCACCTGCGGAAGAAAGAACTTCGCTTCTATGTTCGAGGCTGTTGACGATGCCACCTATAAGTGTCCCAAATGCGGTATGACTTTCGCAACGCTGAAATTCAGCAACCGCGAGCAGCGTATGCCGCTGTATATCGGCTCGAAGATATATGTCTGCGAGATAGATCCCAAGACAGACGACTATATCTCTGTCGCCGGAGAGCTGGTCGAGAATAAGCTCAAGCCCGGAGTCCTCGGGCTCAAGAACACTTCCGATATGATGTGGAGAGTCAGGATGCCAGACGGAGTCTATTACGATATCGAGCCCGGTAAGGGCTGCCCGATCTGGCAGGGTCTGGAGATCCAGTTCGGAGATACAAACGTCTCGGCTTGGATATGAGCCGCTTAGAAATATCTTACCGTAAACTGAAAAGGAGTTATGGATATGAGCAAGAACAAGAATCCCAAGAACAGCTCAGCTAAGCAGCCTGAGGCTGTTAAAGAAGAAAAGGTGCAGGCTGCACCTGCCGCTCCCGAGGCCGATCTCGATATCTTTGACGATTTTGACGATGATCCGCTGGGCGCGACCGGAGTTTCCAGAAAGAGCCTCGTTATCTTCTTCCTGATAGATACTTCGGGAAGTATGAAGGGAACTAAGATGGGAGAGCTCAATACCGTTATGGAAGAGCTTATCCCCGAGATCAGACGTGTCGGTGAGGCTGATACCGAAGTCAAGATCGCTGTTCTGACTTTCTCTACCGATGTTAAGTGGATGTATTCCGAGCCTATCAATATCGAAGAGTTCGAGTGGGCAAGGCTTACCGCTCAGGGCGTTACCAGCATGGGCGCTGCCTTCAAGGAGCTCTCTCTCAGAATGTCGAGAAACAGCTTCCTCAATTCGCCTTCTCTTTCCTTCGCACCTGTTATCTTCCTGATGACAGACGGCTATCCCTCCGACGATTACAAGGAGGGCCTTAAAACACTTGCCTCCAATAGCTGGTATAAGTTCGGCCTTAAAGCCGCCCTCGGTATCGGCAATGAGGCTAACGACGATATGCTGGCAGAGTTCACAGGCTCCAAGGATACCGTTGTTCACGCCTATACAGGAAATCAGCTCGCTCAGATGATCAAGATCGTCGCTGTTACCGCTTCTCAGATCGGAAGCAAGAGTATGACCCTTGCCGACCAGAACGACGAAGAGCTCAGCGATGAGGATGTATATGCTTCTAAACAGAAAATGCTCGGCCAGCAGATCCAGGAGCTCGTCGCTAAGAACGATAACGACGACGTTTCCTTCGATTCCGGATGGTAAAAAATGAGTTGATTTTGTTTTAGAAGGAGCAGTGATAAAATGTTCAACGGTTTCAGCCACTCTGTAAAGGGTGCAAGCCACGAAAAGAGAAATATCGTCTGCCAGGATGCCTCTGCTTATAAGATAGGTGAAGGCTATGCTGTCGCTGTCGTTGCCGACGGGCACGGAAGCAAAAAGCATTTCAGAAGCGATGTCGGCTCCAAGTGTGCGGTAGATGCCGCTGTCGAGACTATCGGCCTCTTTTTCCAGGACCCGGATGAGTTCGACCGCAATTTCGACAGAGACCCTGACAGGCTCATAAAAAGGATCGAGAAGTATGTCCTCATCCTCTGGAACGAGAAGATCCGCAAGCATCTTGAGGAAAATCCCGTTACTCTTGATGAGAAGCATCTTTTTGAGCATAATGTCTTTATCGAGATCCCCCACGCTTCATATTACGGTACAACACTTATCTGTGCCGTAGCGTGCAGAGGATATACCTTCGGTTTCCAGATCGGCGACGGAAGTCTCGTCGCTGTATTTGAAGACGGCGAGACCTCGATGATTATGGACTACGAGGAAGCTAACCCCGCCAATATCACCTCTTCAATGTGCAATGAGATGGCCGTCACAATGTTCGACCAGTTCTATGTCCGCAACAAGAAGCTGCTCTGCTTCTGCGTTTCGACAGACGGGCTCTATACCTCCTTCGGGAGCGATCAGGATTTCCTCGATTACCATACTATCATCGCAAGCCAGTTGACAAATATGGAGGCCTTTATGCCTTCGCTGAAAAATAATATGGTCAAGCGCTCACATTTCGGCACAGAAGACGATATCTCCATCTCCTGTGTATATGACGAGGAGCTGGCCGCGGAGAAGCTGGATGTCATCAAAGCAAAGGTCGCGGAGAATAAGCGCCGCGCTGCTGAGAAGAAGGCAAATCTCCTTAAAAGATGATACCCTCCTGAGTCAGGAGAGAAAAATAAGGGCAGGTGCTATCTTTGGAACTCAATAAACTCTTGGAGACCGCTAGGAAATACGCCGAGGATATCAGGAACGAAAAGCCGGGCTATGCCGACAAATACGCTGCTTTCCTCGTAAACGATAAGGACGAGATCTTTCTCGGAGTCTCTGGCCTGACTATCAGAGACGGAAAGATCGTCAATGTTCCCGCAGATGTCAATGCTGTGCTGAATATGGCTAACGCCGGCAGCCGCATCGCAACAGGTCTCGTTATCATCAGCATTAAAACCGGCGGAGTGCTCAAGCCTTCTGAGGATGGCCTGCATCAGCTCTTCCGCACCAACGCCAATAACGACAACTGCAAGGCCTTTGTCTCCGAGACAGAGCAGCAGATAGTTTCTGTGCTCAGGCTTGGCGGCGGAAACGCTGCTTCGCTTATGGATGGCTTCGATTTCGGAGGCCCGGTTCCCGGTCTCAAAAGGCAGGCGGCTCCCGAGGTGCCTTCTGTTATGAAGGTCGAGGAAAGACCGGCACATCCCGAATCGACGGCTAATTCCATCAAGGGAGTCAATGTCGATAAGAACAACCCCTTCTATGAGAACTCTGAGGATGTCAAGCCCCCCGAGCAGACCCTCGCTATTTTCGAGGATGTCAAGAATGAGGCCGGCAAGATCCCCGCGCCAAAGGACGATCTTCCAGAAGAGCCGGAGCTTACTCCCGAAGAGCTGCTCAAACAGGCCAAAAAGCGCAAGAAAGTCGCAAGATCCAATTTCCTTTTCAGAAGAAAACAGTAAGTCTGTTTTAAGACGGTATGCTTTGTCATTGAAGCAAATAAAAAACAAGAACCGTATATCCTTCGCAGTTTCGGCAGGAAGGATATACGGTTCTTTATGTAATGGCCTTGTATCTGCCCCGGCCAGAAAGCAAAAAAGCTGCCGGGAAACGGCAGCTTTCTGATAGCTTTACTATTTGAATGATATGCCCGTGTTGACCTTTCCGTATAGCTTTACGAGCATTTTTTCCTTGGTGGTCTTAGTGATATACATGATACCCAGAGCCGCAACAATAGAGAGGGCGATCCCGACACCGACTCCTGCACCTCCGCCGATAGCAAGCATCGAGATCAGCCAGATAACGACCAAAGCTGCTATTATTATCGGAAGAGTGAAGGTGGTGAAGGATCTGTCCTTGACTTTGAGATAGTTCATGATCTCTTTGCGTGTAAAGCTGTCGTAATGCCTTGCGACAAAGGAATCGGGCCTGCACCATTTGCAGAATTCCTTGATAGTCGGGAACTTGATAACAAAATTCTGCCCGGTCTTGGTAACGCGGTAATCTACTCTGATACCCTCGGAGTTCTCATTTGTATCCATAACATGGATAACAGTCCCCGCTTTGGCCTGACCGCTCAGGGATTTCATAACAACATATTTGCAGTCAACGGCTTCATCGATACTGTAAAGAGCAAAAGCCATAATAAGATCCTCCTGTTTATGAAAATAAGATCATTGACCCTGAGTCAGGGCAGACTTAAAGACCAAACGATTATCATTATTTATTATAGCACTTTTTTTCGCCTGTGTCAATAATGCTTTCGTAAAAAATTAACATATTTGAGCAAAAAACTTCAGAGCTTCCGGAGGCTTCGCCAGACCCGGAGCTAACATTATAATTATAGCACATTTATTCAGCTTTGGCTATATTTTATCTTACGAAGTTTTGACATAATACTTGTTCACATTAGACAAAACCCGCGAAAATACGACCGCAAGAAGGGCTGAGAGCAGCCTGCTCCTCCGGTATCATTTCTCTGTGCAGAACTCGACTTTCTCTCCTGCGAGGATAAGATTTGTAGTCCTCACAGCGCACATTTTTCCGCACATTGAGCAGGTGTGTCTGTCGGCGGGAGGTGTGCTCTCGAAATACTCTCTTGCCTTGTCGGGATCAAATGCCAGCTTGAACATCTCCTCCCAATCGACTTTGTGCCGTGCCTCGGCCATAGCGTTGTCGCGTTCTCTGGCGTGCGGAACGCCCTTGGCGATATCGGCGGCGTGAGCTGCGATCTTGGAGGCGATTATACCCTCCTTGACGTCGCTGACATCCGGCAGACGCAGATGCTCTGCGGGGGTAACGTAGCAGAGGAAATCAGCTCCGCTGGCAGCAGCGATAGCCCCGCCGATGGCTGTGGTGATATGGTCGTAGCCGGGGAAGATATCAGTGACAACAGGCCCCAGGACATAGAAAGGAGCGTTGTGGCAGAGGCGCTTCTGCAGGCGCATATTGGCTTCGATCTCGTTCATAGCCATGTGCCCGGGGCCCTCGACCATTACCTGAACGTTCCTGTCCCAGGCTCTCTGGGTAAGGTGTCCCAGCTCTATGAGCTCGCTGATCTGTCCGGCATCGGTGGAATCGTCGATACAGCCGGGGCGCAGAGCGTCTCCGAGGCTGATAGTGACGTCATACTCATAAAGGATATCCAGAACCTTGTCGTAATACTCATAGAAGGGGTTTTCGTTGCCGGTCATCATCATCCAGGCAAAGAGCAGCGAGCCTCCGCGGGAGACGATGTTCATTTTTCTGCCCTCGCGTCTGAAGGCTTCAACTGCGCGGCGGTTTATACCGGCGTGGATGGTCATGAAATCAACACCCTCCTCGGCGTGTGCGCGGACGACTCTGAGGAAATCCTCGGCGGTTATCTCCAGCAGATCTTTTTCAAGATAGCCGATAGCATCGTACATCGGGACTGTTCCGATCATAGCCGGGGATCTTTCTACCAGTGCGCGGCGGAAGGTGTTGGTCTTGCCGTAGTTAGAGAGATCCATTATTGCCTCTGCACCGAATTTATGCGCCAGCTCAACCTTCTGCATCTCCATCTCGTAATTCTTTGCATCTCCGGATATACCGAGGTTCACATTTATCTTAGTGCGCATCTTTGTGCCGACGCCCTCGGGGGAGATAGCCTTGTGGTTGATATTGCAGGGAATAGCGACCTCGCCCTTAGCGACCAGCTCTCTGAGCTCTTCCGGGTCGATATACTCCTTCTCTGCGACGATCTTCATTTCCGGGGTAACGATGCCGAGCTTAGCGGCCTCCATCTGGGTATGATAGTTTTTCATAAGCGTTTCTCCTTGTTATATATTGTTTCAACTGTTCTGGTCATTTTTATTCAGCGAACCCGCTGCGGATATCAAAACCGTGATCCATAGGGCCGCTGCCGTGCCCGAGATCAAGCCCGGCTGCAAGAGCTCCGGATATATACCGCTTTGCCCGCTCGACAGACTCTCTGAGGGAGTATCCCTTTGCGAGATTTGAGGCTATTGCGCTGGAAAGGGTGCATCCTGTCCCGTGAGTATTCGGGTTGTCGATGCGGCGGCCCCGGAACCAGTTTACAGCGCCGTCGTAAAGGCAGTCATCAGCATCGGAGATGCTGTGCCCGCCCTTCAGCAGGACAGCGCAGCCGAAGCGATTATAGATCAGTGCGGCAGCTTTTTCCATATCCTCAGCTGAAGCGATCTTCATCCCCGAGAGGACTTCCGCTTCCGGGATGTTGGGTGTTACCACATCAGCAAGAGGGATGAGCTTTCCGGTAAGGGCTTCGACAGCATCGTCCGAGATCAGCTTTGCGCCGCTGGTAGCTACCATTACAGGATCGAGGACGATATTCCGGGCATTATATCCCACCAGCTTTTCCGCGATGACAGAAATGAGCCGGCAGGAGGATACCATACCGATCTTTACGGCATCGGGGAAAATGTCTTCAAAAACACGGTCGAGCTGCCCGGCAAGTATCTCCGGGGTCGCTTCCATTATCCCCGAGACACCCATTGTGTTCTGAGCGGTCAGGGCTGTTACGGCGCTCATAGCGAAAACACCGTTGGCAAGCATTGTTTTGATATCAGCCTGTATGCCGGCTCCTCCGCTGGAGTCGCTCCCGGCGATGGTAAGTGCTGTCTTCATAATAGCTCCTTTCATCGGTGAACGCAAAAGCTCACCGTTTCAGTATACCTTCTGACAGAGCCCGGAGCTTTTCCGCAGCCTGTCTTATATCTTTCCGGGCGAAAATGGCTGATACTACTGCAAAGCCGTCTGCGCCCAGGTCTTTCAGAGAAGTGATGTTCTCAAGAGTTATCCCGCCTATCGCGACAGCGGGGAGCCCTGCTGCCGAGACTACCTCCCGGAAAAGCTCCGGGGTTATGCGTATGGCATTTTTCTTCGTCGGAGAAGGAAAGACCGCTCCGACCCCGAGATAATCCGCTCCTGCTTCCTTTGCGGCCAGCGCCTGCGGGACAGTTTTGGCTGTCGCTCCGATGATAAAACCTTCGCCGGCTTTTTCTCTTATCTCACTGACAGGCGCATCCTCTATCCCGACGTGTGCGCCGTCAGCTCCGGCTTCTGCGGCAGCCTGCCAATCATCGTTGACTATGAGCGCTGCGCCGTGAGAAGCACAGATCTCTTTCAGGGCTTTTGCCTTTCCGACCAGCTCTTCATGAGAGGCTTCCTTGTCTCTGAGCTGGATAACCGTTGCACCTCCTGTGAGGGCGAAATCAACGGCTTCGCAGAGATCGCGCCCGCCTATGCAGGCATTGTCGGTTATAGCGTAGAGCCTGAGCTCCGAGGAAAGTATCCGTGCGCTGAGAGCCTGTTTAAGCCCTGCGATATATGAGGCAGGGTCCTGTGTACGCATAGCTTCTGTCATAACACAGATGCCTTTAGCACCGGCTCTCCGGGCGCGGACAGCATTATCCCGATCCAGGCCGCCTATGGCGCAGACAGGTATCCCGCAGGCCTTGACGGTATCGTGCAGCGCCTTGATGCCTCTCCCGGGGAGGCCGGGCTTGCAGGGCGTTTCAAAGATGTTCCCGAAGTTCACATATCCGGCTCCGAGGCGCTCCGCTTCGGCAGCCTCCTCCGGGGAGTGCACAGATGCGCCTATAGTTTCAAAGCGGCGCTTTTCATCCTCCGGCAGCGCCCGCAGCCTGTCCATAGGGAGATGTATACTGCCCAGACCCAGCCGTAATGCGACACCCGTAAAGCCGTGGAGTATGAGCCTTACGCCGTATCTGCCGCAGATGGCTTTGGCCTTTGCAGCCAGGGCTTCGTAATCTGCTTCGGAGAGCTCTTTCTCCCGGAGCAGGACAGCGCCCGGACGGCAGGCAGCCAGCTTTTCTATACGCACAGTCAGCTCTTCCCGGCAGGCAGCGCTGTTGGTGACACAAATAAGCTCAGACATAGAGGTAATCGTTGAGCACAGGCTGCAAGCCCTCGTCCGACATATCGCTGTACATCTGCTTGAAGCTGCGTGCATCGCTTATCTCGAACTGCTCGTCTCCTTCCTCCGGGTTTTCCTTTCCAGTGTATTTGCTCTCATGGTCTCCGATGCCTGTGGAGACTCCGGCAGAGATCTTGGTGGCGGCGATCTTTACTATGCCGTCGCGGAAGGTCTTGCTCTCACGGGAGGAGACTGTTATGCCTGCAAAGGGCAAGAAAATGCGGTAGGCGCAGAGTATCTGGCAGAGCTGCTTTTCGCCTACATCCCTGGGGTTGATCCTGCCGTTATTGATTATCGGGCGGAGCCTGGGGCAGGAGAGGGATATCTCTGCGTGAGGATATTTTCTCTGGAGGTAATACATATGCAGGGCGCTGGCTAAGGCATCCTTTCGGAAGTCAGAGAGCCCCAGCAGAGCCGAACCTGCAACACCTCTCATACCGCCCATAAGAGCCCGTTCCTGTGCATCAAAGCGGTACGGCCAGACTCTCTTATGCCCCATAAGGTGGAGAGTCTCATATTTCTCGGTGTCGTAGGTCTCCTGAAATACTGTGACATAATCTACTCCGCATTCGTGGAGATATTTATAGTCCTCAACATTGACAGGGTAGATCTCAATGCCGACCATACGGAAGTACTTGCGGGCCAGCTTGCAGGCCTCTCCGATGTAATTGATGTCGCTCATCGTCTTGCTCTCGCCTGTAAGGATAAGTATCTCCTCCATGCCGCTGTCTGCGATGACCTTCATCTCATGTTCGATCTGCTCCATATTGAGCTTCATGCGTCTGATCTTGTTATAGCAGTTGAACCCGCAGTAAACGCAGTAATTCTCGCAATAGTTTGCGATATAGAGCGGGGTGAAGAGATAGACTGTGTTGCCGAAATGCTTGCGGGTCTCGATCCTTGCGCGCTCGGCCATCTGTTCGAGAAAGGGCTCGGCGGCGGGGGAGAGCAGGGCTTTGAGATCCTCGACAGAGAGGCTTTGCTTCTGAAGCGCCCGCATAACATCGTTGGCTTTATAGGCGGAAGGGTCATAACTCTCGACAGCGCTCATGACCTTCTCTCTTATATCGGATCTGATGACCTGCTGCCCTTCCATATATTTCATATGATCGGTACGGGAGGAGGGGTCGTTTTCCAGACGGTGCTTCTTTTCCAGTGCGGCGGGAGTAAGCTCGTCGGAGTCGATGAGAAATTGATTTTCCATTATCCTTCGCCTCCGTTAATCTCTGAGAAATCCTGTCAGTGTATCCGAAGGAGAAGCGCCTCTGACAAGGACTCTTCCGAGCCCGGAGAGATATGCCTGCCTTCCGGCCTCGACAGCCTTGCGGAAGGCCTCTGCCATAGTCGGCAGGTCTCCGGCAGTTGCAAGAGCGGTGTTGGACATAACTGCGGCGGCACCCATCTCCATAGCTTCGCAGGCCTGCGAGGGGCGGCCGATGCCGGCGTCAACGATTATCGGGAGATCTATCTCGTCGATGAGTATCTGTATGAAATCCCGTGTAGCGAGGCCCTTGTTTGAGCCGATGGGAGAAGCCAAAGGCATTACAGTTGCGGCTCCGGCATTTACAAGATCTCTGGCGGTATTGAGATCGGGGTACATATAGGGCATTACTATAAAGCCCTCTTTTGCAAGTATCTCGGTAGCTCGGATGGTCTCGGCATTGTCGGGCAGGAGATACTTGGTATCTCTCATGATCTCGACCTTTACGAAATCGCCGCAGCCCAGCTCTCTTGCCAGTCTTGCGATACGGACAGCTTCATCCGCGTTGCGGGCGCCGGAGGTGTTGGGCAGGAGAGTAACGCCCTTGGGGATAAAGTCAAGGATGTTCTCATGCTCTTTGGTGTTGGCGCGGCGGACAGCGCAGGTTATGATCTCGGCTCCGGCGTATTTGACGGCAGCCTCGATCAGAGAGAGGGAATACTTCCCCGATCCGAGTATAAAGCGGGAGCTGAATTCGTGCCCCGCTATGACGAGCTTATCGTTTTCCATTTGTGATTTTCCTTTCTTTTCGGTCTTATTATGTTTTGCAGCCGGCTGTTCAGGCTTCATATTCTCCGGAGATTATCCGAAGGATCATATTTGCTTCGTGCGCGGCGCAGATCGCTACTCTTGCGGAGATGAGCCCGAGACCGTCCGCAACATCGCTCTTTCCGTCTCCGCAGAGCCAGAAGCGCTTTGATATGCGGCGGGTGACAATGCTGTTTGAAGAGCCCAGCCCCGCCATTCCGCTGGCAGACACCAGATATTTCTGCGGCAGCTTTTCAAGGACGCAGTTGACCAGCATAGCTTTCTGGTCGGCCTTGTCGAAAGCCTCGCATATTATGTCATAGGGTGAAAGCAGCGATGGTATGTTCTCTTCAGTCAGCTTGACTGTCTCAGCGGTTAAGGTGATATACGGTGCGACCCGCCTCAGAGTTCCCGAAAGGGCTTCGGTCTTGAAGCTGCCGAGCTGATCCGGGAAATACTGCTGGCGGTTGAGGTTTGAGATATCGACTCTGTCGAAATCGATGAGATGCAGATGTCCGATTCCTGCCCGGGCAAGGGCAAGAGCAACATTGGAGCCCAGGCCTCCCAGCCCGCAGACAGCTACGGAAGCACTTTCAAATTTCTCCTGAAGAAATTTTCCGTGCCGTTCTGTGAGAGCGGCGTTCATTTGTTCGCGTGTCGGTATCATATCAGCCACCTCCGACGAATCCCACGATCTCGACGCTGTCGCCGTCCTTGACGACGGTATCACTGTAACCGGCCTTGGGGACGATCTCTTCGTTGAGCTCCACCGCGACTCTTGTCGGTTGATAGCCGCCCTCTTCGACGAGCTGAGCGATCGTCTTGCCTGCTGCGTCCTGCATCGTTCCATTGATCTTAACCATATTTTCGCCTCCAAACAAAAACGGGAAACTGACGCAAAAACAGTTTCCCGAATAATTACAGGTAATATGTCCCTACGTTGGCATTATCCAAATCAGGTAACGGGTCGAGAGCTCCGTCGCCCTCCTCTCAGCCTGTCTACAAGCTCCCCTTTTTAATGCTCCCTGCGGAGCGCTGGGTGTCTTTATATATTATATCAGTTTGTTACGGCTGTGTCAAGCCCGGCAGGTCAGTCCCATAGCCTTTCCGGGTATTCGCCGTTTCTGATAAGCTCTCCGATGGAATCCGCAACAGCCTGTCTGTCCTCCTTGTAGGTGACACCGAACCAGCGGTCGGGGCTGGCAAGGAGAGTACACTCGGCTTCATTGTTTTTCAGCAGCCCGTCGATCATTATTGGCAGCAGCGATTCAGCGGTCTCGCTCTCGTCGTTCTCGCAGAGGAATTCCTCGAATTTTTCTTCCAGCTTGTCCATAAATTCAGGCGGGCAGCCCCACATATTCATAGAGACAAGGCTGTTCTCGTCCAGCTCGGAGGTCTCGGCCTTCCCGCAGAGGACCTTTCCGTTCTCGCGCCTGATGTTATATGTCTCGTTTATGCTGACCAGCTTGCTTTCGCTGTTCGCCTTGCAGACTCCTCTGGTTACAGAGCCGTTCTCCGAAAGGGTATTTTTCAGAACGAATCCTGCCATGCAGAGATCCAGCTTTCCGCCGGGCAGCGGTCCACGCTCTGCGGTAAGATACTCATAGAGCGATCGGAAGGCCTGCTTGCCGTAGTAGTCGTCAGCGTTGATGACAGCGAAGGGCTCCTTGACCTCGTCCTTCGCACAGAGGACAGCGTGGCAGGTCCCCCAGGGTTTGCTGCGCTTGATTTTCTTATGCGCTTCGGGAATGTCGCTTGTTTCCTGAAAAACGTAGCTGACATTGACTTTTTTTGAGATACGTTCTCCGATGCGTTCGATAAAATCCTTTTCAATATCGTGCCTGATGATGAAGACTACCTTATCGAAACCGGCAGCCACCGCATCAAATACGGAATAATCCATAATGATCTCTCCGCCCGGGCCGACAGGCTCAAGCTGTTTGATACCGACGCCGTAGCGGCTGCCGATACCTGCTGCCATTATAACAAGAGTACATTTCTTCATAAGATCATCCCCCATATTATTCTCCGGATTGATAAAATTCTAGCATAGATTTAACATTTTGTCAACCTTGGTGCTTGTGGGGAACTGACCAATAATTGTCAATCTTCTTTTTCCGTGTCCTCGATGAGCCGGACAGCGTGGCGGATGCAATCGTCGCAGGAGCAGAGCATCCGTCCGCCTTTCAGGCCTTTCAGCTCGCCGCAGTCGGTGCTGCCGCAGAGCATCCCGAAGCCGGAGTGCAGTTTTTTTGAAGCCTGCATAAGCGGTCTGCCGCTGTATTTCTTCATTCCCAGCAGCATCTGTGCGGCGCACAGGGCTCCGCAGGTAGCGTCGAAGGCTCCCATGCCGCAGCCGAAGCAGGCACCGAGAGCCCGGAGCTTTGTATCCTCCAGGTCAAGGGTGTCCGAGAAGGCCAGCAGGACAGCCTGGGCGCAGTTACAGTCGGTATGCTTGAGCTCTACGGCTCTTTCGGCTCTGTCCATATCACACTATCCTTTCTTCCGGGTCCGGTGTGTCCTTCCTGCGGTGGCAGGAGCAGTTCTTTGTGCAGCAGGAGCAGCTTCCGCTGCAGCTGTGCCTGCGGCGGGAAGATATGCAGCTCAGCAGCGCGACTGCAAGGACTGCCGCCAAGATCAACAGAATGATTATATCTATCTGATTCATATTTCACACTCCCAGGGCTGTGCCTATAAGTCTTACCAGTGCGGCGGCGGCCCATGCAACAGCGCACTGCCATACTACCATCGCTCCGGCCCATTTTCTCCCCAGCTCCCGTTTAACTGCTGCCACTGCTGCGATACAGGGAGTATAGAGCAGCGAGAAAACCAGCATTGAAGCGGCGGTAAGGGTCGTTATAGCGGTCTCTATCCCTCCGGGGTAGAGGACCTCCATCGTCGAGACGACGCTCTCCTTGGCCATAAAGCCGCTGAAAAGGGAGACTACCAGCTTCCAGTCGCCAAGGCCTGCGGGCGCAAATATCGGCGCAAAGAAGCCTGCTATATGAGCGAGGATGCTGTTGCTCTTATCCTCGACGAAAGCCAGCCTCGGATCAAAGCTCTGCAAGAACCAGATGACTACCGTTGCTATCAGTATCACTGTAAATGCACGCTGGAGAAAGTCCTTGGCTTTTTCCCAGAGCAGTTGTAAGACGTTTCTCAGCGCCGGCATACGGTAATTCGGCAGCTCCATTACGAAAGGAACAGGCTCGCCCTTGAAGATCGTGCTCTTGTAGAGCAGTGCTGCCAGGATGCCTGTAAGTATACCCAGCAGATAGAGCCCTATCATTATCAGCCCTCCCTGCTTGGGAAAGAAGGCATTTACGAAGAAGGCATATATCGGCAGCTTTGCAGTGCAGCTCATGAATGGGGTCAGGAGGATCGTCATTTTTCTGTCCCGGCCTCCGGAAAGGGTGCGGGTAGACATAACTGCGGGGACAGAGCAGCCGAAGCCTATGAGCAGCGGCACTATGCTCCGCCCGGAGAGCCCCAGCTTTCGCAGCAGCTTGTCCATGAAGAAAGCGACTCTTGCGATATATCCGCTGTCCTCCAGCAGAGAGAGAAACAGGAACAGCGTTACGATTATGGGAAGGAAGGTCAGAACGCTGCCGATTCCATGGAATATACCGTTGATAAGCAGCCCGTGAAGGACATCATTGACCTCGGCTTTTGTCAGCGCATCGTCAGCTGCGGAGATCAGCTTGTCTATGCCGCTTTCCAGAAGCGTCTGCAATCCTGCACCGATAACATTGAAGGTAAGGAAGAACACCGCCGCCATGATCAGTATGAACATAGGTATCGCTGTGAACCTGCCGGTCAGGACACGGTCGATACGGCGGCTGCGGATATGCTCGCGGCTCTCGTGGGGTTTTGTTACAGTTTCCTGGCAGAGCCCGCGGATGAAGGTATAGCGCATATCAGCGATGGCAGCGCGGCGGTCGAGACCTCGCTCGTTCTCCATCTGAACTACGATATGCTCGATAGCCTCTTCCTCGTTCTTGTCGAGATCAAGTGCTTTCAGTATCAGAGGATCCCCCTCTATGACCTTGCTGGCGGCAAATCGTAAAGGCAGGCCTGCACGCTCGGCGTGGTCTTCGATAAGGTGGCAGATACCGTGGAGGCAGCGGTGTAATGCGCCGCCGTTGGCGGTCTTTTCGCAGAAATCCTGTCTGAGCGGACGCTCGCGGTAGTAGGCGATATGTATCGCGTGCTCTACAAGCTCATCAACGCCCTCGTTCTTAGCCGCTGAGATAGGAACTACCGGGACACCGAGCAGCTTTTCCATAGCGTTGACCTCGATGCCTCCGCCGTTGGCTGTCAGCTCGTCCATCATATTCAGGGCGACTACCATAGGGATATCCATCTCGAGGAGCTGCATCGTAAGATACATATTTCTCTCGATATTGGTGGAATCGACTATATTGATTATTGCGTGCGGCTTATTATCGATAACGAAGCTCCGGGAAACTATCTCCTCGCTGGTATAAGGAGACATGGAGTAGATGCCCGGAAGGTCGGTGATGACAGTATCGGGGTGGCCTTTGATGACACCGTCCTTGCGGTCTACCGTTACACCGGGAAAATTCCCGACGTGCTGCTTTGAGCCGGTAAGACGGTTGAAGAGGGTAGTCTTGCCGCTGTTCTGATTGCCTACCAGCGCGAAGGTCATAGTCGTCCCCTCCGGCAGGGGAGAGCCGCTGCCCTTTGGGTGGAATATACCTGTCTCACCGAGGCCGGGGTGAGCGGTATGCTTCTTGCGGCTTTTTATGACAGCCGGAGCCTTTTTATCATTTTCGGCGGACGAGACTTCTATCTGTGCTGCATCGGCAAGGCGAAGAGTCAGCTCAAAGTCGTGGACTCTGACCTCCATAGGGTCGCCCATCGGAGCCAGCTTGACCAGAGTCACGACCGTTCCGGGTATCAGACCCATATCGAGAAAATGCTGACGGAGAGCTCCGTCTCCGCCAAGCTTGGTTATCCTGACGGATTCGCCGGTCTTTATCATATCGAGAGTAGACATTTTATCCTCCCTGTTTTAAACTTGTCAAGCTGTATTATACCATGCTACTGTTCTGTCAGTATATAAATATTGTAAAATTTTTGTTAGCTTTTGCTAACACTTTGCTTTCGTGTCTGTGCAGGTCAGCAGATGTTACGATGCCGCTCTTTACAAACTTGAGTGCATCTTCAATCGGCCTGTTCTTTTCAGGATGTGTGTCTGTGTAGCCGTTTTAGATGAAGTAAGTAAACATATTCTCGTAAATTGCGTGTGCGGCGGCAGAGTTTGCGCCGTTACTCATGTCCACTTTCATTCTGGAGCAACCGGGTTCGCTTGTCGAGATACCTTTGATATCGGACACATTCAGAACGGATGCAAGAGTTTTGTTGACGTCAACCTATTTGACGTCTTTGCATACGCTGTTTGTGTCAGGATGATAATCACCAGCGTATTCTCTGAATTTTAGACTCCCACCTTGACACCCATACTTTGACCATTTTTGCTTGTTCAGACCCGATCTGCAATAACTCTATCAACGAAACAAAAGAGCCCCAAGCCGCGAAAAAAAGCAGCCTGGGGCTTCCTTTTGAATGGTGGACCTGGTGGGATTCGAACCCATGACCTCTGCGTTGCGAACGCAGCGCTCTCCCAACTGAGCTACAAGCCCGTCCTGATGATATAAAAATGGCACCCCCAGTAGGAATCGAACCTACAACTAGCCCTTAGGAGGGGCTTGTTATATCCATTTAACTATGAGGGCGCAAACTTAACAGCAAATATTATTATACACCGCTTTTTTCGGTTTGTCAACTGTTACGGAGATTTTTTCTGCAAAAAAATTGCCGGTCGGGGGCGGCTTTTCGGTTCTTTCAGCTATCTTGTTGACTTTTCACGTTAGTTGTGGTATAATATCAAAGATATGTGCCCTGCCGTTCGGCAGAGGTGCAAATTATACGGAAAGAGGCTGCGCTATGCTGAAAATATCAGAGATGTACGATCTCGGACATACACTTGCTGCGGATTATCTTTGCGGCTTTGAATACCCCTGGGAGGCTCTCGGCGGGATAAAAGAGCTGATAATCTCCCTTGGAGAGAAGCTGGATAAGAGCGAATACGATGAGGTCAGCCCGCAGGTCTGGGTACACAAGACCGCACAGGTCGCGCCGACAGCTTATCTCGGGGCTCCCTGCATAATCGGCGCCGGGACAGAAGTCCGGCACTGTGCTTTTGTCAGAGGCTCTGCTCTTGTGGGAGAGGGCTGTGTCGTCGGAAATTCCGTCGAGCTCAAGAATGTGATCCTCTTCGATAATGTCCAGACCCCCCATTACAACTACGTCGGAGACAGCATCCTCGGTTACAGATCCCACATGGGCGCTGGCTCGATAACCTCAAACGTAAAATCCGACAAGACTCTTGTTTCTGTAAAAGGAGAGGGAGAGATAGTCGATACAGGGCTCAAGAAGTTCGGAGCTATGCTGGCAGATCATGTTGAAGTCGGCTGCAACAGTGTCCTCAATCCCGGAACGGTCATTGGCAGGAACACCAACATCTACCCGCTTTCCAGAGTCCGCGGAGTTGTTCCCGCCAACAGCATCTATAAAGGGCCGGACGACATCGTTGCCAAGAATTAAGGCAACACCGCACGACCCGCGGCTAACGCCTCTGCACATCATCTGCTTGCCAGCTTTCCGTCATATTACCCAAATTCTCCTTGACGTTGCGTAAAGCGAAGTGAACTTCGCTTGCAAGCCTGCGTCGAATTTAGGCAATCTGACGAAAATCTGGACGGCGCATCTGATGCACAGGGGTCGTGCGGTGTTGCCTTAAGAATGAATGACCTGTTACCCGGGTGCCGGGGCTGCAAAGCTGCTGACGGATCGGATATTTAAGGCAGATCGTCAATTTATCTGAATTTGGAGGATATATATGGGAAAGTATTTCGGAACAGACGGCTTCCGCGGTGAAGCCAACGTTAATCTTACCGCAGACCACGCATATAAGGTCGGAAGATTTCTCGGATGGTATTTCAGCGAGCTCAAGCGCCGCAAGGGCAGCGAAGAGCCTGCAAGGATAGTGATCGGCAAAGATACCAGAAGATCCAGCTATATGTTTGAATACTCGCTGGTCGGCGGGCTTACTGCCTCCGGAGCGGATGCTTATCTTCTCCATGTTACGACCACTCCTTCCGTTGCCTATGTAGCCAGAGTCGATGAATTCGACTGCGGCATAATGATCTCCGCCAGCCACAATCCTTACTACGACAACGGCATCAAGCTCATCAACCGCAACGGAGAGAAAATGAGCGAGGAGACCATTTCTCTGGTCGAGGCTTATCTTGACGGAGAGCTGGAGGTCTTTGGCCAGAAGTGGGAGGAGATCCCGTTTGCGGAAAAAGAGCGCATCGGCTGTACAGTGGACTATGTTTCGGGAAGGAACAGGTATATCGGATATCTCATCTCTCTGGGTATGTATTCCTTCAGGGGAGTAAAGGTGGCTCTTGACTGCGCCAACGGCAGTGCATGGAACATCGCAAAGGCTGTATTTGATGCTCTCGGTGCTTCTACATATCTCATAAACGCCGAGCCCAACGGTCTGAACATCAACAACAATGCCGGCTCGACACATATCGAGGGGCTCTGCAAATTCGTGGTCGAGCGCGGTATGGATGTAGGCTTCGCCTATGACGGAGATGCTGACCGCTGCCTTTGTGTCGATGAAAAGGGAAATGTCATCACCGGTGACCATATCCTTTACATCTACGGCCGCTATATGAAGGAGCGCGGAAAGCTGCTGAACAATACTGTCGTTACCACAGTAATGTCCAATTTCGGGCTTTACAAGGCCTTTGACGAGTTCGGCATCGACTACGCAAAGACCAAGGTAGGAGACAAATACGTTTACGAATACATGATAAAGAACGGCTGCCGTATAGGCGGTGAGCAGTCCGGGCACATTATCTTCTCTAAGTACGCCTCCACAGGCGACGGCATACTGACCAGCATGAAGATCATGGAGGTCATGATGGCGAGGAAGAAGAAGCTCTCGGAGCTTGCCGAGCCGCTGAAGATCTATCCGCAGAAGCTGGTGAATGTCAGAGTCAAGGACAAGAGAGCTGCGCAGGACGACCCGGATGTAGTAAGAGCCGTCGAATCAGTCGCAGAGGAGCTGGGCACATCCGGAAGGATACTTGTCCGCGAGAGCGGAACAGAGCCGCTGGTAAGAGTAATGGTTGAGGCGCAGTCGCAGGAGCTCTGCGATACACTGGTAGAAAAGGTAGTAAATGTAATAAAGAGCAAAGGGCATGAGGTCTGATCCGGCCCTTTGGATCACAGGGCACTCTCGTGAGCACATGAGAGCGCCCTTATTCTTTGCGGAGTTTGTGCAAAATGCTTTGTAACTATTAACATGGAGGGAGGAGATTCTTGCTCAACGTCTATTGACAAGAATAAAAAGATGTAATATAATAGGAGTGTGGTTAGCTGGAGCTAACCTGTATATTCAGACAGAGCGGGGGAGTTTCGTCGGATAGTATCCGACGAAACAGCATACCCAGCCAAAAAAGAAAGGGGAAGAAGCAAATGTTTTTGGAGTTGAACGGCATCAAAAAGAGTTTCGGAGAGGGCGAGAGCAGAGTAGAAGTCCTCAAAGGGATCGACGCGCAGATCGAAAAGGGTGAATTCTGCGTATTGCTGGGGCCATCGGGCTCGGGAAAGAGCACGCTGCTCAATATCATCGGAGGTATCGATTCTGCCGACGAGGGCTATATCTCGATAAACGGCGAAAAGACCAAGGATATGAACGAGAGGCAGCTCACCCTCTACCGCAGGAAACATCTCGGATATATCTTCCAGATGTATAACCTGATACCTAATCTTAATATCAAGGAAAATATCGAGGTCGGAGCTTACCTCTCAGATTCTCCGCTGGATGTAGACGAGCTGTTGAAAGCCCTCGGGCTCTATGAGCACCGCCATAAGCTGCCGAATCAGCTATCGGGCGGCCAGCAGCAGAGGACAGCTATCGGCAGAGCGGTCATCAAGAACCCGGATATCCTTCTCTGCGACGAGCCTACCGGAGCCCTGGATTACAAAACATCCAAGGAGATCCTTGCCATAATCGGAGACCTTAATAAAAAATACGGCTCAACCGTCGTTATGGTAACTCATAACGATGCTATCAAAAATATGGCCGACAGAGTCATCAAGCTGAGAGACGGTGTGATAAGAAAGAATTATATAAACGAGACCAAGCTGACAGCCGAAGAGCTGGATTGGTAAGCGCAGAAGAGAGGGGAGAAACTGATGAGAGATCCGCTCAACAGGCGCCTGCCGAGAGAGTTCAAGGCAGAGCTGCCCAAGTATCTGATAATATTCCTGTTCTTCGTCCTGACCATCTCGGCTGTCTCGGGATTCCTGGTATCCGCCAACAGCCTGCAGAAGGCTGTGGATGAGAGCTTTGAAAAGTTTAAGATCGAACACGGTAATTTTGAATACAAAGATCGCAGCTCGGCGGATGAGCTGGCCGGGCATCCGGATGAAAGCGGTATAAAGATCTACGAGAATTTCTACAAGGAGGAGGCAGTTGAGAGCTTCGAGGACGCGACTTTCCGTGTCTTCGGGGAGAGAAAGGATATCGACCTTATCGACGTCCTGGAGGGCTCTGCTCCCGCAGCGGCAGACGAGGTGGGTATTGACAGGCTCTTTGCCGATAACCATAAGCTGAAAGTCGGCAGCAGTATAGCTTTCGCCGGAAAGACTTTCAGAATATCCGGCCTGGTGGCGCTGACTGACTATTCATGCCTTTTCCAGAACCCTTCGGATATGATGTTCGATAACGATAAGTTCGGAGTCGGCGTCCTGACAAACGAAGGCTTCGCTTCAGTAAGAGACGACCATATCCACTATAATTACAGCTATTTCTACAATGACCCCCCGAAGGATGACGACGAAGCAAAGACAAAAGCTGAAAAGCTGGTCAATGTTCTTGCTAAATACGGAGAGCTGGAAAATTTCATCCCGTCGTTCAGCAACCAGGCCATTGTCTTTGCAAAGAACGATATTTCCGGAGACAGGATGGGTATAACCATCTTCCTCTATATCATCGTTACAATACTGGCTTTTGTTTTTTCTATAACCATAAGCAATACCATAACCAGGGAGGCTGCCGTTATCGGCACCCTCAGAGCCTCAGGCTACACAAAGGGAGAGCTTATAAGGCATTATATGATACTTCCGATGCTCTCTCTGCTGGCCGGAGCGATAGTCGGGAATATCTTAGGCTATACGCTGCTGCAGAATGTCGGCGCGGCGGCTTATCTCGGCAGCTATTCACTGGTAAACTATGATATAGTCTTTACTCCCGATGCTTTTGTCAAGACGACAGTGATACCCTTCATCATGATGCTGCTCATCGACTTCATCATGCTCTCGGCAAAGCTCAGGCTGTCGCCGCTCAGATTTCTGAGGCGGGATCTCCGCAGGAATTCCCGCAAAAAGGCCTTCCGCCTGAATAGTAAGCTGCCGATAATGCTCCGTTTCAGGCTGAGGGTCATCTTCCAGAACATTCCGAATTATGTTACGATCTTTCTGGGGATAGTCTTCGCGGAGTTCATACTTATGTTCAGCCTTATCTTCGAGCCGATGCTTGACAAGTTCGAGGAAAATACAGTAGACCATATGCTGGCAAGCTGTCAGTATATCCTGAAAGCGCCTGTACCGACCTCAAATGCCTCCGCCGAGGCCTATACTGCTGCCTCTTTGCAGACTATCGGCAAGGAGACCGGCGGCATTGACGAAGAGGTAACACTTTACGGATTGATGCCTGACAGCAGATATGTCAAGCGTTCCGCTCCCGAGGGCGAGATCGACATCTCTTCGGCTTACCACAAGAAATACAAGGTCGATGTCGGAGACACCATCAAGCTCAAGGACAGATACAGCGACAAGACCTATGAATTCAAGGTCGGCGGGATATATGATTATCCGGCGATAATCGCCGTGTTTATGGATAAAGACAGCCTGAATTCCATAATGGGCTACGAGAGCGGATATTTCAATGCTTACCTTTCAAACGAGGACCTGAGCGATATCGAAGAGCGATATATCGCTACACGGATAACCAGGACGGAGCTTACCAAGACCTCCCGCCAGCTTATCCGCTCTATGGGCGGCATGATGGTGATCTTCACTGTATTCGGGACACTGATCTTCGTCCTTGTGATCTATCTGCTGGCAAAGATAATCATCGAGAAGAACACCCAGCCGATCTCTATGACCAAGATCCTGGGCTACAACGACGGCGAGATAAATTCTCTCTACATACACACGACAACAGCCGTTACCATTCTCTCGCTGGTGATAGGACTGCTGCTTTGCAGCGAGCTGCTGGAGACGGTAATGTATGTGGCTTTCAAGAACTATTCCGGCTGGTTTGAATATGTCATGACTCCGGGAGTAGCTTTCAAGACTATAGGTCTTGGGGTACTGACTTACCTGATCGTTGTGTTGGTGCTCAGCAGGAAGGTCAAGAAGATACCGCTGGACGAAGCTCTGAAAAATGTAGAATGATCCCGGGCTCCGCAGAAATGCGGAAAGCTGAGCTGAAACAAAGACAAAAAAGACCGTATATCCCAGCTTGCTGTGCGGGATATACGGTCTTTGAGTTTCCTCAGCGATCTTACTTGAATTTGTCCTTCAGCTTGTTGAAGAAGCCCTGGCGCTTCTGATAGTTCTTTTCGGAAAGAGAATCCTCGTAAGCCTGGAGCTTTGCTTTCTGATCCTTGTTCAGGCTCTTGGGGACTTCTATCGAGACCTTTACATAATGGTCTCCCCGGTCGGAGCGGTAGGGGCGGTTGACGCCCTTCCCTCTGAGGCGGAACACTGTACCCGGCTGAGTCCCCTCTGGGATATTCACCTTTTCCTTCCCGACAACGGTCGGAACGGTTATCTCCGCGCCGAGAACAGCCTGAGTATAGGTAAGGGGGACATCTGTCCAGATATCATAGCCCTTGCGGTCGAAGATCGGGTCGGGCCTTACATTAACGCGGATATGAAGATCTCCGCTGGGGCCGCCGTTGAGCCCGGAATGGCCTCCGCCCTGGACTCTTAATACCTGATCGTCGTCAACACCTGCGGGAATATCCACCTCTTTATCCTGCGGTCTGCGGATGATGCCCTTTCCGGAGCAGGACTTGCATGGGTTTTCTATGATCTTGCCCCTGCCTCCGCAGCGCGAGCAGGTCGTAGTCTGGGATATATTGCCGAAAGGCGTCCTCTGGGTGACTCTTCTTGTACCTGTGCCGCTGCAATCCGGGCAGGTCTTTGGCTGTGAGCCTGCGGCTGCGCCTGTTCCGCGGCAGTCGGGGCACTGCTCCTGCCTGTTTATCCTGACATTGACCTTCTTGCCGTTGCAGGCCTCCATAAAGTCGATAGTGACGGATGCTTCGATATCCGCGCCTCTTCTGGGGGCGTTGGGATTATTGGCTCTGCCGCCGCCGAAGGCGGAAGAGAAGCCTCCGAAGATAGAATCGAATATATCGCCCATATCCGTAAAACCGCCGAATCCGCCGGCTCCTGCGCCGCCTCCGCCGTAGGACGGGTCAAAGGCTGCGTGTCCGAACTGGTCGTATTTGGCTCTCTTTTCGCTGTCAGATAGCACCTCATAGGCTTCGTTTATCTCCTTGAATTTGGCCTCGGCATCTTTATCGTCGGGGTGCAGGTCTGGGTGATACTGCCTGGCGAGCTTTCTGAAAGCCTTTTTTATATCGTCCTCGGATGCTGATTTTTCAACGCCCAGCACCTCATAGTAATCTCTCTTGTCAGCCATAAGCATTCTCCTTTATATGTTGCGATGCGCCGTTCACTGTCCGCGGGCGCTTATCCGGCGGCCGTGCATACTGGACCGCGCACCGATACGCAGTCGTAATTAAGTTATAAAAATCCTTTTAACCGCAGGGCAGAAAACACCCTGCGGTCAAAGGTCAAGATCTGTTCACGTTTCAGCGGATCAGTTTACGTCGATGATATCGTCGTCGCCGCCGTTGCCGTTCTGCTGCTGGCCGCCCATATTGCCGCCCATGCCGCCCATATTATTGGGGTCGAAGCCCTGAGCGCCGCCGGCTGCCTGCTGAGCCTGAGCAGCTTCCTGATAGAGTTTTGTAGCGATAGGCTGGAATACATCCTCCAGCTCCTTCTGACGAGCCTTGATAGCCTCGGTGTCTGTGCCCTTGAGAGCTTCCTTGAGAGCGTCTATCTTAGACTGAACGTTGTTCTTCTCGTCAGCGGAGATCTTGTCGCCAAGCTCACCGAGAGTCTTTTCTACCGAGAAGCAGAGCTGGTCTGCCTTATTTCTGGCATCGACCTCTTCCTTCTTCTTTGCATCCTCAGCGGCAAAGGCCTCAGCTTCCTTAACGGCCTTATCGATATCCTCCTTGGACATATTTGTGGAAGAAGTGATGGTGATATTCTGCTCCTTGCCGGTGCCGAGATCCTTGGCGGAAACATGAACGATACCGTTAGCATCGATATCGAAAGTAACTTCGATCTGAGGGATGCCTCTGGGAGCGGGAGCGATACCGTCGAGACGGAACATACCGAGCTGCTTGTTGTCCTTGGCGAATTCACGCTCGCCCTGAAGAACGTTGATATCAACAGCGGTCTGATTGTCGGCATAGGTGGAGAACACCTGAGTCTTCTTGGTCGGGATAGTGGTGTTTCTCTCGATCATCTTTGTAGCGATGCCGCCTGCGGTCTCGATAGAGAGGGAAAGCGGAGTAACATCCAGCAGCAGCAGACCTTCCTTAACATCTCCGCCGAGAACGCCGCCCTGATATGCAGCGCCGAGAGCTACGCACTCATCGGGGTTGATGCCCTTGAAGGGCTCCTTGCCGATGAACTTTCTTACAGCTTCCTGAACAGCGGGTATTCTCGAGGAACCGCCGACCATGAGCACCTTCTGGAGGTCTCCTGCGGAAAGGCCGGAATCGGAAAGCGCCTGTCTTACAGGGCCCATTGTCATCTCGACCAGATCAGCGGTCATTTCGTTGAACTTAGCCTGAGTCAGAGTCATTTCCAGGTGCTTGGGGCCTGTTGCATCAGCGGTGATGAAGGGGAGGGAGATAGTCGAGGAAGGAGTCGAAGAGAGCTCGATCTTAGCCTTCTCAGCGGCTTCCTTGAGCCTCTGCATAGCCATCTTGTCGGCTGAGAGGTCAACGCCCTCGGATGCCTTGAATTCCTTGACCATCCAGTCAATGATACGCTGGTCGAAATCGTCGCCGCCGAGACGGTTGTTGCCTGCGGTGGCCAGAACTTCTGTAACTCCGTCGCCCATTTCGATGATAGATACATCGAAGGTGCCGCCGCCGAGGTCATAAACCATTACCTTCTGATCCTCTTCCTTATCGATGCCGTAGGAGAGAGCAGCGGCTGTCGGCTCATTGATGATACGCTTTACGTTAAGGCCTGCGATCTGTCCTGCATCCTTGGTAGCCTGACGCTGAGCATCGGTGAAGTAAGCGGGGACAGTGATGACAGCTTCGGTGACCTTCTCTCCGAGATAAGCCTCGGCATCAGCCTTCAGCTTCTGGAGGATCATGGCGCTGATCTCCTGAGGAGTGTAGGTCTTGCCGCCCATCTTTGCCTTGTAATCAGAGCCCATGTGTCTCTTGATAGAGATAACGGTATTATCGAAATTTGTAACTGCCTGCCTCTTTGCTACCTGGCCTACCAGTCTGTCGCCGTTCTTGGAAACGCCGACAACGGAAGGTGTAGTCCTTGCGCCTTCGCTGTTAGGGATAACTACGGCTTCGCCGCCCTCCATAACTGCTACGCAGGAATTTGTTGTACCGAGGTCGATACCTATAATCTTTGCCATAAGTCATTCTTCCTTTCTAATCTTATCATTTGTTATTGATGCCTGCCGTCATAGGCGGCACGGGGAATGCGGGAGGATATCCCGCGGGGATATGTGTGCATCGTTCAGGGATTTGCTACGATGACCATTGCGTGTCTGATGACCTTGTCACCGAGGGTATAGCCTTTCTGGAGGACCTGTGCTACCGTATTCTCTCCCAGCTCGTCGTTTTCGACTGTGCTGACAGCCATAGCAGTATTCGGGTCGAATTCCTTGCCTTCGAGCACCATCTCCTTGACTCCCAGCTTGGTGAGCATATCGACGAACTGCTTGAAGATCATCTCGACTCCCTGCTTGTATACAGTGTCTTCGGTCTCGGCAGCGAGGGCTCTTTCAAAATTATCCAGCAGCGGAAGAATGCCGCTTACCGTATCGCCCTTTACCGAATTTGAAAGCTCCAGCCTTTCCTTTGCGCTGCGCTTGCGGAAGTTATCGTATTCCGCCATCAATCTGAGATATTTGTCATTGGCAGCGGCGAGCTGCTCTCTGAGCTTATCCTCCTCAGACTGCGCAGGGGCTTCATCTTCTTTCTTCTGTTCTGCATCTTCTGTGTTTTCCGGGTCTGTAACGGTCTCGTTTTCCTGAGTCTCCTCCGCCGGCTCTTCGTTTCTGAACTCAGCGGTATTTTCTGTTTCCGGCACCGCTCTCGCCTCCCTTTCTTTAGCTTTCTTTCTTTTCTTCATCAGAGTCTCCCTCCTTATGCTCGGTAAGAAGCTCAGTGAGCCTCGACGAGAAGTATTCCAGATAAGGGATGAACTTCGCGTAATCGAGCCTCATCGGGCCCAGCAGCCCGAGTGTACCGATCTGCCTGCCGTCCTTGGAGAACGGTGCAGCGATGAGCGAGGAATTGCTGAGGACAAAGCCATCGCTCTCCGGCGAGAAGAGCACCTGCAATCCCGAGAAACTCTCGTTGACGAAGTGCATCATCTCTCCTTTATTATCAAGGAACCTTATGATCTCATGCTGGTCGAAATCGCTGCAGGTCAGCAGATTGTTTGTCCCTGCAACGGAGACCTCCTGAGAATTGAATTCCTTTGACAGCTCCAGCAGTTCCGAAACGAGAGGGGCGAGGGTCATCATATAGGAGCCCATCGCTGCGGAGAGGTCTTCAAACATTTTGTCTGAAAGCTCATCGACAGAAACTCCCTGCAGGTTCTGCTGCATGAAGTTGTCGAAAAATTCAAGCTGCTCGTGGGTAAGGTCAAATTCGAGGCGGCATACCTTATTCTTTATTGTACCGTTGGAGGTTATCATAAGTATGACATACATCCTTTTTCCGGTAGGAATGACCTCGACCTTTGAGATCATTGAGAATTTAGGCGCCTGACTTGCGACTACAGTTGCACATTTTGTCAGCTCAGCCAGAGCGACGGATGCGCTGTTCAGCAGCTCCTCGTCTGTCATGGGTGTATCAGGGATCATACTGTCCAGTCTGGCTTTTTCGTCGTCTGTAAGCTGGTTTTTCTGCATCAGGCTGTCAACATAGAGCCTGAACCCGTTGTAGGTCGGGACTCTTCCGGCGGAGGTGTGAGGCTGCTCGAGATAGCCCTGCTTTTCCAGCTCTGCCATTTCGTTGCGTATAGTCGCAGAAGAAGCGTTGACATGGCTCATTATAGCTTTGGAGCCGACGGGCTCGCCTGTCAGGATATATTCATCAACTATAGCTGTCAGAATCTTCAGCTTGCGGCTGTCCATAGACCCGGCCTCCTTTTGCCCGCTACGCTTGATTAGCACTTAGTTTGTCTGAGTGTTAGCACTCTGCCTCTTTGAGTGCTAAGTATAGTTTATACCCTTTTTCCGGATTTGTCAAGACCTTTTTAAAATTATTTTTTGACAGGCCAAAAAAATTTATTCACAAACGGGGCTCCATTGTGAATAATGCATAAAAGCTTTACTTTTTTTTCTGCTTTCAGCTTTGTTGACATCTTCCCACAAATATGGTATGATATAGGAACAGGCGACACAATCGCTCGTGTTTTGAATAATCTGTGATAACAATATCAAGGAGGAGATCATTATGACAAAGTGGGTATGTTCCGTATGCGGTTACATTTTTGAAGGCGAGGCAGCTCCTGAGTTCTGCCCTCAGTGCAAGGCTCCGGCTTCCAAGTTTACAAAGCTCGAAGAGACTGCCGAGCTCGTCTGGGCAGATCAGCATAAGGTCGGTGTAGCGCAGGGCCTCGACCCTGAGATCGTTGCCGGCCTCAAGGAGAATTTCAACGGAGAGTGCAGCGAGGTAGGTATGTATCTTGCTATGGCCAGAGTTGCTTACAGAGAGGGCTATCCCGAGGTAGGTCTTTACTATGAGAAGGCTGCCTGGGAAGAGGCTGAGCACGCTGCCAAGTTTGCAGAGCTGCTGGGCGAGGTCGTTACTCCCTCTACCAAGAAGAATCTTGAGCTCAGATATATGGCTGAGAACGGTGCCTGCGAGGGCAAGATGAAGATCGCCAAGAGAGCTAAGGAGCTGGGTTATGACGCTGTTCATGACACAGTTCACGAGATGGCTAAGGATGAAGCTCGTCACGGCTGCGCTTTCAAGGGCCTTTATGACAGATATTTCAAGTAATTCATCTATGTAAAAGAGGCTCCCGCAAAACATTTATCTGAACGAAAAACGGTATATCTTTCTGCCGCAGGGCGGGGAAGATATACCGTTTTGAATTGTCATCACTTTTCAAAGATCTTTTTTGCTGCTGAGGGGAGCTCTGTGAGGGCGTTGATCGAGAGATCGGGTGCTTTGGTCTTGCCGAAGCCGTAGGCTGCGTGGATAAAATGAACGCCGGCTTCGCGGGCAGCCTGCTCGTCTCCCGCAGTGTCTCCGACATAGATACATTCATCGACACCCTGGCGCTTCATGACCAGCCTGATGTTCTCACCCTTTGAGAGGCCTGTATTCCCGGCGCTCTCGAAATCGCAGAAAAGCTCGGGATAGCCGCAGTGCCCCATATATAGCTCGATATAGCCTACCTGACAGTTGCTGACTACTGCCAGCTTATATTCCTTGGCCAGCTCTGTCAGGACTTCCTGCTCCCTTTCAAAGAAGAAGGGGCGGTTAGCCTTGATGAATTCGTCCTCATAGACGAAGCACATCCTGATTATCCTGAGCTGTTCCTCTTTTGAGGCTGTGGGCAGCATCTCTGCCGCGATAACATCCAGTGTTTTTCCCATAAAGCCGCGCATATCCGCGACGGTTATGCGTTCGGGACGGTCGGTCTTTTCTTCAAGACATTTATTCCATGCGCCGACGACCTGTTCCGAAGAATCCCAGAGCGTGCCGTCAAGATCGAAAAATATTCCTTTTACTGACATGATTATCCTCCTAGCGGTGTATTGTTTCCCCCGGGCCTGGCCCGGAGATCAAAGCAGCAATACAATCATATCACAAAGGAACGAAAAAATCAAGCAGATCTTTCAGAACGATTCTCGGTATGCTTTGACAACTTCGGCATAGATACCGGCTTTAAGGCGCAGATCTTTGCTGTCGAGGACATCCAGGTCGGCAGGGGAGAACGGAGCAAGAGCGGTGGTGATCCGGGCTTCCAGGCTATCGACCTTTTCCTGCTGTTCGGGAGTATATCCGGAGTCGGAGATCTCGGAGCGATGCTCCTCTGTCCATTTATCCAGCTCTGTCTGCGCTTCGGATATCTCATTTGCGGCGGCAAGCAGCTTTTCGTCCGGGACAGGGTATCTGCCTGTGAAGTCTCCCTCGCACCAGTAGGTGTCATTTTCCTTATCGTATTTCAGGAAGAATATGCGTTTATCTCCCTTTTTCATCGGGGGCAGCCCGCTGAAGGCTGTCAGCTCTCCGCTGTCCGAGATGCCGTATCTCTGGGAGATGTTTATCCTGTCGGGAGCCTCGCCTTTAATGACCTTGCTGACAGCGATGACATTACGGGAGACGGCATCGGTCAGTATATCCTTGCCGAACTCCTCGCTGTATTTATAGGTCGCCTCCTGCTGAGTATCCTCTGCAAACTCTCCGACGACTATGAGCTCCGAGGCGGCTTCCAGCTCGGAGAAGCTGTGGTGAATGATACGGTCTCCTTCGACCTGCACAAAGCTCTGGTAAGAGGCAGGCGCCGACTTGGGGTATGATGTTTCCTTGAGTGATACGGGAGAAGCAGAACTGTCTGATGCACCGCAGCCCGCAAGGAGCGCTGCCGAGGTTAATAAAACGATCATTGCTTTTTTCATGATTATGACCCCCATTTCGTTTGTAGATTGCTTATATCGTGAGTGACAACTGTAGATGAGATCCAAGGCTTTGAACTCATAGTTAAGCCTTGATTCATTACTGCTTTTGGCAGACCTTGATACGTGTGTCCGGGAATACTGTAGCCAAATGCTGGGTGCGAAAGTTTCAAAGCATGGCCGACTTCATGAGTAAAGGTCTTTTTGGCTGCTGTTGTTGCATTATCAGCACCAGAAAATGAACTTGAATTAGTATTCATTGTAATTGATAATGAATACCAATTTGAACCCATTGAAACAATATTTCCGGACGAATCATGCGGAATGGTCTCCCAAAGAGTGCCATCGGTAAACCATTGGCCGTATACGCTATAGGATCCGCCGGAAGATCCATCTGCGAAGGGGCTTGGGAGCGACCGGAAAGCCCAAAAAACAGGGCGTGAACAGCACCTGGGATCTGCACATCATCTTTGAGTGTATCAGCGTATTACTGAAACAGACTTTTGCGACTGACTGAAATCGGTATTGCCTATATATATTATACCATATTTATAAAAAAAGTCAAGTATATAAAAGAGATGCTGTCAAGTCTGCCTGGTACTGATATTTCCGGGGATCAGGCACTCAGAACTGTATCCGTTTATTATATGCCTCGCATATCTCAAACACCGTATGCTTGGCGTTAGCTCCCCCCTCCAGCATAACGGCGAAGGCGATCTCAGGTCTGTCGGCGGGGTAGAAGCCGATAACGGCACTGTCATAGCCCCGGGGAGACTGGGGAGTGCCGGTTTTTACGGCGCAGGGGTGCGGCAGCTTTGAGAGCGCCCATTCGCCGTAGGTGTATACCGTCGAGTCGGTCATGCCCCGCTTTATAAGATCGAATACCTCCTTGCTTCCGAAGCTGTAAAGCTCATCGTTCGGGACAGGTTCGCTTTCAGGGCGCATCCCGCCGGTGCTGCGGATGACCGTCGGTTCAAGATATGAGCCCTTCCGGGCGAGGGTCAGGGCTTCTATCGCCATTTGCAGGGGAGTGCAGAGGGTGGTGGACTGGCCGATGGCGGCCTGTATCAGTTGGCCTTCGCTCCAGGGAGAGGTGTTCTCCGGAGAGGCAAAGCTGCCGGGTACTGTCGGGAGCTCGATGCGGGGAGCCTGCCCGAAGCCAAAGAGCCGGGCATAGTTTGTAAGCTGGCTGCTGCCGGTCAGGAGAGCGGCGCGGTAGAAGTAGATGTTGCAGCTCAGCTCCAGAGCCCTGCGCACGTCAGCGGCACCGTGAGGCTTGACACAGGAAAAATCAGTATCTCCGAGGCGTAGATGAGAGCCGCACCAGAAGCGTGTGTCGGCTCTGACGGCTCCCGAGCAGAGCGCGGCTGCGGCGGTGACAGGCTTGAAGGTCGAGCCCGGGCGGTAGAGGCCGTTCAGAGCGCGGCAGAGCAGGGGAGAGTTATCGTCGGCGGCAAGGCTGTCATAGCGCCGGGAAAAATCATTCAGCGGAAAGTCAGGGTATGAAGCGCAGGCAAGGACCTCGCCGCTTTCGCATCCGAGGATGACTATGGCTCCAGCCTTACCGCAGTAGGGGGCTGCTGTGTCGTAGTCTACACCTTTTCTGTACTGTGCGGCAGCCTTTTCCAGGATGCTCTCGGCTGCTCTTTGCAGGCTGCTGTCGATAGTAAGATAAACATCCGAGCCGTCTCTGACGGGGATATTGTGGCCGCTGTCCCGCAGGCCGTCCTGTCCGCGAAGAACTGTATCCAGCGCCAGCTCTATGCCGCTCTGAGCTTCTCCCGAGGCCGAAAGTGTCCCGATAATATGCGGGCAGAGGTCTTCCGGATATGACCTGCTGCCATCCTCGCCGCTGTATGCCAGGATGCTGCCGTATCTGTCAAGGATACGCCCTCTTGCTGCCTTTGCCCGATAGACCGGGCTCTTTTCCGGCGCCGGAGGCTGGGCGTTTATTACCGTCCCGGCGGCTGAGCCCAGTAAAAGCGCCGCTGCCGCGCCTATAAGTATCATCCCGAGAGAGCCTTTTCTGCCTTGCATCGCTATCACCTCGGAGATATTATGCTCAGTCTGCCGGGATAAATGCGCAGAAACGACTTGAAATGCCGGAAAGTTTGTGATATAATATCAATACTGTTTTCTCGGAGGTAATGAAAATGAACAAAAAAGAGATAAATGAGATAAAGAAGAATTTTTCCGAAAAATGCGGCTTTTTCACTATCGGGCAGGTGGTCTCTGCCTTTGTTGACAGCGAAAAGAACATCAAATACCGCTCAAACGTCCTTTTCCCGACTCTCCCGCAGGAGGACAGCGAGCTCATAATGGCTATCCTCAAAAAGACTCTTTCCGGTTCCCTGGGGCGCAATCTCAAGGAATACGCCTTTCCGAAGGATGCCTATCTTGAGGGCGGTATGCAGCCGTTTATGTATGAGCTGGTCAGGAGCAAGCTGAAAGATGAGGAATTGGTGGATAAGTTCCTCTCCGCGATAGTAGAGAGGATGCAGTATGTCTCCACATACGCTGTCTTTGCTGCCCACTGTACTTACAGTGTCCTCAACAAGACAAAGCAGGACGAGCTTACCGACGATGCAGAGCACGAGATAGATTACGATTTCATCATTACTGCGGTCTGCCCCGTTGAGCTGAGATATGACGGCCTCATCTTCTCGGACGAGACCAATTCCATCGTCAGGAAGACTACAGCCGACCGTATCATCGAGATGCCCTCGGACGGTTTCCTCTTCCCCATATTCTCTGACCGCCGCCCGGATATAAACGGTGTCCTTGTATATTCCAAGAATGCGGCAAAGCCCAATACTTCCGTGGTCGATGATCTGCTGGGCTGCGAGTTCGTCCTTTCCTACAAGAATGAAAAGGAGACCTTCCATGCTATCCTCAACAATGTTGTCGGGGAAGAGCTGGATTACGATATGATAACCGCTGTCAACGATAAGCTGACCGAGCTGGTGGATAAATCCGCCCACGAGACCGAGCCCGCAACAGTAGGCAAGCATGAGCTCTCGTCTATACTCTGGGAGGTGGGCGTCCCGCAGGAAAAGCTGGAGCATCTGCCGAAGGTCTTTGAAACAGCTATGGGCGAGAAGCCGCTGACGGCAGTAAACCTTATCGAGAGAAAGACAGTCCTTTCTGCTCCCTCGATAACCGTAAACATTGGCAAGGATGCTCAGGACAAGGTCAGATGCGAGAAGATCGACGGCAGAAGATGCCTGATAATAGCTCTTGACGACCCGGAGGTCTCCGTAAACGGTATGCCGACGAATATCAAATGATCCTGATACCTGTAAAAAAGAAATGCCCCTAAGCATTCCAAAGTGCTCAGGGGCATTATTTTAAGACAGATCATTATCTGCCGCAGAATGAAGGATGCCGTATCTTATTTTTTTCTGAAATGAAGAAATGAAAGGATCCCGATCGGCAGAAAATAAACACACCACAAAACAAGAGCGAGCCTTCCGCCGATACCGTTGCCGTCAGAGGACATATTTGCGAACAGTCCTGTTATCGGCATAAAAGTGCAGCTGAAATAGAACACTCCGTGTATCATCATCAGCGCTCGGAGCCATTTGTCCGCCTTGCTCTCAGGTTTCATCGAAAGTCCGGTGAAGAAGGTGGAAAGTGCCATTACACCGTAGCCGAGCAGGTCATAGTTGAAGATAAGCCCGAATCTGCCGAATTCTAACAGTTTTGCCGCCTGCTCGTTCAGTTGTTCGTTTTTTACCGTAGTTAGCTGTGAATAATAGACGAGCATGATAAACGTGGCGTACACCGCCGCAAGGATCAGGCCGATATTTGCAGCGATCTTGCGGTCATCCTCGCACTCTCTGTGAAGCCCGGCCGTCATCATGATAAACCCTATCGGTAATATCAGGCAGACAAAGTAGCTGCCCATAGAAAAATCTATTATCAGAAATACCATGAACAGAAATACTGTTACGGTAACGACCGCTGAGCCTGCTTTGGATATCATCTTGTTCAGATCCATATACTGTTTCTCCCTTCGGATATTTGATTTGTGTCGGCCGAATAAAGGACGGCATAGCTGTATTGTCTGAAGGAGCGCCATAGTATTTCTGTATGAGCGCCGGCTGTCAGCAGGCATTTTATCCGTAGATCGCAGAGTACAGGCTCTCGGTGCAGCTGGAGAAGTTGATCTCAAGAACGGAAGCTCCGTCGGGAGTCATGGCGTAGGAATATTCCTTATCGCCGGGGATCCGAAGCTGTTTCGTTTCGTATTTGATAAGCGAGGGAGCGCGTAAGATCAGCTTGTAGAGCTCCCAGGATGAAAGATTGGTGGTAATGCTCTTACAGAGAGCACAGGCGAATTTGTCCTAGTCGAAAAGGCCGAGACCAGAGACCTTTTTCATGAGCTGCGAGATAACTATCCTCTGCCGCTCGGTACGCTGGAAGTCGGCGTTGCCGACGTATCTCAGTCGGGCATAGCCCAGCGCCTGATTGCCGTTTACGCGGATGCCCTTGCCGCCGCAGGGGAGATAATCTGTTTTCCAGGGGTTGCCGAGGATCTTGTTCTGTTCGTACATCGGGGCGCGCATACCGTCGGCTTCTTCGTCGGTAATATCCAGCTCGATGCCGCCGACGGAATCGACGATGTCGATGAATGAGAAGAAATCAACGTATATGTACCGGTCTACCCTGATGTCGAAATTATACTGGATAGTGTCCATCAGCAGCTCCGGACCGCCGTAAACATAAGCAGCATTCAGCCTGCATTTGTCGCCCTCGCCGAACATGGAGCCGTCGCCGTCGAGATCGTATTCCGGCAGCATGACATAGCTGTCACGCATGAAAGAAGTCAGAGTCGTCTGCTCTGATTTTTTGTTGAAGGAGAGCAGGATCATCGAGTCTGTCCTGCCCGGCTGGGAGGAGTCTCTGGCATCCGAGCCGATGACGAGGATGTTCAGGACATCGTCCGAATAGACAGAGGCGGTGGTAAAGCGGCGGGTGCCTGTCTCTTTTTTATTGATCTTGCCGATATAGCGGAAGATCATTATATTGACGAATACGATGAACAGCAAGAAGACTGTCAGCAGTATTATGATGATCTTCTTTACTGGCGAGCGCTTTTTTACCTGAGTCGCCCCGGAGACATGGTTCTGCCCGAAGCGCAGGGGCTCACTGCGGTCTATATGAGATTGTTTTGTTTTCACTTTTGATCTTTTCCTGCCTTTCGCGGAGCGACGGCCCGGGATATTTCCTCTGCTGCCCCGCCCGATACGGTTGGGGTGCTGCTCGTAGTCTCTCCCGGACAGATTTTCAACGGGGACGGTCGGAGCCCGGTTGTCAGGGTCGGTAAAATTGCGGAGCTGCTGTTCGTAAGCCAGCTCATAGCTGTCCCGCTCGGGTGTGCTTCCGGTATTCCTGTCAAAGTCGTCAGACATTGAGCGCCCCCCCTTTCGATGCGCGGACTTTGCTCTGTATAAGCAGCCGCCTCCATTGTGCACTGGTTCCTCACCCTATTATAATACAGTTGGCAGCAGTTGTCAATCGGCTGGCAGCGGAAGCAAATTTCGGCTTGCAAAAAGCAGAGAGCTGTGGTATAATAACATAAGCGCGGCTCTGTGCTGCCGCAGATCATATCAGTAATACGGAGGAAATATGTTCAAGGCAGTTATTTTTGATATGGACGGCCTTATGCTGGACACAGAAGTCCTGCTTCGGCGGTTCTGGTGCGAGGCCGCAAATGAGATGGGCTACCCCATGCGCCCCGAGCACGTTCTGGGGATACGCTCGCTGTCCTCAGCCTATGCGATCCCGCATCTCAACAGAGTTTTCGGCAGCTTCGATTATGCCAAAGTAAGAGCAAGGCGCATCGAGCTTATGAACGCATATATCGCTGAGAACGGCATCAGAAAGAAAAAAGGCCTCGATGAGCTGCTGCGATTTCTCAAAGAGCAGGGCATAAAGGCAGCGGTCTGCACCGCGACGGATTATCCCAGGACTGAGAGGTATCTAAAAAGCGTCGGCGTCTATGACTTTTTTGATGATTTTATCTGCGGGAATATGGTGAAAAACGGAAAGCCTGCCCCGGATATCTATCAGAATGCCTGCCTGAAGCTGGGCCTCGACCCGGGAGACTGCATAGCTCTTGAGGATTCTCCCAACGGAGTCATATCCGCTGCGATAGCGCATCTGAATGTCATCATGGTGCCGGATCTGTCTCAGCCCTCTGAGGATATAAAACCGCTGCTTTACGATTGCTGCGAGAGCCTGGATAAGGTGATAGACGTTATAAAGGCCGCCGGGCGGCAGGAAGAGTGATCTGTGAAGATCTCGCTTTGCAGGGATATCGGCCTGCTGCTGACAGAAAAAGCCTACGAAGTCTATTCTCCGTGTTTGTACAGGCCGGACTATGAGAAATATACCGCCTTCATCGGCAGCATATTTCCGAAGAGCAGGGTATTTATCTCGGAAGATGAGAGCATCTGCGGGATATTGATACTCGACAGGAATGCAGATATCCCGGAGATCGTCGGGATAGCCGTAGCGGAAAAGTATCGCGGAAAAGGGACAGGCAGAGCGCTGATACGCTATGCCGTCAGTTCTGAGGGGCTCTGCGCTCTCTTTGCGCAGACAGATGACGATGCGGTGGGGTTTTACCTTAAATGCGGGTTTCACGCCGAAAAGAAGGAGATCGCCTATCCGGACGCTATCGCTGTCAGATACGACTGTATTTATATACCGGAAAAAGACATCTGAAAACATTGAAACAAAGGATAGTTATTTATGGAGCTTAACGAACTCAGACAGGGGATAAACGAGATAGACAGGCAGATCGAAGAGCTTTTCAAGCAGCGTATGGCGCTCTGCACAGAGGTCGCGGATGTCAAGAGCCGCAGCGGGATGCCTATCTTCCAGAAGAGCAGAGAGGACGAGATAATCGCCCGGATACGGAAAGAGATGCCGGAGCAGCTTAAAGGCGGAGCTGCCGTCCTCTTTACGACGTTGATGGATATATCCAAGATGCTGCAATACGAGCGGATATCCGGAGAGCAGCCCGCCGGGAACTATGCGGAGCTGGATCTTTCGGAGCCGGCGGATGCCGCTGTCCCCGGGATAAGCGGGTCTTATTCGCATATCGCCTGCCGCCGCTTTTCAGAGAAGCTGAGGCCGAACTTCTGCGATTCTTTCAGAGAAGTCTTTGCACAGGTAGAAAGCGGGAAGGTCAGGTTCGGAGTGCTGCCCATAGTCAACTCGACAGCCGGTTCCGTAGGGCAGACCTACGAGCTCCTGAAGGAATACGATCTGAAAATATGCGCGACGGTAAAGGTCAGGATCGACCATTGTCTTGCTGCAAGAGAGGGCGTTAGGATAGAGGATATCACCGAAGTCCGCTCCCATGCTCAGGCACTGATGCAGTGCTCCGGATATATCGCAGCTCATGGATTCAGAACAGAGCAGGCCCTGAACACATCCATCGCTGCAAAGCAGGCAGCCGTAAGCTCTGAGCCGATAGCCGCTATATGCTCTGAGGAGTGTGCAGAAGAGCAGGGGCTTAATATCCTGGAGCGATCCATAGCCGATGCCGACAAGAACTATACCCGTTTTATCCTGATCTCCAAGGAGACACTTATCCCACAGGGAGCGGACATCATCTCGGTATCGCTGGCTCTGCCTCACGAATCCTCATCGCTTTACCGCCTGCTGACCAAATTCTCGGCGGCGGGGCTGAACCTTACTATGATCGAATCCAGACCCATAGCCAATACTGATTTTGATGTAGTGTTTTATCTTGACTTTGAAGGCTCTCTCTCCTCGCCTCAGGTGCGGACGCTTATGAACGAGCTTGATTTTGAGCTTTCCTATTTTAAATTCCTGGGGAGCTACAGGGAGATCCGGTAAAAAGCGGGGCCGTTTGCTCCGCCTGCTGCGGGGCAAAAAAATTTTGAAAAAACTCTTGCATTTTATTTGAAAGTGTGTTATAATAAAGTGTACCGAAGATCGGGTGTAGATTTTTGTTCCTCATCGATCCGAGATATAGGTGTGCGGGTCCTGCGCAATGAAGCGCTGTGAACCATGTCAGGCGGGGAACCGAGCAGCATTAAGCGGTCTGTTTCGTGTGACGCAGTTTCGCCTGCACATCTATATGTCGGATCGACTTTTTATGACCCGACCTCCAGCAGATTGTCTTCCCGGAGGTGTTACCGTGTATCAGGCGCTTTACCGCAAGTGGAGGCCGATGTCCTTTGACGATGTCGTCTCTCAGCCTCATATTACGACGACGCTGAAAAATCAGATAGCAATGGGCAAGACCGCACACGCCTATCTCTTCACCGGCTCCCGCGGGACAGGCAAGACTACCTGCGCCCGTATATTTGCCAAGGCGCTCAACTGCCTTTCTCCCAAGGACGGCGAGCCCTGCCTCGAATGCGAGATCTGCAAAAATGCCGATGCCGGCGCTCTTGCCGATATGATCGAGATCGACGCTGCCTCAAATTCAAGAGTAGACGATATCCGCGAGCTCAGAGAGGGAGTAAATTATACTCCGGAGCTCTGCAAGTATAAGATATATATCATCGACGAGGTGCATATGCTCTCGCCGGGAGCCTTCAATGCGCTGCTGAAAACTATGGAAGAGCCTCCTCCGCACGTCAAGTTCATTCTTGCGACGACGGAGATACACAAGGTCCCCTCGACTATCGTTTCCAGATGCCAGCATTTCGATTTCCACAGGATAAGGACCGAAGATATAGTCGCAAGGCTCGAATATATAGCAGGGCAGGAAAGCCTCGACCTGGACGAGGACGCAGCCTCGCTCATTGCCCGCATTTCCGACGGGGGCATGAGAGATGCACTCTCGCTGCTGGATCAGTGCGCTGCTTATTCCGACAAGATCGACCTCAGTGTCGTTTCGTCGGCGGCAGGCATCGCCGGAAGAGATCACCTCTTCGAGATCATCGAGGCTGTCATTTCCAAGGATGCTCCCGGAGCGATACGCATTGTTGACGATCTGTATTCAAAGAGCAAGGATCTGGGCGTTCTCTGTTCGGAGCTGATAATGCAGCTCAGGAACATTATGATACTGATGTCGGGCAGCAATACCAAAGATCTTATCGTTTGCCTGCCGGAGGAGCTGGAAAGGCTGAAAAAGCTCTCGCAGCAGACGGATATAGATACAGTCCTGGGGCTTATGGGGATACTCCAGCAGTGTGCTGAGAGATTCCCGAGAGCCGCAAACAAGTGCATAGAGCTGGAGATGTGCATCGTCAGGATGTGCGCCGTTGACAAGAGCAGGAGCGGGAATGTGTCGTCCGGGATATCAGACCGGGCAGTTTCTTCCCTGGGAGAAAGGCTTACCAAGCTGGAGCAGGCATTTGCATCCGGCGCAGTTCCCAAGGCTCAGGCAAAGGAAAAGCCTGCGCCGCCTCCGAAGCCTCTCAGAAAATTCGACCCGAACAACTACACGCCGCTCTCGGAATGGACGGAGATACTGGGGATAATCAATGAGAAGATACCGGCGATAGGGCCTTTTCTCAAGAATTCGGCAGCCTGCATCGAGGGGGATATGTTCTATCTCATCGTAGCCAGCGAATTTGCGTTAAAAAAGTTCAGGCACTCAGACGACAGCGCCAAGCTGAAAAAGATCGTCAACGACTACTACGGAAAAGACTTCGGTTTTATGCTTTTCAGCTCACGCGATGCTGATATCCAGGATCAGGAGAATCCTATCAGCGAGCTTATCAAGCGTGCGCAGGAGGCGCAGATCGAAGTAGAGATAAAAAAACAGCAATAAGGAGTTTTTAAAATGAAAGCAAGATTACCACAGGGCATGGGCAAAGGAAACGGCAATATGAATCAGATGCTCAAGCAGGCACAGAAAATGCAGGACGAGATCACAGCTCTCCAGGCTGATCTTGAAGAGCGCGAGTTCTCGGCTTCTGTCGGCGGCGGAGCTGTCGATGTAACTATCAACGGAAAGAGACAGGTGCTGAAGCTCAATATCAAGCCTGAGGTCGTAGACCCCAACGATGTTGAGATGCTTCAGGATCTTATTATGAGCGCATTCAACGAGGCAGTAAGAGTTCTTGACGAGACCTCTGACGCTGAGATGAGCAAGCTGACCGGCGGAGTATCCTTCCCCGGACTGTTCTGAAATGGCTGACCGCAGCGCGCTGCCGCTGATCTTGCTCAGCGAGCAGTTTGCCAAGCTGCCCGGTATAGGGATGAAATCTGCACAGAGGCTCGCATATCATGTTATGGAGATGTCCGATAAGGAAGTCGAAGCATTTGCAAATGCTCTGCTTGATGCCAAGAGGACTGTCCATACCTGCCCTGTATGTCAGAATTTTACTGAGCAGGAGCTTTGCAGATTCTGTTCCGATACCAAGCGCGACCACACGACAGTATGCGTAGTTGAGACCCCGAAGGACATCAACGCCTTTGAGAGGACCAAGGAATACAAGGGAGTATATCATGTCCTGCACGGGCTGATCTCTCCGATAGACGGTGTTAGGCCGGATATGCTGAGGATCAAGGAGCTTCTGGCGAGAGTCAGCGAAGGCGGTATTGATGAAGTCATAATGGCGACTAACCCGACTGTTGAGGGCGAAGCGACGGCGATGTATATCTCGAAGCTGCTAAAGCCCTTTGGTGTCAAGGTCACAAGGCTGGCTTTCGGCCTGCCCATCGGCGGGATGCTGGAATATGCCGACGAGGTCACCCTTTACAAGGCTCTTGAAAACAGGAGCGAGATCTGATAAAACTGTCCGGAGGCGGCATCAGGCTGCTTCCGGGCTTTTGTTTTGGCGGATATTATCCGCCAAAACCGTCCTGCACTGTCTTAACAAAAAAAGTGTTGAATTATCAGGAATAGTGTGTTATAATGTATTATGTATAGCTGTAAGGCTGCCACGGCATCTTCTGCCGGGCGAAAAATGCTTTCTGCGAAAGAGGTAAAGTGTTATGAACAATTATGATGTCGTTATAGCAGGCTGCGGAGCTGCAGGGCTTTACGGAGCCCTCAATCTTGATCCCTCGCTCAAAGTGCTCGTCCTTTCAAAAAGAGAGCTGACTCTCTGCAACTCGTCACTTGCACAGGGCGGTATCGCGGGCGTGTATAACAGCCCCGATGATTCTCCCGAGCTCCACAAGCATGATACCTTTATTGCCGGCGGTTATGAGAACGACCCTGTCTCTACCGATGTACTGGTCAATGAAGCGAAAATAGATATTGCAAGGCTCATCGAGCTGGGCTGCGAGTTCGATAAGCAGCCGGACGGGGACTATCACCGTACCCTGGAAGGAGGGCACGGTAAACACCGTATCTTCCACCATAAGGATGCCACCGGCTTCGAGATCGAGACAACTCTGCTTAGAAATGTCCAGAAGCTCGAGAATGTCGAGATCTGGGAGAATGCTCTCATGATCCGCGTCCGCAGAACAAGGACAGGTTTCTCCTTCCTTATCCTTAAAGACGGAAAGTATGAGACCTGCAACTGCCATTTCGCTGTCTTTGCTACCGGCGGTATCGGTAGAGTATATGAATTTACTACCAATTCCGCTATCGCTACCGGCGACGGCATCGCTATGGCTTACCGTATGGGCGCCGAGATCAAGAACCTCAGCTATATCCAGTTCCACCCGACTGCTTTCAATAACCGTACCACAAGAGAGTGCTTCCTTATCTCGGAAGCAGTAAGAGGCGAGGGAGCTTACCTCAAGAACTGTAAGCTCGAACGCTTTATGCAGAATTACGATAAGCGCCTGGAGCTGGCTCCCAGAGACGTTGTGTCTCATTCGATCATCTTTGAGGCCAAGAAAACAGGCTCGGATGAGTTCTACCTCGATATCTCGCATAAGGATCCCGAGTTCGTTAAAAACCGCTTCCCCATGATCTATAAGAACCTCCTTGAGGCCGGCTATGATATGACAAAGGAGCCTGTGCCTATCTTCCCCTGCCAGCATTATCTTATGGGCGGTATCAAGGTGGATATCTACGCCAGAACTACTATCGACGGCCTCTATGCCTGCGGCGAGTGCTCCTGCACCGGCGTACACGGCAATAACAGGCTTGCATCCAATTCGCTGCTGGAAGCCCTCGTGTTCTCCAGAAGGGCTGCCGGCGATATAAGCCAGAGAGCAAAGTCCGCTCCAAAGGATTTCATAGACTATAAATTCACGTTGAACGAAGGCGCCGAGCATATCCCCTCCGGGCTCCGTACCGAGATCAGGCATATAATGCAGAAGGCTTATTTCGTTATGCCCGATATCCCCGCTCTCGCAGCAGGATATGAAAGGATAATCGAGATCAAGCAGCTTCTGGATAACGGCCGCTTCAAGCTGGACCGCGATTACGTCGAGGCAAGGAGCCTTGCGACAGTCGCCTTCATAGTCCTCGGAGAGGCTTACCAGATCGCATTCGGAAGCGTGGATATAGACTATGAATCCGGCTTCTGACCGTGAGCGATAAGCGGCTGCGCCGGCTGAGAAATGCCGCTGCCGCAGCTTCAGCGCTGTGTGTGTTCATGCTGCATACTGTCCTGACAGTGATCCTTGAGCCCGGCGGATTCTGGAAGTTCTTTCTGATATTCGTCTTCGGGTTCATATATCAGGGGCTGGAGTATCAGCTGACCATACCTTCAAAGCCCGATACGGCACCGTTCCTGAGAGTCTCGGATATGGTGCTGGATGCCCTGCTTTTTCCCGGGTCTGTGTTCGTTACACTCGGGCTTTCCGACCCGGTTGGGCTCGGAAAGGATTTTCTCGCGACGGCGGGATGTATACTGTTTATAATGATCTACCGTGCGGCGAAAGCTGTCATTGAGCGAGCCGTAACTAAGAATTGAAGGAGAGAATGCAATGAGGCTGATGCAGTTTCAGATAGACGATATCATCAAAACAGCACTGAATGAGGATATAAACTATATCGACGTTACCACCGACTACCTTGTTGACGACGACGCTGTCGCCACTGCCAGATATGTCGCCAAGGACGACGGCATCCTCTGCGGGATAGATATAGCCCTCAGAGTGTTTACCCTGCTGGACGACAGCGCAAGGTTCGAGGTGTATATCCGCGACGGCGAGCAGGTAAAAAAAGGCGATATCATCGCAAGGATAACCTGCCATACCAGAGCCCTGCTCAAAGGCGAGAGGACTGCCCTTAACCTGATCCAGCATCTCTCCGGTGTCGCAACAGCGACAAATAAGTGCGTAAGGCTCGTCGAGGGGACAAAGGCATCAATAGCCGATACAAGAAAGACCCTTCCCGGCCTCAGAGCCCTGCAAAAATATGCAGTTACCGTCGGCGGCGGTAAGAACCACCGCTATAATCTTTCCGATTGCGCTATGCTCAAGGATACACATCTCGACGCTTACGGCTCAATGAGCGGAGCAGTCAATGCTCTCAGAGAAAAAATGGGCCATACTGTTAAGATCGAGGTCGAGGTCTCCAACCTTGAAGAGCTCAATGAGGCTCTCTCGCTGGGAGTCGAGATCATAATGCTGGACAATATGTCCTGCGAGGATATGGCGAAGGCAGTTGAGATCACTGCCGGAAGAGCCAGACTGGAAGCATCCGGCAACGTTACTGCCGAGACTATCAGATCAATTGCCGAAACAGGTGTCGATATAATCTCCCTCGGAGCGCTGACACATTCTGTCAAAGCCTTTGATATCTCTATGAAGATAGACAAATGAACAAAAAATACGGCGGGAGAAAAATGACCCGCAAGGAAGCTGTTGTGGTGTTCATCATAACTGCGGTCTTCGGGCTGATCTTTATGACGATAGGCGGTATCGTTCTGGCGAGCCGCTTTCTTGACAAGAAACGCTGTACTTATGAGACCACAGGTATAGTATCCTATCTGGAAGAACGCGATTCCGGCGAACGCCGCAACAAGGTATCATACGCTCCTGTGTTCAGCTATGAGTACGAGGGGAAGCAATACACTTACAGCGCCAAGATCGCATCAAACCCTGCGCCCTTTAAGGTAGGCGAAAATGTCACGGTAATGGTGTGCCCGGAGGATCCGACTGTAGTATATATACCGGAATACACCACGGATCTGTGGTTCGGCTGGATCTTCGCTGGTATCGGCGCGGCTGTCGTATTGGCGGGGCTGATCCCGATGATCGTTGTTTTCAGAAGAACAAAGCGCCCCGAGACAGTTCAGGAGGAGATCGCTCAGTATATGAGCGGAGAAAGCTCCGGTTACGGCAGCGAGCTGGATGAGCTCAATAAGTAGACCGATGGCGGGGCGGGGAAAAAACAGCGGGTCTGTGTTGGTCGCTGTCGTCTTTTTTATCATCGCAGCAGTGTTCTTCGGGATCGGAGCCTTTTTAAAGCTCGGATCGGACCGGCTCTCCCGTGTCTGCACCTATGAGACAGAGGGCACCGTCAAGAGCATCTACTCAAGGTATGAAACGAGGTCTGCGGGAAAGCACAGGACTCAAAGAGAGCTATATCATTATCTCATCCTGACATATATCTATGACGGAAAAAGGTATACGATATATCCGGGGACTCCTGTTTCCAAGGAAAAATACAGGATCGGTCAGAAGATCAGCATCAGGATCGACCCGGGCGACCCTTCCGAGGTCTTTGTCGAGGCGCTGCATAAGGGCGATAATGCCGTGTTTGTGATGCTTTTGGCGGGGGGCGCTGTATTTTCCGGGCTTGCCTTGATCCAGATATGGCGGAAAAGGAAAAACAACTTTGAAACAGACCTTACAGCCGGGGACGGTATAAATGTGCAGCCCCCGACAGAATAAAGGAGGTATCGCTATGGCCGGGATACTTGACGGAGAAAGACAGTATCATTTGCAGATAACTGCTGATGATATAGGAAAATATATCATCCTTGCGGGCGACCCCGGAAGGATACCCAAGATCGCACGATATCTTGAAAACGGCAGACAGACCGCCTGCAACCGGGAATATACCATATATACCGGGCTTCTGGACGGAGTCCCTGTTTCGGCCTGCTCTACGGGGATAGGCGGGCCTTCCGCAGTTATCGCTGTCGAGGAGCTGGTAAAGTGCGGAGCGCATACATTTATCCGTGTCGGGACCTCCGGCGGGATAGCACCGCAAGTCAGGAGCGGAGATCTGGTCATCGCTTCGGCTGCGATCTGCGCTGAGGGCACCAGCAGGGAATACCTCCCCTCCGGATATCCTGCGACGGCGAACTTCGATGTCGTTTATGCGCTGGGGCACGCCGCCAGAGAGCTGGCTGCCGAAAAAGGTTTTGGTGTCCATATCGGGACTGTCCATTCAAAGGACAGCTTCTACGGACAGGTGGATCCGGATTCCTCGCCGGTCTATTATACACTGAAAAACCGCTGGGAAAGCTATAAGAGGCTGGGCTGCCTCTGCTCCGAGATGGAGTGTGCGGCGATATACTCGGTGGGGCTTGCAAGAAATGTCCGCTGCGGCGCTGTATTGCTGGCGATCTGGAATATGGAGCAGACCTATTCCGGAGAGGATACCTCGACACAGTTGGATACCGATACAGCCATACAGTGCGCTGTCTCGGCTGTCAGCAAGCTGATAGCCGCCGATAAGGAGAGATAAAAAGGAGGAGATCCCGTGGAGAAGTTTTTTAAGCTCAAGGAGCGGGGGACAACAGTCGGTACGGAGATAATGGCCGGAGTCATAACCTTTATGACTATGGCTTACATCCTTGCAGTAAACCCGAAGATCCTGGCTGATGCCGGCATGGACAAGACAGCCGTTATGCTGGCGACCTGTCTCGCTTCATTCGTCGGCACGATGCTCATGGGACTGACAGCCAATCTTCCCTTCGCGCTTTCTGCCGGAATGGGCACAAACGCATATATGGCATATACTGTATGCGGTGCGATGGGATATGACTGGAAGGTCGCCCTGCTGGCAGTATTCATCGAGGGGCTTGTGTTCCTGGCGCTCTCCCTTACAAAGGTCAGGGAGCTGATCTTCAACTGCATACCGATGGCGCTGAAACAATCTGTCTCTGTCGGCATTGGCCTGTTCATCGCCTTTATCGGCCTCAGCAACAGCGGGCTCACGATCTCCAACCCTTCGACCCTCGTCGCTATGACAGACTTTACTGAGAATTTCAGGACTCAGGGTATATGCGCTCTGCTGGCCTTTATAGGGCTGATGCTCATCGCCGTACTCTATTCCAAAAAGATGCACGGCGCCATTCTTATCGGTATCTTTGCGACCTGGATCCTGGGAGTCATATGCGAGCTGACAGGCCTTTATAAGCCGGACAACGAAGCCTTCTTCTCGCTTATACCCTCCTTCTCCATGACAGATTTTTCAGCTCTGGGAAAGACCTTCGGAAAGTGCTTCTCAGTTGATATGACAGGAGTCGGTGTGTTCAATTTCATCGTTATCATACTGTCCTTCATGTTCGTCGATATGTTTGACACCATAGGGACGCTCATCGGAGTATCCGCAAAGGCGGATATGCTGGACGAGGACGGACAGCTTGAACAGATCAGCCCGGCGCTCTGCTCGGATGCCGCCGCAACGACCGCCGGAGCTGTCTTCGGGACATCGACCACCACTACTTTCGTCGAGTCTGCCGCAGGAGTAGGCGCAGGCGGAAGGACAGGCCTTACCGCCATAACGACGGCTGTGCTCTTCCTGCTGTCTATGCTGCTGGCACCGATCTTCGTGTCGATACCTTCCTTTGCAACGGCTCCCGCGCTGATCTTCGTCGGCTTCCTTATGTTCAGCTCGATAACCAAGATCCGCTTCGATTCCAACAACCTGACATCAGCTATCCCGGCATATCTCTGTATTCTTTCAATGCCGCTGTTTTACAGCATCGCAGACGGTATAGCGGTCGGAGTCATCTCCTATGTCATAATCAATGTTTTCTGCGGAAAGGCAAAGTCGATCAACCCGGTAATGTATATCCTGGCTTTGCTGTTCATACTGAACTATGCGTTCCTGTAAATAAGCTAAGCGCCCCCGGAGGCAGATGCCTCGCTCGGGGGCTTTTCGCTTATTTCTGACCGATACTGCCGGGAAATCAGGATGAGCTCCTGCTCAAATCATAGGATAAGTAAGTATAACGATATTATAAATCATTGTATGCCCGCTGCCGATATGGTATAGTTGAATTAAGCTGGGCAGGAAAAGCCCGATATTAACGAAAGGAATGATGCACCAATGAAAAACATACGACTCACAGTAGACACCGAAACAAAAGTAAGCCATATCAACCGCGAGATCTACGGCCACTTTTCCGAGCACCTCGGCCGCTGTATCTATAACGGCCTCTTTGTAGGCAAGGATTCGCCTATTCCTAACAAGGACGGCGTCAGAAAGGATATCATCGAGGCGCTTAAAAATATCAGGATACCTGTCCTTCGCTGGCCGGGCGGCTGCTTTGCGGACGAATATCACTGGAAGGACGGCATCGGCCCAAAGGAGAGCCGCAAGAAGATGATAAACACCAACTGGGGCGGTGTAGTTGAGGACAACAGCTTCGGTACTCACGAATTCATGAATCTCTGTGAGGAACTGGGCTGCGAGCCTTATGTAGCCGGAAATGTCGGCAGCGGTACTGTCAGAGAGATGAGCGAATGGGTCGAGTATATGACCTTCGACGGCGAATCTCCGCTTACTCTCGAAAGAAAGCAGAACGGCCGCGAGAAGCCCTGGAAGCTCAAGTATCTCGGCATCGGCAACGAGAACTGGGGCTGCGGCGGCAATATGCGCCCTGAGTATTACTGCGACGTTTACAGACAGTTCCAGTCCTTCTGCAAGAATTATTCCGGCAACGAGCTGGCAAAGGTCGCCTGCGGGCCCAGCGGCTCCGATTATCACTGGACAGAAGTCATCATGCAGAACCTCAACCCCATGCTTACAAAGGCGATCTCTCTGCATTTCTATTCTATCCCAGATTGGAACAATAAGGGCTACGCGACCGAGTTCACCGACAAGGACTACTATACTCTTATGTCTACCGTAAACTTTACCGAGCCCCTGCTGGAGAACCATATCAATATCATGGACAGATACGACCCCGATAACAAGATAGGTCTTATCGTAGATGAATGGGGCACCTGGTACGATGTTGAAAAGGGCACCAACCCCGGCTTCCTCTATCAGCAGAACACTATGAGAGACGCTATGGTAGCCGCCGTTTCCCTCAACTATTTCAATCAGCAGAGCCGCAGAGTAGTTATGGCGAACATCGCTCAGATGATAAACGTTCTTCAGGCTGTTATCCTTACTGAGGGCGAAAAGATGATCCTTACTCCGACCTATCATGTTTTTGATCTGTATAAGGATCATCAGGATGCCGAGCTCCTCCGCAGCAGCATAGACTGCTTCAATGAGGGCGGCACAAAGATGATAACCGCCTCCGTATCTCAGGCCAAGGACGGCAGCGTCCTTGCGACAGTCTCCAACGCTTCTCTCTGTGAGGATATCGAGCTGGAGATCGACCTGGGCGGCTTCAAGCCTTCCTCCGCTTCCGCAAAGATACTTGATTCCGATGTAAGAGCCTTCAATACATTCGACGCTCCCGAGAACGTAAAGCCCTCAGAGTGCGAGGTAAGGCTTGAGGGCAGCAAGGCTTATGTAAAGATGCCTGCCTGCTCCATCGTGTCCGTAAAGTTTGCCGGCTGATGCAGAAGCCTTGTTTAAAATGTCTTCTTGCCGAGCTGGCGGAGACGGATTATACCAGGAGCCTGAAGGAGTACATCGCCGCTGTCCCCGAGGACAGAAGGGTAGATGAGGAGACATATCAGGCCAGGCTTTCCTGCTGCCGGGAATGTGACGACCTTCAGAACGGTATGTGCGCTCAGTGCGGCTGCTATGTCGAGCTGCGCGCACTCAAACCGGAGCAGCGCTGCCCCGCACCGGTAAAGCGCTGGTAGGCTGTCCGGCTCCGGGCGGGAAGACCTCCGGGAATAAACAAAGGCAACACCGCACGACCCGCGGCTAACGCCTCTGCACATCATCTGCTTGCCAGCTTTCCGTCATGATTACCGACGTCATCAAAGATGACGTCAATTCTCCTTGACGTTGCGTAAAGCGAAGTGAACTTCGCTTGCAAGCCTGCGTCAAATTTAGGCAATCTGACGAAAATCTGTGCCTCAACGCCAGTTGAGGTTGCGCATACTGATGCACAGGGGTCGTGCGGTGTTGCCTAAAGATGAAGAAAGAATAATGAAGCAGTGCACGCGCACAGCCTTCCGACGGAAGCCTTCAGTTTGTTCTTTCTTCTTTTTTTGTTAAGCGGGCTATGAACAGAAGCAAGGAGGGGCGCCTTTCCCCCGGCCTCATTTCCGGGAAAGACCTTTTTGCACTTTTGCTTGACGGCGGCGGGATAATGGGGTATAATATATTCAGGGCAACCCCCGATGAAAGGAGAACAGTATGCTTGAAAATGAGATAAAAAAATGGTACGATTCGCATTTTGACGAGATCGTTGCAAGCCTTTCAGAACTGATCGCCATTGACAGCTCGTTCAAGGACCCGCAGCCGGAGAACGGCCTGCCATACGGCGCAGGCTCGGCAAAAGCGTTGGAATGGGTACAAAAAACCGGACAGAAGATCGGCCTGCATACAAGAAATATCGACAATTACGTTATCGCTATGGATTGGGCAGAGGAAGAGCCTGTCCTTGCAGTGCTCTCTCATGCGGATGTTGTCCCGGCAAATGCAGCCGAGTGGACGACTCCTCCCTTTGAGCTGAATATCCGGGATAACTGCATCTACGGCCGCGGCTCTGTTGACGACAAGGGGCCGACTGTCGCAGTGCTTTATGCCGTAAAATGCCTGAAAGAGCTGGGAGTTGAGCTGGAAAAGAGCTTCCGTCTGGTAGTCGGAGGCGGCGAAGAGATCGGCTGTGGAGATATAGAATACTATCAGCAGCGCCAGGCGTTTCCTGAAATGGTCATAACTCCCGACGGTTCATTCCCCGTTCTCAACTGCGAGAAGGGAATGGTACACCTTATGTTCTCTGCGCCCTGTGAGGGCTTGGAGATCAGCGGAGGGACAGTGATAAATGCGATCCCGGATAAATGTTCCGCAGACGGAAAGCTATATACAGGCAAGGCAGCCCACGGCTCCCGGCCGGAGAACGGAGTAAACGCCATAACCCTGTTCCTTTCGCAGTATGTGGGAGAAAATGCGCTGCTCGGCGCTTTGGCAAAGCTCTTCCCGCACGGCGAGTTCAACGGCGCATCAGCAGGCCTCGGCTTCCGCGACGAACTGACCGGAGATATGACCTGTGCGCTGACGATCCTCAGAAGCGAGAAAGGCAGGCTCATAGGCGGGATCGACATCCGCTACCCCATTGACCGCAGTTATGCGGAGATAAGCGGTATCATATCACGCCAGCTTGAGTCCGCAGGCTTTACGGTAGATAGCTGCGAGGGCTTTGAGCCGCATTATGTCCCCGAGGAGAGCCGCCTTGTGCAGACTCTGCTGGGTGTGTACGAAAAGGTCAAGGGCGTGAAAGGGCAGTGCATCGCTGAGGGCGGCATAACTTATGTCCACAATACCCCGGGCGGCGTGGCCTTCGGCGCAGAGTATCCCGACGAGCATAACAATATGCACGGCGCCGACGAGCATATCCCCCTCTCCACCTTCCGGGACAACTTCCTGATGTATGCGCACGCCATCATCGAGCTTTGCGGGGGAGCGAAATAAAAACGCACATTTTGTTGACAATCCGCCGACACAGTGATATAATAAAATCAGCAAAGGGGGCGAGGGTATGACTTTTTATGAGGTAACGGAAGAGGACAGAGAGCTTATCAGGCTGGCTGTCGAGGTCATGGAAAAGAATTTTGACCGGGGGACCTATTACCACGTCGTCGGCTGTGCGCTTAAATGCGGCAGCGGGAAGATCTATACCGGTGTCAACTGCGACGGTATCCACGGTTCCTGCGCGGAATTCGTCACTATCGGGACAGCTTATTCCGCCGGGGAGAGGCAGTTCGATACCATAGTCGCCTCGCATAAGAATACCCCGCACGGAGTATTGCCTCCCTGCGGCAACTGCCGTCAGATGATGGTTGAGTATTGCCCCGATATAAAAGTTCTGCTCAACAACGACGAGGGGGAGCTCATCAAGGTCAGCGCGAGAGATCTGCTGCCCTATTGCTGGCTGCCGCTGCCGGATGAATAAAGGCGTTGATATTGTATCTTACACCGAAAGGTGAATTATTAGATTGGAGGAAACAGATATGGGATTCAGCATTGACGGCATCAAGGAGACTATCGATAAGATCGACGATAAGATCCCGGATGAAGTAAAGGAAAAGGCCAAGGAGCTTGCTACCAAGGAAAACCTTGAAAAGGTCAAGGATAAGGTAGTCGATATCTTCAAGAAGGACGACAAAAAGGACGACGAAGACAAGAAGGAAGACTGATCTTTGCGGGCGGCAGTGTTGCCGCCCTTTTTTTGCGGATATGCTGCCGGTGAGGTTTGACAAATCGCTGCGGGTGTGATATACTGATACTGTTATTTTCTAAGGGAGGTCTCGGAATGAGCGCTTTTTTACACGCAGAGGGGCTCTGCTTTTCTTACATAAACGATCTTGAGGACCCTCCTGTAAGGAACGAGGTACTCAAAAACATAGACCTGGATATAGAAAAAGGCGAGTTCGTCGCTATACTGGGGCACAACGGCTCCGGAAAATCAACTCTGGCCAAGTGCTTCAACGCCATAAACCTCCCGGAGAGCGGGAAGGTAACAGTTGACGGTATGGACACCGAGGATGAAGAGAATCTTCTCCCTATCCGCCGGAAGGTCGGGATGGTCTTTCAGAACCCGGACAATCAGATCGTTGCGACGATAGTCGAGGAGGATGTGGCCTTCGCTCTGGAAAATCTTGGAGTCGAGCCCAAGGAGATCCGCCGCAGGGTAGATGAGGCGCTGAAGACAGTCGAGATGTACGATTACCGTATGCACGCCCCCCACAAGCTGTCGGGAGGGCAGAAGCAGAGAGTCGCCATCGCGGGGGTTATCGCTATGGAGCCGGACTGCATCCTGCTGGATGAGCCGACGGCTATGCTTGACCCTCACGGCAGGGAAGAGGTAATGAAGACCATCAAGATGCTTAACCGCGAGAAGGGCGTTACTATCGTTCTTATAACTCATTATATGGAGGAGGCTGCACAGGCAGACCGTATCGTCGTCATCGACAGCGGAGAGATAGTCCTGGACAACACTCCGAAGAAAGTCTTTTCTCAGGTCAAGACCATGAAAAACCTCGGCCTGGATGTTCCCCAGGTCACAGACCTTATCTGGGAGCTCAGGCAGGAGGGCTATGACCTTCCGACGGAGATCATCAGCGAGGATGAGTGCGTCGAGGCGCTGGCCAAGCTGCTGATACCCTGAAAATGAACATGGAAAAAGCGGCATATCCCCCCCTTGACGGGAGATATGCCGCTTTTGTATGCGTGAATAAATGTTACTGCTGATCGTAATGGGAGCTGATGCCGAGATATTCTTCCAGACAGAGGCCGGAGGCCTTGATCTTTTTGGCATTCTCGATCCCGACATAGCGGATATGCCAGGGCTCGTATTCATATCCGGTCTGCATTTCCTTTCCTTTCGGAAAACGGATTATAAAGCCGTAATCGGCGCAGTGCTCTTCCAGCCATACGGCCTCTGGAGTCCCTTCAAATGAGAACTCGGTGGTGTTTATATCCATTGCAAGCCCGGTCTGATGCTCAGAATGACCGGGGCGGGAGGATACACGGTCGGCTTCATCTGTGCCTCGCTCTCTGGCATAGCGGTTGTATACTGCTTCCTGCTCTGCATAGCTGCGGTAGCCGGAGCAGATAAACAGGGATATGCCATCTCCCCAGGAATCGTTGGCCATGCGGGTGAACGCTTCCATGGCCTCGTCATCGGGGCCGGGGTCATAGGTCGAGGGGAGAGAATAGCTCTTGTTGACTATAAGTATCCCGTCGATATAGGTTATTCCGTTCCTGACCTCGACATTGTGCCCTTCAGCGACAGCGATGCTCGGGTCTTTCCCGTAGGTCGTCTGGGGAGCCGTGGCTGACTCCGGAGCAGAAGTTGTGTCAGCATTTCCGCTGCTGCTCTGTCCGGCAGGGGAGTCGTCGTTTTCGGGAGGGGTATAGGGTATAGCCCCCTGAGAGGAGGGCTCGGCGTTCTTGTCCAGGTCTGCTGGCTCGGCTGTCGTCCCGAAAGCCTTGGAATGGAAAAACATGAACCAGATCGCCATAACGATCACAAAAGCAAAGAAGCCGACCATCATTCCGTATAAACGCATAGCATCATGTTTGGCTTTTGCTTCGATCTTTTTTAATTCTATCTCTTTGCTTTCCATAATGCTCCTTTGATCAAACAAATATTTTATCTACCATATTATAACATATATTGTTTGTCAAATCAAGCCGGATTTTGTAAACGAACCTATAATTTGTCACTTGACTAATATGCCGGAAAAGGGTATAATAAATGTGGAGTTCATATTATTATTCAGGAGGTGTTCTGTTATGAATACAGACAGAAGGAAGGTCGTTCTGATCGGTACCGGAATGGTCGGGATGAGTTTTGCATACGCTCTGGTCAATCAGGGAGCTATCTGCAACGAACTGGTGCTCATCGATGTCAATAAGGTCAGGGCGCAGGGCGAGGCTATGGATCTCAATCACGGCCTTGCGTTTGCAAAATCAAATATGAAGATCTATGCCGGCGAGTATCACGACTGCAAGGATGCTGATATAATCGTCATTGCGGCAGGAGTCGCACAGAAGGAGGGCGAGAGCCGTCTCGACCTTTTGCAGCGCAATACCGAGGTGTTCCGCTCTATCATCACACCTGTCATCAAGAGCGGTTTTGACGGGATCTTCCTTGTTGCCACCAACCCTGTGGATATCATGACAAGAGTAACTTACGAGCTTTCCCGCTTCGGGGCTTCCAGAGTCATCGGCACCGGTACCTCGCTGGATACCGCAAGGCTTCGCTATCTGCTGGGAGATTATCTTACAGTCGATCCGAGAAACATCCATGCCTATGTCATCGGTGAACACGGAGACAGCGAATTTGTCCCCTTCTCTCAGGTCATGCTGGCGACAAAACCCGTTATGAAGATCATCGAGGACGACCGCAACAGCTACAAGATGGAAGATATGAAGCTCATCGAAGAGCAGGTAAGGACAGCAGCATATAAGATCATTGAGGCCAAGAAGGCTACTTATTACGGGATCGGTATGGCTCTGGCAAGGATAGTAAAGGCTATACTCGGAGACGAGAACAGTGTTCTGACCGTCTCGGCTAAGCTCTGCGGAGAATACGGTGCAAGAGACGTCTTTATCGGTGTCCCCACCATAATCGGCCGCAACGGAGTCAAGGAGATCGTAGAGCTGGATCTTACTGAAGATGAAAAGGAGCGCTTCAAGTCTTCTGTCAATGTTCTGAGAGAGAATTTCGAGGGGCTGGAGCTGTAAGCGCTGCAAAAGCATGAAAAACGGGCGGCTGCCCGGAAACAGACATAGTTAAAACCGTATATCTCCCTGAATCTGACGGGGAGGATATACGGTTTTTTGCTTTGTTCAGTGTTCGTAAAGCGCTCCGGTCTGACGCAATGAGGTGAAACCGTCAGTGCCGATGATATAGTGGTCTTCAAGGGTCATTCCGTAGGCTCGCAGACCTGAGACCAGAGTATTTGTGGAATGGACATCGTTGGCTGAGGGCGAAGATGTCGAAAAAGGATGATTGTGGGCGATTATCAGCGAGCGCTGCTTCAGAGGCAGCATCTTCTTAGCGATCTCGGATGCATTGAAACGGATATTCTGTCGCCCGCCCTCTCCGAGAAGGATGCAGTTCCTTATCGTAAGATCGCTGCTGAGAGGGAAGATGAGCAGTTTTTCGCGCTCTTCTCCGATAAAAAAGCTCTGTATGTATTTCCCGACAGCTATATGATCTCTGGCATCGACCGGCTCCGCACCGCCTCCCCGCCGCAGATAGGCGGCAAGCGAGTAGAGTATGGTTACAGTCTCAGCTGGGCGTTTCCCGATAAGGCCTGTGGAAGCCAGCTCCTCCGGGGTGCTGGACATAACAGCATCAAGAGAGCCGAACCTGTCCAGCAGCTTATGCGCCAGCTCGTTGGTATCAGCTCTGGTGTAGCAGAAATAGAGCACCATTTCCAAAAGCTCGTGCTCGGAAAAGCCGGAGAGATCGCGGTCGCTGAGAAATCGCTGACGCATCCTTCCGCGGTGCCCTGCGTGGGTGGAGAGAGGTCGCTTTTTAGTAGTCATAGGTAAATCCTCACAGTTTTCCCGGTAAAACATAACGCCATAGAGTATGACCGGTCTGAACTCTATGGCGTATCCTATTACGAATAATCAACAACATCTATCCAACGCAGCAGGAATTCCTTTTCAGATTCTATGCCCTTGTCGAGCTGAGCGGCTGCGACGATAGGCAGCCAGGCCTGAACATAGCGTTTGGAGGTGTTGCTGCGGCGGCAATAGCGCTCCAGATAAGAGTCTGCGATCTCCGGGAAGTGGAGCTTGAGCAGCAGATAGGTCTTTGCGGCATCAGCGGAAGCGTTGCCCTGTCTGGCGTGCCCCCAGTTTACGACATAGACGCCATCGTCGTTGAGGATGATGTTTTTGGGCTCGAAGGAGTTGTGACAGAGCTTTATATGCTTCGGCATCGAGTCGAGGCGGGTCAGGAGCTCATATTTTTTGATCTCGTCGATCTGGCCGAGGCTCTTGATCTGGCGGGCCATCTTATCCTTCAGCTTGGAGAGCAGGGGCATATACTGCTCATGGATCTCGCACTGCACTTCGATCATCTTATCGAGATATGTGTCGATCTTGTCGGGGTTCTTGCGCATGAGCTGCTCCATGGTGTCGCCGTCGATCCAGTCCATGATATTGCACCATTTGCCGTCGATGACCTCGACATCGTGCAGAATTGGCATTTTTATAGATGAATAGTTGAAGAGAGTAGTCTCGACTCTGGCGTGAGTCAGGGCAGCATAGAGGCATTTTTCCTTATACTCCGGTTTTTTGTAGACATTTACTGCCATGCCTGTATCCGATTTGTAGACATCGTAAAAGTCGTTCTGAGCGATGATCTCCTTTAATTCCATAATATATTCTCCTTTCGTGAAATATTGTTTATCTATATTGTATCACGAATTCTGTAAAAGTCAAGAGAATTTTGTAAGAAATGATAATGTTTATGATTTGCTTATCATTTATTTACATAATGTTATCAAATGCCTTTGCTATCTGGCAGGAGCGGGATAGTCCGGCAGCAAATATTCGGAGCAGAGTCAATCACCAAAATGGTGAATTGTGTACAATTCATGACAAGAATACACCTTTACACGGGGTGAAAAGCTGTAAAGGTATTAACTTTTCCAGCACGAAAAATCGCAGTTTCCTTCGCACAGCAAGAAACCGGCTTTTCTAAACTGTGAATAATAAACAAAGAACTCGTGAAATTTTCTAACAAAAAGAGATATAAAAACTATTGCCAAATATCATGTCTTGTGGTATAATACACTTATATTATTATACCCTGTTGAGTATCGGCAATCTGGCACGCAGGGTAAATCCAATAATAATATGAAAGGGTGAAGGAAATGAAGAAAGCATTGGCAAAGCGAGTGCAGAAGATACTTAGCAGTGTTACGGCGTTTTTCGTTGCTATCTCCTGTCTGACAGGAAATATCGTCGAGCCTCTTTTTGCGGGCGCTGAAGATGAAAATGTTACAGTCTCTGTCAGACTTACAGACATTGACGGCAATCCCGCAAACGAGCTTGAGAATACTGTCGGCGGAAATGGCGGAGGAACAAACCCCGAGTTCGCTTACTATCAGATCTATGTACTTGCTTGGTTGACTGATCTCAATGACCCGGCTACGGTCGTAGCGTGGAATCAGGGTCAGCTCAGGCAGAACAACCAGGGAAAAACATCTTTCCCCAATGACATTACTTTCGAGAACTATTTTCCTTATGAAGAAGGCCAGGAAATGCCTGATGCTTCGGAGGCTACTGTAAAGTACGATCCTACGAAGTACAAGTTCAATTATCGTGTGTATAATTACGGCAGAGACTACGACTATTGGCGGAATCCGCAGTATTCTAATCTGTACGATTATACCTACGATGATTTCATGAGCAGCAATTCTAAGGCTTCCGACGTATTTCTCGGGTACAAGCCGCAGACTCAAGGAACAACGCTTATCCTCAACCGTCACGATGTGTACTACACCTACAAGGTAACGTTTGACAAGCCTGTGACCTTTACGGAAGATGACTACCTTTACACGTATGTAAAGGTATCGCACAGTACAACAAATGACAACTACTATGTCAAGCCGATCGTCTGCAACAATGCAACAGAAGTCGTGTTCAATATCCAGGATCACGAAGGCCAGCATTGGCAGGACCAGAACGGTGAAGAATGCAGAGACCGTTTCAATGCCAGCAAGACAGAGATCGTTGAATACGGTATCTTCCTCGGCAAAGATAAAGGTCTTAAGAAGTTCGATGCCAATAACTGCACGATGCTTCAGAACGGCGCAGTAGTCAACAGCGCCAAGCTGATATCTCAGGAACATAAGATCGATACTTCTAACCCGAACAAGACTTTCGGCGAGGATACTTTTTCCTTTAAGGTATTGCCAGAACCTAAAAAGGAATATGACTACAAGTCGATCCTCGGAAAAGGCATTTATTATGGTATAACTGCCGATGCTCTTGAGCAGGGCAACCATATCGAGAGCAATTTCGCTGTCAACTATTTCGAGAAGTCTACCGGCGATGCTGTTGAGCCTGACCTCTCCGGTCGTTTCGGTGGCCACTTCTACATCGCTAATTTCGTTAACTTCACCGAAGATATAACGAGTTATTTAGACGGAGACAATAAGCTTCCCGGATCGATGTCAGGCTTTGATCCTACAAAGCATACCGCCGATGAAGACGGCACGATCTTTATAGGCGAGAAGTGCTGTGAGCTCGGAACTGTTCTCCACGTTGATAACGAGTCCCGCCTGTCTGATCCCAGAAGCTTTGTTGCCAAGATCATCGAAGATCCTGCTTCTATGACAGGAAATGTCATCGAGCCCAACATCGCTTATATGAAGAAGGTATCTGCGGCTCTTGCTAAGAAGGAATCAAATGCTTCTGCGTTCAATACTTCGGCCAGCAAAATACTTATCGATACTACAGCCTATGCCCCTGATGCTACTATCTATATCGATGCCGACGCTATCGCATCATATATCGCTAATACAGGCTCGCTTAAGGTAAAACTCAGGGAAGATCAGACCATTGTCTTCAATTTCACCAGGACAAAGGATGTTACTCTCTCGCAGTTTGAAATCGAGAAGGTCTATGCTGACGATTCCTCCAGCGATACCAAGGATTCCACATCGCCTCCGTATGAAAATGTACTGAAAGGCGAAAAGAACGCCTGGCTCGCTAAGAACGCCACAGGAAATATTGTCTGGAACCTGGCTTCCGCCGAGAACGTTGTCTTTGACGCGACGACAGGTATCTTCCTGCTCCCCAAAGAGAATTCAAAGGGCTTAGTCAAGGGAACATCTTCCGGATGGCTCATTTCCGACGGCTATATCTTCAACAACTCCGGCGAGTGGCACTTCCTCTATGAGGATATGCCCGGCTGCACAGCCGATATGAAGATCAACAAGACCGATATCACCGGCTCCGAGGAAGTCGAGGGCGCTGAGATCGAAGTGCTTGATGAAGAAGGTCAGGTAGTGGAGAGCTGGACGAGCTCCAAGGAGATCACAGGCTCAACACTCAGAGAGTTCGGCCTTGTTCCCGGAAAGTACACTCTCCGCGAGACAGCCTATAGCAATCCCGATCCTACAAGCGAAGTTAAGTATAAGGTCGTTAAGACTACTGTTTCGTTTGAGGTAGTTGAAGAGGATTATCTCGATGCCACTGGTAAAAAGGTAACCTATAAAGACAAGGATGGTATAGAGCGCACTCTGAAGATGGCTAAGGTCGTTATCGACGATACCGCCGAGGGATTCAAGGTTGACGCTGCCAATGGATACTATTATAAAGACAGCGATAACCAGATCACTATCAGAAATGCTGCCGATAACGGCGATAAGGAAGCTCTTGTCCTTATCAAGAAGGTAGATGCTGAGGGCAATGAGATCGACTCTCCTTATGAGTTCACTATCTCGAAAGCCGATCCGACTTCCACCGGAGCTACCTACACTATTACAAACACAACAAATTCTGTTGTCCTCGGTCAGGGCGCTTATACCCTTTCAGAGACAAATCAGCCTGTCGGCTACGTTAAGCTCAATGAGACCTATCGTTTCAATGTGACCCGCGAGGGCAGGATCGGCTTTAGCCCCATGTTCCCTTCAAGGTATTATACATTAAGGACAGTGCGCCAGGATGACGGCACAGACCTCATCGAGATCACTGTCAAAAACGAGCTCGCTTCAGTCAATGAGATCAAGTTCTCCAAGACAGATCTGGGCGGCACCGAGCTGGAAGGCGCAAGTGTCAAGATCTATGAGCAGGGCAGCAGCGATGCTGCGATCGAAGAATGGACCTCCGGCTCTGACGGCAGAGACGGCCAGGGCGTTCTGAAGCCTCATAACGTAGAATATAAGTTCGTATACGGCAAGGTCTATGTTTACGAGGAGACCACCGCTCCCGAAGGCTATGCAGTTACCGAAAGAGTATTCTTCAAGATCGACGAGAACGGTAATGTGCTTGTGTCCGAGAACGGAGAAGAGTACACCGCTGCCGGCGATGCAGTAGTCCTGAAGGACGCTCCTATCCAGATCACCATCAATAAGGTTGATTCCGAAGGAAAAACAATCTCTGACAGCAATATCAGCTTCAATATCTACAGGATAGAGGGCAAGGATACCTTCGCTGCTATCGAGAATCTTAACCTTAGAGACGGAACTGTAACTCTTGTTGCAGACAACAGACTTACTCCCGGAGATTATATCCTCAGAGAAGTCGTTGCTCCCGAAGGCTACAGCATAGCAGAAGATATCCGCTTTACCGTCAATGAGGACGGTACCCTCAGCGATGCTGACGGCGATCCCATCGTGAAGAATACTATCGTTGTATCCGACAGCAAGCTGACAAAGGTCAGCATATCCAAGAAGGATATATCAGGAGATAATGAAGTTCAGGGCGCTACACTCCGCATCCTTGATGAGGATCAGGAACTTGCAAGAGACGCTGCTACAGGCGAAGATCTTGAATGGGTTTCCGATGGCATCAATAAATGGACAGTTACCCTCAGCGACGGTACTTACTACCTCGAAGAGACTGCTTCCGGAAGCGCCGCATCCTTCGTTTCCGACAAGGACGGCAGGAGCTATTATATTGTTGATAGCAAGCTGCAATTCACAGTTTCTGACGGAGTTGTTACTTCTGTTGACAAGATTGCTGTGAATGAGTACGATGCGGATGCTGAGGAAAGCTACTTCTATTACAACGGAAATAACAGCATTGATGTCTGCGACGCTATGGTAACTGCTGAGCTTACCGTAAGCAAGAAGGACATCACAGGTGAGAACGAAGTCAAGGGCGCTAAGATCACGATCAAAGGCACTGACAATGACTTCGAAGAGAGCTGGATCTCCGGCGAGAACAATGAGTCCGAGCACACCTTCGTGGTACCTTCGGGCAGCTATACTCTGTTCGAGACCGGCGACGAGGCAAACAACGGCGAGGTCGTAGATACCGAGACCGGCAAGCACTACAAGGTGATCACTTCCGCACTGGAGTTCACAGTAGACGAAAACGGTAAGGTAACAGTTACAAAGCAGGATTCTGACGAGACTGAGGGAATCTACAATGTAGAAGCTGCTTCAGAGGTCAGGATCGATATCTGCGACGCCGAGATCGATAATTCGATACTCATCTCCAAGATGGATATCGCAGGCGAATCCGAGCTCGAAGGTGCTGCTCTCGGTATCTATACCGACAGCGCTTGCACTGAACCTGCTACAAACCTTCTCGACAATAAGGCTGCAACATGGACCTCCGGCACAGAAGCCAAGAAGATCCTTCTGGCAGACGGCAAGTATTTCCTGAAGGAAAGTGCAGAGAACGGCAAGACCTTTACATCCGGCAATGTTGAGTACAGCGTTATCGATTCTGTGCTTGCCTTTGAAGTAATCAGCGGCAAGGTACAGAACGTTCAGGGCGCTGAGAGAGATTTCGTTGATAATGCAAAGGAAGGCTATTTCGTAGCCAACAACGGTGTCAACGAGATCAAGGTATGCGACGCTGAGTATAAGACCGTACAGCTTTCGATCTCCAAGAAGGATATCGCAGGCGATAAGGAAATAGAAGGCGCAACGCTTACTATCTACACCAATGCGAACCTTACAGAAGTTGCATCAGATGCAGCTACCGGCGCAAGCCTGAGCTGGACATCTGACGGCACATCCGCCAAGACCGTAACTCTTGAGGACGGTGTATACTATCTTAAAGAGACGGGCGACAATGTCAACGATACGACCTTTGAGTCCGAGACTGACGGAGAGACATATCAGATCATCCCCACCGTAATGCAGTTCACTGTTTCCGGCGGCCAGGTGACCGAAACATCTAATGTCAGTGGCGAACTTAATGCTGATTCCGCAGAAGGCTACTTCTATATGAATCGCGCTAAGGATGCGATCTTTGTATGCGACGCAGTCAAGGCTCCCGAGGCTGCTGTTATCAAGCTCACAAAGGTCGGCCCCGACGGACAGACATTCATTATAGGTGCTGAATTCGTGATCAGCCGTGTCGATGAGAAAGGAAATGAGATCGAAGTCGCTGACTGGACATCCTCCGAGGCTCAGAGAGTATTCAGCGTTGAGCTCACCAAGGGCAATTATATCATTAAAGAGACAGCAGCTGCTCCGGGATACGCCAAGATCGGATTCAATGTTAGCTTCTCCGTTGATAAGAACGGAAATGTTGAAGTAAACACCGATCAGGATGCATTCGTTGAGCATGAGGAAGGCTATTTCAGCTACGATAGCGAAACCCTGACCTTTACGGCTAAGGATGAGCTTGCTAAGAGACCTCTTACCATCGAAAAGGTGGATAATAGGAATTCGGACTATGTTTCAGGGGCTACGCTCGTTATAACCAATCAGAAAGGTGATGTGATCGTTCCTGAGTTCGTTACCAACAGCTTAGGTGCTGTAGATATTTCCGAGACTTTCGTAATGGATACTGTATATGTTCTCCATGAAGTAAGTGCTCCCGACGGCTACATCCCCGCTGAAGATATCAGATTCAAGTTCGATTCCAACGGCAGTCTCTATATCTACAATGATGACAACGAGCCTGTCAAGCAGGCCGCTGCCATAGTAACTATGGTAGACGATTTCACTTCTGTCAATATCAAAAAGACTGATCTGGCAGGTTCGGAGATCGGCGGAGCTACTATCCGGGTCGTTGACGGCGAAGGCGCCATTGTTGAGGAATGGAAGTCTGTTGAAGGCAAGGATCATACGATCTATGGACTTTCTACAAATACAGTTTATACTCTGGAGGAAACTTCAGCTCCTAACGGTTACGATGTAGCAGAGAGCATCTTCTTTATGGTAGATGATGAGAACAATGTAACGATTTCCGCTTCCAAGAACGGACCGTTCACTGCTCCCGAAGAGAATGCAGTCGTAATGAAGGACAGCAAGCTGACTGATGTTACTATCTCCAAGCAGGATATCGCAAACAGCGAAGAGATCGAAGGCGCTCAGCTTGTGATCTTTGAAGAAGACGGCAAGACCATTGCTTATGATGCCAATGGCAGATCCCTTGCATGGGATTCCACAGGCAAGCCCGTAACCTTCTCTCTGAAGAACGGTACATATGTCCTGGCTGAGAAAGGCGCAAAGGATCATTTCACAGCAGAAAACGGCAAGGTTTACAAAGTCGTTGATTCAACCATCAAGTTTACAGTTTACAACGGCGAAGTTACTTCGGCAGAAGTGACCTCCGGCACCGCTGAAAACGGCAAGGCGGAGGCTGACAAGGAGAAAGCACTGTTTACTATCTCCGATGCCGAACTGACCGCCAAGGTAACCGTATCCAAGAAGGATATCGCAGGCGAAGAGGAAGTCAAGGGCGCTAAGATCACCATCGAAGGCACCGACAACACCTTCACAGAGACTTGGGTATCTGACGGAACAGAAAAGACCTTCGAGCTCGGCAAGGGCAGCTACAAGCTGACCGAGACCGGCGACGAGGCAAACAACGGCGAGATCGTAGATACCGAGACCGGCAAGCACTACAAGGTGA
>Ga0310691_10000285_pt1 | contig 103141 bp, 91 predicted proteins | sample 176DNAGHGlowgp2_FD_203887 | JGI IMG/M metagenome (GOLD analysis project Ga0310691, IMG submission 203887) | Sheep rumen microbial communities from Palmerston North, Manawatu-Wanganui, New Zealand - 1766 DNA GHGlow gp2 (v2) (version 2) | ecosystem: Host-associated > Mammals > Digestive system >...
TGATCCCGGTTCTTGCCTCCGTCGCGTGTCATCATGCGCCTCGCCCCCTTTATCCCTATTCTACCATAATAAAGTACCCATAGAAAGTGCTTTCGCACTCCCTATGGGTACTTTGTCTACAGTCTGAAAGGATGCGCGGCGTGTGCCGCGCATCCTTTTGCAACAATTGTCTTTAGTATGCGATTCCCCAGAAGATCATGTGCTTGGCGGGCTTGCCGCAGCAGGCGCAGACCTCATCAAGTTTTTCCTGATGGAAGGGGATGCAGCGGGAGGACATGCCCGCCTGCTCCTTCATCTTGAGCTCGCACTCGAGATCGCCGCACCACATGGTCTTGATGAAGCCGCCGTTTTTCTCCTGCAGCTCTTTGGCTTCCTCAACGGAGTGGGCAGCGTAGATGTGCTCGTCCAGGTTCTTCTTGGCCTTGTCAAAGAGCCCCTGCTGCACGGCGTCGAGAAGCTCGGGAACCTTTGCGGTGAGCTCGCCGAGCGCAATCTGGGTCTTCTCGCCGTTGTCGCGGCGCACCGCCACGCAAACGCCGTTTTCGATATCCTTGGGCCCCAGCTCCACACGGAGGGGCACGCCCTTCATTTCATACTGGGCGCACTTCCAGCCGAGGCTGTTGTCGCTGTCGTCGAGCTTCACGCGCACGCCGGAGGCCTTGAGAGCCTCGAACAGTTCGTTTGCCTTCTCCAGCACGCCGGGCTTGTGCTGCGCCACCGGCACGACCACCACCTGAATGGGGGCCACTTTCGGGGGCAGAACGAGACCGTTGTTGTCGCCGTGGGCCATGATGACCGCGCCGATCATGCGGGTCGTGGAGCCCCAGGAGGTCTGGAACGGGTACTGCAGCTTGTTGTCGCGCCCGGTGAAGGTCACGTCGTAGGCGCGGGAGAACTTGTCGCCGAAGTAGTGGGAAGTGGCACCCTGCAGGGCCTTGCGGTCCTTCATCATGCACTCGACCGTATAGGTGGCCTCGGCACCGGCAAACTTCTCCTTGTCGGTTTTTCTGCCGCGTACCACGGGGATGGCGAGAACGTTTTCAAAGAAATCGGCATAGCAGTTGAGTTGCTGCTCGGTCTCCGCCTGGGCCTCCTCGGCGGTCTCATGGATGGTGTGGCCTTCCTGCCACCAGAACTCACGGGAACGCAGGAAGGGGCGGGTGGTCTTCTCCCAGCGGATGACGGAGCACCACTGGTTGTACAGCATCGGCAGTTCCCGGTAGGAATGCAGCACGCGGGACCAGTGATCGCAGAACATGGTCTCAGAGGTGGGGCGGAAGGCAAGACGCTCTTCCAGCTGCTCACTGCCGCCCATGGTGACCCAGGCGACCTCGGGCGCAAAACCGTTGACAAGCTCGCCCTCTTTTTTCAGCAGGCTCTCCGGGATCAGCACCGGCATGGCCACGTTGACGTGACCGGTCTTTTTGAATTCTGCGTCCATGATCTGCTGCATATTCTCCCAGATGGCGTAGCCATAGGGGCGCAGGATCGTAAAGCCCTTGACAGAGGCATACTCCACCAGCTCCGCCTTGCGGCAGATATCGGTATACCACTGGGCAAAATCGACCTCCATATCGGTGATCTGCTCAACTTTTTTGTCTTTCGCCATAATTGTACCTCTCAATCGCCAGGGCCCTTGCCCCGCCGTAATCTCGGCCAACGCCGTACTTTTTTATTTTATAGCCGGAAGTCTGCCATTGTCAAGCCTTTTGCGCGATCTGCGAAGCAGGTCGAATATTATTGTCTTTTTTTTGTAATATTTATCTTGACCAAACGCGGCGGAACGGGTATAATCTCAGCGAACACCGTATGGAGGTGACACCCCATTAACAAGCAAAGATTTCTTACCGAGCTCGGCAGGCTGCTGACCTTCATGTATGAAGAGGACCGCAAGCATGCGCTCGAGATGTATAATGAAATATTTGACGAGGTCAACAATGAGACGGCTGTGCTGCAGCTTCTCGTCTCGCCGACGCGGCAGGCGGTGAACCTGGCCCGCGCCTACGATGCCAGAGAGCGCAAGTATCAGAGCGACGACGGGGAAGAGCCCGCCTATCAGCTCGTGATCGAGGATCTGCGCCGTCAGGCCGGAGCACTTGCGCCCGAAGAGCCCAAGTTCAGCGACGGACAGATTTCTCTTTTCAATGACGACGGAGCGGCCGACAATGTCTTCGACAGCCTGGGCCTCGAGATCCTGCCCCAGACCCATGAGGAAAGTCCCGCACCGGCGGGGCATGAGCAGCAGGAGATTTCGCTGTTTCCGGATGAAGACAGGGAAGGGGCGCCCGCGCCGCTTTCGCCGCCGCCTGCCGCACCTGCCGAGCAGGGCGCGGAAGATGCGCCAGCTCAGGAAGTGGATAACTTTTCTGACGCGGTGGAGGCATTTCTTGCCGATTTCACCCTGAACGACGAGCTGACAGAGAAGAAAGCGCCGGAGGAAGCAAAGACGCCTGTCGAGTCCTTCCATGATGAGGACGCTTTTCAGCAGCCGCAGCCCGTGCTCGCCCCGGAGCGGGAGGCGGCAGTCTCCCGGATGGAGACGGCCGCGCAGCATCAGCCGATCGGCAGCCAGCCGCTGTCCCGTCAGGACGTGCCCGCTCCGTCCGGACGGACCGAGCTGCGCAGCCAGATGCCGGTGATGCAGGATCTGCCTGATATGACCGGTACTGCCGAGCGCAAGCTGAGCGTGCCGCTGCTGATCCTGTTCATCTTGCCGGCGGTAGCGGTGGGTCTTGTGTGCGTGGGGCTTCTCCTGGCTGCGGCGCTTGTCACGCTGGGCGTGGCCGCAGTTTTCGCATGCGTTGGAATCAGCGGCCTGGTCGCTGCTTTCGGCTTCACGGTGTTTGCGGATATCCTGCTGGTGTTCGGCCTTGCGCTGGCCGCCGCCGCAATTGGACTTCTGCTCCTGTGGGTCGTCATCTGGCTGCTTGCCGGTGCGATCCCGGGCGTTATCCGCGGGATCATCGGGCTTGGCCGCAAGATCTGCTTTAAGGAGGTATCGGCATGAAAAAAGGCTGGAATATCATCCTGGTCATCGTCGTGATCTGCATTGCCATCGGTGCGGTGAGCGCCGGTGTCGGCGTGCTGACTGGTGCGGATTTTGAGCGTATCGGCTCGACGCTTGAGGAAAACATAGCGCAGCAGCATAACATCGATGCACAAGCGTTCATCCACGAGTGGATCCCGGAGGTTATGACGATCCTCCGCGACGAGATCATCAAGTAAAGGAACATAAACAAACTGTCGTCGTCTCGATCGAGGCGGCGGCTTTTTTGCAGAAAGCTCTTGCTTTTCCGAAAGCGATTCAGTACAATGAATCGAAACGAGGATCGGGGGTGAAACCATGCAGACGAAGGAAGAGCTGATGCGCCGCCATCTGATTATCGAAGGCATTGTCCAGGGCGTGGGCTTTCGCTGGCGGGCGAGACAGGCCGCTAATGCCGTCGGCTGTACCGGCTGGGTGCGAAACGATTACGGCGGTACCGTATCCATGGAGCTGCAGGGGACCGGGGAGCAGATCGGCTGTGTGCTCGAAATGCTTGAGCGCGCACCCTGGATCCGCATTGAGAATATAAATGCCCGCACGATCCCGTGTGAACACGACGAGCGCGGCTTTGTTGCCAAGGACGATGAGTGGTAATTATTTGTATTTCAGGAGGAGAAAACCATGAACTTACATGAAGAACTGATCCTGCACGACTGCCCCTACTGCGGCGGCGCGGGCCTGTTGGAGGAGGAGCAGGGCTGGTGCTGGTATGCGATGTGTCTCGACTGCGGCGCGCAGACCGCGCAGATCGAATACAAAACGCCCGAGGACCGCGCAGACGCTGCCCGCACCGCGGCCAGACTCTGGAACTTCGGCAAGATCATGCGCAGCGGAATAGGAGATTAACCCCACGAGAATTTGGGATTGAAAAAGAAACTGTCTTATGCTAAAATAATTTGTCGAAAAGATGACAATGTAAAAGCGCTGCACATTTCAGGAAGGAAGCACACCCATGATCGGATTTTATGACTATACCGTGATCCTGACGTATTTCTCGCTGCTGTCAGCGACGACGGGAATCGTTGTTTCGCTCTCGGGCGGCGGACATCCGTATTACGGCTGCCTCTTCCTGCTGTTCTGCGGCCTGTGTGACGCGTTTGACGGCAAGGTCGCCCGCACCAAAAAGGGCAGGACCAGGATGGAGATGGATTTCGGCATCCAGATCGATTCCCTGTCCGACCTTGTGGCGTTCGGGGTGCTGCCCGCCTGCATCGGCGCGGCGCTCATCCGCGTCTCTCCGTATCTCACGGGTGTGCTGGAAGGTCTGCCTGTGCGGTGGGAGATTGCGTCCTGGAAATTCGCGCTGCACGCGTTCCTGGTCCTCTATGTGCTGACAGCAATGATCCGACTTGCCTATTACAATGTCACCGAGGAGGAGCGACAGGAAAAGGAGAGCAGCGCGAGAAAAGAATATCTGGGTCTGCCGGTCACTTCGGCGGCGCTGATCTTCCCCTTTGTCCTGCTGCTGCAGTATCTGACAAAGGCGGACATTACGCTTGCCTACCTTGCGGCGAGCATCCTGACGGGGACGCTTTTCATTACCCCCATCCATGTGGCCAAGCCCGGCCTGCGCGGCATCCTCATCATGGTGGGCATCGGCGCGCTGGAATTTTTCTTGCTGCTGTTCTGGAAGGTGATTTTTCATTGAAACGCCAAGGAATCGCGCCGTCCCCCGCCGGGGCGGCGCTGCGTTTTTTATACGAGAAGAGAGCGGGACGGTGCCTGCTGAAAATCGCGGCCTCCCGCCCGGTGTCGGCCGTGGCCGGCCGGTTTATGGATTCACCGCTGTCAAAGCCGCTGATCGGGCCTTTCGCCAGAAAAAACGGCATCGATATGGCGGATTACCTGCCGGTAAAATACAGCTGCTTCAACGCCTTTTTCTGCCGTCCGATTCGGAAAAACCTGCGGCCCATCCCGGACGAGGCGGCAGGCTTCATGGCCCCCTGCGACGGGCTTTTAAGCGCGTACCGGATCACGGACGGACTGGTCCTGCCCATCAAGCAGAGCCGCTACACCATCGCAGACCTGCTGGGAAACGATCCTGCCGCGGCAGATTTCCGGGACGGCGAGTGCCTGGTTTTCCGTCTGTGCGTGCAGCATTACCACCGCTACGCCTTTGCCGACGACGGCGTGATCCTGCGTAAGCGCTTTCTGCCCGGCCAGCTTCATACCGTGCGGCCCATCGCACTTGCAGCCCTGCCGGTGTTTACGCGAAACTGCCGGGAATATACCGTCATGGAAACGGAGAACTTCGGCCGCCTTGCCCAGATCGAGGTCGGCGCCATGCTGGTCGGCCGTGTGGAAAACTACAAGGGCGCGGGCGTATCCTTCCGGCGCGGCGAGGAAAAGGGACGCTTCCTCTACGGCGGCAGCACCGTGGTGCTGCTCTTGCAGAAAGACCGCGTGCAGCTCGATGAGGAACTCTTTGAGAATACTGAAAACGGCCTCGAAACCCCGGTGAAGCTCGGGGAAGTTCTGGGGCACAGCCTGTAAACGAAAGAACCACCTGCCATGAAGGTGGTTCTTTCGTTTATGTAACCAGCTTTCTCAGTCCCGGAATCTTCATCATGACCCAGCTGATCCCAAGCGGGATGAGCAGGAAGCAGGCGTAGGACAGGGGATAGAGCCAGAGAGCGCTGTACTGCGTGAGATCAAAGTGCCGGCTGCGCACGGCGTCAATAAATAGGGGGTGCATCAGATACATCCCGAAGGAGGCGGCGGAGAAAAGCTTCACAAAGCCCCAGAGCTTCGGCGGCAGCGTCTCGATGTGCTTGCACAGGCAGAAGATAAAACAGGCCGTGAGCACCGAGGAGATCGCCATGTCCTCGTACAGCGCATCGGAGGCCGCACCGATGGAAATGGCATAGCGCCGGTTCAGAAAAGCGATCAGCAGGATGGCCGCAAGCGCCGCGCAGCCCAGCGCCGTGAGCTGTTTTTTGGTCAGTGTCTGCTTATACAGCACATAGCCCAGCGGCATCATCACAAAGTAGCGGTAATAGCGAAACGCATAAGGGGCGATCAGGGCTGAGAGCCACTCCGGCTTGTTCGGCACCGCGTCAAGGGTCGCATATACGCAGACAATGGCGGCAAGCAGGATCGCCCCACGCCGGACGTTTTCGGGACTCTGATGCAGCATCCCGTGCAGAAGCGGCAGGGCACAGTAGCACATGGCCATCGTCGGCAGAAACCACAGGTGGAAGTAGCCGCGCAGCACCAGGGGAAGGAGGGGCTCACCGTGTGACCAGTAATGGAGAAACAGGGCGTCGATGCCGTTCAGGATCAGTGACCAGACATAGTACAGCACCAGCATGTGCCCGGCACGTTTAAGCTGCTTCAAGAAGTCCATCTTCCCCCTGCCCAGAAACAGCGCGCCGCTGACCATAAAGAACAGCAGCACCGAGGACCGGAGAAATACGCACAGCAGATTGTACACTGCCCAGGTTGTGGCGGAGGGGTCAAAATCCCAGAACAGCATCCCCGAGTGCCCCAGCACCACCATCATGCAGGCCAGCACGCGGCACACGTCAAGATCCGCTTTTCTCATGCCTCGGCCTCCTTTTCTGAAAACTTGACCACGATCGTGGTGCCTGTTCTTCGCACCGAGCCGTCGTAGGGATAAACGGGCATGTCATCCGTTTCAAGCTGCGCCTTTTCCTCCTCGGAGGCAAAGGGAATGTCACAGCCCAGGTACTCGTTCACAATGTATTCCGCATACGCCGTCGAGCCCAGCTCCAGACTCGGCAGGCTGAGCGGCGTGTCGGTAAAGTGCCGGTCGATATCGTAGCTGAGCGCGGGCGCATCCCCCACGATGGCGAGGCGGTCGCCCTCGGCATAGCCCGGCGTTTCCATCACACGCGTGAGCAGCACGGTGTAAAAGCTTTTTAGTTCTTCAAAACGCAGATAATAGCGCAGATACAGGGCGTTTGCGTAATAGAGATTTCCGCACAGGATCACCGTGAGCGCCAGCGCCGTCAAGCGCCTGAGGGCCGGGGCGGGATCGGGAAGCCATCCGTCCAGCAGCGCCGCGCACAGCACATAGAGGGACGCAAAGCTGTACAGGGACAGGGAATGGATGTAGCTGTTATCCGCCAGCAAAAACAGGCAGTAGCAGCTCAGAGGGTAGAGAAACAGGCACAGGCCCGTGAGCAGAAGGCAGTGGACACTGCCTTTCTTTCTGAGCTGCGAAAGCGCGGCAATGCCGATCGTGAGCAGCAGAACGAAGTGCATCACGCGGGAAACATTAGTCGGAACATAGCCGAAGCGGCTGTTCAGGAAGGTCTTGAGCCAGGAACTGTAGACGATGAGAAAACGCCGCGGAAAGCTCTGGGACTCATTGACGGCTTCCTGCAAAAGGGGGAAGCCCAAAAGCTTCGACGCAACAAGCAGCGCAAGGCCGTAGAGCGCGAGGGATGCCAGCAGCATGGCAAACATCTTCACGCCCTCACGGAAGACTTCCAGCGCCGTTTTTTTGCTGCGGCACAGCAGCACGATCATGCGGATGACGCAGAAGCTTGCCGCAATGGAGAGATAACCCTGATAGATGCTGCAGGAAAAGCCGATGAGCAGGGGCGCAGCGATCCAGCGAGCTCGTTTTTCGGAGGCGAAGTACCACACGCCCATAACGGAAAGCAGCAGCGCAAGGGCGTAGGGGGCGGCGGTGAACATGTAAAGCATGGTGCCGGCCTGGGCGGGAAAGCTCACGAATACACCGGCAAGCAGGATCTGCAGGACGGGGCTGTTGATCTCGAACAGCCGCACCGTGATGCACACTGCCGCGCCCAGCAGCAGAATGCTCATAAGCCCGTAGATCCATGGCATGGACGCGTCCGGCATCACGAGACGCAAAAGTTCCAGCCCGTAGCGCCCGGACTCGGTGGTCGCCCCCTTGCCGAACAGACCCAGGGGATTGAGATCGTCCCCCACGGGGATCTTGTTCATCATGCAAAAGCCGTAGGCCAGAAGCCCAAAACCCACAGACGAAAAGAAGGGCAGCCGGTCACGCTTGAGGGTTTCCATATTCATTTTGCCGCCCTCCTTCATGGTTGTGATTCTTAATTCCGCAGACTGTGCAGCGGCGCGGGGATGCGCCCTCCGCGGGCGATAAACTCACTCGCGCTTCCGCGGTGCAGCGGCATGACGGGCGCCGAGCCCAGAAGTCCGCCGAAGTCCACGCTGTCGCCCACGGTCTTGCCCTTGACGGGGATGATGCGCACGGCGGTGGTCTTGTTGTTGACCATACCGATGGCGGCCTCGTCGGCGATGACGGCAGAGATGGTGTCAGCCTCCGTGTCACCGGGGACGGCGATCATGTCGAGACCCACGGAGCAGACGCAGGTCATGGCCTCCAGCTTGTCGATGCAGAGCGTCCCCTCCCTGGCGGAGGCGATCATGCCCGCGTCCTCGGACACGGGGATGAATGCACCGGAGAGACCGCCCACATGGGACGAGGCCATCACGCCGCCTTTTTTGACCGCGTCGTTGAGAAGCGCCAGGGCTGCCGTCGTTCCGTGCCCGCCGCAGCGCTCCAAACCCATGATCTCCAGAATTTCGGCCACACTGTCGCCGATAGCGGGGGTGGGGGCCAGGGACAGGTCCACCACGCCGAAGGGGACACCCAGACGGCGGGACGCCTCCTGCGCCACCAGCTCACCCATGCGGGTGATCTTGAAGGCAGTGCGCTTGATGGTCTCGGCCACCACGTCAAAGCTCTGCCCCTTGCACTCCTTGAGCGCGTGGGCCACGACTCCCGGGCCGCTGACGCCGACGTTGATGACCGTCTCGGGCTCGCCCACGCCGTGGAAGGCGCCCGCCATGAAGGGATTGTCCTCCACGGCATTGGCGAAGACCACGAGCTTTGCGCAGCCCATAGGCCCGCGCTCGGCGGTCTCCTTGATAATGCACCCCATGAGGGCCACGGCGTCCATGTTGATGCCGGCCCGGGTGGAGCCGACGTTGACGCTCGCGCAGACGAGCTCGGTCGTGCTCAGCGCCTCGGGCAGGGAACGGATGAGCCGCAGGTCGCTTTCGGTAAAGCCCTTGTGACACAGGGCCGAAAAGCCGCCGATGAAGTTGACGCCCGTTTCCTTTGCTGCCTTGTCGAGCGTGCGCGCGATGGGAGTATAATCCGCTGCCGTGCAGGCCGCCGCCACCAGCGAGACGGGCGTGACGGAGATGCGCTTGTTGACGATGGGGATGCCAAACTCGTTTTCAATGTCGCAGCCGGTTTTCACCAGGTTCCCGGCGCAGCGGCAGATCTTGTCGTAGATCTTGCGGCAGCAGGCGTCCATGTCCGTGTCCGCACAGTCCAGAAGATTGATGCCCATGGTGATGGTGCGCACATCCAGATGCTGCTGGTTGATCATCTGAATGGTTTGCAGAATCTCGCTGCTGTTGAGAAGATAGCTCATGGCAGTACCTCAGACCTTGTGCATGGCGTCAAAAATATCCTGACGCTGGATGTGGATGTCAAGCCCGCGCTCCTGGCCCTTGTCGGCGAGGAAGCTGCTCAGCTCCACAAAGCTCATGCCGCAGTCGGCGAGATCCACCAGCATGATCATGGCAAAATACTCCTGCAGAAGCGTCTGGCTGATATCCAGAACGTTGATATCCTTTTCCGCGAGCAGGGCGGTGACATAGGCGATGATGCCCTTGCTGTCACGGGCAAATACACTGACGATAGCTTTCATTTAAATACTCCTTATAATGCCTCGCAGAGTTTTTCGCGAATGCGAAAAATCAATCAAATCTGTTTTTTGCGGGGGCGCGTACCTCGCGAAAAACACTTCTCAGCTCTCAAGTGTGCGAGCGTCCCCCGCAAGCGAGTGCGCGCAGAGAGCTGCAAAACTCGTTCAAGAGTCTATAACTCTTGAACGAAGGCTTTAGCCTGAAAAGTGCTGACACAGATGCTTCACGCAGCATCTCTCGCAATCGGGCTTTCTCGCGTCGCACACGGCCCGGCCGTGCAGGACGAGACAATGGCAGAAGTCGGACGAGCGCTCCGGAGGCAGGATTTTGCGCAGCGCCATTTCGATCTTGACCGGCTCCTTGAGGTTGTCCACCAGCCCCATGCGGTTGGACAGACGGATGCAGTGGGTGTCCACCACCGTAGAGCCGGGCACATGGAAGACATCCCCGAGGATGAGATTTGCTGTCTTACGCCCCACGCCGGGAAGCTGGGTCAGCTCCTCCATGGTGCGGGGCAGTTCGCCGTTGTATTTTTCCAGCAGCACCTGAGAACATTTGACGATGTCTCTGGCCTTGGCACGGAAAAACCCGCAGGAGTGGACATATTTTTCCACTTCCTCCACATCGGCCTCGGCAAAGGCCTCCAGGGTGGGGAAGCGCTGGAAGAGCGCCGGGGTGATTTGGTTTACTCGCTCGTCTGTGCACTGGGCCGCAAGACGCACAGAAAACAACAGCTCGTAATCTTTTCCCCAGTCAAGGGTACAGCTCGCCTCCGGGTATTCCTCCAAAAGCAGCCGCACAATCTCCTGTACCTGCTCGGGTGTCCGCATGGTGTTCACCTCTCTGTATGTCTTCTTCAGCCCCCTTTATGAGGGAGGCATGTGGGTTACCGCATCAGATCGATCATGCCGCCGCATTCGACAGTGTCAATGTCGCGCTGGAAATAGGTGCCGCGAAACACGTACTGCACCTGAACGGGGAAGCTCTTCTGCTGCCCGCCGGCGAGACTGAGCACATGTTCGGTCGTGGCAAGCAGGCTCGAGTGGATGTTGGCGTTGTCGTCGATATCCACCGACGGGGTATCCGAGGACTGGAAGTTATCGCCGACACTGACGTTTACAGCGTTGCGGGAGGCCTGGATGTGCAGCGAGTAGGAATCGAGATAGACCTTCACACGAACACCCACGTGGCTCTCGTCGAGAAGCAGTGCCTCCCACTCGGCCCGAATGTTCATCGGCACGCCCGTGTTCGAGGTGAAGACGCCGCTTCCGATGACCTGGCCCACGGGGACGGGCGTCGGGGTCGGCGCAGGCGTGGGTGTGGGTACCGGCGTCGGTGTCGGGGTCGGCGCGGGCGTCGGCGGCACAGGCGTCGGCATGATGGTGGAGACGGGCATGGGTGTCACGGTGGGCGCGATCGTCGGCACGGGCGTCGCTTTGTACGGGTCATATCCGAGGTTCTGGACCTCCTGCTTTTCCTTCTCCATATCCAGCAGCAGGGTAATGGCGGTCGCCATCACCAGCAGAAACACAATAATAAAGATGATCGCTTTGATTTTCCCTTTGTGCATGGTTGTACTCCTTTTTGTAAGTATTGGCATTATACAGCAGCGGCGAAAAAAAGTCCACAAATACCTTTAAAGGCAGGAAGGTTTTGCCAATTTTATAGACGAAACAAAATCAAAAAAGTTCGCGCCTTCCAGCAAAAGAATTCTTGTACAAATGCCGGGGACGGTGGTATAATCCTTATATTATGTCGATTTCAAAGGGGGAAGACCCATGTATCAGCCGCTTGCGGATGAAATCCGCCCCGATTCGCTCGACGATGTGGTCGGGCAGCGCCATATCCTCGGCAAGGGCGGACTGCTGCGCCGTATCGTGGACAGCGGGCAGATCCCGAACATGATCTTCTACGGCCCCTCGGGTACGGGCAAAACAACAGTAGCCCGCATCATCGCCCAGCGCACCAACCGCTCCCTCAGAAAGCTCAACGCCACCACTGCGGGCATCGCCGACATCAAGAAGATCATCGACGAGCTGGACACCTTTCTCACCTCCGGCGGCGTGCTGTTGTATCTGGATGAGATCCAATATTTTAATAAGAAACAACAGCAGTCCTTGCTGGAGTTTATTGAGGACGGGCGCATCACGCTCATAGCCTCCACCACCGAAAACCCCTATTTCACCGTTTTCAACGCCATCCTCAGCCGCTCCACAGTGTTTGAGTTCAAGGCCATTACGCCCGAGGACGTAAAACAGGCGGCACAGCGCGCGGTGGATATCATGAACGCACGGCGCGAGACCCCACTCATACCTGAGCACGGCGTGCTCGACCATATCGCGGCCGCCTGCGGCGGCGATGTGCGCAAGGCCATCAATGCGGTTGAATTGCTGTTCTCCGCCTCGGAAAACGGCGTCATTACCCTTGCCGACGCCAAAGCCATCACCCAGCGCAGCGCCATGCGCTATGACCGGGAGGGGGACGAGCATTACGATATCCTCTCGGCCCTGATGAAATCCCTGCGCGGCTCGGACCCGGACGCGGCGCTCCACTATCTGGCGCGACTTCTCGAGGTGGGGGATCTCATCGGCGCATGCCGCCGCATCCTTTGTTCTGCAAGCGAGGACGTGGGGCTTGCCTACCCCATGGCGGTGCCCATCGTAAAGGCTTGTGTGGACTCTGCCCTGCAGCTCGGCCTGCCTGAAGCAAAGCTGCCTCTTGCCGAGGCCTGCATCCTGCTTGCAACCGCCCCCAAGTCCAACACCGGCGTCATGGCCATCGACAGGGCCTGGGCGGATGTACGAGCCGGGAGAACCGGAAACATCCCGCGGGAACTCCAGAACGTCCATGCCGACGGAACGGGCTTTGAGCGGGAGCAGGGTTATCTCTACCCGCACAATTTCCCGGGCCACTGGGTGCGCCAGCAGTATCTGCCGGATGCACTCAAGGAGAAGAAGTACTATGAATACGGCGACAACAAGACCGAACAGGCTGCAAAGCGCTATTGGGAGGAAATAAAAAAGTAATGGACATACAGGTCGGCGACATCCTCACCATGAAAAAGGAACACCCCTGCGGCTCGAAGCAGTGGCAGGTGCTGCGCACGGGGGCGGATTTCAAGCTCAAGTGCCTCGGCTGCGGCCATGAGGTCATGGGAGCCCGCAGTAAGTTTGAAAAGAACATCAAACAGGTGCAGCGCACATGAGCGGCGATAACTTCGTCTATATGCTCAGGTGTGCCGACGGTACACTCTATACCGGCTGGACGAATGATCTGGGCAAGCGCCTGAAAACCCACACGGCGGGGAAGGGCGGCAAATATACCCGCACCCGCCTGCCGGTGGAGCTTGCCTATACCGAACGTTTTGAAACCGAACACGAAGCGAGAAGCCGCGAGTGGCACATCAAGCGCCTGACACGGACGCAGAAGCTCGCGCTTATAAAGGAGGCAAAACATGAGAAGAACGGAGCTTGACCTCTGCCGCATCTTTGCCTGTCTCTTCATCCTGCTGGTCCATACCGGGGCGGACGTCTATCATGAGCTGCCGCTGGAAAGCGCCTCCTTCCTGATTGTGAGCTTTCTGAGTACCATGAGCCGCAGCGCGCTGCCGCTGTTTTTCATGATCAGCGGCGCGCTGCAGTTGGAAAAGGAGAAAATGGACCCCATGCGGGTGCTCAGGCACAGTGTCCTGCGCCTGACGGGGATGTTCTATCTCTGGTCGCTTCTCTACGCGCTGGCCAGGGCCGCCTCGGGCGCGTTTGAGGGCCCGTATGAATTTTTCTACGCTGTTGTCGCCGGACATTATCATCTGTGGTTTTTGCCCGCGATGGTGGTGGTGTGCATGTTTTTGCCCGTTGTTCACGCGGCGATCCACAGAGGCGGCCTTGACGGGCGGTATATCCTGGGCCTGTTTTTCTTCCTCGGCATTTTCCTTGCCAACTGCAACCTCACGCCCGACCCCGCGCCGGTACTTTATCGCTTTACACAGAATTTCAGCCTTGACTACCTGCCGTATCTGGGGTATGCTGTCTGGGGCTGGTGGCTGTCGAAAAAGGAGTTTCCGCGCCGAACGCTTTGGCTGGCGCCGCTGGTATTCCTGCTGGTGACGTTGCTTGCCACCCTTGCCAACCGCTGGTATTCTTTTACGAGAGGCGACGCGGACGGCTGGCTTTTCAGTCACTTTTCCCTGCCCGGCTTTTTGCAGACCACCTGCTGCTTCTGCTTCTTTCTCGCACTCAAGGGGAAGAAGCTGCGCCATGAAAAAGCGGTCACGGAGCTGGCGGCCTGCACGCTCGGTGTGTACCTGATCCATCCGCTGATGCTCAATGTCTTTGAGCGCGTCGGCCTCGCGGTCACCCCGGCTTCCCCGATCCTGTCGCTGCTGGGCGTATACGCGGCCCTCGCGGCCGTGTGCTTTGCACTGGTGTTTGTCTTGAGAAAAGTGCCGGTTTTGTGCAAACTTTTTTAATAATAAAAAACAGATTGCGAGAGATGTATAAAGGCTCGTTGAATTCTCCGAAGGATATTCAATTCGTTTTTGAGGCAGCATTGCCGCTTCAAAAACACCCTGAGCCGAGCTATGCGAGGCCTCGCGCCGACCAAATGCGGCGTATTACGCACCGCCGCATGCGATAAGCGCGAGTACCTCGATTGTGAAACGCCGTTTCGCAATCGAATAAAGATAAGGATAGATAGAATGAAGAAATTCCTGAAGATCACCTGCCTTGTGCTTTTGATCGCGGAGCTGCTGCTTCTGGAAAAGCTCCGCATCGAGACGCCCATGACCACCGTGTCGCGCGTAAAAACCGCCGCTGAGGAATCGGTGCAGGCCTACAACCCGGGGCAGACCAATCCCAATCTGGTCACCTACACCCAGAGTCCGACCACTCCCGCACCGGTCAACACGCCCGAACCGACCCCGGAGCCGACTCCGGAACCGCCCAAGGAGTATGTCATCTCCTTCGTGGGCGACTGCACGCTCTGGTCGAATCAGAACTATCAATCACATCCCGCAGGCTTTGCGGGCGTCATGGGGGATAACTATGCCTACCCCTTCTCCAACACCATCCAGTTTTTCAAGGACGACGAGCTCACCCTTGCAAACTGCGAGTGCACACTTACCGATAACCCCAATATGACCTATGACTACACGCAGGTGGTCTTCCCGTTCCGTGCGCCGACGGCGTATGCGGAGGTCTTCAACGAAGGCGGCGTGGACTTCGTCACCACGGCCAACAATCACATGATGGACTGTTATCAGGCGGGCGCTGACAGCACCTACGAAGCGCTGACGGCCCACGGCGTCCCATTTGGCAAGGAGGGCGAGGCCCAGATCGTCACCACGCCCCACGGCCTGAAAATCGGCATCTACTGCTCCGGCACGGACCTTGCGCCGAACCGTGACAAGGCCGTTAATGCCGTGCGCCAGATGCGCGGCGAGGGAGCCGAATACATCATCTGCGCCTTCCATTGGGGCCAGGAGCTCTACTATTCGCCCAACCAGGCTCAGATCGATCTTGCCCACGCCTGCATCGACGCGGGGGCGGACATGATCTACGGCAGCCACTCCCACTGCCTGCAGCCCATTGAGAAATACGGAAACGGCGTCATCCTCTATAGCTGCGGCAACTGGGTCTTCGGCGGCAACACCATGCCCTCCGACCCGGATACTGCAATTTTCCAGATCCGTGTTGCAAAGGGTGAGGACGGGCGCTTGGTCCCTGTGGGCTTCGACGTAATCCCGTGCTGTGTCAGCAGCAACATCGAGGGGGCCAACACCAAGGCACAGAACTACAACAACTACTGCCCGACCCCGTATGAGACGGATTCGGAAGAGTACATGCGCGTCATGTCCAAGCTCTACGGCGAGTATCAGCCCGCCTCCCAGGGCGCGGACTACTCTGACTACTATGCAAGCCTCGGCTGAGGCAATCGACTACAAAACAGACATGCGCCGCCGGGGAGACTCCGGCGGCGCCATGCTGCGGCGCTGAGCCGCAAAGCGGCTCGGCGGAACGCCTTGCGGCGTTTCGCCATCATATAGTCATGATAAGGAGCGGCAATGAACGGCTTTTCTGACGACGGCTACATTATCGACCAGGACTATTTCGATGAGTATGAATACCGCACCATGCAGGCCAGCATCAACGGCTGCGGCTGGATCGCAGCCTTCAATATCCGACACTTTCTCGGTCATAGCGTGAGCTTTCAGGCGGTTATGAATGAGATGGACTACATGCACTCCCTGCGCATCCCCGGTCCCACGACCATGCCCGTCATGCGGGCCTATGTCCGCAAGTATATCCCCGACATGACAGAGCACATCGGGCGTGAGGCGGCCTATCAGGCGGCCCTTTCCTCCCGGGCGGGCATCCTCCGCTATACCGAGGACGATGTGCCCCACTTCATCTCCTTCATCCGGCAGGGGAGTGCCTACCGCTTCTTCAACGTAAACGACGGGCTGGAGGATTACGTTTCGAGCATGGAGATGTTTTTCTCCACCCACGTTTTCCCGCCGCACTACGTCTCGGTCTTCACGCTGTGATCACTGACCGCGGCCCGCTCCGCCGCGACTGAGAATGCCAAAAAGTGTGCGAGCCGCAGATTTCTGCGGCTCGCGTTTGCGTATACAGGCTTTCGCCTTTACAAACAGGTGCAAAGCTGGTAAGATATACCGAACAGAAAGGGGGAGGGATATGAAAAAGCTGCGCATCATCGCGCTGCATCTGGCCTTCGGCGGCATCGAGAAGGCGATCTGCAGCATGGCAAACCTCTTTGCCGAGCGTTATGAGGTCGAGATTTTGAGCGTCTATCATATGCCGGATTCCCCCGCCTTCCCGCTGGATGAACGTGTCAAGGTGACCTGGCTGCTGGATGACATCCCGAACCGGGGCGAGTGGCACGCCGCCCTGTCCGCCCATAGCCTTCCCGGCATCGCGCGGGAGAGCATTCGCGCGGCCAGGATCCTGCGGGACAAAAAACGCGCCGTCATCAAGGCGATCGAAAGTGCAGAGGACGGCGTGGTCATCACCACCCGGCCGGAGGACAATGTGCTCCTGTCCCGTTACGGAAAGCCCGGCGCGCTGAAAATCGCCCAGCTCCACCAGGATCACCGCTTCGACAAGACCCTGGTCAAGAACTTTCAAAAGGACTATGGCGGGGTGGACGTGTTCGCCCTGCTGACCCCGGGCCTCCGGGACGAGGTCGCTGACATGATGCGCGGGAACAATGCCCACACCAAATGTGTCTATCTGCCAAACTTCCTGGAACATTTTCCCGAAAACCCTGACAAGTATCAGCGGGAGAAAACGGTGCTCGCCGTGGGCAGGCTCCATGAGGTCAAGCGCTTTGAGCTGCTGATCCGCCTGTTTGCCGCCGTGCACGCGCAGTTTCCCGACTGGAGGCTCCGCATCGTGGGCGAGGGGGAAGAGCGGGAGAAGCTCGAAGCTACGGTCCGGGAACTGCAGGCGGAAGATTATGTAAACCTAACCGGCAAGAAGGACGCCGCAGGCGTGGAAGAAGAGATGCTGCGCGCCTCTGTCTTTGCCATGACTTCCCGGTCGGAGGGCTTTCCTTTTGTGCTGCTCGAAGCCCAGAGCTGCGGCCTGCCGGTCGTGGCCTTCGATGTGCGCGTCGGCCCCGGTTTTGTGGTGCAGCACGGGGTGAACGGCTACCTTGCCGCCGATATGGTTTACGAAGATTTCTGCGAGAAGCTGGCCTCCCTCATGAAAAACGAGAATCTTCGCCGCGAAATGTCAAAGGCGGCCATCGCCCACGCCGCCGGGTTTTCCCGGGAAAGGGTCGGCGAGATGTGGTATTCACTGATTGGAGAGTAAACGCATGAACAAACAGAGCTCAATGAAGGAGCTTTTTCTCAAATACTGGCTTACCGTACTGATCGCCATGCAGCCGGTGCTGGATATCCTGGCCTACTGGACGCGCAGTCCCGACGGCACGGCGGCGGGCATGCTGCGCCTTGCGATCATGCTGATCCTGCCACTGCACCTGCTCATTACCTTAAGAAAGAAGGGGCGCTTCATCCTCTCCATGGCGGCGATCGCCCTGGCAGGCGCGGCACATGTGGCGAATTGTCTGCGCGTGGGCTATCTCGACATGCGCTTTGACCTGGTGTATCTTGCCCGCGTGATGCAGATGCCTGTTCTCGCCATCTGCCTGGGATACTACATCAAGGATGAGACGCACAAGGAGGCCGCTTTCAAGGGCCTCAGGTACGCGGCATACCTCTACTTTCTCGGCCTCGTCCTCGCCATCGCCACCGGCACCGCCACCGATACCTATGGGCCCGGCCTCGGGGTGAGCGGCTGGGTCATCGGGGAAAACCGCTGCGCCAACAGCGTCATCGTCGTGACGCTTGCCCTGACACTTTTGTACTTTGCGGTCAAGAGCGACAACAAATGGCTCAATCTGTTCGTCCCGCCGCTCATCGCCTTTGCCCTGATCCTGAACGGCACCAAGGCCTGCTACTTCACCCTCTTCGGGGCCTACGTCGGCTTTGCGGTCTATCTTGTCATTGACAAGCTTTTGCACGGCGGAAAGCTCAAAACCCGTGTGATCGCGGTGCTGCTGCTGACGGCGGTGGTCTCCGCCGCGGTCTATCCCATCACACCGCGCTACAAGATCCTGCTCACCCAGCAGCGCAGCTCCGCCCGCCAACAGGACGAGCTGGAGCGCATCGTTCAGGAGCTGGGCTATGACCTCAAATCCATGACGCTGGAGGAAAAGCTCGCCGATCCCGAGCTGGTACAGATCTTCGGCGACTATTACTACGACCTGATTTGGGCCATCATTCCGGACATGTTTGCCCGCTTTGACTATCCCGAGGTCTGCGCCAAATACAAATTCAACACCAACGCCGCTCAGCTCATCGACGTGCGGCGCATGAAGTTCAACTATGCTTCCCTCATCTGGGACGAGAAGGACGCGCTCACGCACCTTGTGGGCTTTGAGCCGTCGGAGGTCTGGTACGGTGCCAGCACCGATCTGGAAAACGACTGGCCCGCCATCTGGTTTTACTACGGCTATCTCGGTTTTGCCGTGTATGCGGCCTTCCTGCTTTATTATGCATGGCTCATCTTAAAGCGCGTGGTGCGGGACTTCAAGGGTACCGTCACGCTTGAAAACTTCTTCCTGCTGCTGCTCTTCTTCCTGCACATCGGCCTTGCCCAGTTCTCCGGCTCGGTCATTCGCAGACCCAATGTGTCGATCTACATGTCCCTTGTCATGGCGCTGATTTATTATAAGACCACGGCCTATCCCCTTACAAAGGAGCGCCTTAAATGAAGCTGAGTGTCATCGTCCCAGTCTACAACGTGGAGAAATACCTGGAAGAGTGTGTCGATTCGCTGCTTGCCCAGACCCTCGGAGATATGGAGATCCTCCTGGTGGACGACGGCTCAAAGGATGCCTCCGGCGCAATCTGTGACCGCTATGCAGCCGATTACCCCGACAAGGTGAAATGCCTGCACGTGGACAACGGCGGGCAGGGGAGGGCGCGCAACTTCGCCCTGCCGATGGCAAGAGGGGAGTACCTTGGCTTTGTGGACTCGGACGACTGGGTGCTGCCGGAAATGTATGAAAAGCTCTGCCGACGGGCGGACGAGATGGGCGCGGATATTGTCGCCTGTGACTTTCTCGAACGCTTCGAGGACGGCACCGAGCGGGAGGTTCCCGGCGCGTTTCAGGACCATCCCCTGAGCTTTGCCGGCTCCTGCTGCAACAAGGTCTTCCGCGCTTCGCTGGTGAACGGCCTGCGCTTTCCGGAAGAGCGCCTTTGGTATGAGGACTTCTATTTCTCTGCCGTTATGCTCATCCGGGCAAAGGATGCCGAGTACCTGCGCGAGCCCCTGTACATCTACCGTCGGGGCCAGCCCTCCACCATGCACAACAACAACGCGGTGAAGAACCTGGACATGATCCGCATCATGGATATGCTCGAGCCTGAGCTTGTGTCCCGCGGACGGCGGGAGGACTTCAACTTCCTGCTCATCAATCACGTCCTGCTTGACACCATCAGCCGCCTTGCCAATCAGGAGGATCCCCGGCGCAAGGCCGTGATCGGGAAGTTCCGAGACTATGTACACGAAAAGCTGCCCGATCTGACCCGCTGCAAAAGCTACAAGGCGGAGTCCCGCCGCCGCAGGATCATCATGTACCTCAACTACCATGGCCTGGAGGATCTGGGCCGGTGGATGCTGAGGGTGAAGAACAGGCTGTAACACAAACGCGCCCCGATTGGGGCGCGTTTTGCCGTTACAGATAGCTTCTCAGATCAACGCTCAATTGCTCTTCAAGATTGATGAGCCGCTTGGTAATGTCCTTGGAGTATTCGTCCGCCGCGCCGTACTGGTTGAGATAGCGGTTTAAGGACTTGACGCCCATGTTGCAGCCGTCGGTCATGAGATCGGCGATGGTGGCGTCGGATTCGTCGATGGCAAGCTTCATGCCGGTTTTCATCCAGCTCATTTTCTGCGCAATCGGATTCGGGCTCTTGCCCTTGTCCTGAAAGCGGTCAAGCTGAGTCTGGATCTCGGTGCCGAGCTTTGCGTGCTCATAGCGGCAGGTGTTCAGCAGATCGCGCATTTCGGGCGCGTGGACGTATTCCACCACCTCGTCGATGGATTCGGTACCCATGCGGATGCCCGCGTCGCACTCGCGCAGAAGCTTTACGGTGTCCTGTTCGATCATGGTTGATTCCTCCCTGAAATAGTACACGTTTATCCTGTGCCTTTTCGCAAAAAATATGCACATACCCACTTGACAAATTGGAGTTAGCCAACTATAATCAATTTAGTCAAATCAATTGTACGCGATTAATTGACAGGAGGATTACACATGAACGTTTATGATTTCACCGTCACCGCGCAGGATGGCAGCCAGGTCGAACTAAAGGATTACGCCGGCAAGGTCCTGCTCATCGTCAATACTGCCACCGCCTGCGGCTTTACTCCTCAGTACGGCCCCATGCAGGAGATCTATGACGAATTTCATGACAAGGGCCTCGAGATCCTGGACTTCCCCTGCAACCAGTTCGGCAACCAGGCGCCCGGCGAGGATGAGGAGATCCATAGCTTCTGCCAGGGCCGCTTCGGCATCACCTTCCCGCAGTTTTCCAAGATCGACGTCAACGGCGACGACGCCATCCCCCTCTACAAGTACCTGACCTCCGCCACCACCTTTGAAGGTTTCGGCAAGAGCCCCATGGCGCTTGCGATGGCGGGCATTGCCAAGAAGATGGACAAGGACTACAAGAACAACGGCAACATCAAGTGGAACTTCACCAAGTTCCTCATTGACCGCGAGGGCAACATCAAGGCCCGCTTTGAGCCCACCGCCGACATGAAGCTCGTGCGTGACAAGATCGCGGAAATCATCTGATGCCCGATCAGGTAACAAATGCGGATACCGCGCTGCTGCTGGACAGTCAGCTCTGCTTTCCGCTCTATGCCTGCGCGCGTGAGGTGGTCAAGCGTTACCGCCCGTTTCTCGACGATATCGGTCTGACCTATACCCAGTATATTGCCATGATGGTTCTCTGGGAGACGCCGTGCATCAGCTCAAAGCAGCTCGGACGGCGGCTGTTTCTCGACTCCGGCACCCTGACCCCGGTACTGAAAAAGCTGGAGTCGATGGGTTATGTAAACCGAAAGCGCGACGAAAAGGATGAACGCAATCTGATTCTTACCCTGACCGAGAAAGGGGAGACCCTTAAAACCCGCGCGGCCCTCATCCCACCGCAGATGGCCTCCTGCATCCGAATGGAACCGCAGGATGCATTTCAGCTCTACACCCTTCTGCATCGCCTTCTCGACACCATGCGTGAGGAAGAATAACCACAGCACCCTCTGCTTATGCGGAGGGTGCTGTTCATTGCACAAAAACAGGTATCCGAAAAGAAAACAGTTGATTTTGTACCGTCGGAACCGTATAATACAACATATTGAGAACAGCTGCCGAACTCGGCGCCCGGGTCATGGGCGGCCGGGAAGGAGGTACATATGAAAAAAATTGCGGCCTTTCTGGTCTACCTGCTGGCCTTCGCGGTAATCATCGCTATGGGCGGGTTCTTTCTCGGGTACTGGATCTCCAACACCGAGGAGAATTTGAGCTATGTCTATGTGGGCGATATCAACGTCAGCGGCAAGACCCGTGACGAGACCGAGGCGATGCTCCGCTCCAGCGGCTGGGGTGACCGCGAGACCACACCCCTGACCGTGACCACCTTCCGGGGGGTGGAGTTCCAGGTCGATCCCGTCCGCTCCGGCGTTGCCACGCCTGTGGAATCCCTGGCGAACAGAGCCTATGCCGTCGGTCACGATGCGGATATGATCACAAACCTTATTACCGCCTATCACGTCTATCAGCATCCGGTTGACATAACACGCACTGAGCAGCTCATTGATAACGCCTATCTTGACGGTTTGATCGACTCCTGCATCCAGCGCGTGCAGAGCAACATGGGCGATGAAGACTACACGATTGACACAAAAGCGGAGACCCTCACATTGGTGAAGGGACGCAACCAGATGAATTTCGACCGGGTTGATTTCCGCAATACGATCATCAGTGCCCTGCGCTACGGTCAGAGCGAGATGTACTATAACCGCCTTACGAACGAGATCACCCCGCCCGACTTTGATGCCATCCACGCGGCCATCTGGAAGGAGCCTGCCGATGCCTACTACCTGGACAACCGGACCTATGCCGTGCAGGATGAGGTGGTGGGCTGCACCTTTGATGTCAACGACGCCCGCGCCCGCTGGGAGGCGGCGGCCCCCGGCGACACCGTTGTTATTCCGCTTCAGATCACCCGGCCTGAGATCACGGGCGACAGTCTGCGCAGCCAGGTGTTCCATGATTTGCTGGGCGCGTGCCTGACAAAGTTCCCCAACTCCGGCGAGAACCGCCGTTCAAACCTTCAGCTCTGCGCCTCCAAGATCAACGGCTTCGTTGTCAACCCCGGTGAGGTTTTCTCCTATAACGATGTTGTGGGCGAGCGCACCGAGGAGGCCGGCTTCAAGCCTGCCCCCGCCTATGTCGACGGCGCGGAGAAGGACGAGATCGGCGGCGGCGCCTGCCAGGTGTCCAGCACGCTCTATGCCGCTACGGCCTTTGCCTTTTTGGAGACAGTGGAGCGCACGAACCACATGTTCAAGGTCAGCTACATGCAGCGCGGAACCGATGCCACCGTCACCATTCCGGCCGAGGGCAAGGTCATTGATTTCAAGTTCCGCAACAACAAGAACTATCCCATTCAGATCAGGACCTACTTCAACAACGAGGAGAGCACCATCGGTGTGGAAATCTGGGGCACCCTCGAAGACAGCGACTACATGCCCGTTGAGTTTGACAATTCCTACGGTTGGGAACACGATTATGACCGCGTGATCGCACCGGCCTATCCCGACCGCCCCGGCTTCAAGATCAAGTTCAACGTGGAAACCTGGGCCTTTGAGGACGACTTTTCCACCGGCTACCGCACGCTGACACACCGCGTCGTCATCGACGAGGATGGCCATACCGTTGAGGACACCGTTCTAAACCCCGGTACCCCTGAGCACTACGCACTCGATACCTACTACCAGCATCCGGAATAATCTGCATAAGGAGCCGACATGTACACGATCCAGTTTGCCAAGCTGCGTCCCGGCGCGGTGATCCCCTCAAAGCGGGAGGAGGATTCGGACTATGACCTCTACGCCTGCTTTGACGAGGAAGAATTCATCATCCCCGCCTTTTCCACGCGCCTGATCCCGACCGGCCTCATCAGCGCGTTCGATTCCTCCCTCGGCGTGAAATTCGAAGAGCGGGGGAGCAACACCAAATGGTGCGGCATTGTGCAGGCCGGGGTCATCGACAGCGGCTACCGCGGCGAATGGCTCTGTGCCATGTATAACGGAAACCCCGTGCCCGTGCACCTCACAAAGGCGGCGGACGAGGTACAGCGCCTTTCCGATCGGGTCCTCGTGCCCTATACCAAGGCGATCTGCCAGTTTCATGTGCGTCAGATCCTGCCCGTGCAGGTGCAGGAGCGCACGGCGGACGAGATCCTGGCGCTCAAATCCGAGCGCGGCGCGGGCCGCCTCGGCAGCAGCGGGAAATAAAGCAGAAAAAACGGCTGGGAATACACGGCCGTTTTTCAAACATTTACAAAAAATCTTTCTCTCTCCGGGGCTTGCAGGCACAGGATGGCTGTGCTATAATTAACATAACGTGTCGAAAAGCACAGTTATGGATAATCAGAAAGTTTAGCGGGGATTGATAGAGATGAAAAAAGCGAGAAACAGAACCCTTCTTATACTTGTGCTTGCCGCGTGCATCGCGCTCGCACTGCCGGGGATGAGCGCTTCGGCGGAAAACATCGGCTCCTACGCGGTAGGGGAGAATATGGGCTGGATCGAGTTTTACGAAAGCGGCCTGCCCATTGTCAACTGCCTGCTGTACTCGGGGTCTCTCCCCGCAGGTGTGGACATGTACTGGGATGAAAACGGCGTCTATGTATTCGGCGTACCGGAGAGTGCCGGTTCCTATATCGCAGAGTATATGGTGTTCACCGAAGAGGGCGCAAGCTATGCCAATGTCAGCTTCACCGTGACCGCGCAGCCCGTGCTGCAGGATCTCGTCATCACCAAGAGCCCGACGGGGGAGCGCGTGGAGGTCGGAGCTTCTGCCAAGTTTGTCGCGCGCGCTCAGAATGCCGAGCGCATCGTCTGGCGTATCGTGTCCAACGACACCACCAATACCGTTCCGGCTTCCGAAGCTGCGCAGACCTTCCCCGGCCTGCAGGTAAGCGGCCTCGGCACCGAGACGCTGGTTCTGACCAATATCCCGCAGAGTATGGACGGCTGGCGCGTGGAGGCGCAGTTCTGGAACGGGAACAAACATGCCGAGTCCATGGGCGCCGAAATCACCATCGTCGATTCCCAGGGCAACGCCGTTCGTAATCAGACGATCGCCACGCCCGCACCCACAGCCCCGCAGTATAATTTCCAGACTCCCGCACCCGGTGTGGGCAGCAACGACATGCCTGTGTCCAGCGACGCCCGGACCGCCAACATCAGCATCCAGCCTCAGAGCGCCCAGCTCATGCCCGGCGACAGCTATACGCTCAGCGTGATCGCAACCTCGCCCAATAACGGCACCCTGAGCTATCAGTGGTACAGCGCCGCCACCAACAACCGCAGCGCAGCCCTGCCTATCAGCGGCGCATCCGATGCTTCCTACAGCGTCAATCAGGCCGACGGCACCGCCTATTACTGGGTCGCTGTCTGGAATACCCGTGACGGTGCGCGCAGCCAGGCGGTCTACTCCGAGGCAGCAGAGGTACGGATTGTCACACCCGCTACACCTACGCCTGTCCCCACGCCGACGCCTACTCTGCCCGTGACGCCCGCGCCCCGCAATGTTACACCTTCGAACATCAGTTTTCAGCTCATCCTGTTCGGCATCATCGGTGTGCTGGCACTTATTGCGCTCATCGGCGTGGTGATTTACCTGCGTGCAGACGCCAAGCAGAAGGCCATCGAGGACGAGGAGGAAACAGCCCGCAGCGGCAAGTAAAAAAGTGGATTACAGAGCGTTCCCCCCCAAAACAGGAACGCTCTGTTTTTCTGCTGCTTTGCATTGGAAGAATCTGCATACCATACACTTAAACCGCAACAGTCTCATCAAGGAGGCCGAATATGATAAACGACAGTTTTACCGCCCTGCTCCGTGAGCATGGCTTGACCGAGATGCCGAAAGTGCTGCTGGCGGCGGCGGAATGTGCGCCGCTTTCAAAGACCGGCGGCCTTGCCGACGTGGTGGGCACCCTGCCGAAAGCACTCCGGGCTTGTGGTGTGGATGCGCGCGTCATCACGCCCTATCACCGCTGCATCAAGGAAAAGTATGCAGCCGAGGTCGAGCATCTGTTCGATTTTCGCATCTGGCTCGGCTGGCGCAACGCCTATGTGGGCATCGAACGCCTGACCTGTGACGGCACCACGATCTATCTGGTAGACAACGAGGATTACTTCGGCGGCGAAATCTATATGAGCGGGTCGATGGAAGGGGAGCAGTACTCCTACTTCACCCGTGCCGTGCTTGAAGCTCTGCCGAACCTGGACTTTACACCGGATGTTATCCACTGCAACGACTGGCACACCGCCATGCTCCCCATGCTTGGGCACACCCAGTATCGCGGCAAGCTGCAGGACCGGGTCAAATATCTGCTCACCATTCACAACATCGCCTTCCAGGGCCGTTTTCCCTTTACTTTTGTCCAGGATATGTTCGGCGTCGATCCGTGCTATTACACGCCGGAGTTCATCGAGCTTAACGGCTGCGCCGATTTCCTCAAGGCCGGCTGTGTCTTTGCCGACAGGATCAACACCGTCAGCCCCAGCTACGCCGCCGAGATCAAGACGCCCTATTTTGCCGAGGGACTGGAGGGCATCCTCAACGCCCGCCACGCGGTTTTGACCGGCATTCTCAACGGCATCGACCGGGACTTCTTCAACCCCGAAAAAGACCCGGCCCTCAAGCAGAATTACAGCGCCGCCGACCGCAGCGGCAAAGCCGCCTGCAAGCGATGGCTGCAGAAAAGCATGGGCCTCGAGGTGCGCGATGATGTACCGCTGTTCACCATGGTCACCCGTATGACCGAGCAGAAGGGCTTCGACCTGATGGCCTGTATCCTCGATGATATGATGTGCCGCGAGAATATGCAGCTCATGCTTCTGGGGACCGGGGACGAGCGCTTCGAAAAATTCATGGCAGCTGCCGAAAACCGCTATCCCGGAAAGCTTTGCGCCTGCATCGGCTACAAAGAAGAGCTTTCCCATCAGGTCTATGCGGCCGGGGACTTTTTCCTCATGCCGTCGCGCTTTGAGCCTTGCGGCATAAGCCAGATGATCGCCATGCGCTACGGCTGTATCCCCGTCGTGCGCGAGACCGGCGGTCTCAAGGACACCGTTGTGCCCTATAACCGCTTCCCGGAGGAGGGGGACGGCTTCTCCTTCACGAACTTCGACGCATGGGAGATGCGCGACGCCATGCGCCTTGCCATGGCCTGCTATAAAGACAGGGAGATCATGGACGGTCTCATCGGCCGCGCCATGCGGAAAAACTTCGGCTTTGAGCAGTCAGCCGAAGAATATGCGAGACATTATATATGGATGCTATAAATCATAAAGTCTATAACGTATACTTCGGCGGCCGCTATCATGAGGATTGGTCTGAGGATTATACGCTCTCGATCCACTATGAAAACCGGCGCCAGGTCCAGGCCCGTTATCAGGACGGACAGTGGATCCCCGTGGGCGGGGATCAGCAGATCTGCGCGCTGCTCCAGTCTCCCTTCTGCCCGAAGCTTATGCAGGACTACTTCCAGGCATCCGCCTCTGTCTATGCAGCCATTCACGAGTGCCTCTCCAGGGGCCTGAAGCTTGAACGCCTGAACGAGGTCTTTGAGGCAAGGGGTAAGCCCCTTGCGGCGCCGGAACTTCTGCGCATCCTGATGGACGACTGCGGCATGAAGCTCGAGCAGGCCTTCCGCATCACCGCCGCCTGTTGTGACGATATGAGCTGTACCGGTGTCCAGCCCCAGTATATCAAGGCTTATCAGCCCCGCACCGCGCATGTGGTCAGTATTCTGCGCCGCACGGTGGAACAGATGCCGGCCCTCATCCACGATACCCGACTCAAGGAATACCGCAGCCATTACGGTGCGGTGCGCGTGGGCTGGGACCTGCGCCTGGCTTTCCGCTGCCGCGGCGGGCGCATCACCCGGGCGGAGTTCGTCCTCTGGGGTGACGATTTTGAGCATAGCTGGTCGATGGAGCAGGAAGATGACGTATATTATGTAAACCTTACGACGCTCGAACAGCCCAAGGCCCTCTGGTACGCCTTTTATGTGGAGACCGAGAGCAGCGCCCACTGGCTGTGTCCCGACGAGACGGGCTACCTCGGCCGCATCTATCCGAGGCGGGAGAGAGGCTTCCGCCTGACGGTATATGCCCCTGATTTCCAGACGCCCGCCTGGTTTCGACGAAGCATCATGTATCAGGTCTTTCCGGACCGCTTTGCTTTCTCGGACGATGATACCGCCGAGCGCGGCATCGCCTACCATGAGGCATTGGGCCAGATCCCGGAGCTGCACAAGAGTCTTGACGAACCGGTGCGCAGCACCCCGCGCAGCTTCGAGCAGGCATACAGCCCCGACGATTTTTACGGCGGTACCTTCAAGGGCATCGAATCGAAGCTGCCGTACCTCAAAAACCTGGGCATCAGTTGCCTTTATCTGAATCCCATTGTGGAGGCGCGCTCCAACCACCGCTACGACACCTCAAACTATGAAAAGCCGGACCCGATCCTCGGGACGGTGGAGGATTTTGAGCATTTGTGCCGAAGCGCAAAGAAGCAGGGCATCCGCATCCTGCTTGACGGCGTGTACTCCCATACCGGGGACGACAGCATCTACTTCGACCGCTACGGTCATTACGGTGGGGAAGGGGCCTGCAGCGGACCGGAGTCCCCTTACTATTCCTGGTACGATTTCCGGCACTTCCCGGACGATTACCGCTGCTGGTGGGGCTTTGAGACGCTGCCCGAGGTGGAGGAACACGATCCCCACTGGCTTAAATATATTGTAACCGGCAATGACAGCATCATGAAGCTCTGGCTCAAGCGCGGCGCCTCCGGCTGGCGGCTGGATGTGGCCGACGAACTGCCGGACGATGTGCTGGCTCTCATGCGCAAGGCTGTCAAGGAGACCGATCCCGACGCACCCATCATCGGCGAAGTATGGGAGGACGCGGTCATCAAGGAAAGCTACGGCTCAAGGCGAAGCTACGCCCTCGGCACGGCCCTGGATTCGGCCATGAACTACCCCTTCCGCACGGCAGTGATGAGCTTTGCCCACGGCACGACCAATGCCTACGAGCTGCGCGACTTCCTCATCGGTCAGCAGATGAACTACCCCTGGCCCTTCTATTATGCGCTGATGAATCTGCTGGGCTCCCACGATGTGCCGCGGCTCAAGACGGCGCTGGCCGCCGATATCAACCTGCGCCGGCTCACGCGTGAGGAGCAGGTGGCCTATCCCATCACGCAGGAAGCTTTGGACCGCGCCGAGAAGCTTGAAATGATGTGCGCGGCGCTGCAGTTTGCCATTCCCGGTGTCCCCAGTATCTATTACGGTGACGAGCAGGGGATGGAGGGCGTGGGCGATCCCTTCAACCGCGCGCCGTTCAAGGAAGGAAACCATGCCCTGCACGACTGCTACGAGAAGCTCAGTGCTCTGCGCCGGAGTTCGGACGCCCTGTCCACCGGCAAGGCGGCTTTCTTCGCTTCCGACAGCGAGGTGCTGATCATCCTGCGCTATATCACAGCCGGGCATGACGTCTTCGGCGAAAGCTGCGAAAACGGCGTGTGGCTGTGTGTCATCAACCGCAGTGAGCAAGCGCACACCTACAGTGTGGACTGCTCCGCCGCAGGACTCGGTATCCAGACCGGCATTGCAGCCCCCATTTCTGGCGAGCTGATCCGGCTGCTCTGATCCTCCCGTCAAAAATTCACACCACGAGCAGGGGAGGGCGGCTGCCTCCTCTGCTTGTATAATATGCCAAAACCTGAGCATAAAGATTAATAAATACTTGAAAACACACTATCTGTTGTATATAATGTCGGCTGGACCACAATATTGTCCACCATACATGGGAGAGAGAAAAACATGAAATGCCCGTTTTGCGGTTATACTGAGAGCAAGGTCATCGATTCCCGGCCCGCCGAGGAGAGCACCACCATCCGCCGCCGCCGTGAGTGCCTTGCCTGCCAGAAGCGTTTTACCACCTATGAAATCATCGAGCGCCTGCCCCTCGTTGTCGTCAAGCGCGACGGCAGTCGACAGTCCTTCGACAAGGTCAAGCTCATCAACGGCATGGTGCGCGCCTGTGAAAAGCGCCCAGTTTCCCTGGCCACCCTCGAGGGCATTGCCGACGATATCGAGCAGGAGCTGCAGAGCAACCTTGAGCGTGAAATCAGCACCGTCAGCATCGGCGAGATGGTCATGTCCCGCCTCAAATCCGTCGACGAGGTGGCCTACGTCCGCTTTGCCTCCGTCTACCGCAGCTTCAAGGACATCAATACCTTCATGGAAGAGCTCACAAAGCTTCTGACCGAGAAGTAATCAGAAGATCGTACCCCATGTCACGTGCTCCATTCCGGCGATGCAGTCAAGGTGGTATCGGAGCTGCTCATAGACCGCGGGTACTGCGCGGATTTCACCAGCCTCCAGCTCCCGCATGGCGGCAAAAAACGCATCGCTTGTGCTGTCAAGCTCTGTATGCCGCAGGAGGGTATGCGTGTACGCCTTTGCAGAGGACCAGACGCGAAATGCCGCATCCAACTGCTCGGACGCGTACGCCCCGTCTCCGGCGAGCACGGCCTTTTCCGACAGCGCCACATGCTCAAGGACATCCTCAATAAGGCCGTCCACACGATGGATGCTCCATACCGACGCTGCCGCAAGCAGAACGAGCAGCAGCAATGCGCCGATTTCCCGCTTCATGTTGCCGCCTCCTTTTCCGCAATATAGCTTTGCCCCTTCTGGTTGACCGTCATGAGATAGATATTCTTCGCGTCCGTGTGTCCCTTCTTCTGCAGCTCATCCCGAAGCCACGCGGTATCCCGGCCCAGCGCGAGCAGGTTTTTCTCCAATGTGCGCCCCTCGCTGATCACGATCAAGGGATAGCCGCCGTCGTCTGCATTGACCCCGAGCTGCGCTGCCGTTGCGGGGAGCCCGGCGGGGAAGGGGATCACGTTCAGGCGGCCGTCGGTCTCCAGAATGCCGTATTCCACCTGACTGACATCAAACAGGCCTTGCTTGCGAAGCTCTTGCAGCAGCTCGTCCGCAGTGAAGCGGTTTGCGCGCATTTCCCGCTGGTCGATCACGCCGCGGCGCACCAAAACGCTAGGGCTGCCGAAGAGAAGCGCGCGCAGGCGGATGCTCTTCATGCTCACGCCTGCGATCAGGATCTCAAAGCAAAACAGCGTCAGAATCGGCACCAGCCCGTTTGTCATCGGGATGCCCACATCCTGCAGAGGGTGTGCGGCCAGATTCGCAATCAGCGAGGCAACAATAAATTCCGACAGCTCCATTTCGCCGAGCTGCCGCTTGCCCATCAGCCGCATGACCAGCAGCAGGGCAAAATATACCATAGCTGTACGAATGATCACAATTGCCATATCTTCACCTCGTGGATAGTTTGTCCCCGGCGGGAGAAAGTAGAGGTGCCAAATAATGAAAACCGAAATCTGTAAAACAAAGGCGAAAATGTCCGAACTTGCCGTGAATGCGATACAAAATCAGCTAAATAAAAAGCCGGACAGTGTGTTGGCCCTTACCTGCGGGCAGACCATGGAGCCACTTTGGGAGCGGCTCGCCGCTATGCCCATGGGCGATGCCCGCATCCTCTGCGTGACCGAGCTGTGCGGCGTGGAGGAGACCAAAAGCTGCCGCCATGCTCTGACCAAAGGGCTGATCGAAAAGAGCGATCTCAAACCCGCAAACTGCTTTTTCCCGGACCCGGATGCACCGGAGGAGTACGACCGCCTGATCGAAGACCTTGGCGGCATCGACCTTGCGGTGCTCGGCATCGGGGAGGACTGCCACATCGGGTACAACGAGCCGGGCACGCTTTTTGAGTCGCGCACCCATGTCCAGAAGCTTACCGACCGCACCAAGCGCCAGCTTTTGAAGCGCGGCTTCACGGACGCCGATATGCCCGAAACGGCGGTCACCATGGGTATCCACGACCTGACCCGTGCGCGGCATGTTCTGCTCCTTGCCTTCGGCGAGGACAAGGCGGCCGCTGTCTACCAGATGCTCTACGCCAAGACCACGCCCTACGTCCCCGCGGCTTTCCTCCAGATCCCGCTGGAGGTCACGGTGCTGCTGGATGAAAAGGCGGCGGCGAAGCTGTAATTTTTCTTTGTAAAAAAGAGCTGGCCCAGGGATAATTTGATTCGTTTTTGACGGGGCTTTGCCTCGGCAAAAACACCCTGAGCCGAGCTTAGCGAGGCCTCGCGCCGTCGTCAAACGAAACTCACTTCATTCCGCTTCCACCCTATGGGCGAAAGCTGCATTACGTTCCTTCCGTTTTCCTCTCAAAATCAAAGTATTGACTTTGATTTTGTAAGGAAGAAGGAGGGAGTGTAGCGCCGTTTTTGTCATACTTGACGGAAACAGAGCGAAGCGAGCTGCTTCTGACGCAAGCGCGAGTCCTCAATTGCGAACCTTGTTCGCAATTGAATAAAGGAGGAATACATATGGGTAAATATTTTGGGACCGACGGCTTCCGCGGCGAATCCAATGTGGATCTGACCGTCGACCATGCCTTCCGCATCGGCCGATATCTCGGCTGGTACTACGGGAAGGAGCACAGAGCCAAGGTCGTCATCGGCAAGGACACGCGGCGTTCCAGCTACATGTTTGAAAACGCGCTGTGCGCAGGGCTTACCGCCTCCGGCGCGGACGCGTATCTGCTGCACGTCACCTCCACACCGAGCGTTTCGTTTATCGCCCGCGCCGACGATTTTGACTGCGGCATCATGATCTCCGCAAGCCACAATCCCTTCCATGACAATGGCATCAAGCTCATAAACGGCGACGGCGAGAAAATGGAGGAGAGCGTGCTGGACGGCATCGAGGAATTTCTTGACTCCGACCGTCAGCTCCCCTACGCGACCCGCGACAAAATCGGCTGCACGGTGGACTATGCAGCCGGGCGCAACCGCTACATCGGCTATCTCATTTCCCTCGCCACGCGCTCCTACAAGGGCTTCAAGATCGGCCTCGACTGCGCAAACGGCAGCACCTGGCAGATGGCCAAAAGCGTCTTCGACGCCCTGGGCGCGGACACCTACGTGATCGCGAACCGCCCCGACGGCCTGAATATCAACGTCGACTGCGGCTCAACCCACTTGAATAATCTCAAAAAGCATGTGGTGGAAAACAAGCTCGATCTCGGCTTTGCCTTCGACGGCGACGCAGACCGCTGCCTTGCGGTGGACGAGAAGGGCAATGAAATTAACGGCGACCACATCATGTACGTCTGCGCAAAGTACATGAAGGAAAACGGGACCTTCGGCAACTCCAAGGTCGTCACCACCGTCATGAGCAACATGGGCCTGTACAAGGCGCTGGATGAGCTCGGCATCGGCTATGAGAAAACCGCCGTAGGCGACAAGTATGTTGCCGAAAATATGCGCCAGAACGGCCACATTCTCGGCGGTGAGCAGTCCGGCCACATCATCTTTGGGCGCCTTGCCAACACCGGCGACGGGCTTTTGACCGCCATCAAGGTCATGGAAGCCGTCACCGAGACCAAGCAGCCCCTGTCCGTCCTGGCCTCCGGCATGAGCATGTATCCCCAGGTCCTGAAAAACGTCATCGTCACGGACAAGGACGAGACTCTCAACTGCCCCGAGGTGCAGGAGGCTGTAAAGAAAGCGGAAGAGGAACTGGGTGAAAACGGCCGCGTCCTGCTTCGCAAGAGCGGTACCGAGCCCCTGCTTCGCGTCATGAGCGAGGCCACCACGAAGGAACTGTGCGAGGAAAAGGTGGACGCCATCATCGCCGCCATGGACAGAGCGGGCAAGCTTATCCGCATCAAGTAAGGGAGGCACGGAAAATGGTAGAAATCAAGGACTTATTCGATCTTGACAAGACCATCGCCAAAAAGCTTTTCGAAGGCAAAACCTACCCCTGGGAGGTCCTGGACGAAATCAAGAGCTTTATTCTGGAACTGGGCCCCACGCTTAATCCCACGGAGTATGATAACCCTGCCGAGGGGGTGTGGGTGGCAAAGGATGCGAAGGTGTTTCCCTCTGCCTGGCTCGGCGCCCCCTGCATCATCGACCACGGCGCGGAGATCCGCCACTGTGCTTTCATCCGCGGCAGCGCCATCGTCGGCAAGAATGCCGTCGTGGGGAACTCGGTGGAGCTGAAAAACGTGGTTCTCTTCGACAACGTCCAGACTCCGCATTATAACTACGTGGGTGACAGCGTCCTCGGATACAAGGCCCATATGGGCGCGGGCTCCATCACCTCCAATGTCAAGAGCGACAAGACCCTCGTCACTGTCAAGGTTCCCGGCGCGCCCATCGAAACGGGCCGCAAGAAGTTCGGCGCCATGCTGGGCGACTTTGTGGAAGTCGGCTGCAACAGCGTCTTGAACCCCGGCACCGTCGTCGGCCGCCATACCAACATCTACCCCACCTCCTGTGTCCGCGGCGTCATCCCGGCCAATTCCATCTACAAGGACAAGGTGGACATCGTCCTGAAAAAATAAAGCTCCGAAAGCCGCCCGGCATGGGCGGCTTTCAGCATTTTCCAAGGTTTTATTATTGACACTTCTTTCACACCATAGTAAAATTATGTCAGAAAATCGCCCGCTGCAGCGGGCAAACAAAATTGAATCAGGAGGAATCACCATGAAAAAAGCATTGTCTCTTGTCCTCGCGGTCTGCCTCCTCGCATCCCTGTTCGTCGGCTTCGGCGGCGTCGGTGCCTTCGCTGACGGCGAGGAAGAGAAAGATCTGCTCATCCTCTACACCAGCGACGTCCACTGCGGCATCGACCAGGGTTGGGGCTATGCCGGCCTCTATGCCGCAAAGGAAAACCTCTCCAAGGACTATAACGTGCTCCTGGTGGATGACGGCGACGCCATCCAGGGCGAGCCCATCGGCACCATGACCACGGGCGATGCCATCATCGACATCATGAACGTCATGGGCTACGACGTGGCCATCCCCGGCAACCATGAGTTCGACTACGGCATGGACCGTTTCCTGGAGCTCACCAAGAAGGCAAATTTCCCTTACATCAGCTGCAACTTCAACAAGGAAGGCGAGCTGGTCTTTGAGCCGTGGCTCATGAAAGAGATCGGCGGCCTCAAGATCGCCTTCGTCGGTGTAACCACCCCGGATACCCTCCGTTCCTCCACCCCGAAGTATTTCATGGATGATAACGGTGAGTTTATCTACGGCTTTATGGCCGACGCCACCGGCGAGGCCCTCTATAACGCCGTGCAGCAGTCTGTCGACGCCGCCCGCGCCGAAGGCGCCGATTACGTCATCCTCATGGGCCACCTGGGCAACGAGACCGAGGTCAGCCCCTGGATGTACAGCGACGTGATCTCCCACTGCAGCGGTATTGACGCCATGCTCGACGGCCACAGCCACGACACCGATCAGGTCGTCATGCAGGACAAGGACGGGAAGGACGTCGTCCGCTCCGCCTGCGGCACCAAGCTTGCCCACATCGGCGCCCTGCACATCACCCGCGACGGCAAGATCTCTTCCAAGCTCTACTCCTGGAAGAGCAGCGTTGCGGCTCCCAGGATGCTCGGCATTGAGAACGTTGCCGGCGAAGCTGTCACCACAGCTGCCTCCGAGCTCAACGAAAAGCTTGCCGAGGTCGTTGCCAACAGCACGGTCGAGCTGATTACCCACGATCCCGAGGCCAAGGACGCAAACGGCAACGCCGTGCGCGTTATTCGCCGTGCCGAAACCAACCTCGGCGACCTCTGCGCCGATGCCTATCTTGACCAGTCGGGTGAAGCCGACATCGCCTTCATCAACGCCGGCGGCATCCGCGTCCCCATCCACAAGGGCGACATCACCCTCAACGATATCCTCAAGGTTCACCCCTTCGGCAACAGCCTCAGCGTCATTGAGGTCACCGGCCAGCAGGTGCTGGACGCTCTCGAGTGGTCCGTGCATGCCCTGCCGGGCGAGTTCGGCGGCTTCAATCAGGTCGCTGGCCTGACCTTCGAGTATGATTCCTCCATCGAAAGCCCCTGCGTGACCGATGAGAGCAACGTCATGTTCGACCACATCGACGAGACCATGGAGCGGAGAGTGCGCAACGTGCTCGTCGCGGGCGAACCCATTGATCCCGAGGCCACCTACAAGCTGGTCTCCACCGACTATCAGATTCTCAACAACGGCGACGGCTACACCATGTACGACGGCGCCAAAGTCCTGCAGGAGTCCGTCAAGCTCGACAACCAGGTGCTCATCGACTACATCACCGGCACCCTGGGCGGCTCTGTCGGCGCAGGCTACGAGAACCCTTATGGGCAGGGTAGAATCGTCTCTGTGGGGCCCGAGGCCTGATTGCAGGAAACAATATACCCAAAAGCGGCGGACTCAGGTCCGCCGCTTTGCTATGCTTATGATTGCTCCGAGTATAGTTTTCGTACCCTGTCCAGATGGTCCTTCATGGCGTCAATAGCACTTTGAGGCTCCAGTATGCGCGCCCGATCGCCGAGCCCCAGAAGCCAGCCGAAGAACTGGATGTTGACGGCGGTCTGAATCGTGACGGTGAAATGATCCTCGTCAAAGGGGATCAGCATGGCGCCGCTGCCGAACTGATCGATGGCGACCCCTGCGAGGCTGTTGTCAAAGCAGAGCTTCACCCGTACGATCTCGCCGGAGAACATGCCGAAATGGGAATCCGTATACGCCGCCATGTTGAGCTGCGAGAAGGTGTCCAGCCCTTCACGCGGCTTTTCGACAAGGCGGATATCCAGCATCTTGTCCACACGAAAATGCTTCATCGTCCCGTCTTCCCAGGCGAGCAGATAATAATTTTCGTTGTCCAGCAGCAGCGCCCAGGGGCTGACCGTGTACCGTGCCCCGTCCCGGCGGAAAACGCGCTCTCGCTTTACATTCCAGGTGAAGTAGCGAAAAGCGATCTGCCTGTTTGATTCGATGGCGGCGCTGATGCGGTCGACGTTTGCGAAAATGGACTCGTTCATGGTTTTGATGCGCCCGCGCACCCAGACCTGATGCCGAAGCTGCCGCGCCTGATGGATGCTGCCCAGCTTTTCGATGCGCCCAATGAGGCTCATGGACTTGCTCTCCGTGATGAACTTGGAGGACTGCACCGCGTCCACCAGCAGCTTGAGCTCGGAGAGCGCGAAAGTGCGGCTGCCTATGTAATAACCCATGCCGCGCCCGATGCGCACGGCCTGCACGTCCAGCCCCAAATCTCGCAGATAAGCCAGATCTTCGTAGACGGTTTTACGGTTGGAGACCTCAGCGTTATTCTCAAGCCAGGAGAGGATCTGCTCCATCGTGGCCGGATGCTCCGTGTCTGTGTTTTCTTCCAGAAAGTGCTGCAGAAGCAGGAGCTTTCCCCGTTGGTTTGCCTTCATCCTTATCACCTCGCGGCACCATGATACCACGATTCAATTCTGGGGGCAAGTTAGTAGACTTTCCCGTTCGCCGCAACAATGGTCAGGATCCCGCGGCGGACGATGTACACGTTCCCGGCCTCGTCCTCGTAATAGCGGCAGCGCCGCGGCGGTTCCTTTCCCTCTCTGGGCGTGAGCTTCCCGCTTACCGTGAAGCCCAGCTTCTGTGCCTGTGCCGATACTGACATGTTATGCCACCTCCCCAAGTTCTTCCATGTATTCATAGTATTCCGCTTCTCCGGAAAAAAGAATGTACTTTCCGTCAACCAGTCCGTAAAATCCGCCTGCCGTAAAATAACCTCTCATGTTCAGGCCTCCTTGTTTCTTTGTTGGCCTTATTATGACAACCTTGCTGTCCGCATGTACGGACAGCAAGAAAATTTATCACGTTTTTTCGGAAAGAAAAACAAAAATAATTAACATAATACTAATAACGTAATAGAAATAACGTAAAAATATTAACGTAATATTGATAACATAAAATAATTAACATAATGAACAAAGCCGCCCATGGGCGGCTTTGTTCATTTGAGGCTTCGGTAATCTTCGCTTTCGCTGATGGAGTCGGGCGGGAAGAATTCCTCGACCGGGAAGTGGATGCGGCTGAAGAGCGTGCAGGGATCGTCCGTGACCGTGACGGGAGATTCCTTCTCCGGCAGGCAATAGTCGTAGGCCGGAACCACAAGCTGGGTGTCACGCTCGAGACGGATGATGCTGAACTGGCCAACGGTGGCAAACCAGCGCCGGGCGGTGTCGTTGAAGATGAGCCGTTCGGTAAAAGCTGCGCGGATGCCCTCGGGGATGCTGCGGTGTTCGGGCTCGGTGGCGATGACGGTCTCGGCATCCAACAGCTTGCAGTAGAGGCAGATGGGATCCACCGCGCTCACCACGGCCGTGGGGAGATCCGCACCCTCGGTGCTGCCGTCCGAACAGAAGGTGCGGACATTGCCCACGCTGCCGAAGAGCATCACGCGCTTGTCAAATACGCAAAGGCCCGTGACCGTCTGCCCGGCGGGGAAGGTCTCGCCCGTGACACAGTAGAAATAGGTACAGTCCACGGTATAGTAGCCGCGGTTGAAGCTCACGGGTTCAACGCTCACGTCCACATTCAGAAGGCGCGCGCTCTTGGGTCGGATGTTCAGGGCGTTTTCTATGTAGCTCTGGGAGCTTTCGGTGGGGTAGACCCGCAGATCGTCCACGCAGTCTTTGTCGCGGCAGCTGTCAAAGATCTTTCGCGTATTGACGCATACGGCTTCCCGAATGGATGCCGGGCTCTCAGCGGGCCCGGTCGTAACTCTGTCGGCCATACAGATACCTCCTTGTTTTGTGTGCACTACAGTCTATGCGGCGGGCGGGGGAGTGTTCAAAAAAATCTTGAAATGAACGAGAGGCATGTGTATAATACAAGAATCAAGAAAAAGGAAAGCGAGGCGCACTTATGGACCATTGGGGTTTCATTCATGAAGAACTGGATATCAAGATCCTGATCCTCTATGTCCTGCGCCGCCTGCCGGGCATAGTCGACCCGAGCGAGCTGAGCGATCTGTGCCGCTCCTGCGACGAGGGCTTTGACTACTTTGAATACTCCGACTGCCTGGCGGACCTGATCGACAACGGCCTTATCGCGGAAAATGAAGAGGGCTTCAGTATCACCGAGAAGGGCGCAAAGAATGTGGAGGTCGTGGAGAACGACATACCCTATTCCGTGCGCAGCCGTGCCGAGAAGCTGCTCAAGCCCGTGCGCGACCGCCTGCGCCGCGAGGCCATGATCAAGACCTCCCATGAAAACCGGAAGGACGGCTGCTTTGTGCAGCTTTCCATGTCCGACGGAGAAGGGGACGTGATCAACCTTCGGCTTTTATGCGGCGGTGAGGAGCAGGCAAAAATCATGGAAAAGAACTTCCGCAAAAATGCGGAGGCCTTTTATCAGCAGTTCATTGAGCTGCTGAGCGGGAAATAAAGCAAAGTCGATTCTGAATCGCATTCGCAGTTGAATCCAAGGGGAGGGGACCAATATGCACACATTCATACCCGAAGGCTACAAAAGCCTGTTGTCCATCTATGATACCCAGAAGGCCATCAGTCTTTTAAAGCGCATTTTTGCGGACAATCTCGGCGCGCGGCTCGATCTGTACCGCGTCTCCGCGCCGCTGTTTGTGGACGAGAATTCCGGCCTGAACGACAACCTCAACGGCTATGAACGCCCGGTCTCCTTCGATATCCTGCACGCCGATGCCCAGGCTGAGGTGGTGCAGAGCCTTGCCAAGTGGAAGCGCCTGGCCCTCAAGCGCTATAACTTCTGGCCGGGCAAGGGCCTGTATACCGACATGAACGCCATCCGCCGCGATGAGGACGAGCTGGATAACCTCCACTCCGTCTACGTCGACCAGTGGGACTGGGAGAAGGTCATCCTGCCGGAGAACCGGAACCTGGATTACCTCAAGTCCACCGTCATGGATATCGTCGCCGCCATCTGCGACACCCAGAGCACCATGCAGGCCATCTACCCCCAGCTTTCGGTGCTGCCGAAGCTGGAAAAGCGCGTGAGCTTTGTTACGACCCAGCAGCTTGAGGACATGTACCCCGAGCTCACTCCCAAGCAGCGTGAGAACGCGTATCTGAAAGGACATAAGACCGCCTTCATCATCGGCATCGGCAAAGTCCTCAAGTCCGGAAAAAAGCATGACGGCCGCGCTCCGGACTACGACGACTGGGACTTAAACGGCGACATCATGTTCTGGGACGATCTGCTCGGCTGCGCCATGGAGATTTCCTCCATGGGTATCCGCGTCGATCCCGCGTCGATGGACCGCCAGCTCACACTGGCCGGCTGCGATGACCGCCGCAAGCTGCCATATCACAAGGCCCTGCTTAAGGGCGAGCTGCCGCTGACCATCGGCGGCGGCATCGGCCAGTCAAGGCTTTCGATGCTGCTGCTGGGCAAGGCCCACATCGGTGAGGTGCAGGCCTCCATCTGGGACGAGGAGACCCAGGCGACCTGCGAAAAGGCCGGGGTCATGCTGCTGTAATCTTATGAAATTGAAAATCCACGGACGCTTGTTCCGTGGATTTTCAACGCCCCTCACCCGCCCGTGGGACTGGGGCTCAATGTCGGCCTGGGGCTTGCGCCTGCTTCCTCCCGGCTCAGACCGTGCATGAAGCCGTTGACCGCTGTGGAGTGCACGTCGCCCGCAATGACCTGGCCGTTTTGCAGGTAGAGTGACACAATCACCTTGCCTGCCCCGCCCGGGTAGTTCGTCACATCATAGCAGTACTGGCGGCAGCTCTCGCCCAGGTGCTTATTCAGGTCAAAGCCCTGTTTGAGCTGGATCTTGTTGTACTGGGCCATGATGCCCTCCAGCTTCTGGGGCACCACGACGGAGCGAAAGCTCTCGCTGTCGCGGTCGATTTCCCAGCCGAGCGTCTTGAGATAGGCTTCCCGCCCCTCAACGCTGTTCAGATCCGGGGCCTCGTCTTTGACAAAAACATTTTTCGCCGTGACGAACAGCAGCAGGAACATGCCGATTATCAACAGGAGTATCAGCATTTTCTTTCGCGTGAATCCTCGGGTTTTCGGTGCCATAATCTTCTCCCTTCCGCCGCGTTCTCTGTGGTGCGCGGCCTGCGTCATCACAGCTTATTCACAAGCGGACAAAGATATGTTAGGAGACAAATCATGGGCCAGATGAGACTGGACAGGCTGCTCAGCGAGCTGGGCGTCGCCTCGCGCAGCGAGCTGCGCGGCATCATACGCGCGGGCCGCGTAAAAGTTGACGGCACCGTCGTCACCGCGCCGGACAGGCGTGTGGACGCGCAGGTGAACACAATCAGCCTCGACGGCGAGGTGCTGTGCCTGCAGCGTTTTCGATATTTCATGATGGATAAGCCCGAGGGCGTGCTGAGCGTCACGGAGGACAGACGACAGGAAACCGTGCTGGACCTGCTGCCGCCGGAGCTCAAAAGGCTGAATCTCTTCCCGGTGGGGAGGCTCGACAAGGACACCAGCGGGCTTCTGCTGCTGACAAACGACGGCAACTTTGCCCACCGCGTCATTTCTCCGAAGTCCGGCGTTGAAAAGCGCTACCGCGCCGAGGTGGACGGAGTGCCGGATGAGGCTGATGTGCGCGCATTTGCGCAGGGCATCATTCTTGCTGACGGGACGCATTGTCTGCCCGCACGGCTCGAAATCACCGGGGAGAGTGTCTGCTTCGTCACCGTGATGGAAGGAAAATATCACCAGGTAAAACGCATGCTGGCCGCATGCGGCAAGCCTGTCATACACCTGCGCAGGCTCTCGACAGGCTCGCTTGAGCTCGATGAAAGCCTTGAACCGGGCGGAATCCGGGAATTGATACAAGAGGATTTGTGCAAGGTGTTGAAGGAGTTCTCTATCGGCAAATAGTCGAAAAAAAGCCGCCTGTGTCGGATGGTTTTTGAGCGTTAACGACACAAAGCAAAAAAAATTCACAAAAAAACCCGATTGTTTCTATTGATAATTACACAAAAAAGCGTTATTATGGTAGGCGACGCATGCGGCAGGAGGGAGATCTCCGCCGGGCAGATTTGACAAATTGCTCAAAAGCTGCCGCCGCATCCGGTGAAACGGGAAAAGAGCGGTCCGCAAGGGCGGACAATCCGCCGCGCGCAGCCAATAGGAGAGGGCTTCGCATGTTATGCGGCAGAATGGGAGAGAGAACATATGTCCAGCAGAATATTTCAGAATGTGATCATTCAGATGAAGGACGCGGTGGACAGGACCATCGGCGTTGTAGACGAGCAGGGATTTGTCGTGGCCAGCAGCGAGCTTGCCATGATCGGATCGAGACTGGACGATTTTCACCTGTACGAGTTTGACGGAAGTGAGCGGCCTGTCACCACGGGCAGCCGTACCTATTATGCCCTGTATTCCCCCGGGGCAAAGTTTGACTATGCCGCCTTCACCGAAGGCACTGACGCCATGAGCCGCACGATCTGTGCCATTTCTGCCGTTGCCTTCAACGAGGCCAAGAACAATTATGAGGAAAAGCACAACAAGGCGGCCTTCATCAAGAACATCATCTCTGACAACATCCTCCCCGGCGATGTATACGTGCGTGCCAAGGAGCTGCACTTCGTTACCGACGAGCCGCGCTGCGTCCTGCTGGTGCGCCAGATGGAAAACCCCGATGTCACCGCGGTAGAGGCTATCCAGCGCATCTTCCCCGACCGGCAGAAGGACTTCGTCCTGAACATCAATGAGACGGATATCGTCCTCGTCAAGGCACTGCCCAACGCCAACTGCCCTGAAGAGGTCCTGCGCGTTGCCCGCAGCATTGAGACCACCCTGCAGGAAGAGCTCGGCATCAAGTCCGTCATCGGCGTGAGCACCAATGCCCGCCACCTGCGCGAGCTTGCCGACAAGTACAAGGAGGCCCAGGTCGCCATCGACGTCGGCCGCGTCTTCGAAAGCGAAAAGACCATTATCAATTACGAAAGCCTCGGCCTCGGCCGCATCATCTACCAGCTCCCGACGACCCTGTGCGAGATGTTCCTCAATGAAGTCTTCAAGAAAAACCCCATCGAGACCCTGGATGAGGATACGCTTGAGACCATCAACCGCTTCTTTGAAAACAATCTCAACGTCTCCGAGACCTCGAGAAAGCTGTATGTCCACCGCAACACGCTGGTCTACCGCCTGGAAAAGATCAAGAAGATGACCGGGCTTGACCTGCGGGAGTTCGACCATGCCATCGTCTTCAAGGTGGCCATGATGGTCAAGCAGTACCTCGACTCTCTCAACAATAAATATTAAGCCAGATTTTAATGCCGGGTGTTATATATAAGATAGCGCCTGAACAATTAAAGGGTTTTAAGGCAGCTTTGCCGCCTAAAAAACACCTTAAGGCGAGCGTGGCGGGGCGCGGGAATCGCGCGACGATCCAAGCTTGCTGGTGAGCCCTCGCGTCGACTAAACGCGGCTTGTCCCCCCGTAAGCCGCGTGCGATAAATGCGAGTAATCAATTGCGAATTGCATTCGCAATTGAAGTCATTTGGAGGATAAATCATGGTAGTAATGCAGAACGTGCGTAAGGTGTACGAGAGCAGCAATACCGTTGCCCTCGACAATGTCAGTCTTACCATTGAAGACGGAGAGTTCGTCTTTCTCGTGGGCCCCTCCGGCTCTGGTAAGACCACGCTCATGAAGCTCATCACCGGCGAGGTGCGCCCTACCTCCGGCCGCGTTGTGGTCAACGACTTTGACATGGGCACCATCAGGCGCCGCAAGCTGCCGAAGATGCGCAGGACCCTCGGCGTGGTGTTCCAGGATTATCGCCTTATCGAGAACATGAACGTCTATGACAATGTGGCTTTCGCCATGCGTGTCGTGGGCGCCCCAAACCGGGAGATCCGCACGCGCGTACCGTACATATTGGAGCTCGTCGGCCTCGAGGGCCGCGAGAAGCGAATGCCTGGTGAGCTCTCCGGCGGCGAACAGCAGCGTGTCGCCATTGCCCGCGCACTGGTCAACAGCCCGCGCATGATCGTGGCGGACGAACCGACCGGCAACCTGGACCCCGTGCGCAGTCTGGAGCTTATGCTTCTGCTGGAAAAGATCAATGAGATGGGCACCACCGTCGTGGTCGTCACCCATGAAAAGGAACTGGTCAACGCCTTCTCCAAGCGCGTCATCACCATTGACAGCGGCGAAATGACCGGCGACACCTCGGAAGGAGAGTATTACGGCATATGAGACTGGGTTATCTGATCCGCGAAGGCTTCCGCAGCATCACCACGCACGGCTTCATGTCCTTCGCCACTGTTGCCATTATTGTCGCCTGCCTCATCATCATGGGCAGCGTATCCCTTCTCTCCCTCAACATCAACGCCCTTATCAAAGAGCTGGAGGATCAGAACGAGATCGTGGTCTTCGTCGACGAGGCGCTGACCGATGAGGACTCCGCCCGTGACCTGCAGAGAAATATCGAGGCGGTGGACAATGTGTCCTCCGCACAGTTCGTGTCCCGCGGCGAAGCGATGGACAGCTTCATGAGCAAGTACGACGCTACCCTCATGGAAGGCATCGACGAGGAAGTGTTCCGTCACCGCTTCATTATTCATCTAAACGACATTGCCTACATGTCCCAGACCAAGACCGAGCTCGAGGCCATCCCGGGCGTGGCCAAGGTCAACGCCCATCTCGACTACGCCAAGAGCTTCGTCACGATCCGCAACGTCGTCAGCGTTGTGTCGCTGGTGCTGATCGTGATGCTGGTGTTCGTATCCTTCTTCATCATGTCCAACACCATCAAGCTTGCCACCTTCGGTCGGCGCGAAGAGATCGCCATCATGAAAATGGTCGGCGCCACCAACGGCTTCATCCGCCTGCCCTTTGTGGTGGAGGGCCTGGTACTCGGCATTATGGGCGGCTGCCTTGCCTTCCTCGCCGAGTGGGGACTTTATAATCTGGTGACCGGCCGCATAGTCGGCTCCATCACCGGCACGCTTCTGAACGTGATCCCGTTTCGCAACTATGCCCTGCAGGTGTTCGTCGTGTACATGGCGATCAGCGTGCTGGTCGGTGCCTTCGGCGGTGTGAACGCCATTAAGAATTACTTAAAGGTTTGATCATCTTTCGGTGCAGCATATGAAAAGGAAAAAAGCAATATCCCTGATCGCTGTGATCCTGGCGGTGCTGATGCTTCTTTCGCTGGTGGTGAGCGTGATCCCGCTGTCGGCCTATGCCGACGAGCTGGATGAGCTTGCGGCCCTGCGTGCGAAGAAGGACGAGCTGACAAGCCAGGTGCAGGAGATCAAAGAGCGTATCCTGGGACTGCAGGAGCAGAAGTCGAATGTTCTTGAGCAGATGGTTGCCCTTGAGGAGCAGAACCGTCTTGCCGAAGAACAGCTCGAGGTCATCGACCAGGAGATCCGCGAATATGAAAAGCTGATCGAAGCCAAGGGTGAGGAGGTAAAAGCGGCCAAGGACCGTGAAAACTTCCAGCTCGAGCGCTACCGCACCCGCGTGCGCGCCATGGAGGAGAGCGGCGGCTACAATATCCTGGCCATCGTCCTCCAGTCCGATAACTTTTCCCAGCTCGTCACCGCCATTGACGATATGGGCGAAATCATGGAGAGCGACAAGCAGCTCCAGCGCGACTACGAGGCCGCCCGCGAGGAGACCGAGGAAGTCAAGGCCCAGTATGAGGCCGAAAAGAGCGTCTATGAAGACCGGCAGTCCGAGCTTCGCGGCGAGCAGGCCGAACTCAGATCCGTCATGGACAAGGGCGAGCAGCTCCTCTATGATCTCCAGGACGAGATTGAGGCTGCCATCGCCGAGTGGGAGAGCGCACAGGCCGCCGAAGAAGCTGCCGCTGCGACCATATCCAATGTCATTGCAAGCTATAATGCCCGCAAGGCTTCCGAGCGCGCAGCCGAACAGGCAGCGGCTCAGCAGGCAGTGGAACAGGTCAAGCAGCAGATCACTGCCATGATGCAGGAAAATCTGGAAGCGGTTGCCGCGGGCTATGAGCCGGTCTATTCCGAGCAGCAGATCCAGCAGCTTGCACAGGAAGCCGATGTAGGCTACGTGGCCGGCAGCCAGTCCAGCGGCTTTATCTGGCCCCTCCCGTGCTCCCAGCGTGTAACGTCCCGCTTCGGCAACCGTTCCGACCCCTTTACCGGTGAGACGCGCTACCACAGCGGCATCGACATCGACGGCTACGGCAACGACGGCGCACCCGTTATCGCCGCTGCAGCCGGCGAGGTTATCACCGCCTCCTATGACAGCGCCTACGGCAACTATGTCATCATCGACCACGGTGGTACGTCTACGGTTTATGCGCATATGTCCGGACTCAATGTCTATGAGGGGCAGCAGGTCAGCCAGGGTGAAACCATCGGCTCTGTTGGTTCCACCGGCCGCGCCACCGGCACGCACCTCCACTTCGAGGTCTATGTCGGTGACAGCCGTGTCGACCCGGCCCAGTACTTCTCCGGCATCAGCTATTACAACTGCTAACGCTATCCACGCTTTGTCGGGCCGCCTCACAGCGGTCGCGGTTTGACTCCGCCGAGCATATGAACAGAAAGAGAAAACTCCTGTCGATACAGCTTTTCAGCCTGGCCCTGTGTACAGCGCTGCTGACGGCACTTATGCCACAGAGCCTTGCCGCGGTTTCCCAGGCGGAGATCGAGGCTCTGCGCGCACAGCGGGATGAGATCCAGGCTCTGCGAGAAGAAAAACAGGCCGAGATTGATGAGCTGAAGGACAACGCGGTCGGCATCCTGGTACAGAAGCGTGCTCTGGACGAGCGCAACACCTACACCATGCAGCAACTCCAGCTCAATGAGGAGGAGATAAAGCTGTATGACGAGATGATCGCCGACAAGGAAAAGGAAGTCCTGCAAGCTCAGGAGCAGGAGCAGGTGCAGCTCGACCGCTATCGCGCACGCGTGCGCGCCATGGAGGAAAACGGCACCCTCAACCTTCTGGCACTGGTCCTGAAGGCCAACGACCTGGGCGAAATGCTCACCGCCATGGACGATGTGGGGGAGATCATGCTGCGTGACAAAGAGCTTGAGGATGATTATATCCGCGCCCGCGAGAACACCGAAGAGGTCAAGTCCGAGTATGAGGCCTACCAGAAGGAGGTCTCCGGCAAGCAGGAGGCTCTGCGCGAGGAACAGGAAAAGCTCCAGGCGGAGATCGACGAGGCTTCCGAGCTTCTCATCGGCCTGCATGACGACTATATGAACCGTCAGGCGGAGATCGCTGAGATCGAAGCCCAGGAGGATGCAACCAACACCGCAATCTCTGTGCTGGTCGCAAAGCTTGAGGCTGAGCGCGCCGCCGAGGCGGCTGCGGCGGCCGCCGCAGCGGGCGGCGGGGGAGGCGGCAGCGCGAGCGGGGCATCCGCTTACGCAAACGGCTCCTTCATTTTCCCGGTGGAAAGCTACACTTATATCTCCAGCCGCTTCGGCGAGCGTATCCATCCCATCACCGGCGAGCTCAAAAACCACAACGGCATGGATATTGCCGCCAACATGGGCACCGCTGTCTATGCCGCCGACGGCGGCAAGGTCGTGCTGGCCGAGTGGTACGGCGGGTACGGCAACTGCATCATGATCGACCACGGCAACGGGTACAAGACCCTGTACGGGCACCTGTCCTATATCGGTGTGAAAAACGGCCAGGCGGTCACCCAGGGCAACACCATCGGCCAGGTCGGTTCTACCGGCAATTCCACTGGCCCTCACCTGCACTTTGAGGTGTATCTCAACGGTTCTCGCATCGATCCGGAACAGTTCTATTCCGGGCTCAACATCTCGTCCGACGCGGGGATTTGATCCGACCGGACATTGACTGAAAAAATGCCGGGCAGTCAGAAAAGACTGCCCGGCAAAAAGTGATTATACCTGTGGAGGATTTCCATGAGGCTCTGGCAAAGATTTCTCAATGCGATTCTTCGCGTCATACACGCGATCCTGAATATCCCGATCCGTTTGAAATTCGTAATCCTTGCCCTCGCGCTGCTGGGCGCCGGCGTGTGGTGGCAGACGCATCGCACCATGCTCGCCGCAGTCGGCGGCAAGGACGATTTTGACGAGGCCATGCGCTATATTGAGATCAAGGACGTGGTGGACGAGCGCTTCATCGACCCTGTCGACCGCAGCACGCTCGGTGACAACGCTGCCGCCGCCATGGTCTCGGCTCTCGGCGACAAGTGGAGCTATTACATGTCGCCAAATGAGTACAAAGCGTATCAGCTCTCGTCCACCAATGAATACGCAGGCATCGGAATGGCTATCCTGAAAGAGGAAAACGGCGGCTTCGAGGTCATCTCTGTCAATATGGAGTCGCCCGCGGCATGGGCAGGTCTCACGGCAGGCGATGTGATCACCGCCGTCGACAACATTGACCTGACCGACAAGACCCTCGACGAGGCGCGTAAGCTCATCCGCTCCCGCCTCAACACCAAGTTTACCCTGACCCTGAACAAGGGCAGGCGCGAACTTGAGGTCGACTGCTCCGGCGTGTATCACAGCTCAGTCTACTGCCGCCTTGAAAAGACGATGGCGGGCTATGTGCAGATCAAAAACTTTGAGGCCGGCACCGCGCAGGACGCCATCAACGGTATCGAAGCCCTGCTCAACCAGGGAGCTATTGCGCTGTGCATTGACATACGCGGCAACCCCGGCGGCCTCGATACCGAGGTGGCGGATCTGCTGGACTACCTTCTGCCCAACGGCAGACTCTTCGTCCAGCAGAACAAAAACGGCAAGCAGGTGATCACGGAGTCCGACGGCATGTGCATCCAGCTTCCCATGTGCGTGCTCATCAATGCCGAGACCTACGGCGAGGCTGAGGTCTTTGCGGCCGCAATCCAGGAATATCAGTGGGGCACCCTGATCGGTGAGCCCACCACCGGCAAGACAAGAACCCAGGAGACCATTGTCCTCTCAGACGGCAGCGCGATCCGGCTCTCCACCGGTACCTATCTCACCGGCAGCGGCGTCGACATCAGCGCCCGCGGCGGCGTTTCGCCAGAGTACATCATGCACAACTCCGACCCCAGCGCCACCGGTACCACCGCCGGCACCACCGGCGACAGCTCCGGCACCGGCGTCACTTCGGACGATGAGCAGCTCATGTATGCGCTCAAGCTTTTGAGTTGACAGCAGAGCTTAAAAACAATATAATCTATCCGGCTATCCGGCCGAAAGGCTTTTTCATCAAATACAAAGTTTCAAATACATGCCGGGCTGCGGCAGAAGGAGTACGTCACTATGGCAAATGCAAGCAGATTCAAAATGAGTCAGGAGCGTCTGGATGCGCTCAAGGATGAGCTATACTACCTCGAGACCGTACGCGAAAAAGAGGTCGCGGAGCAGATCAAGGAAGCCAGAAGCTTCGGCGACCTGTCCGAGAACAGCGAATACGACGAGGCCAAGACCGAACAGGGCAAGCTCTATTCCAAGATCGCCGAACTGAAGGTGCTCATCGAAAACGCTGAGATCGTTGAGAAGAACGAGGAGGATGCCCCCAAGGACAGCGTCACTCTCGGCAGCATTGTCAAGGTACTCGACCTCGAGTTCGACGAAGAGGAGACCTATGAGATCGTCGGCTCTCAGGAGGCCAACCCCAAGGCCGGCCGCATCTCCGACGATTCTCCCGTCGGCCGCGCCCTGCATACTCACCGCGCAGGCGATACCGTCACCGTTGCGGCCCCCGCGGGCGAGATCAAGCTGCAGATCCTTTCCGTCGAGAACAAGTAATTGGAGTATTCATCAATGAGCGAAGAGAGAAACAACCAGCAGGCTCCCGAAATGGAGCTCTCCGAAATCCTGCAGGTGCGGCGCGACAAGCTCGCAGCGCTCCAGCAGGAGGGCCGCGACCCCTTTCAGCAGACAAGGTTTACCCGCACAGCCTGGTCCCAGGAGATCAAGGATAACTATGATTCCTTTGAGGAAAAGCAGGTCTCCGTTGCCGGCCGCATCATGTCCAAGCGCGGTATGGGCAAGGCCATTTTCTGCCATATCAAGGACGACAAGGGACTGATCCAGCTCTATATCCGCTCCGACGCCGTGAGCGAGACGGAGTTTCTGGACTTCCGCAAATACGACATCGGCGACATCATCGGTGTCGGCGGCTATGTGTTCAAGACCAAGACGGGGGAAATCTCCGTGCATGTGCAGTCGGTGGTGCTCCTGTCCAAGTCCCTGCGCCCCCTGCCCGAGAAGTTCCACGGCATGACCAACACCGAGCTCAAATACCGCCAGCGCTACGTCGATCTTATCGTCAACGACGACTCCCGCCGCAACTTTGAGATCCGCTCCCGCTTCATCTCCTATGTCCGCCGCTATCTGGACGGCAGGGGATACATGGAGGTTGAGACTCCGGTGCTCAACACCATCTCCGGCGGCGCCACCGCCCGCCCCTTTATCACGCACCACAACACGCTGGACATGAATATGTATCTGCGTATTGCCACCGAGCTAAACCTCAAGCGCCTCATCGTCGGCGGCATAGAGCGCGTCTACGAGATCGGCAGACAGTTTCGCAACGAGGGCATGGACACCAAGCACAACCCGGAATTCACCACCGTGGAGCTCTACGAGTCCTACGCCGACTTTAACGACATGATGGACCTCTTTGAGGAACTTCTGTCCGGCGCTGCCATGGAAATCCTCGGCACATACGATGTCGAGTGGCAGGGCCATCAGGTCTCCCTCGCCCCCGGCTTCAGGCGCATGACCATGGCCGAGGCCGTCAAGGAGTACCTGGGTGTGGACTTCATGGCCATCACCGATGATGCAGAAGCAGTCGCTGCAGCGAAGTCTGTCGGCGTGGACATGGACAAGGTGGAGCCCACCTGGGGCCATGCGCTCTATGAGTGCTTCGACCAGAAGGTGGAGGAGAAGATGATCCAGCCCACCTTCATCACCATGCACCCGGTGGATGTCTCGCCCCTTGCCAAGCGCAGCCCCAAGGATCCTCGCCTGACCGAGCGCTTTGAGCTCTTCATTTGCTGCAGCGAGATGGGCAACGCCTTCTCCGAACTCAACGACCCCATCGACCAGAAGCAGCGCTTCCAGAAGCAGGTGGAACTTCGTGCCAAGGGCGACGACGAGGCGGGCATGATGGATGACGATTTCATCAACGCCCTCGAGTACGGCATGCCTCCCACGGGCGGTCTCGGCATCGGCATCGACCGCTGCGTCATGCTGCTCACCGGCGCAAGCTCCATTCGTGATGTCATACTCTTCCCGACAATGAAACCTCTGGACTGAGCGGATTATAAAAAAAGCCTGATTTTATGCGGGTTTCGGCGATTGCGGAGAGCGCTGAAACGTACATCTTACATCACGCTTACATCAATTGCTTTCAAAACGCCCCCGCAGGAAAAACAATCGCACATTTGATACATAAAAGGCCTTGAGAGCTGGACTCTTGAGGCCTTTTATGGTTTTAAGGCAATACCGCATAATGCGGCAAGAGCAGATTCCGAGAAAAACCGGGTTCTGATGAAGGCAGTTTTTCGCCGGAATACTTTGTGTATTGCAAGAAAAAGTGACGAGATCAGGGCACGGTTTTTCCGGAAGATGCCGCAGGCGCATTGTGCGGTGTTGCCTTAAAGGAAATGTGGCTTTGCCGCAAACTGTACGAATCGCATCTGCCCGTATATACTCTGGGCAGGAGGGTGATTCAAGATGGACAATGCTTTCTCCAAGGTATATCCGGAATTGATATCCCCTTTATTGAATTGCAACGGCCGAGACCGGCTTCTCTCATTGCCTATTCAATCTACTGGGTGATTCACACGAACACGCGGTTCAACCTGCGTAAAACGAACGCTGCGAATGAGGAGCCGGTTGGCAGACTTTTCTACGGACGAGAGTCCTTGGAGGAATTGGTCAGACCGGTTGCCTCCCCATTCTAACAGCTTAAGCAACAAGATGGACGATTTCTTGACTGGCGGTCAAGATCATCGACCAAATATATTGTAGTAGGAGGAATTAAAAAATGGGAAGTGCAATTGTTTCACTTGAACAGAAAATGAAAAAATGAAAACAAAGTGAAAAGAATAGATTTCAAAAAACGGCAGACCGGTAAATAATGCTTGTAAAATTTTCCCTATAATGGTAAAATGAATAAAGTTTATTCGAGACCTTAGTTGTTACACAATATATAGTGCTATAAGATAAAATAATGCACAATCTGCCGTTTGGGCATTTTTTGTACTCTGCGGCAGTGAGACGGGAGGGACGGCGCGTGACGGATAAACAACTGAGAAAGCTCAAGCGTCCGGAATTGCTGGAAATGCTGATGGAAATCGAACAGGAAAATGAGACGCTGGCGGCGGAAAACCGCGATCTGCGCGCCCGGCTTGAGGATAAGCAGCTGCGCATCGAAAAATCCGGCTCATTGGCAGAGGCTGCCTTACAGCTCAGCGGCGTGTTCGAGGCGGCCCAGCGGGCGGCGGAGCTCTACCTGGAAAACATCAAGCAGCGCTCACCCGAGGACAGCGCGGGGACGGAACGACAGGAAGAATAGACAATGGAACAGAGAACAGACAGACCCACGGTCGAGCAGCTTGACCGTGAGATTTGCAGGCGAAAACGAAGCCTGCAGACGCACCGTATCGTGCGCAGTACGCTATACAGCCTCCTGACGGTGGCGGCAGCGGCGGTGCTGGTGTCCACGCTGTTTTTTCCGGCACTGAAGATTTTCGGCAATTCCATGGTGCCGACGCTCCACGAGGGGGAGATCGTTGTGTGCCGGAAGAACTCCGGCTTTCAGACGGGAGACGTGGTTGCCTTCTATTATAATAATAAGATCCTCGTCAAGCGCGTCATCTGCGGGCCGGGGGACTGGTTCACCATGAAGGAGGACGGAACCGTCATCGTCAACGGCAGCGTGATCGACGAGCCCTACGTGACGGAGAACGGCTTCGGCCCCTGCGATCTGGAGCTGCCGTTCCAGGTGCCGGACGGGCAGTTCTTCGTAATGGGGGATCAGCGCGCAAGCTCGGTCGACTCGCGTATGAGTCAGGTGGGCTGCGTCACACAGGAACAGATCGTCGGCCAGATCGTCCTTTGCATTTGGCCGCTGGAAAATTTCGGTTGGATCGAAAAGTAATATAAGATCCGCTGCGGCATAGTTTACATACGCAAAAAGCATTTCAAACGTGCTCATCCCACAGCCGTCCCGAAATGCTTTTTTCGCGCGCTTGCCGCCGGGGAGGAGCAGACATGCAGAACCTGGAAACGAGAGCGATGAAACGATATACCGAGAGAAGGAGGAGCACCGCGCGCAGATATGGCATCGGGCTGCTGGCCCTGCTGGTTCTGCTGTGTACGGCGGCGGCTCTTTTGCTGCCCGCCTTCACGCTGGAGAAGGATGTCTTTTGCGGCCTGGAGGAGCATACGCATACGGAGGCCTGCTATCAAACGATCCCGATCTGCGGCGTGGAGGAGCGCCCGGCCCATACCCATTCCGACGCCTGCTACGAGACTGCGCGGGAGCTGAGCTGCGGCCTTGAAGAGAGCGAAGGCCACACGCACACCGACGCCTGCTTCAAAGAGGAGAAGGAGCTTATCTGCGGCATCCCCGAGGACGAGGGCCACACGCACACCGACGCATGCTTCATCGAAGAGCGGGAGCCTGTCTGCGGCATCGAGGAGACCGAGGGCCACACCCACGACGAAAGCTGCTGTGGCACAGAGTGGGTCCTTGCCTGCGAGCTCGAGGAGAACGAGGAGCATCAGCACGACGAAGCCTGCTATATCGAAAATCCTATCCTCATTTGCGGCGAGGAAGAGCGCGAGAGCCATACCCATGACGACAGCTGCTATGAGACGCACCTTGTCCTGAACTGCGGCGAGGAAGAGCGCGAGGGCCATACCCATGACGACAGCTGCTATACCGTCAACAAGGTTAACGTCTGCAATCTGGAGGAGAGCGAGGGCCACACCCATACCGAAGAATGCTACACCGAGACGAAAAAGTTAATCTGTGAAGAGCCCGAGGACGAGGGCCACACCCACAGCGAGGCGTGCATGGAGGAAAAGCTTGTCTGCGAAAAACCGGAGCACACCCACAGCCTCCAGTGTTATTCCAACCCCGAAGCGGATGTGGAGAACGAGGCCGCCTGGATTCTGAGCTTCCCCGCGTTCGGCGAGGACGCGACGCCTGTCGATCGCCTGGTGGGCATCGCGGTGTCGCAGCTCGGCTATTACGAGAGCGCGGTAAACTATCAGGCGGATGAGAACGAGGTTCTCCGCGGCTACACACGCTACGGCGAATTTTACGATGAGCCTTACGCCGACTGGAACGCCATGTTCGTGAGCTTCTGCCTGCACTATGCCGACATCGACCCGGCGATCTTCCCGGCCGAGGGCGACGCGCAGAGCATGATCGACGCGCTCACCGAGAAGGAACTGTATATCCCGAACGGGACCGAGGGCTTCCTGCCGCGCCCCGGCGATCTGGCATTTTTTGACAATCTCTACACGGGGACCTATGATGTCCGCGTGGGCATCATCACGTCCGTTGACCGGGAGCTCGGCGTCCTCAATGTCATGGAGGGCGACAGCGCCGACAGCGTGGCCGAGTGCAGATACGCCCTGGACGACACGACCATCCTTGGCTATGGCGTTCTGCCCGAGGCTCTGCGCGCGGAAGCGGCCGCCGCTGCCGAGGCGGAGAAGACCGAAACGCCCGAGGCCGAAACGACCGAGACCGAAACGACTGAGACCAAGACGCCCGGGACCGAAACGACTGAGACCAAGACGCCCGGGACCGAAACGACCGAGACCGAAACGACTGAGACCGAAACGACTGAGACCAAGACACCCGAAACCGAGACCGACGAGACGGAGACGGAGGAAGAGGATACCGCCGCCGACATCGTGCTGCCCGTTATGGCGGACGGGGAGGAAGTGAGCTCCCACGCGGAGATCATGGCGGACGAGATTTCTCCGAAGAAGCTGATGATGAAGGCACCGATGCTGCTCGGAGCTGTCGAGGAAAATGAAATCGGCACGCAAGGAAAAATAAACCTGGTTGAGCTTTGCATGGACACGGATGGCAACCATGTAGCACCCACCCAGCTTTCCTATGTGAATCTGGAGCGTGGCGAAAAGCTGCACATGGAGTTCGAGTATAAAATCCCCAATGACAAGCTGGATGATGCAAAGCGGCACACCCCCTGGGAGTATGACCTGAGCAAGCTGATCGGCGCGGATAAGGTCTTCTCCAAAATCGACACGATCACGAACGGCACCCTTACCAAAGGCGGCGTTCCGGTCGGCACCTATTCCATTTCGCCGGATGGTGTTTTCTCCATAGAGCCCAACGCGGATTATCTGAAAACCGTGACTGGCAACCTCAACGGCAACTTCTCCCTCACGGTCTGGGTGAACGAGAACGCTTCCCTGGATTCCAACACCAAGACCATCGAGTTCCCGGGGAATGTCGATACGGTCCTGCAGTTCAAGGAAAAGCTCATGGACCACTCCAAGTCTGTCAGCACCACGGAAAACGGCGACAATGTGAGCACGTCGGGCACGGACAAGGTGCAGCTCGTGGAGGAAGCAGACGGCGAATATTACCTGTACTATACCATCAACATGAACCCGCGCAACGACCTCAAGCACCTCACCATCACCGACACGCTCAGTGGCGGCCAGACGCTGGATCGGGGAAGCATCCACTTCAACGGGGCGGCGGTTCCCGATGAGGCCCTGAGCGGGGTATCCGGCACAGGCTTCACCCTTGACGCGGCGAAGATCCTCCCGGACGGCGCCAAGGCCTACGCAAATTATATCGTCACCTACAGGGCACAGGTCGACAAGATTGCGCTTAAAAGCAACACGATCGACAAGCTCGTCAACGAGGCCACCTACGAGTGGGAGGGCAAAAACGAGACCGACAAGACCGAGGTCCCGCCCAAGTTTGAGGAGCATCTGGATCACAGCAAGAGCGTCAGCACGACGGCGGGCGGCGGCTTTGTGCCCGGCGGAAATGTGGAGATGGTGAACGAGGGAACCACGGAGAACCCGAAATACTATCTCTACTACCGCGTCACCGCAAAGCCGAACACCAAGGCAGACAAGCTCGAGCTCGTGGATACTGTCGGCGCGGGCCAGAGTATCGTTGCGGACAGCATCGCGGTGACGGTAAACGGCGTGGAACAAACACCGTCTCCGTTTACTGCGAGCGGCCAGAACATTTCAGGCAGTATTGAGAACGTCCCCGCCAACGCGGAGGTCGTGCTCACCTATAAGGTCGAGCTGACGAAAAACGCGGACTACGATGAGTCTGTCCTGAGCGGCGTTAAGCATAACGAATCCAAGTGGAAATGGAAGACCGCGGAAATCCCCGACGAGACCACGGTCGAGCCCAAGGAGCCCGATCCTGTATTCACCGTACACAAATCGGCACAGCTGGAAAGCGGCAATACCGTCGCCAAGCCCGGCAACACCATCACCTACACCGTCACCATCGACAGCCAGGGCGCGGACCTGAGCAAATACCCGTTCCATGACTATATCGCAAACTATCACTTTGAGTTTGACCCCAACAGCGTCACAGTCAAGGAGGACAGCAGCAATACCACCGTTTCCGGAACGGTGACCCCAGGGACCAAGCGGGACGGCATCCAGAACGGCGAGAGCTACGAGCTGTTCACCTACAACTTCCCGGCGAATAAGACCTACAGCGGCACCTACACGCTCACGTATTCCATCAAGCTCACCGAAGACACCAGCCTTGCCGGCATCCGCGCGCTCACGAACCGCGGCGAGATCGGCAAGGGCCGGGACGACACGACCACCCAGGTGGACTACGGCACGCCGGAGCTGCTAAAGAAGTGGGATTCCTGGGACCTGGAGAACAACGCGGTCTGGTGGACCATCACCGTGACGGTCCCGGCAGGGGAGACCTTTACAAACCTCGCCGTCGAGGAGACGAACTTCAAGGGCGGCGATAACCAGTGGTACCAGGGCGAGGATATGACCATCGACTGGGATTCCGCAAAGGTATGGACGGTCTCTGATAACAAAAAGGGGACGGAGGTCACAAGCGGGTTTGAGAAAAGCGGCAACAGCATCCTCTTCCCGACCCTCAGCGAGTCGCGCATCATCACGCTCAAGACCCATCTGCCAGCCGGCGTGACCTTTGACAAGAAAAACGAGTACTATGTCACCAACTCCGCCCGCCTGACCGTGGACGGCGAGGGTGTCACCGACTCCACCGACACGAAGAAATTCGAGAAATCGGTATACAACTTCACCAAAAGCGGCGAGTTTAATGACGTAGAAGGTACCGGGCGCCCCACCGCGACCTGGACCGTGAAGATCAACGACGAGCAGCATGAGCTCACGCCCGATGTGGTCCCGTATTTCTACGATGTGATCCCGGAGGGCATGGAGTTCTACGGCGACTCCATCCATATCCATGTTGATGCAAAAACGAACAACGGCCTGGGCAATCCGGTCTGGCTGTCGGACGCCTTCTGCGATCCGCCAACCGGCAACGAGATCGGCAGCATCAATCTGCCGGAGGCCATCAGAAACGGCGGCAGCATCGAGCACGCGCCCACCGGCCTGAGCGGCATGTGCTATACCATCACTTACCAGACCCGCATCACCGAGGCCAAGTGGGCCGAGATGCAGGAGACGGTGGGCAAGTATGACTTCACCAACAGCGCCAAGGTCCTCGACAAGGACGGCAACACCCTCAAGACCACCAAGGATACCGTCACCTATGAGTACAAGGATCTGATCGACAAAGTGTCCGTGGGCTCAAAAAGCGGAAGTGATGCCGATGCGGGATCAGACATCGACACGATCAAATACCGCATCGCGGTCAACCCCGACAGCAAGAGACTCAACGACGGCAAAAAGCTTGAGCTGTACGATATCCTGAGCACCAGCGTCACACTGGTGCCGGAGACCGTCGCGGTCTACAAGGGCGGGCTCGATACCGATAAGAACATCGTGGGCTGGGGCACGGAAGCCGGACAGACTGACGCGGTGAAAGTGTATCCCGAAAAAACCAGAAAGACCGACAATTCTGGTTACGATACCAATCCTAATTACGATCCCAATGTTGTTGTCAGCTACGACGACAACACCCGCCGCCTGCAGATTTTCATTCCTGACGCGCAGGCCTACGTGGTGGAGTTCAACGTCATTCCCAGCGCGAACGGAAAATACACCAACACCGCCGTGCTGCGCGTAGACACCCTCACCTTTGAGGACACGGATACGAGGAATTTTTCCGTTGATTCCAGCGCGACCATCGCCGACACGGGAAATAAATTCAGCCTTCTCAAGCTCGATCTGTACAATTTGGGACAGACGCTTCCTGACGCCGAGTTCAAGCTGTATGAGGCTGTGCTGGACGAAAACAAGAAAATCACAGGCAAAACGCAGCTCCCCAATGAGAGTAAGGTCTTTACCTCGGATGTAAACGGCAAGGTAAGCTTCGATGGCGTAGCGTTTGAGGAAGGCAAGCTCTACTTCTGGGAAGAGACCAAGGCTCCTGCGGATCATTTACTGGTTGACACAAGCTATCACTATTTCTGCGTCTATACGGAGTATGTGCATAAAGACGATAAGCATCTCGATACCCAGATTACGACGGGCATCAAATGGACAGACCTTGACGTGGCTTTTGAGGGCAGAACTGCGGAGCTTACTACGCTTAGAGAAGATATAGCGCAAGCGCTGGGTAAGGATCCATATAATCCCGGATCGGAAACGTTTACACTTCAGCAAATCAATGACAGCACAATAGATTCCGCAAAAAAGACCACGATTTTCCAGAATCTCGCCAAACAGCTCACCGGTGTTTCCAAGGCCGGGGCCGAGGACCTTGACCACAAAGCCCAGGATGCAAACCACATCATCGTCATGAGCGAGCGCGGCGACTATACCTGGAGCTGGCGCAACCCGAGAAAGACCGCTTACGCCGAGCTCGGCGGCAACAAGCTCTATGCCGGGCATGAGCTGAGCGGCGGCGAATACTCCTTCACCCTCTATGAAAAAGCGGGCACCCAGGAGGTTCGCACGCAGAAGGTGGTAAACGACGCAAACGGCAACTTCACCTTCTCCGGCCTTGCCTACAAGGAGCCGGGCACCTACACCTATGTGATCCGGGAGGATTTGCCGAATAATGCCACCGAGGAGCAGAAGAAGCAGCCCTATACGGTCATTGACGGCATCGTCTATGACAACGTCCCCTGTGAGGTCGAGGTCCGGGTAACGGCGCAGGATATTCATAGGGGCGAGGACGACACGAACGGCTACCGTATCCCGGACAGCCAGATCACCTACCGCAAAAACGGCGAGATCCTGAACGTAGGCACGAGCTCGCTCTTTGACAACGCCGACGATAAGGCCAGCATCATCATCAACAAGACCTTCTCCGGCGATTACAAGCTCACGACGAACGAAAAGAACGCCATCAGCTTCACCATCAAAGACAAGGAGACCGGCGCCCTGATCGCAAACGTCTCCTACAAGGACATGCGCGCCGGGCACTACACCCAGACGGAGGGCATCACGGCGGGCAGGGAATACCTCGTGACCGAGAACGTCACCGATATCGACGGCATCACCCGCACCACCACCTACATCGTCAAGGGCCAGGAGAAGCAGGGCGGCACAGAGGCCACTGTTCCGGTTCCGGCAGATGATCATGCCGCGCAGGTGGATTTTGACAACCACTACGAGCCGGACCACATGCAGCTCAGGGTCGTCAAGCGCTGGTACACCGAAAAGGACTATTATAAGGATGAGACCAACAAGGAGTACAGCGCCAAGCATATGCTCCCGATCCCGACTGAGGAAGCCCCCGACAACGTGAGCGAGGTATACTTCAAGCTCCAGCGCTACATCGGCCCGGATACGGACATGACGGACGAAAACTGGAGCGATACGGATCAAGACCACTGGGTCTGGGTGGACGACAAATTCGAGATCGACGCAAACGTGCAGTCCACCAGAGAAGCGAACTTCCAGGACAGGACCTATTATTTCAGCAACTTTTACACCCTCAAGGCCAACATGAACTGGGCCAGGACCCTCGGTGAGGACGGCAGCATGCCCATCGGACGCTACCGTGTGGTCGAGATCGAGAAAAACGGTGTCGATGCCGACAAGGGCCAGAAGTGGAAGATCGTCAGCCACGGCAACGTCGTCTACAAAAACAACAGCGAGTTCACGGTTGGCGTGGAAGTGCCCATCCCCTACGGCGATAACGGCTTGATGGCGGATAAGGAAAGATTCTCGAAGGACAACGGCATCGACGGCAAAGACAACCCGGAAAACGGCGTCATCTATACCTACAACCGCTCCTATGAGATCGACTTTACCAAGCACTGGTACAAGGACGAGACGAGCTATCAGGCGGACCTCGATGCACAGACGATCACCACGGGCGAGGACAACAAGGTAACCGGCAAAAATAAGCCCAGAGACAACGCCGTCAACGATCTTTCCGCCCTCGGCGTCAAATCCGTCACGCTCATGCTGCAGTCGGCCACGCTTAAAAACGGCGCGGACGGCTCACGCGAGGAGGATTTCAACCCCTGGTCTCCCAGCGTGGAGGACTACAACAACGGCGCCCAGTGCAGGACAAAGACGATCACCGGCGCGTCCGCTCAGGGCAGCAAGGTGACCTTCAACGGCATCGCCCGTAAGGACGCCGACGGCAACTTCCTCTACTACCGCGTCGTCGAGGTGGCGATGGAGCTCACCGACGGCACGAAGCTCAACGCCGACCAGATCGCCAAGCGCTTTGATTTCCGCTACGAGCCGACACCGCGCAAGGTCGGCAGCGGTAATGAGGCCAGGATGGATTATGACAATCCCAACGCCCACATGAAGCCCGCCGACGGCGCGGACTACGGCAAGCAGGACGTGGACAACGTCAAAAAGCCCTACGGCATCGAGGTCACCAAGGTTTGGGATCTGCCTGCGCCTGAGGAAACGCCGCAAAGCGTTTACGTGCGCCTCTATGTGGACTACGGCAATTATTCCTCCTATAAGGATGACCAGACGCTGAAAACCGATGCGGGACAAGGGCCTGTCGTATACAACGGCATGTGCCTGTATGAGATCAAATATGACACGGTTACCAATAAGTATATCCCCATCTCCTTCAGCGACCTGTTCCGCAAGTCGACGGACTGGCAGGGGATCACGACCCTCATGCCTGCCCCGACCGGCGGCGAGAAGGCTGTCCGCTTCGTCGAGTACCGCAAGGTCGGCGAAAACAGCTATCAGGAATTTGCTGACAACGCGCACCAGGTGAAGTCCACCTTCACCGACGCCGACGGCAAAACGTCCAGCGTGATGAGCGGTGTCTCCCCAATGGCTGCGGGCACCTACACCATGACCAACGTCCCGCGAAATTCCACCGAACTGAAGGTGACCAAGGCCTGGCCGGGCAGACCGGCGGATCAGGAAAGAATCTATTACCAGCTCCACATCGTCGCCGAGGACGGCACGGATATGATCCTGAAAAAGAACGACGGCAACAACATCAACAGCGATATCCCCGAAAAGAAGATTCGATTCAAGGAAAACAGCGATAGTATCTTCTATTTGGCATACAACTCAGCAGACAGCAGCTGGGACACGGCAGACTTCATCTTCCCGCAGGGCATGATGAAGATCAACTGGGCGGACAAGTACGCCGCTGGCTTCTACGTGGTGGAGACGGACGAAAACGGCACCCCGCTGCAAAGCACGGCTGAGCAGCGCATCAGCTACAGCTGGACCGACGACACCGAGACCCGTGAAGGCGTCGGCAAGGACAAGCTTGCCCCCTCCGGTACCACCGGCATCCTCACCATCACCAACCGCAAGCCGGAGGGCGTGCAGCCCTCGGTGAAGAAGCTTTGGAAGACCGGCGACGCGGATGCGACCAACACCTGGCCCGATTCCGTCAAGCAGATCACGGTCCAGCTTTTGAAGAGTGAGAACCTTGGCGTCACGCTTATACCCGTGGACGAGCCCAAGGTCATCAGCGCTAGCACTCCGGGACACACGATCACCTGGGACAAGCAGCCCGAGGAATCCGGCGTCACCTATTACGTGCGCGAGGTCTCTGTCACCTACATGGAAAACGGCAGGGAGCAGACCGCCAGCGGCACAAACCGCAAGAACTGGTTCGTCGGTGACAGCGCCATCCATGATGACTATGTCATCGCGCTGACGGAAAACGAGGGCGAGCTGGACATCGGGCAGCTGACCAACAAGACCCCGCCGGAGGAGCCGCCCACGACCCTTTACGTGACCAAGCTCTGGACGGACGAGGACAATAACCTGAGGCCCCCTGCCGACGGCGAGACCATCACCCTGCGCCTCATGTCCCTGACGGCCTCGGGCGCGGCAGAGCCGTACGAGGTGCCGAAGGCCAACCTGAAAAACGGCCTGACGCTCCGGAATAATAGTGCGGAAAAAGACACGGAGCTCGTGCTCACCGCCTCAAACGGGAGCTGGCCCATCGGACAGATCCAGGGCCTGCCGCGCTACCGCGGCGGCGAAGCCGTGGAGTACTATCTGCGCGAGATCGCGGCGGCGGATGAGAACGGCAAGATCAAGTACTACCATGCCAGCTACACGGTCAACGGCGTGGAGAGCGACGACCCGACAAACTCCGCGTCCACCGGCGGCCCCGATAACCTGATCACGGTGCACAACACACCCGCCAAGCGCAGCATCAGCGTCCGCAAGGTCTGGGACGATACCTACATCCACCCGCTGGAAACCGCCACCATGCAGCTCTACCGCTGGATCGGCGACACGGCAGTCGCTCCTGTGGAGGATGGCAGAGACCCGATCGGTGATGTCGATACCATGCACCTGACGATCGATGTGGACGAGGCCACGCTGCCGCCGGGCGATTGGGCGGTCACCTTCTGGGACCTGAAGGACGAGAACAACAACACGCTCATTGTCCGCGACCACGCGATCACCTTCTCGAACAGCGAGCATTCCGCAAAAGCCTACATTCTCCCCGCGAATAACGGCGATAGCACTATCCGCTACTCCTGCGTGTACGCCGCCAACTTTGACAGTCGATACACCTGCAAGCTTGTTGCGAGTGTCGGCGATCACAGCTGGGATATCAGCAACGGCGAAAATGGTAACACAAGACTGCAAATGCCCGCCGGCAGCGGTAATGTGACCATAACGCTCAGGTTTGAAGGCCCGGCTGAGGGCCCGGTCGGCAGCGCGGACAACGGCCTCTTCGGCCTGCTGTCGGATATGGATACCTTTGACGCGGGCGACGGACAGGCAACGCTGAAAACCATCTACGTCAGCAAGCTGCCCGATCCGCCTCCTGACGATGCAACCATTGTCCCGTTCACGCAGGAAGAAATAGATACCTATCACATCAACCCCACCGTCATCCTCAACCGCGACGGAAACGGCCTGACCTACACCTGGGACGAGCTGCCCGAAGATGATGGACAAGGCCACACCTACCACTACGCGGTCGCGGAGCGGGAGCTTAGCTATACCATCGCAGACGGCAACGAAGTGAAGTATGTCTACTACTACACCGACGGCACCGTCAGCGAGACGCTGGACAACAACAAGGACGTGCGTGAGGTCGAGGTGAAGAACAAGCCCACGTACCCCTCCTGGAGCAGCGCCAAGGTGAAAATCATCAAGCTCGATTCGGGCGACTTGGACGCGGAGCTTGCCAAGGTGCGCGGCCTCGAGGGCGCGGTCTTCCGGCTGGAAAGGGCCGAGAACGGCGCAGCTTATCAGATCATGCAGGAGGGCCTTACCACCAACGCCCACGGCGAGCTGACCATCGACAACCTCGGCCCCTACAATTACAGGCTTGTGGAGACAATGGCGCCGCCCGGGTATCTGATCTCAAGCGAACCCTTCTACTTCTCCTTTACCGACAGAGGCGAGCTCAACTACACCCCGTCGAGGCTCATCAAGGCCGAGACCGGCGAACTGGAGGGCACAAAGCTCACCGGTATCTTCCGCATCGGCAATGCCCCCGGCGTGGAGCTGCCCGCCACCGGCGGCACGGGCGCAGGCGCGTACCGCATTGGCGGCGCGGCGCTGCTGCTCGCGGCCACAGGACTTGCGGCGGCCGAGCCTCTGAAACGTTCCCGCGCCGACAGGGCGCGCAGACGGAAAGGGGGTGAGGGCGAGACATGATCCGTCCAACCCCCGGCATCCGGGACGGCCCGGCCTATGCCTCCCTCTCTGAGGGAGGTGGCACGGCGCGTCCCCCGCAAGCGCCGTGACGGAAGGAGTCCCCACGGTCTGCACCCGGCGAAAGGATCGCGACTCCCTCAGTCACCAGTGTGCGCACTGGTGCCAGCTCCCTCGGAGAGGGAGCCAAGCGCAAACCAACCTCTATGCAAAATCAAAAAAATAAACATAAACGAAAGGAAACACGAAAATGAAGAAACTTGCAAAAGTCCTCTCCCTCGCGCTGGTTCTCGTCATGGTCCTGAGCCTCGGCGGGACCGCGTGGGCGGCCGAAGCGACAAGAACAGTCGTTGACAACACAGTAAGCGGTACGGGCAGCTATACGGTTACCATTAACAAAAACTCAACAGACAAGGCTGCACATACCTATGGCGCGTATCAGATATTCAAAGGCGATCTTGCCGAAGAATTCACTGAGACATATGATACCAATCCTCCGGAAACAGTAATCAGCCGTACTCCCACCGGAAATAAGACTCTTTCCAATATCCAGTGGGGCGATAGCATCGACTCCGATAAGGTTGCCGTGCTGATTACCGATTTGAACGCCATTGACGGTATTACTCTCGCGGCAGGCTCTGATGCTGCAACTGTCGCAAAGGCTATCAGTGATGCAAGCCTCAGTACAGACTCTGCAGAAGCGCAGCAGGTGGCAGCGGCATTCAACAAAGCGCTTACGGCCAATGCAATACAGACAGGTACAGTCACTGCAGGAGCAACCAGCGGGACTATTACCGGTCTGAATGTCGGTTATTATCTGATTAAAGACACGGCGAATGTTACCGAAGATGGTGCCTTGACACGCTTCATTCTTGAGGTTCTCGGTGATGTAGCAGTAACTGAGAAAGCTTCTGTTCCCTCTGTCCAGAAGAAGGTCAAGGAGACCAATGACAGCAACGCAGCGAGCACTACAAATCCGAAGAATCCGACCGACTGGCAGGATGCCGCTGACTACGACATTGGTGACTCTGTTCCTTTTGAAATTACCGCAACGACCGCAAGCACTGTCAGCGACTATGTAAAGTACCATGTAACCATTCAGGATAAGCAGTCTGCAGGACTGACTGAACCTGAGAAGTTTACCATTACAGTGCTTGGTGAGACTTTCTACATGAAAAAGGATGGAACATTCTATACAGATAACTCATTTGGCACTGGGGATAGCTCCAAAAATACTGCGACTACGACCAACGGAACAAAAATTACTGTTTCCAAAGCAAACACTGAGGCAGAGCAGACCTTTGCAATCAAAGTTGAATTTGAGAATAGCACTTCGGGCAACAAGATCAATGCCGAGGCCAACAACAAACCGATTGTTGTTGATTATGAATCTGTTCTTAATTCAAGTGCTCAGATAGGTTCTGCCGGCAACCCGAACGAGGTTTACCTGAAGTTCAGCAACAATCCCAATTCTGATGACGGTAGTGATGAAGGCAAGACACCGGAAGATAAGGTTATTGTCTTCACCTACGAAATCAAGGCTCTGAAGGTTGAGCCGACTTCCGATACTGCTATAGATCAGAGCGCTTATGAAAATTTGACACCAGAGCAGCAAGCAAATTATGTGAAAATCGGCGACAAGTGGCAGCCGGTTCAGGCACTGAATGGTGCCGGCTTTACTCTCTTTAAGAAAGTCCCCGGAAACAGTCTGACGGATATTCAAATAGAACAGAAGAAGAGCAGCTTCGCAGAAGCTAAGGGAAAAGGCGATGTTGTGCAATCCGGTTCTGAATGGTTCATTGCAGTCAACAATGAACTCAACACTGGAAGTACATTTGAGTTTAAAGGCACAGACGCAGGCGTTTATAAACTCGTTGAGACCACTGTCCCCTCAGGCTATAACAAGGCAAACGATATTGATATTACAGTAACAGCGGTTTATGACACCGATTCTGCTGATCCTAAGCTGAAACAGCTGACGGTAACTCCTGATAGCTTCGCAGCGGTTGTTACTGGTACAAATGATGGTACAAGTGAAATCACCACTGACGGTGTTATTACCGGCAAAATTCTGAACCAGAAGGGCAATCAGCTGCCCGAGACCGGCGGTGTCGGCACCACGCTGTTCTACGTCTTCGGCTCCATGCTCGTCATTGCCGCGGCCGTGTACTTCGTGACCAAGAAGCGCTCCGAGGTGGAGTGATCCCGCGATTAACGCGCAAATCCCGAATATTGCACCCGTAGGGGTCGATCCCCAGATCGACCCGAAACATGGGAACATGGTACAGCCCGAAAGGCTTCGGGCCGATGAAGGCATCGGCCCCTACGAAATGGGGTCAGTCGAACCCCGTAGGGGTCGATCCACCCGTGAAGGACGCAATGCCCAGATCGACCCGAAACATGGGAACATGGTACAGCCCGAAAGGCTTCGGGCCGATGAAGGCATCGGCCCCTACGGGGAACGACCGACATGCGGTTATGAAATGGAATATCTGCACAAATGAAGGGAATATGCCTATGGAACCATTTCCAATGCGGAAAAACCTTCGCTTGAAGGATTACGATTATTCTACGGATGGCGCATATTTCATAACAATTTGCACGGACGGTAAAGCGAAAATCCTTTCTGATATTATACCGACTGATGACGGCACAAAAAATGTGCTGTCATCGGTTGGTCAGATCGTTGAACAGTACATAAAAAGCATACCGGGTATTGACGTATATGTTATCATGCCCAATCACGTGCACATGATAATCATGAAATCAAACGGTAAACCAATATATTCGGAAATACGTTCCTTTAAGGGCCTCACCGTAAAAAACTCGCCTGGTCTCAGATGGCAACGCAATTATTATGAACACGTAATCAGAGATGATGAAGATTACAGAGTCAAGCGAGAATACATTGAGGACAATCCCAGAAGATGGGCGGATGACGACTATTATTAAGTATGTACTTTGTTCCAAAGGGGTTGATCAGCCCGTAGGCACCCATAGAGGGCGCAATGCCCAGATCGACCCGAAACATGGGAATATGGTACAGCCCGAAAGGCTTCGGGCCGATGAAGGCATCGGCCCCTACGGGTGACACCGCTCTCCGGCATGACCAAAACGCACCGACTCCGGCGCGCTTTGCTGATCCCGGAAACTTTCCCAACGAAGGACAAAGCCCTATGACCTGGTTAAAAAAGAATTTCGTCTCCCTGCTGGTGCTGCTCATGGCGCTGGTCGGACTGGGGCTGCTGGTCTATCCCACCTTCTCCGACTGGTGGAACAGCTTCCACCAGAGCCGCGCCGTCGCGGGCTACGCCCAGGCGGTCGCCGAGCTCGACCCCGACCGCTACAAGGAGGTCTTCGAGGCCGCCGAAAAGTACAACGAAAAGCTCTGCAAAAGCGGCGTGCTGTGGAACCTGAGCGACGCACAGAAAGAAGAATACAATGCTTTGCTGGATGTCAACGGCTCCGGCATCATGGGCTATCTCGACATCCCGAAAATCAATGTCACCCTGCCCATCTACCACGGCACCGACGAGGCCGTGCTGCAGGTTGCCATCGGCCATCTCGCAGGGACGAGTCTCCCCGTCGGCGGCACCGGGACCCACTGCTCCGTCTCCGGACACCGGGGCCTGCCCAGCGCCCGGCTCTTTACCGACCTTGACAAGCTGGCCCCCGGCGACAACTGGACCGTCACGGTCCTCGACCGCACCATCACCTACGAGGTCGACCAGATCCGCATCGTGCTCCCGTCCGAGGTGTCCGAACTCAAGATCGACCCCGAGAAGGACTACTTCACCCTCGTCACCTGCACCCCCTACGGCATCAACTCCCACCGCCTGCTGGTGCGCGGCCACCGCGTGGAAAACGCGCAGGGCAAGGTCATCGTCCTGGCCGAGGGCGTGCTGATCGAACCGGTGTACCTGGCGCTCGTGATCGGCGTGCCGATCCTGGTGCTGCTGTTTATCTGGTCCATGGCGGACGCCGGACGGCGCGTGGACTATATCCGCCTCAGCCACTCCGCCGCCGACGCGCTCAACCGCCGCATCGAAAGACGCAGACAAACCGACGACTCCCGGGCAGACAAAAAGCCCGGCGACAAAGGAGATTCCCGATCATGAGGAAAAGAAGATTCATCCGCCTGGCCCTGGCCCTGACGCTTGCGCTGCTGACCGTGGCGTCGGCGCTGCCGCCGGCGCTGGCCGCGCCCGACCTCACGAAAACCGACTGCTCCATCACCCTCGACCTGAAAGGCATGGAGGGCGGCACGGTCGCGCTGTATCAGGTGGCGGGGGTCAAGCAGGAGGACGCAAACTACGTCTATGACGTGAGCAAGGGCGACTTCTCCAACTCTGAAACCGCTAAAAAAATCCCCGGTCTGAGCGAGAGCGATCTGAATTCCCAGAACCGCACGCTCTCGGCTGCTCTGGTCAAGGAGGCCGAGGAGAAAAAGCTCAGCCCCCGCAAGACAGCTTCGATCACCGGCGGCAAGGCCGTGTTCAAGGATCTGCCCGTCGGCCTGTACCTGCTGAACCAGACGACCGCCTCCAAGGATGGCAAGAAGCTGACGCCCTTCCTGCTCTCGATACCGCAGCGCGACCCGGAGACCGGCGAGGAGATCTATGCGGTGAGCGCAGCCCCCAAGAGCGGCATCACCACGCCGCCGCCCTCCGTCACCCCGTCTCATACCCCGACACCCACCCACACCCCGTGGCCCAGCTACACGCCCTATTATCCCACCGTCACCTATACGCCCGGCAAGAGCTACGTCTACCTCCCGCAGACGGGCCAGCTCTGGTGGCCGGTGCCGGTGCTGGCCGCGCTCGGCGTGGTGCTGGTGATCTCGGGCCTGCTCCTGCGCCGCCGGGGGGACTGAGCCATGGAGAACAAAGGCAGACGTATTGCGGGTACGCTGCTGATCCTGCTGGGCCTTGCGATGCTCGGCGGGGCGCTGGGCCTCGTGTTGCACAACATGAGGGAGAATAACCGTGCTGCCGAAGCAAGTCAGTATATCCTGGCCCGCATCATCGAGACCCGCCCCGAGCTCCGCCTGCCCGAGCCTACGCCACCGCCCACCGAGGGCGGCATGGAGGAGGTCGCCGAGCCCGTTATTCCCGACATGCCAACGAAAGAGATCGACGGCTGGAATTATATCGGCACGCTCGCCATCCCTTCGCTGGAGCTGGAGCTGCCCGTCATGGACGACTGGGACATGGACCGCCTCAAGTACAGCCCCTGCCGCTACCAGGGCAACTACTATGCCGATGATCTGGTCATCTGCGGCCACAATTTCCCCAGCCATTTCAGCCCTATCAAGTTCATCGAGGTCGGCGCCGAGGTGACCTTCACCAACGTCGAGGGCGTCGTCTACCGCTACATCGTCTCCAACCGCGAGACCGTGCGCCCCACGGATGTGCAGTACATGATCGACAACCAGAGCGACAAGGCGGAGAAGTGGGACCTCACACTCTTCACCTGCAACACCGGCGGCCAGACCCGCTGCGCCGTCCGCTGCATCCGTGCGGACACGTGAAAAAAGCATAAAACCTCCTGCAAATCCACTGATTTTGCAGGAGGTTTTGTAATACTGTAAAGGAGCAGACAATATTTCAGCATACTGTCTGCTCCTCTAATCCTTGTTGAGGCAACTTTCTGGTTAAATGTGTGTAAGTTCCGCGTGAGCTCATCGTAATCCCTCAAGCACAGAATTCATGCTTGAGGGATAAATTTATCCTTGACAAAAACTGGTTGAAAACAGAAAGTCAAGGGAAATCTTCGCTCGATATCAGATACGCGGTGGCATCCTCGTCAAATCTCATGGCGGGATAGCTCTTATTATGCGAGTGTAGGCCGCCAGGCTGGTACTTCTTGATATAGCACTCGTTTCCAACGGCAAACGCGCCAATCTCGCCAAACTGCAACGGGGCACCATTAGGGATATACTCCACGAATACCTTATCTCCATTATGGAAAGCCTGCTCCATAAACATCTATGCTGATGTCACAAAAGAACTGAAGAAAAGCGAGTTTGCCGGCCTGGATATGTATTTCAAAGAAGATAAAAGGATGACATCTGGTTTAGCTTCTGTAAGCATGACCGGGTGATACATCAAACCATCAATTTGGGGTGTACAGCAATCTTTACATCGTCTTGAACGAAGCCGGTAAAAACTTATAACAATTTATGAAAATGGCTTGCAATTTTGGGCCGTTTATAATAAGATATAAGTGCTTATAAAGACTTATTTCAAGAATACCGCTGTTTTCCCGACCATGAAGCCGACGGAGAATTAATACGAAAAAAGCCTCAAGAACCAGACTCTTGGGGCTTTTCTGCATGATCCCAATTCGTGTGATGTAATTGATAAGCTGAGAGGTGCTGATCATGAATAAACTATTTGCGTGGTTTCTCGCAGCCGTGCTCTGCCTTTCGGTAGGGGCGGCAGCTTCCGCTGAAAACCCTGATTCATGGGATCTCATTGAAAGAATGCTTATCCTTTATGCTGCGGAAGGAGAGTCGTCTGCGGACAGAATCATGGACCTGCTGGGCCGGTTGGAGGCGGTCGATACTTCTGCTGCGGAGAAGTGGGCGAAGATCCTGCATCTCTGGTATGAAAATGATCTGACCGTCAATGAAGATGTTCTTCCCGACGGTCTGCCGGACACGGATGAACTCGGCCTTGTTGCCCTGGGCTTCCAGCTCAATCCGGACGGGAGCATGAAGGACGAATTGATTCATCGGCTTGAGACTTTAAAGCGCTGCGCGGAAAAGTATCCGAATGCCGTGATCATTTGCACCGGCGGCGGTACTGCGCGGGATAACCCCACCGCCACGGAAGCGGGAGAAATGGCAAAGTGGCTCCGGAACAACGGGGTTGAGAACCCCCGCATCCTTGTGGAGAATCGGTCTCAGACCACGGCACAGAACGCGGTCTATACCCTTGATATTTTGAAGAGAGAATGCCCGCAAGTTTCCAAACTTGCGATCATATCCAGCGATTACCACATCGAGACCGGCAGACTGTTGTTTGAAGCGGAGAGCATTTTGCGGGATGAGAGCAACATGGAGGTCGTCTCCAACGCGGCGTGGAAGGCACCCGCCGGTACGCTTTCCCGCATGTTTCAGGCGGGCGCTCTGATCGAGCTGCTCGGCGACAAGCAGACTGCTTTCAACATCTACTATGAAACCTATGATATTCATGAGATCCTCGCAGCGGACTGATCAAACGAAAGGCGTTGCCGGAAAGACATAATCATCTGCATCCCCATTGACTTTCACGGAACAATGAATATAATAATGATAAGGTTTTTAGCAAAAAATGGGTTTTGTCCCGCCAAAACCTGTCTAAGCGTTGCGTGCATCTGTATAAGCCGCATATAAATTCATCACAGGGAATACACAAAGGAGGAGTTTTTTTGAAAAAAATCATTGCAATCCTGCTTGCGCTCATACTGTGCATGTCTCTTTGCACTTCTGCCTTCGCCGACAACGACGGCTGGACGATTTTTGTCTACATCTGCGGGTCAAACCTGGAAAGCGATGATGGCTTCGCAAGTGTAAACATGCAGGAAATGATCGATGCAAGTGCCAGCTCCGGCGTGCGCTTCGTGGTAGAGACCGGCGGCGCGACTGCCTGGCAAAACGACGCTTCACCGAATGAGCTGGACCGCTTCGAGATCGTCGGCGGCACCAGCACGATCGTAGATCGGCAGCCCCAGGCCAGCATGGGCGATTCCCAGACGCTGGCAGATTTCCTCCGCTGGGGCCTTACAACGTATCCTTCCGCCCATACCGGCCTGGTCTTTTGGGACCACGGCGGCGGCAGCATCACCGGCGTCTGCTTCGATGACAATTATGACGGCCAGAGTCTTACCCTGCGGGCGATCGATGATGCGCTCAACAACACGAAGGACGCTCTGCCGGGCGGCTTCGACTTCATCGGCTGTGACGCCTGCCTGATGGCTACTCTTGAAAACGCCAATATGCTTGCCGCTCATGCAAAGTATATGATCGGTTCTCAGGAATGCGAACCCGGCACCGGCTGGAACTATAAGGCGATCAGCGAGTGCCTTGCTGCCGATCCCGCTGCAGACGCTGTCGAACTCGGCAAGGCCATCTGTGACGGCTTCTATCAGAACTGTGTCGATAATGAACAGAGTGGGGAAGCTACGCTCGCCCTGATCGACCTGAGCAAAATCGGCGCGCTCTGCTCTGCCTTCGAGGCTTATGCCGAGCATCTCTATGACGCGACGGACGACGAGGCAAACTTCGTCCCCATCTGCCGTGCCATCGTCTCCGCGGAAAGCTTTGGCGGCAACAACCGCAACGAGGGCTACACGAACATGGTCGACCTCGGCGGTCTGGTTGACGCCGGAGCTGAGTGGTCTTCCAGCGCACAGCCTGTCCGCGATGCGGAGGATGCCGCGGTCGTCTACCAGGTCCGGGGTGAAAACCATCCCGATGCCAGCGGCCTTTCGGTCTATTATCCTCTCCAGGTACAGGGCTCCAAGGAACTGTCCGTTTTCCGGGATATCGCGGTCAGCACCCACTATCTTGCGCTGGTCAGCAAGATCGCCTATGGCTTTGCCAACGGCGGAAGCTGGGAGGGATATGACCCGAACACCCCCTGGGACTTTGATGCCATGGTTCCCGATTACACCCAGAGCACGGCCATCACTTTCCAGGAAGAGCCCAATGTCGATGAAAACGATGTTTACTATTTCGTCCTCTCGGATAAAGGTCTGAACAATACCGTGTCTGTGGAAGCAACGGTCTATATGTTCACGGAGGATAAGCAGAACGTCATTTCTCTCGGCACGACAAGCGACGTGCTGGCTGACTGGGATACCGGCCGTATCGAAGACGATTTTGACGGGTCCTGGTTCTCCCTGCCTGACGGTCAGAATCTCTGCGTTAAGCTCGTCAGTGAGGAGGATGATTATGACCTCTTTACCAGCCCCGTCATGGTCAACGATGAGCTCACCAATCTACGTTTTGCCTGGTATCATGACACGGGTGAGGTCAAGCTTATGGGCCTTTGGGACGGCGTCGGCGACAACGGCATTGCCGCCCGTCCGGGCCAGTCTCTGGAGGTCGGCGACCATATCGTTCCCACCTTTGATGCTTATGATGCGGAGACTTTTGCGCCGGCCGAGTTTACCGGCGATGAGTATATCTGGACCGACGGCGATACCCTGGGCTTCGGGCTCCTGCCGGATGGAGACTACCTGTATTCCTTCTGCATCAATGACATCTTCGGCGGCAGCTATGTCACGCCGAATGCCGACTTTGCCATCAATCAGGGCAGCATTTCCTTTAACGCTGCAGCCTGATACCGGTTTTAACCCGCTTCTTGTTTGCGCTCGGATGACAGGGAGCAGATCACCCTACGGAACCTGCTCCCGAAATCCGGCAAGAAATTACAAAAGGATCAGCAGAAAATCACGTTTTCTGCTGATCCTTTCCCGTTTTGAAGGAGTATGCAGCGCAGATTATTTCAGCATTGCATTGACCAGATCCTGCACCAGGGCGGGGTCGTAGCCGGCGGCTCTCAGCGCATTGATGCGGGCCTGATTGTTGCCGTATCTGCCACGGATCACATCTGCGGCGACCGGGCCATAGCCCTTGGCAAGCCCGTTCACAAGGTGCTGCACAGACTGGTAATTGAAGCCGGCGGCGGTCAGCCGTCTGATGCGGTCGTCTCCGTTGCCGTATTTCCCGTCCATAACGTCAAGTGCGGCGAGATATTCGGCGGACGCACCGCCTACAACAGCTTCAAGAGCCGCATCGGCCATATTCTCCAGATCCTTTTTGATTTCGCTCATTCTAAGTATCCTCCTTATATATTGTATTTCCTTTTGCGTTGTTTTGTCTGCTTGACCTTACACGTATAAAATAGCACGGAAACTGTCACAAAAGTGTCACACAATGAAAAACCAACGATTAAATCCTGTATTTCATGATAACGTACCGCATGTGTTTTCAGGTGCTCACTGCAAGACACCTATCGTAAGGACCGACCGAATCGGGAGGAAAATAGCTGTAGACAATCGGGCCGGGTTGTAGTACAATGTCATATATGAGTTTTACGATACCTACTGAAAGCATTTCATGCTTTTTTCGAGGAATAAACCTGTTTTTTGCGCAAGCTGAGAGGGAGGATCTTTTCGTGCTGACGATCAACAAACTGAAGAATTACGGCGCTAAGGTGGACGAGGGGCTGGGACGCTGCCTGAATAACGAGGCCATCTATTTTCGCCTGATCGGTATGGCAGTGGAAGATGCCGCCTTCGACAAACTGGAGGAAGGACTCAAAAACGGGGATCTCGACGCCGCCTTTGCCGCGGCGCACACGCTCAAGGGCGCACTGGGCAACCTCGCGCTTGAGCCGATGTACCGCCCGGCCACCGAGCTTACGGAGCTCCTGCGTCATAAGACTCCCGGCGATTACGATGCACTTTGGCAGACGATCAAGGAGCAGCGCGCGGCGCTGCAGGCCCTCATCAAAGACTGATACTTTTCTGGCAGATTCTGAGCAGCATGTGTGAAAGGCGGCTGAGGACATGGTTGTGAAAAGGCAATCCTGGCTGAGACGAAGAGACTATTCCGACATGCGCGAGGAAGTGAATAAGGAAAACCGCGAGGCGCTGCGTATGTTTGCCGTCGCGGGGGTTCCGCTCGGCCTGATCAACTTTACAGCCCAGCAGGTCGTCGTGGGTACTGCCAGAATGAATACCATCGGCCTGCTGCCGGTGGCGTATGCCGTGCTCTTGCTTGCCGTGGAACACTGGCTGATCCCGGAGGATTACCCGCATTCCACTCCTGCGCTCTATCTTGCCCAAACGCCTATTTTGCTTCTCGCGGTTTTGCTCGGCACCGTATGGGATCCCGAACATCAGGCAATGACCATCCTGCTGTGCCTGCTGATCATGCCCGTCTTCCTCATGGACAGGCCTCTGCGCATCGCTTCGTGGCTGGGCTTCTGGGCCGCGCTGTTCGCCGTCATCTGCATCCACTGTAAGGAGCCCGTCCTGTTCCATAACGATCTGGTGCATGTGGCGGAGTTTTATATCGCTTCTCTTGTGGTCATGGCGCTTGTGATTCATGTGCGCCTGAACTTCCTGGAGAACCTCGAGGAAAAGCAGTATGTCCTCCGGCACGATCCGCGCACGGGCTGCCTGAGCCGCTATGCTCTTGACGAGCAGACCGGAAGACTCATGAACAGGGAGCTGGTGCTGGTGTTTTCCGATCTTGACGATCTTCGCCTGTACCGGGATTTTTACGGGCACGCTGCGGCCGATACTATGATGCTCTCCTTTTCCCGGGCCTTTGCCGACGCCTTCGGGGATGACGCCACCTTCCGCTACGGCGGGGACGAGCTTGTCTGCGTGTTCACCGGGGACACTGAGAGCTGCCTTGAAAAGCTGGAAAGCTGCCGTCAGGCTCTTGCAAACTTCACATATGAGGGTAAGAAAGTCCCGCTGACGTGCAGCGTCGGCTATGTCTGCGGCACTGCCGAAAACTCTGGCCGGTTTCGGTCCATGATTCGTCTTGCGGACATCTACGCGGGCAAGGCCAAGCAGCGCGGACGCAACCAGACGGAGGGCGGTGTTTTCAGCGACGAGAGCCTGCGCCAGGGAATCCTGGACAGCAATCTCTATACCCATGCCCAGGCCCATGAAATCAATCAGCTTACCGGGCTGCCTGATCTGTCCTATTTCATCGCTCGGGCCGATGAGATGCTCGGCACGGTGGCGGATCTTGAGCGGGAGCCGGTGCTCGGCTATTTCAAGCTGATGCGTCTGCGCAATATCAACAGTGAGTTCGGCTACGCCCAGGGGGACGAACTGATCGCCGATACGGCGCGCCTGCTGCGCAAGGCCTTTTCCGGGCGCCATGTGTGCTATGTTACAGCGGGTGAATTCTGCGTGCTCTGCTACCGTGACGAGGCGGAGAAGGGGGCACGGCGCCTGCACGATGAGTTGATTTCCTATAAACCGAATCTTGCGGTAGACAGTAAAATCGGCTTTGCCCTCTGGCGGGAAGGACAGCGCACCATCTCCCTTATGGATGAAGCGAAGCTTGCGCTCAACAGCATTCTGGAAAGCGAGCGCAGCCTGCGCTTTTACGACAGCGCCCTGGATGAGGAGATCCATTTTCGCCGCTATATCACCGGCCATGTGGACGAGGCGATCGAGAAGGGCTGGCTCCAGGTCTGGTATCAGCCCATTGCCCGCGCGGTCACGGGCTGCGTCTGCAACGAAGAAGCCCTGTCACGGTGGGACGATCCGAAATACGGCTTCCTGATGCCCTTCCGGTTCATCCCTGTGCTGGAGGACAGCGGTCTCATGTACAAAATTAATCTCAACGTGGTGAAAACGGTGCTTGAGCATATGCGCCGCAAGGTGGAGCTCGGGGTGCCGATCGTGCCGGTTTCGGTGAATCTGTCGCGGCGTGACTTTGAATGCTGCGACATGGTTCGGGAGATTTCGGCAATGGTGGATGCCTCCGGCTTCCCCCGCAGCATGCTCAAGATCGAGATCACGGAGTCGGCCTTTGTGGCCAATCAGGAGATGCTCAGGCGCGAGTTGGATCGCTTTCATGAAAACGGCTTTGAGGTCTGGCTGGATGATTTCGGAAGTGAGTATTCCACCCTCAACCTCCTGCAGAATCTGGACTTTGATCTCATCAAGCTGGATATGCAGTTCATGCGCAACTTTAGCTCCGGCGGGAAAAACCACATCATCGTCTCCAAGGTGCTCGAGATGGCAAAGCAGCTTGGGATCGACACGCTGATCGAGGGCGTGGAGACGATTGAGCATTTCAACATCATGAAGAAACTCGGCTGCGACAAGATCCAGGGCTATCTGTTCAACAAGCCGAATCCCATCGATTATGTCATCGGCCGCGCCCTCAACGGGACGGGCCTGCGTTTTGAATCCGAGGAAGCTGCGCCCTATTATGAGGCGGTCAGCCTTGTGGATTTGAACGAGCCCGTGCGCAATGTGGGCAAGAATTTCGGCGTGCAGAGCGAGCTGCCCACCGGCGTGATCGAGCTGCGCGGCAGCAGCTTCCGTTTCCTGCGCGGCAACGAGAGCTTTCTGCAGAAGCTCGAGGGGCTGGGCGTGATCAACCGGCGCAGGGGGAGCATGCATTTGAACATGCCCATGGAACCCACGCCCCCTGGCCTTTACGAGTCGGCGCTGCGATGCCGCGACAACGACGAGTGGGTCAGCTTCGGGGCGATCGGTCCGGCAGGGGAGAAGGACATCGTCTATCTCCGCCGCGTTACGGATTACAGCTATCGCGGCGCGCTGGCGATGCTGACAGTGGTGCTGCCGGACAGAGAAGCATAAAACGATCAGGAGCATGCCGTTTTCGGCATGCTCCTGATCGTTTCATACAGCCATATAGGATGCCACGGCAGAACAACTGAAAATAAACTGATAGGATACATCATCCTTCACAGGAAAAAACGAGGTCAGTGCCAACTTTTTTCCAAAAAATCATGGTGAACTCCTTGCATGTTGTGGCTGAAAATGCTATTATATAGTCAACGTTTTGTAACCAATGGATAAAGGAGGACAAGCTATGGCCTTTTATCGTCGTCTTGGTGAGCTGCTGCTCGCCGCCGGAACGATCACACAGGAAGAGCTTGACCGCGGGCTTGAACTGCAGAAATCGCAGAAAGGTCGTCTCGGCGAGGTTCTGATCGCCAACGGCATCATCACCGAGGATCAGCTTATCGAAGCCCTGCAGATGCAGCTCGGCATCGAGTACATAGATCTTACCAAGATCAACATCCCGACGGAGCTTGCCTCCGTCGTACCGAAGAATATTGCCAAGCAGTACCAAGTCGTGCCGGTGCGCGTGAAGAAGGATGAGCTGTATCTGGCCATGTCCGACCCGCTCAACTTCTACGCCATCGAAGAAGTGCGCAAGGCTGTGCGCAAGAAGGTCGTACCCATGGTGGCGCACGCAAGCTCGGTCGAGCGCGCGATCCAGGTGCTCTACGGCAACGAGGGCGCGGCCCGCGCCATCGAGGAGATGAAGCGCGAGCAGGCTGCCGGCCAGGGCAATGACACCTCCGTGCAGGACAGTTCCTTCGTTGCAAACCAGATCGACGACTCGGTCAACAACGCGCCGACCATCCGCCTGGTCAACTCCATCATCGAGCGCGCCGTCACCGAGCGCGCCAGTGATATCCACCTCGAGCCGCATGAGACCGAGATGGTAGTGCGCATGCGTATTGACGGCCTGATGCGCACGATCCTGAACGTGCCGAGAGACCTGCAGAGCTCGGTCATCTCCCGTATCAAAATCATGTCCGGCATGGACATTTCCGAGCGCCGCGTCCCGCAGGACGGCCGTTTCAACGTGCGTGTGCGCGATAAGGACATCGACCTTCGTGTCTCCACACTGCCGACGATCTACGGCGAAAAGATCGTTGCCCGACTGCTTGACAAGACCGGCGGCAACCTCACCAAGGAAAACATCGGCCTGAGCGGCCACGATACTGAGATCTTCGACCGGATGATCAAGGCCCGCAGCGGCGTGCTGCTGCTCGTGGGTCCCACCGGGAGCGGTAAAACCACAACCATGTACGCCATGATCGGCGAGCTTAACAAGCCCGAGGTCAACATGGTCACCCTTGAGGACCCTGTCGAATACAATATCGACGGCGTCAACCAGGTTCCCATCAACGAAAAGACCGGCATGACCTTTGCCAACGGCCTGCGCGCCATTCTGCGACAGGACCCGGACATCATCGGCGTCGGCGAGATTCGTGACGGCGAGACGGCGGAGATCGCCATGCGTTCCGCCATCACCGGCCACGTTGTCATTTCCACCATCCACACCAACGATGCCGTCGGCGTTATCGAACGTCTGGAAGACATCGGCGTGGAGCCTTACCTTGTGGCCAGCGCCCTGCGCGGCGTTATCTCCCAGCGTCTGGTGCGCCGTATCTGCCCGCGCTGCCGCAAGGCCTACACCCCCGACGACAGCGAGCTTGCCGAGCTGGGTCTGCCCGCAAATTCCAGTGAGCAGTTCTATCGCGGCGAAGGCTGCCCGGACTGCTTTGACACCGGCTATCGCGGCCGTATCGCTGTGTTCGAGATGCTGGAAATCACCCCCAAGGTGCGCCGCATGATCGCCGACGGCGTCAGCCGTCTGGAGATCGAGGCGGAGCTCAAGAAGCCGGACAGCGGCTTTGTGTCGCTGCATGACAACGCCATGCGCCTTGTGCGCGAGGGTGTCACTTCCTCGAGCGAGCTGCTGCGCGTCATCAGTGAGGAAGACTAAACGATAAAGGAGAAATCCCCATGATAACGATCGAAGGACTGGTGGCCCAGGCCAAGCAGGACGGCGCTTCCGATATCCATCTCGTCTGCGGCCTGCCGCCCAAGTACCGCAAGGACGGCCAGCTTGAGAACATGTGCGACGAGGTGCTGAGCTCCGACGACTGCCGCAGACTTGCCCGCGATCTTGCGGGCTCGGACGCGGCCTATGAGGAATTCATGCGCATCGGCGAGCTGGACGCCGCCAACACTTACGCCGGCAACCGTTGCCGTATTCACTGCTTCAAGCAGCAGGGGGAGCCTTCGACGGCCCTGCGTCTGCTGCGCGAGGAGATTCCCGACCTGACCAAGCTGGGCCTGCCGCCCGCCGCATTGGAGCTGCCGAACCAGCACAAGGGCATCGTCCTTGTCACCGGCGAAACCGGCTCCGGTAAATCCACGTCCCTCGCGGCCATGCTTGATTATGTAAACCATCACCGCAAGGCCCACATCGTCACCCTCGAGGACCCTGTAGAATATATCTACAAGCCCGACCTGTGCGCCATCAACCAGCGCGAGGTGGGCAAGGACACCCGGAGCTTTTCCGATGGCCTGCGCGCAAGCCTTCGTGAGGACCCGAACGTCATTCTCATCGGTGAGATGCGTGACAAGGACACCATCGAGACGGCCATCACCGCCGCCGAGACCGGTCACCTTGTCTTCGGCACCCTGCATACCGGCAGCGCTTCCGACGCTGTTGACCGTATCGTGCAGGTCTTCCCGGAGGGCATGCAGACCCAGATCCGTCTGCAGCTTTCCATGTGCCTGCAGGCGGTGTTGACGCAGCAGCTTGTGCCGAAGAAGAACGGCGGCCGCTGTCTGGCCTGTGAGCTCATGCTTGTCACCGATGCCATCCGCAATCTGATCCGCGCGGGCAACACCCCGCAGATCGCAAACGCCATTGCCACCAGCTCCGCCATCGGCGGTCAGACCATGGACCAGGCCCTGGTGCGTCTGGTGCGCAACCAGCAGATCACCCGCGACACGGCACTTCAGTACGCCCATGACCGCGACTTCGTCAAGAAAAACGCAATGTAAGACGGGGGAGCCTATAACAAAGGAAGTGATAGCCCTTGGTAACCTATAAATATGTGGCCATGTCCCACAGCGGGGAAAAGGTCACCGGTGTGGTGGATGCGTACAACGAGATGGACGCGGTCGACCGCATCAAGCAGACCCATGATGTCATTGTCAGGTTGACCCCTGTCAAGGGCGACGGGGAAGGCCTGCTGAATATGCAGATCGGCGGCAACAAGCTAAACAACAAGGCGTTCATCGTCATGTGCAGCCAGTTTGCCATCATCCTCAGCGCGGGCATCCCCATTGGGCGCACGGTGCACCTGATTGCCGACAAGACCAGCGACAAAGCCCTCCACAAGATGCTTGTCAAGGTGGCGGAGGATGTGGAGGCGGGCCGCTCGATTGCGACTGCCTTTGCCGAGCACGGCGAGAAGATCCTGCCCCCGACCTTTATTGAGACCATTTCCGCCGGTGAGCAGAGCGGCAACCTGGACAAAGCTTTCCAGACCGTGTACGAGCATTTTGACAAGCAGGCCAAGATGGCAGCCAAGGTCCGCTCGGCCCTGGCTTACCCGATCTTTGTGCTGGTCATTGCGGTTGTGGTTGTGGCGGTGCTGATGATCCGTGTGGTGCCGACCTTTACTGCAATCTTTGACAGCTACGATGCCAGAATGCCGGGCATCACCCTCGCACTTATCGCGATCTCCAACTTCTTCATCAAGTATTGGATGCTGATGGTCGCGATCATCGCCATTGCCATCATCCTCTATAAGGTCTACGAAAGCAGGGAGGATGGCCGCATGAACCTGGCAAAGTGGGCGCTCAAGGTGCCCATCCTCGGCAATATCCAGGAGCTCAACGCCGCAAGCGAGTTTGCCAACACCATGACCACGATGCTGGCTTCGGGCCTGCCCATGGTGCGCGCCATCAGCATCACGGCCAAGACCATGTCGAACTACTTTATGAGCACCGAGACCGGCAAGCTGGCCGTGCGCCTGGAAGAAGGCCACGCCCTGGGTCAGAGCATGCGCGAGGCCGACTACATGCCCGACATCCTGGTGGACATGGTGTCCGTCGGCGAAGAGACCGGCGAAATGGAAAAGACCCTGAAGACCATCGCAATGTACTACGACGCGGAGCTGGATATGGCGATCGCCGCGGCCCTGGCCAAGCTGGAACCTGCGCTGCTGATCGGCCTTGCAGGCATCGCGGGCTTCATCGTCATCGCCGTCTATATGGCTATGTTTGCCATGTACGCCGCCATGTAAACAGAATCTTAATAAAATTTCAGCTTTATTGTACTTGTAATATCTTCCCTTTTGTGTCATAATAGTACAAGGAAAAAGATGTAAATAATTTCCTGAAAGGAACCAAAAATGATTTCCAAACCGCACCCGGGCGGTTTGAAAATAAATGCCCCGGCGCTTCCCGGAGCGGCCGGAGACAAAACATAATCCGATTTGAAGGAGAAACGTAAATGAAGAAGAACAATAAAGGCTTTACCCTGGCTGAGTTGCTGATCGTTGTTGCGATCATCGCCGTCCTGGTTGCCATCGCCATCCCCGTGTTCACCAGCCAGCTCGAGAAGAGCCGCGAGGCTACCGACGCTGCCAACGTGCGTTCCGCATATGCTGAAGTTGTGACGCAGTATCTTACTGATGCTAACTCGGCCTTTACTATTACTGTTCCGGCTAAGCAGCAGGTGGCTGGCTGGCAGACCAAGCCGCAGCCTGTTCTGGTTTACCAGGGCGGTGGCGCTTCCAAGCAGGGTGAGCTCAGCTGGACTGCACAGACAAGTGGTAATAGTTACACTGTTGGTATTTCTGTTGATGCTTCTACCGGTACGGCAACACCGACTGTCAACTAAAAAAACGGCTATTCTGATTCTCTTTTGATAAACATTTTGAGAAGTCACCGTTTTTCCGTGTCAGACTCCGGGAAATCTGGTGCGGAAGGTTGACTTCACTACACAGGAAGGGCTTTGTCTCTGCTAGCGAGGCAGAGCCCTTCTTCTATGTACTTTTTGCCGCACTGAGCAGAACGTAAAGATGAGTGCGCTGTGCTGAGTGTGGCATTTCATGTAAAACCGACGTTGGAGGAAAAATATATGAGACTGTTTATAAAACAGACCACGGCAGAGCTGCGGCCCCGTGAACACCGGGCGCTGTATGTTCTGCTGTCTTTTTTTATCCCCGTTGTCTTACTGACGCTTGTCATGATTGGTCTGCGCATTGTGCCGTTCGGAGATAAGCACAGCCTCGCCATATCGGACGCCAAGTGGTATCTCAACGGACTGATGAGCTTTGCGCGCCTTCTGCGCGGTGAGCAGAATCTGCTCTATTCTCTGAATGGTCTGGGAGGAAACCGGTGGAGCAGCCTTGCGTGGGGCGGTCTCGCCCCGGCTTCGGCCTTGGCACTCTTTGCAAAGCTTGAGACCATCCCAAGCTGGTTTACCTGGATTGCCGTGCTGAATCTCTCGCTCTGCGGGCTGACCATGTACATACTTCTCGACGGCTTGAAAGGCCCAAAGTTCAGTCACCTGATTTTCTCCACCAGCTATGCCCTGATCGGGTTCAATGTGGTAAACTGCTATCAGACAGGCTTCTTTCACGGCGCACAGCTTTTGCCCCTCGTCGTGCTGGGACTGGTAAAGCTCCTGCACGGAAAATCTCCGCTTCTGTATATCCTGTCGCTCGGAGCCTGTGTTTTCCTGAATTTCTATTTTGGCTTTCATCTCTGCGTGATTTCTGTTTTTTTGTTCTTCGCATACCTCTATCTCCATAGCACGGAAATGGAAGGGAAAGGCAAGAGCTTGTTCCTGCGCTGGGCGCTGGCCTCGCTCATGGCCGGTCTGCTGGGGGCTGCAATGTGGCTGCCCGCGCTGAAAGCTTATTCCGGCGGCGGACGTCTGAACCAGACGGGACTGTCTGAGTATACCTTCTCCGAGAACATGCCCTTTATCCAGATCTTCTCCAAGCTCTTTTCCGGCGCCAACAGCGTCAATGAGCTTGTCATCGGCATGCCCAACATTTTCTGCGGCATCCTGGTGGTTGCGCTGGTGATCCTGTTCTTCATGGACAAAAAAATCGAGTCGCGCCTGAAAAAAGCTGCCGCTGTGATTCTGGGTATCTATCTTCTTAGTTTTTATATTCCCGCCTTTACGCTTCTCATGCACGGCGGTACCCACACCAACTGGTTCCCGTACCGCTATTCCTATGTGTTTTCCTTCCTGCTGATTCTGCTGGCAGTCGAGGAATTTGAACACCTGGATGAGATCACCCTGGCCGATACCAAACGCTGCGGTACGGCGCTGGTGATCGGCGTGATCCTGGTGTTCAGCACCCGCTATGAGTTTATCAAAGGCGGGGCGGTACTGCTGGATCTGGCATTGCTGCTGCTCATGTGGCTGGGCTTCTATCTCTACAAGACAAAGCCGGAAGCGGCACCAAAGAGTACGCTGACACTTTTCCTCCTGCTGATAGTGTGCGGCAATCTCTACGCAAACTTTTATCTCAGCACTGATAATGTGCGAAAACAGGCGAATTGGGAACTGGATCTGGAACAGTACAACAAGAACATCATGAACTCCGGCGTGCTGATTGATGTCGCGCACAATCTGGAGCCGGGCTTTTTCCGCATGGAGAAGGACAAGTCCGAAAGCGAAACCGTGGGGAATGACTCGAATCTCTATGATTACTACGGCGTCAGCCGCTCAGGGCCGACGATACGCATGTTCATCCATCAGGGCCTCTGCAAGCTCGGCATCAACTGGTTCGACATGCGCCACTGGTATTCCGAGGGCATCCCCGCCGCGACAGATACGCTGCTGGGCCTCAAGTACCTTATCTCCGAGCGCGATCTTGCGGAAGAGAAGAACTACGAAAAGCTGATTTCCCTTGAAGGGACCGGCATATACAAAAACGACTCCGCACTCCTGCCTGCCATCCTCTCCGACGCGCCCGCCGGGGAACTGGAACTTGGAGAAAACGTCTTTGACAATCTCAATCTGGTCTGGAAGAGCATGACCGGGGGAGAGAAGGACATCTTTACCCCGCAGGAGGACGTGAGCTACACCCTCGTCACCGACTACGCAAGCCAGACCGTCACCAGCCGCGAGCTGAAAGAGAGCTTTTCCGCCAGCGAGGCAAAGAAAGACGAGGATAAGGACGAAGAAGCTGAACCGTCTTCCTATTTCAAGTACACCTTCACAGCAGCACAGGATGGCCCGATCTATTATTTTGACACGTCAATTCCTGATTCACCTAATGGACTTGCCGGAGAAGTTATGAAATATGTCGGCTTCTATCACAAGGGCGATGAAGTGGAGGGCAAGATCCCGCTTACAAGCGGCATTGCCAGCGGCGACATTATGCGTGGCTACTGCGTCAACCTCGCCTTTGCCTATGCCGACAACGCGCAGCTTGAGGAATACGCCGCCCAGCTCAACAGCCGGAATATCGACTTCAACGTCGTGCACGAAAACGACCTCACCGGCAGCTTTACCGCCGACGAGGGGCAGCGCATCCTGTTCACCATCCCCTGGGATGAGGGCTGGACCTGCTTCATTGACGGACAGCAGGTACCCATCGACAAGACCTGGGATCTGTTCATGTCCGTTGCGGTCCCGGCCGGGCAGCATACATATGAGATGAAATTCTTCCCCGCCTGGATGAACATCGGCATTGCCCTCAGCGCGGCCGCCGCCGTCGGTACGGTGGTACTGATGCTCGTGTGGAATGCGCAGAGAAAAAAGAGGGACAGCATATGAAAGTCGTGCTTCTCGCCGGGGGCCTCGGCTCCCGCATTACCGAGGAATCACAGTATCGCCCCAAGCCCATGGTGGAGCTCGGCGGCATGCCGATCCTCTGGCACATCATGAAGGAATACAGCTACTACGGCTTCAACGACTTCATCATCTGCGCCGGCTATAAGCAGCATATGATCAAGGAGTGGTTTGCCGACTACTTTTTGCGCCGCAGTGATGTGTGCTTTGATTTTACGAGCGGCAGGCAGGAGCTTTCCGTTCTCGACCAGCGCTGCGAGCCGTGGAGGGTCTCCGTCATCGACACCGGCCTAAACACTATGACCGGCGGGCGCATCAAACGGATTCAGAAATACGTCGGGGATGAGCCCTTTCTCATGACCTACGGCGACGGCGTGTGCGACGTGAACATCGCCGAGCTTGTCCGCTTCCACCGTGAGCACGGCAAGATCGCCACGCTCACCGCCGTGCTGCCGGACCAGGAGAAGGGTGTGCTGGATATCGCGGAAGACAACAGCGTGCGCGCTTTCCGTGAAAAGCAGCTCACCGATGCCACGCCCATCAACGCGGGCTATATGGTGCTCGAGCCCGCCATCTTCGACTATCTGGACGGGGACGGCTGCGTCTTCGAGCAGGGGCCCATGCGCCGCCTTGCCGAGGAAGGCCAGCTCATGAGCTACAAGCACCACGGCTTCTGGCAGTGCATGGACAATATCCGTGAAAAGGAAATCCTTGAAAAAATGATCGCCGCGGGGCAGGCCCCGTGGATGAAATGGGAAGCGTAATATGTGGCAGAATGAGAACGAAGCGCGGGAGCAGATCAAGGCTCTCGTCGCGGAATACTATCATCAGTTCAAAGAAAAAAAGGACGATTTCAAGCCCGGCGACCGCATCAACTACGGCGGCCGCGCCTTTGACGAGCGGGAGATGCTGGCTCTCACCGACGCGGCGCTGGATTTCTGGCTCACTACCGGGCGCTTCTCCGCCTGCTTTGAGCGCGAGTTTGCCGCGTACCTCGGCGTGAAGTTTGCCCATATCGTCAATTCCGGCTCCTCGGCAAACCTGCTGGCCTTCATGGCGCTGACCGCGCCGGAGCTCGGCGAGCGCCGGATCATGCCCAGCGACGAGGTGATCGCCGTCGCCTGTGCCTTCCCGACTACGGTTACTCCCATCCTGCAATACGGCGCGATACCGGTATTCGTAGATGTGGCGCTGCCGCAGTATAACATCGACGTGACAAAGCTGGAAGCCGCGCTGAGCGACAAGACCAAGGCTGTCATGCTGGCGCACACCCTGGGCAACCCCTTTGATCTCAAGGCAGTAAAAGCCTTTTGCGACAGGCACGGCCTGTGGCTCATCGAGGACAACTGTGACGCCCTCGGCAGCCGCTATACGCTGGACGGGGAAACCCGCCTGACCGGGACCTGGGGCGATATCGGCACCTCAAGCTTCTACCCCCCGCACCACATGACGATGGGGGAGGGTGGCTGTGTCTATACCAACGACCCGCTGCTGTCCCGTCTGGTCCTGTCTTACCGCGACTGGGGCCGGGACTGCGTCTGCGTCTCCGGGCAGGATAACCGCTGCGGCCACCGCTTTGACGGTCAGTTCGGCACGCTGCCGCAGGGCTATGACCATAAATATGTCTACAGCCATCTGGGCTATAATCTCAAGGCCACCGATCTGCAGGCGGCGATTGGCTGCGCGCAGCTTGAAAAACTCCCGGACTTCACCGCCGCCCGCCGCCGCAACTGGCAGCGCCTGTATGACCGCCTTTCCCACAGTGCCGCGGCGGACAAACTCATCCTGCCGGAGCCGACGGTGGACAGCGAACCCTCTTGGTTCGGTTTCCTGCTGAGCGTCAGGCCCGACAGCGGTATCACGCGCGACTGCGTGACGCGTGCCTTGGAGGCGCACAATATCCAGACCCGCCTGCTCTTTTCCGGCAACCTGATCCGCCACCCCTGCTTCGATCAGATCCGGGGAACAAACGCTTACCGCGTAGTCGGCGGGCTTGAAACCACGGATTTCATTATGAACAACAGCTTTTGGATCGGCGTTTACCCGGGCATGACCGACGCCATGCTCGACTATATGGCTGATTGCATCATCGAGGCGGTGGGCTGATATGGACTTATCCTTTTACAGCGGCAAGCGCGTGCTCATCACCGGGCACACGGGCTTCAAAGGCACATGGCTGACCAAAATTCTGGCGGACGCCGGGGCGCAGGTGCTGGGCTATTCCCGCTGCAGCGCCCGGGAACCGAGCCTTTTCGCACTCTCCGGGGTGGAGAAGCAGATCACGCACGTCAAAGGAAATGTTCAGGATTATGGTAACTTGCAGAAGGCGTTTTCGGATTTTCAGCCGGAGATCGTCTTCCATTTGGCGGCGCAGCCCATCGTGCGGGAAAGTTATGTTAACCCATTGGAGACCTACGCCACCAATGTCATGGGCACGGCGAACGTGCTCGAATGTATCCGGCACACGGCGAGCGTGGAAAGCGCCGTCATTGTCACCACCGATAAGGTCTACCGCAACGAGGAGCAGAACCGCGCCTTTCGCGAGGGGGATGTGCTGGACGGCTTTGACCCCTACAGCAATTCCAAATCCTGCGCGGAGCTGGTCACGGCGACCTATTGCCGCAGCTTTCCCGGCTTGCCGCCCATATCGACGGCGCGCGCGGGCAACGTCATCGGCGGCGGGGATTTCGCCAAGGACCGCATCATCCCCGACTGTGTGCGGGCCGTCACGAAAGGGGAGCCGATCATCGTGCGCAATCCCCATTCCGTCCGGCCGTATCAGCATGTGCTGGAGCCGCTCTTTGCCTATCTGCTGATCGCCGAAGGGCAGGCGCGGGACCCGGCCCTTGCGGGCTGCTACAACATCGGCCCCGAGGACAGCGACTGCATCACTACCGGCGAGCTTGTGTCCCTTTTCTGCGAAAAGTGGGGCGACGGCGCGACATGGATCGACCGCAGCGACCCCGACGCCCCCCACGAGGCGGGCTTCCTCAAGCTCGACAACAGTCTGATGAAGAAGACCTTCGGCTGGCAGCCGCGCTGGGGGATCGAGGAAGCTGTGGAGATGACGGTGGAGTTTGAAAAAACGCGACTCGGTGAAGAGCGTGTTAGCACTGAGATGGGTAAGGAAATGAAAGCGTATCAGGAGAAATCTTTCTGATGACAAGGCGCATTCCTCGAAAACTGAAAAATATCTTTAAAGATACCATGTGGAGTATGGCCGGACTGGTGCTGATGAATGTGGCGGCGCAGTTCGTTGTCTATCCCTACTGGAATCGGGTGCTTGGCAGCGAGGCATATGGGAACATTGTCTATCTGCTTGCAATCATGAACATTCTGGCAATCTCTGTAGGCAGCGGCGTCAATTATACACGCATGCGGCAGAGCGCGAACGGCGAGACGCGGAACCGTCCCTACCTTCTGCTGATGGCGGCGGGAACGGCGCTGTCCCTGCTGGTGCTGCTGGCTTTGTATTTCATCGGTCTACTGCACATTGGCACGACAGAATTCGGGCTCTTCTGTCTGCTGACAATGGTGACCATGTGGCGCTATTACGCCGATGTGGAATACCGCCTGCACATCAACTACAAAGGATATTTTGTTTATTATCTGGTTATCGGACTTGGGTATCTGGTCGGGCTGCCGCTATTTCGGATGACAGGTCTTTGGCCGCTGGCGCTGCTGCCGGGAGAACTGGCGGGACTGGCGCTGGTACTGTGGCGCAGCTCAATCCTCAGATGGGAGAAGGCCCCGGGCGTGGAGGACTTTTCTTCCATCCTGCGCCTTGCGCTGCTGCTGGTGGGCAGCAACGTGCTGTCCCACATGATATTCAACGGCGACAGACTCATTCTGCGCTGGTTTGCCGGGAGCAGTGCCGTAAGTATTTATTATATTGCTTCCCTGTTTGGAAAGACGATGACCTTTGTTTCCACTCCGTTAAATGGCGTATTGGTTGGCCATCTGGCGAGATATGAAGGGAAGCTCACCAAAAAGCTCATGAATCAGGTGGCGGTACTCTCGTCTTCTGCAGTAATGTTGGCGACGGCCGCGTGTACTGTCGCATCTCTTGTAGTGCTTCCGTTTCTCTATCCGGCAGAGTTTGAGACAGTGAAGCGATACCTGCTGATTGCTAACGCAGCGCAGGTGATTTACTTCGTAGGAAATGTTTTGACGGCCTCCGTGCTGCTGCGTTTTACTCCCGCAAGAAACCAGATGATAGTTAACGTGGTTCATGGTGTTCTGTTTGTCGCGGTTTGTATGCCTCTGGCTCTGCTGCGTGGGATCGACGGATTTTGCTGGGGATTGCTGGGAGTAAATTTGCTGCGTTATATCTTGTGCTTGCTCCTGGGAGGGAGAGAGATAAAATGACTATTGAAGAATTGCATGATAAGTTGTTTGAAATGCTGATGATGTTCGACGATATATGCAAAAGACATGGTATTGTATATTACCTCGATAGTGGATGCGCGATCGGTGCAGTTAGAGAGCACGACTTTATCCCATGGGATGATGATATTGATATAGCAATGATGCGCTCGGAATATGAAAGATTAAAGGAAGTGTTGAAGACAGATTTACCATCCCAATACAGGCATGTGGAGCCTTCAGATTATTCCCCTTTCTTTTTCGATTTTATCCCAAGAATAATTGATACAACAATACCTCTCCGGCGTGAAACAGAAGAGGATAGAGCTTATCACAATCTTCAAAACCGCATGTCTATTGATATTATTATTCTCGATTCAGTGCCGGATTCACAGTGGAAACAAAGAAGTATTATTATAAAGTGTAAATTCTATTATGGAATGGCACGGTCAAAACGTTTTTCAGTTGATACAAAAAGAATGAATTTGATGGAAATCATTGTTTCAGGTTTTTGCGCATTTATGGGAAAACATATCCAACTTGAGAAACTGATATCACTATATGAGAATAATACTAAACAGTATAATGAAATTGATTCTGCAACAGTTATCAGAAGTAATTCAACTGTCCCGTTTATTGAGTGCTTCAAAAAAGAATACTACAGCAGTACTTGCAATATGCCATTTCATGGAGGCTTAGCTCCTTTACCGATTGGTTATGATGATATTTTAAGGAAAATGTATGGTGATTACTTGACACCCAAAAGAGATGAAAAAAAATTCGGGACACACGCTTCACTAAACTGAATAATTGCCTTATTGATATTAATTGAGATTGTGCATCTGTATCTATATCTTGAAATGCTGGAGTGAAACTATAATGCGTATCAAAGATCAAATTCAGAACATTGATTACGATGATACAAAGAATTTTTTTAAGCAAAGGGCCCATAAGTACAACACTGTTAATCCCTATGCCGTGACAATGTATCAGGATGACAACGCTGAATTAGTCCAAAAAAGGAATAAATACGAAACAGAAAAACTAAAAAGATTATTATGCCTCGATCACAAAAGCACGGTTTTAGATGTTGCTTGTGGAATCGGGAGATGGGCAGATGCGTTAAATGGTAAGTTTAAAACATATCTCGGTATTGACTTCTCAGAAGAACTAATACGTATAGCAAAAGAAAGAAATACAGAACAAAACGTTGATTTCGCTGTAGGCTCGGTAACAGTTCTTAATCAACTGCTGCATGAGAACCAGTTATTTAATCGAATTCTTATTATTGGAATCCTTATGTACCTTAATGATGAAGATGTCTTATCTGTAATGGAACAACTCATTAAGCATTGTGAACATAATGCAATAATATGCATTCGAGAACCGATTGGAATTGAACATAGATTAACGTTAAAAAATTATTATTCTGAGGAGTTAAAAAATAATTATAACGCAATTTATAGAACATATGATGAACTAATTCGACTGATCACGCCCGCATTGTTACATAATGGGTTTTATATATCATCAGAAGGGTATTTGTTTGATGAAGGCTTGAATAATAGAAAAGAGACATCTCAATATTACATGGTATTAAAAAGAGAGAATGGAAGAGACTGATGAAAAAAATCCTGACATTTGGTGTTTTTGATTATTTCCATTTGGGCCATCTCAAACTATTTAAGCAGGCTAAAGAGTATGCGGATTATCTAATTGTCGCGGTCCAAAATGGCGATTATATAAAGAAGTTTAAACCTGACGCTCAAGTTCTTTATTCTACTGAGGAAAGAGTAGAATTACTGGAAGCCTTGCGAATTGTAGATAGAGTTGTTGTATATAATACTGTATGCATAGAGGAACTTGAAAAAATCGATTTTGACATTCTCGCTCTCGGGGAAGATCATTTTGGCGAAAGATTTGATAGGATTACAGAGTGGTGTGAGAAAAATGGAAAAGACATAGTTCGGTTAAAGAGGACTCAAGGAATCAGTTCAACCAACATTAAAGAAAATATTGGTAAATAAATTATATTATTTTTGACGTGTATCAAAATTGACCGGAGGCTCAACCATGCTTCAACGCCTATCCGACTACGTTGCTTCCTTCCTCGTTTCCCACGGTGTGACGGATGTGTTTTCCATCGTGGGCGGGGGAGCGATGCACTTAAACGACGCGCTGGGACATCATCCCGGCCTGCGCGTTACATACAACCATCATGAGCAGGCCTGCGCCATCGCGGCGGAGGCCTATGCGCGTCTGGACAACCGGATCGCAGCCGTCTGCGTCACCACCGGCCCGGGCGGCACAAACGCGCTCACCGGCGTGGTGGGCGGCTGGCTCGACTCTATCCCCATGTTTATTGTGAGCGGTCAGGTGCGCTATGATACCACAGCCCGCTTTGCCGAAAACTTCACCGACGGTCTGCCCCTGCGCGCCGTGGGCGATCAGGAGTACGACATCACGAAGGCCGTGCAGCACATGACCAAGTACGCCGTCATGATCGAAGACCCAACAACCATTCGCTTTCATCTCGAAAGAGCCTGGCATTTGGCGACAACGGGACGTCCCGGCCCGGTCTGGGTCGATATCCCGGTCAATTATCAGGGCTGCAGCATCGAAACGGACGAGCTGCCCGGCTATGATCCCGCGGAGGATGACGCGCTCCTGCCCCCGCCGGTGGAGGACGAAATCTTACAGGCTGTGCTGGAGAAAATCCGAAACGCCAAACGGCCCGTCTTTCATGCGGGCTACGGCATCCGCCTCTCCGGCGGCTATAAGGCGTTCCGCTCGGTGCTGGAAAAACTCAACATCCCCGTCGTGACCTACTGGAACGCGGTCGACCTGATCGAGGACGAGCATCCGCTCTTTTGCGGACGCGCCGGAAACATGGGCGACCGCCCCGGCAACTGGGCCATTCAGAACGCAGACCTCATCCTCGCCGTTGGTACGCGCATCTCTATCCGACAGGTGGGCTATAACTGGAAGACCTGGGCCAGAGCGGCCGAGGTCATCATGGTCGATATCGACCGGGCCGAGATGAAAAAGCCGACGCTCCATGTGGACATGCCGATCTGGGCCGACGCAAAAGATTTCCTTACAGGACTGAACAGGGTGGCGGAGGAAAAAGTCTTCACAGGCGAGGACTGGCTGGAGACCTGCCGACGCTGGAAAAAAGAGTACCCCGCTGTCCTGCCGCGCCAGTGGGAGGAAAACGGCAAAACGGCGAATGTCTATGCCTTTATCCGCTATCTGAGCTCACGCCTGCCCGAAAACAGCCTGACGGCAGTTTCCAACGGCGCCTGCTGCGTGGTGGGCAATCAGGCCTATGTCATTCAGAAGGGCAGCCGCATGGCCAATAACAGCGCGATCGCGTCCATGGGCTACGGCCTGCCGGCAGCGATCGGCACCTGCATCGGCGGCGGCCGGAGGGAGACGATCTGCCTCGAGGGCGACGGCTCCATCATGATGAACCTTCAGGAGCTGCAGACGATTCTCACAAACCGTCTCCCGATCAAAATTTTTCTGATCAACAACAACGGCTATCATTCGATTCGCATTACACAGACAAACCTGTTCCATAAAAATTTCGTCGGCATCGGACCGGAATCGGGGGATATCTCCTTCCCGGAGTACCGGAAAATTGCGGAGGCGTTTGGATATCACTATTTCTCCGCCCACTCCAACGCGGAAATGATGCGTGTCGTGGACGAAGTCCTGAAGCTCGAGGGCCCTGTCTTCACGGAAATCTTTACCGACACCGAGCAGGTGTGGGAGCCGAAAAGCAGCACCAAGCGCCTCCCGGACGGTACGCTCGTCAGCCCGCCGCTGGAGGATCTGGCACCGTTTCTGCCGCGTGAAGAACTCGAAAAACAAATGTTTATCCCGCTGGTGGACGAGACATGAACAGACACATCAAATCCGCCGTTGTCACCGGTCCTACCGGTGCAGTTGGCACAGCGTTATGTAAACTGCTTACGGAACAGCAAATCAAGGTCTATGCCGTTGTCCGCCCGGGGAGCGCAAGAGCGGAGCACCTGAGAGAGATCGAGGAGGCGGAGCTGATCACATGCGACGCTTCGCGACTTTCGGAGCTGCCATCGCTCATCCCGTCTGCCGATGCGTTCTTTCACCTTGCATGGGCGAAAACAACCGGGCAGGGGAGAAACGATATGCCCGCACAGATCGACAACATCCGCTATACCATTGATGCGGTTCGCGCCGCCTCCGCACTTGGCTGCAAGGTGTTTATCGGCGCGGGCAGTCAGGCGGAGTATGGGCGCGTGGATCATGCGCTCACGCCGGACACACCCTGTTTTCCTGAAAACGGCTACGGCATGGCGAAGCTCTGCGCCGGGCAGATGAGCCGCACGGAATGCGAAAAGCTTGGCATCGAGCATATATGGACGCGCATCCTCAGCGTCTACGGACCGTATGACGGCGCAGGCTCCATGGTCAGCAGCGTGATAGGCGCGCTGTTGGCAGGAGAGCGGCCAGCCCTTACCGGCGGGCAGCAGATTTGGGATTTCCTATACTCCGTGGACGCGGCGCGGGCGCTTTACCTCATGGCGCTGCAGGGAAAGAACGGCGCGGTCTATCCTCTCGGAAGCGGGCAGTCACGGCCGCTGCGGGAGTATATCGAGGCTCTGCGGGACGCTGTCGACCCGTCCCTGCCGCTGGGCTTTGGGGAGATTCCCTATGGAGACAAACAGGTCATGCATCTGGAGGCAGACATCCGTGCACTGCATAGGGACACGGGCTTTGCGCCTGAGACAGACTTTGCCTCCGGTATCAGAAAAACGATCAACTGGGTGAGAAGCAATGGATAAAAAGAAAATCTCCGTCATGATCCCCTGTTACAACGAAGAGGAGAATGCGCGCCCGATCTATGAGGCCGTGCGGGATGAATTGCAGAAGAGCTGTCCCGCATATGATTATGAGATCCTGTTTATTGACAACAAGAGTCAGGACCGCACGCGGGAAATCATCCGGGAAATCTGCGCTGAGGATAAGCACGTCAGGGCTATCTTTAATGTAAAGAACTTCGGCCAGTTCAACAGCCCTTACCACGCTTTGCTGCAAACAACGGGAGACTGTACAATCACCATGTGCGCGGACTTCCAGGACCCTGTGGAGATGATCCCCAAGTTCATAGCCGCCTGGGAAGAGGGGTATAAGATCGTCATCGGCCGCAAGACGAAGAGCAAAGAGAACCCCTTCGTCTACTGGCTGCGCGGACGGTATTACAAGCTCATCAAGAAGATGAGCAGCACCGAACAGATCGAGCAGTTTACGGGCTTTGGTCTGTATGACAAAAGCTTTATCCAGACCCTGCGCGAGCTCAAGGACCCGACGCCGTTCATCCGCGGCATCGTGGCGGAGCTGGGCCCGGAGCGCAAGGAGATCGAGTACGAACAGCCGCAGCGCCGGGCGGGGAAAACGCACAATAATTGGTACACGCTCTATGACGCGGCCATGCTCAGCTTTACCAGCTATACCAAGGCGGGGCTTCGCCTTGCGACTTTCTTTGGATTTATCGTGGCAGGACTCAGCTTTCTGATCGGCTTGTTTTATCTCGTGGCAAAGCTCCTTTTCTGGAACAGCTTTACCGCGGGCTATGCGCCGATGATGATTGCTGTTTTCTTCATGGGTGGGGTGCAGCTTGCGTTCCTGGGCTTTCTCGGAGAGTATGTCATGTCCATCAACGCACGTGTTATGAATCGCCCGCTCGTTGTTGAAGAAGAACGAATAAATTTTGAGGACGATAGATAATAAGCGTCAAACGGAGCCCGTAAAAAGCGGGCTCCGTTTGTATTTTCGGGGTGTGTTCATTTGCGGTATTTTGCGAGAAATTCCGACATGGGGATGGGCTTCGAGAAATAGTAGCCCTGCAGATAGTCGCATCCGATCTCGGCCATCGTCTCCGCCATCTCCCGCGTCTCAATACCCTCCGCCGTGATCGTGAAGTTCATCTGCCGGAAGACCTGCACCATCGTTGGCAGCAGGGGATCGCGGTCACGGATATAGTTCCACACGACCTCCATGTCCATTTTGATGTTCTTGAACGGGTAGCATTTGACCCGCGTGAGGTTTGAATAGCCGCTGCCGTAATCGTCCAGCGCGAACTGGAAGCCGATCTCCTGCAGGGCCAGGAGCTGGTTTTTGAGCAGGTCGTAGTCGGCAATGGACTGTTCCGTCAGCTCCAGGTGGATCAGAGCGGGCTCGACCCCGTACTCCTCCAGGATTGCCCTGAAGCGCCCCGGCAGATCCGGACTCATGCACTGATAGGGCGAGAGGTTTACGTTGATCCAGGCAAGACCAAGGCCCGGAAGATCGTTGTCCCGGATGAAGCGGCAGATCTTGCGCAGCACCTGTTCGCCGAGGGCGATAATGCCGCCGTCCTTCTCTGCCATGGGGATGAAGACCGACGGGGGGATGAGGGTGCCGTCGTCCCGGCGGATGCGGGAGAGCGCCTCCGCCCCGATCAGACTGCCGGTGCGGCTGTGGACGATCGGCTGTAGGTAGACCTCCAGCCCATCATCCTCGAGGGCTGCGTCCAGAGCCTGCTTTTCGGCAAGATAGCGGTCAGCGGCCTGGATGGAGATCGGCGCGGAAGAATCTTCGCGGTACTCGGCCAGTCCGGCGTTTTCCAGCGCCAGCAGGAGGGTGCTGATCCTATGGTCTGCGCCTGCCTCGCTGCGCTCAAGCTCCAGCTCGACGAAGCTGGGCCGCAGAATCATCTCCGTCTCCCCGCAGATCCAGGGCTTCTCAAAGCGCCCGGCGATCTCGGCGCACATGGACGGCGCGTCCATGTGCCGGGGGGAGACCAGGGCAAAGGAGCCGTTTCGCAGATAGAAGACCAGACATTTCGGGTACTGTTCCGTAAGCCACTCACTGATGAGACCGATGGCCTCATCCATCTGCACGCCGCCGTAGATCCCGCGGATCTCGCTGTAGTCGCGCAGCGTGAAGGAAAGGACGTGGGACGAGGCTTTCCGGCTCCATTCCGCGAGAACCAGCTTAAAAGCCCGCATGTTGAAGGCACTGCCCCGGTCGGAGAGAAAGAGATCCGGGTTTTCAAAGGAAAGATAGAGCACCAGGATCGCCATCAGGCAGAAGGTGTTCATCACCAGCATCGACGGCAGCAGGATGCGCACGATGTTGCCGACAAACAGAATGAGCACCATGCCGAGAAGGCCGCCGCGCACATCTCGCGTGAGCCTGCGGCGGTTTCCCAGGATCAGCAGCAACGCGGCGACCAGGTAGAAAAAGAAGCAGACGTAGAGAATGGAATAGAACGGGCCGCGGTGATAGCCGCCTGCATCCATATAGAAGACCGCGTGGGTCAGGGGACTTGAGAGACTCACAAGCTCCGCGGCAAGGAACACGACCGGCGAGGCCGGGCGCACCCATTTCGCCAGCACGCCGCAGCTGTCAAGAATGTCCAGCGTGAAAAGGAAGAACCAGTAGATGCGCGCAAGGAAAAAGACGAAGAACAGCAGGTTCAGTATGTAACACAGGGCGGGGGAATAGGAGGCGAACATTTCGTCAGCCCGGCTGGACAGGTAATCTGAGAGCAGCGTGAGCGTGTCGATGAGCAGCAGAGAGAGATAGGTGATATTCATACGCACCGGCATACGCGGCCGACGGAAATAGTACAGCACCAGAATCAGCAGAATCAGGGCGCTGGGCACTGTAAAGCTGTAATTCCACATGATATGCCTTCCCCTCCTTTCTGCTCTTGTCCTCGTTCGGCCTTTCGCCGGCCTTAAAAGAAACTGACAAAATGAAAACCAGACTGAAACTGAAATCAGTATATCAGAGAATTCAGACAGAATCAATAGGTTCAAGCTGCGGAAGTATAAAAGAAATACACGCAGATCGGACACAGCACGAATTGCCGCTTGATTTCCTGTAAAAAACATGGTATAAGAAGAGCAAAGGTGAAAAGAATCACGTTTTAAAACCCTGTTCCCGGTATTTCGGGAGACTGTTTTGGAGGGCTGCACATGAAAGCTACCGGCATTGTGAGGAAGGTTGATGAGCTCGGGCGGATCGTTCTGCCCATGGAGATGCGCAGGAGCCTCGGGATCGGGGTGAAGGACCCTGTCGAGCTATACACCGAAGCGGACAGCATCATCCTGCGCAAGTTTGAGAATGCCTGCGTATTCTGCGACCGCACGGACAAGATCGTGAGCTTTGCGGGAAAAAATATCTGCGCCGGGTGCCTGACGGAGCTGAAAGCCCTGCGCTGATCCCGGCAGATTTACGCCCTATACAAGTTTGACGATTTGTGTTAAGATTCCCATGCGGCGCATGCCGCATGGGATTTTCATTTGCTTGGAGTGCTTACGATGATACGTCTGGATCTGATAACGGGTTTTCTCGGCGCGGGAAAGAGCACCTTTCTCCTGCGCTATGCGGATTACCTCCTGCGGCGCGGGGAAAAGCTCGGCATCCTCGTCTATGATCACGGCGCGCTGAACGTGGATCTGCCGCTCCTGTCGACGCTTCGCTCAGACCGCTGCGAGCTGGAGACTCTGGCCGGCGGCTGCGACGCGGACTGCCACCGCCGCCGTTTCCGTACAAGGCTCATCGCCATGAGCATGGCGGGCTTTGATCGCGTTATCATCGAGCCCTCCGGCGTGTTCGATATGGACGAATTTTTCGACACCATAAACGAGCCGCCGCTCGACCGCAAGTATGAGCCGGGCAGCGTCATCGCCGTGGTGGACGCAAAACTTGAAGAGAAGCTCAGCCCGGAGGAGGATTTCTTCCTCGCTTCCCAGGCAGCCGACGCGGGTGCGATCCTTCTCAGCCGCTGCCAGCTCTTGACGCCCGAACAGATCGAGGGCTGTCTTGCCCATCTGGACCGGGCCGCCGCCATGATCCGCTGCCGGGAGCCGCTGCGCCCGAAGGTGATCGCAAAGGACTGGGACGCGCTCACGGATGCGGATTTCGCCGCCCTCTCCGACTGCGGGTGCAGCAGTGCGGACTATGTCAAAATCATCGCGGGCAGCGACGGCGGCTTTCAGTCTCTGCCGTTTCTGAACCTCTCTCTGGGCCTTGACGCTCTGCGGGAAAAGACGCGGGCTCTTTTCCATGATGTGCGTTTTGGCCGGGTTTTGCGCGTAAAGGGCATCGCGGCGGATGCCGGACGCTTCTGGCAGCTCAACGCCACGCCCGACAGCTTTCGCTTTGAACCCGCGGAGGATGGCCGTCCGGCACTGCTTGTGATCGGCATGGGCCTCAATGAAGATGAAATCAGCCTGCTGCTGACCGGCAAGAAACCGGAACATCATATCCTGTAGCATATGGTTCTGGACAGAGGCCGGAGAAAAATGGTATACTTATATGAAGTGACAGGAGACCGGACAGGTCATCAACACGAACCGGGAGGACAGAATGGATAAGAAAACGTTTCATAAGGGCGGCGTGATCTTCCGCGAAGGGGATCCGGGCAACTGCATGTACATGGTAGAAAGCGGAAAGGTCGGTGTTTATCTGGGCTACGGTACCGCGCAGCAGAAGCTCCTGGGGGAGTATGTACATGGAGAGTATTTTGGCGAGATGGGCCTTCTTGAGCATACAGAGCGCTCGGCGACGGCTGCGGCGATGGAGCCGAACACCCGCGTGGCGCCAGTTGCGGAGGATAACTTCGGCGAGTTTATCCGCAAATATCCGGCTGAGACCCTGAGAATCATGCAGCAGATGAGCGGGAATCTGCGCAGGACGAGCCGGGACTTCGCAGAGGTCTGCCGCGAGATCCAGTCGCTTTCCGAGCAGGAGGGTACAGAATGAAGATCTACAACAGCAATGACATCATTTTCAAACAGGGCGATTACGCCCGGAGCATGTTCGACATCACGGCCGGCAGGGTCGGCATTTATATCGGCTACGGCACCGAGAAGGAAAACCGACTTGCTGTTTTGGAGGCCGGGCAGTTTCTCGGCGAGATGGGCTTGATCGATGATTGCCCGCGCAGTGCGGATGCTGTCGCGCTGGAAGACGGCACGACTCTCGTGGAGATCGGCGAGAAGGAATTCTCCGGCTATTTCAGCGACCGGCCCGAGCGTCTGCTGGAGATCATGCGTCAGCTCAGCGCGCGCGTGCGCAGCCAGACAAGGGACTATGAAGCGGCGTGCCGTATCCTGGAAAGCCTGCGCCAGACGAAGGATGAACCCGAAAAACGCAGCAAGACCCTGCGGAGTGAAGTGAAGGCGCTGCTCGATTCCTACAACGATACCATGAACATGGTCAACCAGTACGCCGGCGGGAGCATGTTTTTCCCCTTCTATCCGGATCAGTTCTGACAGAAAAAAGGCGGTATGCGAAAGGGCGTGATGATGACGGCAGCGGATTTTTCCCTTACCGTGCTGGGCTCGCGCGGCTCCATGGCCTTTTGCGGTGAAGACTGCGCGCACTTTGGCGGAGACAGTTCCTGCTATATGGTCCGGGCAGGGGAGGAGACTGTCTTCCTTGATGCGGGCACCGGTCTGTCGGCGGCCCCGGCGGACTATCCGAAGTCTCCGGCTATTCTGCTGAGCCATCTGCACCTGGACCATCTGATCGGCCTGGGCGTGTTTCCCGGCCTCAGCAGCACCTATACCCATACGAGAGTTTATGTGCCGTTCTGTGCCGACCGCCGGGCGGCCGAAGAGTGCCTGGGGCGCGTTTTTGCGCCGCCGTTCTGGCCCCTGCGTCTGACCGAGTATGCCAGCAGGCCGGAGCTTCTGCCGCTGCCGGACAGCTTTTCGACGGGGGAACTCAGCATCGACGCCATACCGGGAAATCACCCCGGCGGCTGTATGGTCTTCCGCCTGCGCTATCGGGGGAAAACGATCATCTATGCCACCGACTATGAGTATGAGGCACAGTCCTTTGTACGGCTCGTTGACTTTTCAAAGAACGCGGATCTGCTGCTTTTTGATGCGCAGTACACGGAGGATGAACTGATAACAAAAGCAGGCTTCGGTCATGCAAGCGCCGCATTGGGCATGAAGCTCATGGCGCTGAGCGGTGCAAAACGACTTCTGCTGATCCATCACGATCCGCACAGCCATGACCCGATCCTCGACGCACGGGAAAAGCTTCTGGCAAAGGGGAACATTTCCTATGCCAGAACAGGCCAATGTTTTTATCTGTAAAGAAACCGGATGCCTTCGGCGTCCGGTTTTTGCTTATGCGTATCGTGAAGGAGTGTGTTTGATCAGTCAAACTGTACCTGCCAGATGTCTGACTTGAAGGCATCGAAGCACATGCGCACCTGCTCCTCGCTGCACTTTTCCGAAGCCAGGGGCGGCAGCGCATCCAAAATGAAGTAGCCGCTTTCGGATGTCTCTGTATTTGGGGTAAAGCTCCCGCCGACAGCCTCACACAGATAGAAAATCTTGACGACACCATAGGCATACGGCGGCAGATTATGTCTATCGCGATCCTGCACGGCGATCAGGCTTTTGACAACGATATCCAGCCCGGCCTCCTCCTTCACCTCTTTGACAACATTGTCGGCAGGGGAGAGGTCAAATTCACACCACCCGCCCGGGATCGACCACCTTCCGCTTTGTTCCCTCACCAGCAAGATCCCGTCATCCCGGAAAACTGCAGCCCGAGTGTCCACCTTCGGCGTCTGATAACCCATATCCCCGCAAAAGAGACCTGCGAGTTTCTCAGGCGGGATGTCTGTCCGTGCTGCCATCATTTCCAGGGAAATATCACGGATGCGCTGATAGCGCTCTCTGTCAAATTCATCGTGCCCATAGAATAACCCGGCCTGCGCGAGGCTTTGCAGTTCTTTGGCCCATTCAACGATACGATCCATCATACTACTCTCCTTGTTGTTAATTATTTGGATCATGTTATCATATTGTACACTGATGCGCAAGCAGACAATCTAAAAGCCGAATAAACATTAAGAAACAAAAGCTTCGAGCAAAATGCAGAAAAAGGAGCCTGCGCGCGGCTTGGAAAAATTTCCTTAAATGCAAAAGAAATTTGAAAAAGTGCTTGACATTTGTAGTCGTTTCTGGTATTATCCATTTTGCTCGCGGGGGACAGCCCACCGGAACAAAATTGAATAGTACATCTCATGGGGGTATAGCTCAGCTGGGAGCGCACACCGTATTTAACCAGCCCCCTGTTTGAGAGAGCTACTTAAAGCAAGAACCCTTACAAATCAATAAAAAACATGCTCTTTCGGGGGTATAGCTCAGCTGGGAGAGCGCTTGAATGGCATTCAAGAGGTCAGCGGTTCGATCCCGCTTATCTCCACCATAGCATGTTTTATGGCTTGTATTCTACGGAGTACAAGCCTTTTTATTTCCCCCAATAAATATCGGGATGATGCTGGCAGCTTCCACCGCCGTTCAAGCGTCCTCCCTCCTATCGAAAAGGCCGTTTCCACGAATCAAGAGATCGTGAAAGCGGCCTTTTTTGTTGCCTGGAAATGTGTCTCACTGTGAGACACATTTCGACTATTCGATTTTTCACCATTTCACTATTTGCGTATAATTATAGCTTGAGAGCAAACAGATAAGCCCCTTGCCGGGGCGACCTTCCTCCTGGAATACTCCACAGACAACGGCGCGAGCTGGACGGCGGTATTCTCCTGTGACGGCGACAACATCCAAGCGGGCGGATGCACCAGCTCCGGCCTCTCTGACGGTCATCTCTCCACCGGCGACGGCGGCAGCGTGACCTTCAGCGGCCTTCGGGCAGACAGCTCCATTCTTTACCGTCTTACGGAGACGCAAGCGCCTGTCGGCCACTCTCTGTTGGGCAGTCCGCTCTTCGTCGGCACGCTGCCCGTGGAGATAAGCGGCGAAGCCGCTGACAGCGAAACCGCAGACGGCGTGACCTACTGCTATACGCTCTATGTGACCGCTACCGACGACCCGCTTTTCCGCATCCCCGAAACCGGCGGCGCGGGCTTTGCATGGCTGCCCCTGTTGCCGGTATGGGGATTGATCCCTTTATCCGTTCTCTTGTCGCCGGAACAAAGCTCCGCGCACGACCGCCGGATCAGTACGCCGCGCTGCTGCGAGAGCTGTCCGCCATCGGGAACAACATCAATCAGATCGCATATTGGGCAAACGCCCGAAGAAGCGTCCGCGAGAGCGAAATCGCTGACGCCGCCGCGCTTGCCCGCCGCGCCTGGGAGCTTGTGAAGCATGGCCTATGACAGAATCATCGTCGTCCATGCCCGCATGGATAACAGGATCAACTACGCGCTGAACGAAAGCAAGACGCAGAAGCTGGAAAATGGCCAGCTCCTTCAGACGGCGATCAACTGCCAGCTCGACACGGCTTTCCGGGATATGCTCGAAACCAAGCGACGCTGGGACAAGGAAAAGCGCCCCATACAGGGCTATCATATCATCCATTCCTTTTCTCCCGGCGAAGTGACAGCGGAGCAGGCCCACCGGCTCAGCGTAGAAATGGCCGAGCGTCTGCTGCAAGGCCGTTTTGAGGCCGTTGTCGCCACGCATACCGATCACGGACATATCCACGCGCATATCGTGTTCAACTCCGTTTCCTGTGTTGACGGGAAGATGTACCGGGACGACTTTAAGGCGTACTATGGGGATATCCGAGGTATCTCAAACGCAATAAGCCGGGAAAACGATCTTTCCGTTATCGAGCCGAAAGGCAGCGGAAAGCACTATGCCGAATGGCAGGCCGAGAAAAACGGCAAGCCCACCCTGCGCGGGCTGATCCGGCAGGACATTGGCGCTGCGCTGCTTGACGCCTTTACTCTGCAATCCTTTTATGAAGGTCTGCAAAAGCGCGGCTATACCATCAAGCGCGGGGCCAACGTGAAGCACACGGCGGTCAAGCCGCCCGGATCGGATCGCTTTTTCCGGCTGGACAGTCTGGGCGACGGTTACACCGAAGCGGACATACGGGATCGGCTGAACAGGAGCCGCAGCGAGCCGGAGACGCCGGAGCCGAAAAAGGAAGCGCCGGTATATA
>Ga0310691_10000287_pt1 | contig 102641 bp, 84 predicted proteins | sample 176DNAGHGlowgp2_FD_203887 | JGI IMG/M metagenome (GOLD analysis project Ga0310691, IMG submission 203887) | Sheep rumen microbial communities from Palmerston North, Manawatu-Wanganui, New Zealand - 1766 DNA GHGlow gp2 (v2) (version 2) | ecosystem: Host-associated > Mammals > Digestive system >...
ATTCATGGTCAATTTATGTTCGAAAAAACGATTTAGGGTTAGATTTAGGCTTGATTTAAGTTCTTTATTATCTAACCGCAGAGGCGCAGAGGGCTGCGCGCAGAGTAATCTTTGGTCGCTGCGCTCAAAATTAAAACAAAAATTTAACTCAAGAAATTAACCGCTAAGAACATATCCTATAGTGAACATTCTGTTGGGTCGTCGCTTCGCTCCTCAAAATCTCCAAAAAATCTTATAGAAAATCTCTCAAAGCATAGTTGAACCGAGTAAGCAGTGAGTGCCATGATGCTTGCATCAATGGCCGAGTCGCGTTCGAGGTCGACGATAGTCAATAATTTTTGATTAAATTTTTGTTTTAATTTTGAGCGCAGCGACCATCTGAAACCTGAAACTGGGTAGGCGATGCTGATCGAAAGCTGATCGAAATACTAAATCAAGATTTCAGAACCGATATAAGATTTAGGTTTAGATTTAAGCCAGATTTAAGTTCAGTTCTTATGTGAGATTTATGTTCCTTCTTTCTTGCGGAGGATGGTGAGGCCGTCGCGGAGGGGGAGGATGAGGGTCTCGACGCGAGGGTCGGCGGCGACGAGGTCGTTGAAGGCGAGGATGCCGTGGAGCTGGGAGGATTTGGCGTTGTCAGGACCGGCAGACGTTTTGCCAGCAACGGCGGCGGGATCTACGACCTGGCCGCCCCAGAGGGTGTTGTCGGCGAGGATGTAGCCGCCGGGGCGGACGTGGGGGAGGACGGCTTCGTAGTAATTGATGTAGTGGCGCTTGTCGGCATCGATAAAAACCATATCATAGACGTTTTGCAAGCACGCTTGCAAAACGTCTATGATATGCAACTCAATCTTATCGGCCCAGGGGGAGTTCTCGAGCCAGGGGCGGGTGAAGTCTTCTTGCTCGTCGTTGATCTCGAAGGTGTGGAGCTTGGCGCCGGGCTCGAGGGCGCTGGCCATCGCGAGGGCGCTGTAGCCGGTGAAGGTGCCGATCTCGAGGACGAGGCGCGGACGGATCATCTGCACGAGCATGCGCAGCACCTGGCCCTGCAGGTGGCCGCTGGCCATGCGGGGGTAGTTGAGGTGGAGGTGCGTGGCGCGCCACAGGGCGTGCAGGTACTCGTGCTCCGGTTCAACATGTGCTTCTATGTAGTCGTCGAGAGTCAAGTGAAAAATGAAAGAGTGAAAAGTGAAAAATTCAATTCACCTTTGGCTATTTGAAGAGCGAACGAATGGTCAAGTGAAAACCTTATTTTTCATTTTTAACTCTTTCATTTTTCACTCTTCAATAGAGCTTCAACAGCCAAACGGTAGCTGTCGAGGCCGAAGCCGCAGATGACGCCACGGCAGGCGGCGCTGATAAGGCTGGTGTGGCGGAAGGGCTCGCGCTGGTGGACATTGGAGATATGTACCTCGATGACGGGGGCTGTGATGGCACGAATGGCATCGTGGAGGGCGATGCTAGTATGGGTGTAGGCACCGGCATTGAGGATGATGCCGTCGGCGGTGAAGCCGTCGGCGTGGAGGCGGTCGATGAGGTCGCCTTCATGGTTGCTCTGGTAGTAGTCGAGCTGGACGTTGGGGTACTGCTGGCGGAGCTGCTCGAGGTAGTCTTCGAAGGAGCGGTTGCCATAGACATCGGGCTCGCGGCGACCGAGGAGGTTGAGGTTGGGACCGTTGAGGAGGAGGAGGTGCATGGTTGAGGGTTTATGGTTGAGGGTTTAGAGTTTTCGCTGGATGACGAAGTCGAGGTAGAGGGAGAGGGCATGGGCGACGGCGGGGTCGTGGAGGTCGCGGAGGAGGGTGCGGGCTTCGTTGGCGAGGCGCTGCATCTCGCTTTCGGCATAGGCAATGCCACCGCTTTGGATGGTGAAATCAACAAGCTCCTGAATTTCGAGGCGCGAGGCTTCGAGGGCGCGGACGCGCAGGGCGAGACGGCCGAAATGGTTGAGGGCTGAGGGTTGAGGGTTGAGGGATGAGAGTTCTTGGTTGAGGGCGTAGATGACGGGTAGCGTGAGCTTGCCCTCCTGAAGGTCGTTGCCCTTGGGCTTGCCTACGTTGAGGCTCTCGTCGAAGTCGAAAATGTCGTCGCGCATCTGGAAGCAGAGTCCCACGAGGTGTGCGAAGCGCTGCAGGCGCTGTATGGTGGCGGCATCGGCACCGCCGAGGAGGGCGCCGGCATAGGCGCAGGTCTCGAAGAGGACGGCGGTCTTCTTGGTGATGACCTCGTAGTAGGCCTGCTCGCTGAAGACGGTGCTTTGGGTGTTGTTGAGCTGCTGGATCTCGCCGTCGGCGAGCATCTGGCCGAGGCGGGCCATGCTATCGACGATCTCGAGGCGGTGGGTCAGGGCCACTTCGGTGAGGGCCTTGGAGGTGATGAAATCGCCCACGAGGACAGCGGCCTTGTTGTCGAAGAGCGCGTTCACGGAGCGCTGTCCGCGTCGCATGGCGCTCTCATCGACGACGTCGTCGTGGACGAGGCTGGCGGTGTGGAGCATCTCCAGTCCTGCGGCAGCGTGGAGCACCTCGTCGGTGACGGCTCCCCCCTCACGTGCGCAGAGGATGACGAGCGTGGGGCGCATCATCTTGCCCAGCTTGCGGGTGAGATGGGTGAGGGCGGCAGCGAGGAGCTCGTTGTCAGCCTGCAAGGCGGAGCGGAAGACGGCCTTGTAGCGCTCCAACTCGGGGGCTATGGTTTTTTGTATCTCTTCTAGCATTTCGGGGGCAAAGGTAAGACAAATTTGTGAAACTGCATCGCTGTTTCACAAATTTGTCTTACCTTTGCCGCATGAAACTCTTTTTACTCGACGCTTACGCGCTTATCTACCGCGGTTACTACGGTTTTATCAAGAACCCTCGCATCAACAGCAAGGGCGAGAATGTGTCTGCCATCTACGGCTTCATCAACACGCTGGACGAGGTGCTGCAGAAGGAGCAGCCCACGCATATCGGCGTGGCCTTCGACCCCCACGGCGGCACGTTCCGCCACGAGGCTTACCCGCCCTATAAGGCGCAGCGCGAGGAGACACCCGAGGCCATCCGCTTCGGCGTGCCCATTATCAAGGAGCTGCTGGCGGCGTACAGGATCCCGGTGCTGGAGGTGGCGGGCTACGAGGCCGACGATGTCATCGGCACGCTGGCGGCGCAGGCTGAGGCGCAGGGCATCGAGACGTATATGATGACGCCCGACAAGGACTACGGGCAGCTGGTGACAGACCATGTGGTGATGTTCAAGCCCCGCTCGATGGGGCCTGGCTTCGACATTATGGGCCCTGCGGAGGTGTGTAAGAAATGGGGCATCGAGCGTCCGGAACAGGTCATTGACATCCTGGGACTGATGGGTGATGCCTCGGACAATATCCCGGGTTGCCCGGGTGTGGGCGAGAAGACGGCGACGACGCTCATCCAACAGTTCGGCGGCATCGACGGCCTGCTGGCACATACCGCCGACCTCAAGGGCAAGCTGCGCGAGCGTGTGGAGGCGAACCGCGAGCAGATAGAGACGTCGCGCTGGCTGGCCACCATCGTGCGGGATGTGCCCATCACCCTGGACATGGAGCTGTTGGCGCGCCAGGAGCCCGACCAGGAGGCGCTGAACAAGATGTTCGAGGGACTGGAGATGAGGTCGAAGGTGAAGACCCTCCCCCCTGCCCCTCCCTTGCAGGGAGGGGAGTGGTCACCATCGAGTAATGGGGGACAGGTGAAAAAGAAAGATAATGAGGGACAATTGGACTTGTTTGGCTCCATGCCCGAAGTTCCCCAATCAGCACAAGTATATACTCCCCTCCCTACAAGGGAGAGGCAGGGGGGAGAGTCCGGGAAGTCCGCTAATTATCTGCTTTGCGATACTCCCGGGTCGCGCGCGAACCTTATTAATACGTTACGCACATGCGAGGAGGTGTCGCTGGACACGGAGACGACGAGCACGGACGCCATCGAGGCGGAGCTCGTGGGCCTGAGCTTTGCGGTCAAGGAGGGCGAGGGCTTCTATGTCCCCGTGCCTGCTGAGCGTGAGGCGGCGCAGGCCCTTGTGGAGGAGTTCCGCTGCATCTACGAGGACGAGAAGATTGCGAAGGTGGGACAGAACCTAAAGTACGACCTGATGGTGCTGGCGGGCTACGGCATCGAGCTGCGCGGCCCGATGTTCGACACGATGATTGCCCATTATGTCCTGCAACCCGAGATGCACCACGGCATGGACTACCTGGCTGAGGCATACCTCCACTATAAGACCATCCCCATCGAAGCCCTCATCGGCGAGAAGAAGGCGGGGAAGCCCCAGAAGAACATGCGCGATGTGGCGCCCGAGGAGGTGTGCCCCTATGCCGCCGAGGATGCCGACGTCACGCTGCGCCTGAAGAACGTCTTCCGTCCGATGCTGGAGGCCGAAGGGTCGTGGGAGCTGTTCCGCGACATCGAGATGCCGCTGATGCCCGTGCTGGCTGCCATGGAGCTGGCGGGCGTGCGCCTCAACACCGAGGCGTTGCGGCAGGTGGGCGAGCAGCATACGCGTGAGATGCATGAGATAGAGCAGGAGATCTACGCCCTCGCCGGCGAGGAGTTCAATATACAGTCGCCGCGACAGGTGGGCGTGCTGCTGTTCGAGAAGCTACGCCTCAACGACAAGGCCAAGAAGACCAAGAGCGGGCAGTATGTGACGAGCGAGGAGGTGTTGGAGCGTCTGCGCACAAAGCACCCCATTGTGGAGAAAATCCTGCTGTACCGCGGCAAGCGCAAGCTGCTGAGCACCTATATCGAGGCGCTGCCGAAGCTCGTCAACCCCCGCACGGGGCATATACACACCTCGTTCAACCAGACCATCACGGCCACTGGGCGTCTGTCCAGCTCGAACCCCAACCTGCAGAATATCCCCGTGCGCTCAGCCGACGGCAAGGAGATTCGCAAGGCGTTCATCCCCGACGAAGGGCAGCAGTTCTTCTCAGCCGACTACTCGCAGATTGAGCTGCGCATCATGGCGCATCTCAGCGGCGACGAGGGGCTCATCGAGGACTTCCGCCTCGGTCATGACATCCACGCCGCCACCGCCGCCAAGATCTTCCATAAGGCGCTCGATGAGGTGACGCGCGAGGAGCGCGGACGTGCCAAGACGGCCAACTTCGGCATCATCTACGGTATCACCGCCTTCGGCCTGACGGAGCGCCTGGGCATCAGCCGCACGGAGGCCAAGGAGCTCATCGACAACTACTTCGCCACCTACCCCCGCGTGCAGGCTTACATGCAAGAGAGCATCGACCACGCCCGCGAGAAGGGTTACACGGAGACCGTCTGCCATCGTAGGTGCTACCTGCGCGACATCAACTCGGCCAACGCCACCGTGCGCGGCTTCGCCGAGCGCAACGCCATCAACGCGCCCATCCAAGGGTCGGCGGCCGACATCATCAAGATAGCCATGATCCATATCTTCCGTCGCTTCCGCGAGGAGGGCATCCGTTCGAAGATGATTCTGCAGGTTCACGATGAACTGAACTTCTCCGTGCTGCCTGAGGAGCATGACCACGTGGAGCGCATCGTCCTTGAGGAGATGCAGGCGGCGTTCACGATGCGCGTGCCGCTCGTGGCCGATGCAGGCTGGGGAGAAAATTGGCTGGAGGCGCATTAAGTGAGAGTTTAAGGTTTAAGGTTTAAAGTTTAAGGTTTATGGTTGACAGGTGGTAGGTGAAAGGGCGGTTTTGGCGACAAAATGTAAAGAAATGCAAGAAGAAAGGCAAATTCTTTAAACATTAAACCTTAAACATTAAACCTTTTTACTACTTTTGCGCCCGAAAAGAGTAACACCTTATAAAAATCAAACACAATGAAAAAGATTCGTGCAGCCGTCGTTGGTTACGGCAATATCGGAAAGTACACCCTGGAGGCTCTCATCGAGGCTCCGGACATGGAGATTGCAGGTATCGTGCGCCGTCGCGGTGCTGAGGACTGCCCCAAGGAGCTGGAAGGCTACAAGGTGGTGAAGGACATCCGCGAGCTGGAGGATGTCGATGTCGCTATTCTGGCCACGCCGACGCGTAGCGTAGAAGCCTACGCCAAGGACATCCTGGCGCTGGGCATCAACACCGTGGACTCCTTTGACATCCACACGAAGATTGTGGAGCTGCGCCGCACGTTGGACGCTGCTGCCAAGGCTGGCAATGCCGTGAGCATCATCAGTGCGGGCTGGGATCCAGGCTCGGACAGCGTGGTTCGCACCTTGATGGAGAGCCTGGCGCCCAAGGGCATCAGCTACACCAACTTCGGCCCCGGCCGCTCGATGGGACACAGCGTCTGCGTCCGCTCCAAGGCGGGCGTCAAGGATGCGTTGTCGATGACCATCCCCGTGGGTCAGGGCATTCATCGCCGCATGGTGTATGTGGAGCTGGAGGACGGCGCGAACCTCGACGAGGTGACGGCAGCCATCAAGGCCGATCCCTACTTCGCTTCCGACGAGACGCATGTCTTCCAGGTCGATAGCGTGGATGCGCTGAACGATGTGGGCCACGGCGTGAACCTCGTGCGCAAGGGCGTCAGCGGCCAGACACACAACCAGCTCTTTGAGTTCAACATGAAGATCAACAACCCCGCCCTGACGGCGCAGGTGCTGGTCAACGTGGCGCGTGCCTCGATGCGTCAGCAGCCCGGCTGCTACACGATGATCGAGATTCCCGTCATCGACCTGCTGCCCGGCGACAGGGAGGAGATAGTTAAGCATTTGGTGTAATATAATGGTTGCTACCATTGGCTTCTTCGATGGCGTACATCGCGGCCATCAGTGCCTCATCCGGCAAGTGCGGGATGAGGCACTGCGGCGTGGTATGCGGTCGTTGCTCATCACCTTCGACCGCCATCCGCGGTCGGTGTTCGCGCCCGCTGCGGTGCCGCCGCTGCTGACGACGGCCGAGGAGAAGATGGAGCTGCTGCGGGTTACGGGTGTCGATGAGATCTATGTCCTGCCCTTCGACAAAGAGATGGCGGCGCTGACGGCCAAAGAGTTCATGCAACAGGTGCTGAAGGAGCAGCTGGGCGTGGAGGTGCTGGTCATCGGCTACGACCATCGGTTTGGAAGACCCACCCCCAACCCCTCCCGTGAGGGAGGGGAGGGATTCCCCGAGTACCAGGCGTATGGACGGGAAATGGGCATTGAGGTGGTGCTGGCGAAGGAGCTGGAGGGCGAGCATGTGAGCAGTTCGGAAATCCGCAGGGCATTAGCTGCCGGCGATGTGCAGCGGGCTGCGCAGTTGCTGGGACGACCTTACACCTGGACGGGTCGTGTGGTGCACGGCCACGAGGTAGGCCGCCAGCTCGGGTTTCCGACGGCGAACCTGGAGGCAGTGGAGCGCTCGGCCCAAGGGGACGCTTCACACTTGAAGAATGGACAGTTGACAGTGGGGAAAATGTTGCCAGCCAATGGGGCATACGCGGTAGTAGGCGGAATGCTAAATATCGGCACACGTCCCACAATAGGTAATGGATCGGATGTCTCTGTGGAAGTAAATCTTTTTGATATTTGTGACAACCTTTATGGCCAGACTCTTACACTGTCTTTCATTGCGCGCTTGCGCGAAGAGCGGCGCTTCGAAAGTGAGGAAGACCTTATTAGTCAACTTCAGCATGACAAGCAGCTCGCTTTGAGCCTACAACCATGATTTTATGATACACAGACACAATATATGACACGTGAAAGTGTTTACTATATAGTAAGCATAGTTTATTATGAAGTCATCGCTAATCCCTACTATTATTCTTCTCACAGCAATATTCGTTGCAGGATGCAGTAGTGAACCCGAGAACACGCCAACACCAACGGAGGAGATGGTTACGCCCCAAGAGAATTCACAAGATGTGCCCGCTGTACCTCAGGAGACATCGGAGGTAAACGGGTTGCAGGGTTCGGTGCGCTACAATGAAGAATGTGGGAAATGGTACATTTTAACACCATTGGCGGCTGTTAATGAGAACCATATGATAGCCTATTACCCTAACAATTTGCCAGAAAAATGTCAACAACAGCAACTTCTGGTGGAGTTCTCTGGTGAGATACTTGAGGAGGCAGCCCCCCTTACCAAAACTTACCAAAGCTATACAATCAAGTTAACAGAGATCAAAAACTTTTTCTTTTAGATGATGGAAGTGAAAAGGAGGGCTTGGTGGGTTTATGTGTTGTTCTTTATCATCAGCCAGCTGGCTGGTGGTGGGTTGGCAATCGTGCTGGCGGCGATGGGGCTGGCGGCGGGAGAGTGGACTCTGGTGCTGTCGCTGTTGGTGGCGAATCTGCTGGCGATAGGGTTGTTCCTGTTGTGGCGACAGCGGGAGGTCACGTGGGCAACGACGATGGCCGGAGTGCAAGGCAGGAATGCACGGCGCACTGCGCTGGTGTTCTTGATGGCGCTGCCCATCATCGTGTTGGTGAACTTGATACAGGAGGCATTCTTCCCCGAGATACCAGACTTGGTAGGGGAGGAGACATTCCGGGCGATGATGTATAACCCCGTGGGCCTACTGACGGTGGCGGTGTTGGGGCCGCTGGCGGAGGAACTGCTGTTCAGGGGAGGCGTGCAAGGGGGATTCTCGAAGGGTGAACCTTCGAGCGCAGGGGAAGGCTTTCTGAAAGGCGGTGGGAAAACTGCGCTGTTCCTCTCGGCTGTCATCTTTGCTGTGGCACATCTGAACCCGGCGCAGATGCCGGCGGCATTCATCTTGGGGTTGGCGCTGGGCTTCGCGTATTGGTGGACGGGGTCGCTGGTGGCTCCCGTATGCATCCATGTCTTCAATAACTCGACGGCCTGTGTGATGGCGTTCCTGTCGCCCGATGATGACTCGCTGATCCATCTGATCGGGGGTACGGAGAAGGCTGGCATGTTGGCGGTCGTTTGCTTCTTTTTTCTCCTTATTACCCTTCGTGCAGTGCAAAAAGAGACGATAAAAGGCACGGAAAAGGGGTAAAAAAAGTTTTTTTCCTATATATATAAGGTGTAATTCATGTTTTTTGTGTAGTTTTGCGCCCACATTTTCAAAACGCGTAAGAACTATGCCCAAAAATCTTGTTATTGTAGAGTCTCCTGCCAAGGCCAAAACCATCGAGAAGTTCCTTGGCAAAGATTATAAGGTGATGTCGTCCTACGGACACATCCGCGACTTGAAGAAAAAGGATTTCAGCATCGATACCGATACCTTCCTGCCGCAGTATGAAGTGCCGACGGACAAGGCACACATCGTCAGTCAGCTGAAACAGAATGCGAAGAAGGCAGACGCAGTCTGGCTCGCATCCGATGAAGACCGCGAAGGAGAAGCCATCTCATGGCACCTGCAGGAGGTGCTGAAGCTGGATCCCGCCACCACGCGCCGCATCGTGTTCCATGAGATCACGAAGCCTGCCATACTGGAGGCTATCGAGCATCCCCGCCAGGTGGATATGTCGTTGGTGAATGCGCAGCAGGCCCGCCGTGTGCTGGACCGCATCGTGGGTTTCAGGCTGTCGCCCGTGTTGTGGCGCAAGGTGAAGCCCAATCTGAGTGCCGGCCGTGTGCAGAGCGTGGCTGTGCGCCTGATTGTGGAGCGTGAGCGTGAGGTGCAGGCCTTCCAGAGTGAAGCCTCCTACCGCGTGGTCGCTCTGCTGGCCCTGCCCGATGGCAACCAGATGAAGGCCGAGCTGAACCGTCGGTTCCAGACGCGTGCCGAGGCGGAGGAGTTTCTCGTGGCCGTGAAGGACGCCACGCTGACCATCGACGATGTGCAGACGCGCCCCGTCCACCGCACACCCGCGCCTCCCTTCACTACCAGCACCCTGCAGCAGGAGGCTGCCCATAAGCTGGGCTTCCCCGTGTCGCAGACGATGATCGTGGCGCAGCGCCTCTACGAGAACGGTCTCATCACCTATATGCGTACCGACAGCGTGAACCTCTCGAAGCTCGCCCTTGGCACCAGCCGCGAGGTGATCACGCAGCTCATGGGTAAGGAATATGTGAAGATACGTCAGTACCATACCTCCTCGAAGGGCGCACAGGAAGCCCACGAGGCCATTCGTCCGACCTACTTAGACCGCACGGAACTCACCGACGGCAACACACAGGACCGCCGCCTCTACGACCTCATCTGGAAGCGCACCATCGCCAGCCAGATGGCCGACGCAGAGATGGAGAAGACGACCGCCACCATCAGCATCAGCGGACGCGAAGAGCAGTTCGTGGCCAATGGCGAGGTGGTGAAGTTCGAGGGCTTCCTGAAGGTCTATCGCGAGACCGACACCGAGGAAACCGATGAGCGCAGTGAGGAGATGAACATTCTGCCGACCATCAGCGTGGGCGAGAAGCTGCAGCGCGTGGAGGTGCAGGCCGTAGAGCGTTTCACCCAGCATGCACCCCGCTACAACGAGGCCAGCCTCGTGCGCAAGCTGGAGGAGCTGGGCATCGGTCGTCCTTCTACCTACGCTCCCACCATCTCCACCATCCAGCAGCGCGAATATGTCGTGCGTGGCGACAAGGCCGGTGAGGAACGTCCCTATACCGTCCTGACGCTGGACGCCAAAGGCTTGCATGAGGAGCAGCGCACCGCCATCATCGGCGCCGAGCGCGGCCGTCTGCTGCCCACCGACACGGGTGTGGTGGTCAACGACTTCCTGATGCAGTACTTCCCCAGCATCATGGATTATAATTTCACGGCTGCCGTGGAGAAGGAATTCGATGCCATCGCCGACGGCAAGGAGGAGTGGACAGGTATGCTGCACCATTTCTGGGCTGAGTTCGAGCCCCTTGTGGAGGAGTCCATGAGCACCAAGACGGAGCTGCGCGTAGGCGAGCGTGTCCTGGGCACAGACCCCGCGAGCGGTCGCACGGTGAGCGTGAAGATCGGTCGCTTCGGGCCCGTCGTGCAGATAGGTACTGCCGATGAGAAGGAGAAGCCCCGTTTTGCACAGCTCAAGAAGGGCCAGAGCATTGAGACGCTGACGCTGGAGGATGCCCTGGAGCTCTTCCGCCTGCCCCGCACGCTGGGCGACTACAAGGGCAAGACGGTCACCATCGGCACAGGTCGCTATGGCAACTATGTCCTCTATAACAAGCAGTTCGTGAGCATCCCCGCTACGATGGATCCGCTGACGATGACGCTGGAGGATGCCGTCCAGCTCATCAACGAGAAGCAGCAGGTGGAGGCAGAACGCCATCTGAAGAAGTTCGACGAGGATGCCGATCTGGAGGTGATGAACGGCCGCTATGGCGCCTACCTCTCCTATAAAGGCACCAACTACCGCCTCACGAAAGCCCTGCAGGAGCGCGCCCAAGAGCTCACCTATGACGAGTGCATGGCCATCGTCAAGGAGCAGGATGAGAAGCCCAAGTCACCCGCGAAACGCCGTTTCGCCAAGCGTAAGGCATAAGCCGAAGGACTCACCGTTAAACGTTCAACGAAAGCAATGATTCGCATCATCCTCATCGGATATATGGGTGCCGGAAAGACCACGGTCGGTAAGGCACTGGCAGCAGCACTGGGTGTGCCCTTCTATGACCTGGACTGGTACATCACGATGCGCTACCGCAAGAGCGTCTCCGAGATCTTTGCCGAGCGCGGCGAGGAGGGCTTCCGAGACTTGGAGCGCCGCATGCTTCATGAGGCTGCCGAGTTCGAGAACGTCGTCCTCAGCTGTGGCGGCGGCACGCCCTGCTTCTTCGACAATATGGAGTATATGAACAGCCTGGCAGACACCATCTACCTGAAGGCTGCGCCTGATGTGCTGGCCATGCATCTGAAGATGGGCAAGGGCAAGCGCCCCCTCATTGAAGGTAAGACGCCCGAAGAGCTGGAGGCATATATTCAGGAGTCGCTGCAGGCGCGCGAACCTTATTATACAAAAGCGAAATACACCATCGATGTCTCTGTGCTCGATACGTTCACCAAGATTGACGAATGCGTGAGAATCATCCGTGAGATGGTAGGGGCGTAGTTGAGGGTTTATGGTTGAGGGTTTATGGCAGGTTTATAGTTTAAAGGTTTAAAGTTCAAGAATATGAAGAAATGGCGCATTGAAGATTCCGAGGAGCTCTACAACATCAAAGGGTGGGGCGTGAGCTATTTTGGCATCAATGACAAGGGACACGTCTATGTGACGCCTAAGAAGAACAACGTGCAGGTGGACCTGAAGGAGGTCATCGATGAGCTGGCGACCCGCCATGTCACGGCTCCTGTGCTGCTGCGCTTCCCCGACATCCTTGACAACCGCATCGAGAAGACCGACGAGTGCTTCCGCAAGGCTGCCAAGGAGTATAACTACCAGGCGGAGCACTTCATCATCTTCCCCATCAAGGTGAACCAGATGCGACCCGTCGTGGAGGAGATCATCAGCCACGGCAAACGCTATAACCTGGGACTGGAAGCGGGCTCGAAGCCCGAGCTGCACGCCGTGCTGGCCACGAACATGGACAGCGACAGCCTCATCATCTGCAACGGTCACAAGGACCAGAACTTCATTGAGCTGGCGCTGCTGGCGCAGAAGATGGGTAAGCGCGTGTTCCTCGTCATCGAGAAACTGCCGGAGCTGAAGATCATCGCCGAGACGGCCCAGCGCTTGGGCGTGCGTCCCAACCTCGGCATCCGCATTAAGCTGGCGGCCAACGGCAGCGGTAAGTGGAGCGAGAGCGGCGGCGATGCGTCGAAGTTCGGACTGAACAGCTCCGAGCTCCTTATGGCACTGCAAATGCTCGATGAAATGGGGCTTCGCGACTGCCTGAAGCTTCTGCACTTCCACATCGGTAGCCAGATCACGAAGATACGCCGTATCTCCACGGCGCTGCGTGAGGCGGCACAGTTCTATGTGCAGCTTCATGCGATGGGCTTCAACATCGAGTTCATCGACTGCGGTGGCGGTTTGGGCGTCGATTACGACGGCACGCGCTCCAGCAACAGCGAGTCGAGCGTCAACTACAGCATTCAGGAGTATGTCAACGACTGCGTCTATACGCTCGTGGAGGCTGCGAACCAGAATGGCATCCCGCATCCCAATATCATCACCGAGGGCGGACGTTCGCTGACGGCGCACCACAGCGTGCTCGTCGTCGATGTCATGGAGAGCGTCTGCGCGCCGCAGATGCCGGAGGACTTCGAACCCGGCGAGAGCGACCACAAGCTGGTGCATGACCTGACGGAGATCTGGGACAAGCTCAGCAGCCGCTCGCTGCTCGAGGACTGGCACGACGCGGAGGACATCCGCGAGGAGGCCCTCGACCTGTTCCGCCACGGCATCATCGACCTGAAGACGCGCGCACAGATAGAATCCATCTATTGGGCCATCAGTCATGAGGTGGCCGAGCTGGCACACCACCAGAAGCATGTGCCCGATGAGCTGCGCGCACTGGACAAGCAGATGGCCGACAAGTACTTCTGCAACTTCTCCCTCTTCCAGTCGATGCCCGACAGCTGGGCCCTCGACCAGCTATTCCCCATTATGCCGATAGCGCGCCTTGGCGAGCAACCCACTCGCAGTGCCACGCTGCAGGATATCACCTGCGACAGCGACGGTAAGATCACCACCTATGTGAATGGCGGTCATCAGACCAACTATATCCCCCTGCACGCGGTGAAATCGGATGAACATTACTATATAGGTGTCTTCCTCGTAGGTGCCTACCAGGAGATCCTCGGTAATATGCACAACCTCTTCGGCGACACGAATGCCGTACACATCTCCGTGTCCAAGGAAGGCTATGAGATAGACCAGATTATCGATGGCGAGACGGTAGCCGACGTACTGGAATATGTGCAGTACGACCCCAAGAAACTCGTGCGCCGCTTGGAGATCTGGGTCAGCCGTGCTGTGAAGGACGGCAAGATTACCGAGAGCGAAGGCAAGGAGTTTATCAGCAATTACAGGGCAGGACTATATGGATACACGTATCTTGAATGATATTCTCCCCCCATCGGGGAGAGAATATCATGTCATCAAGGTTGGTGGTGCTGTAGTTGAAGATGCTGAACAGTTAGCCATTCTCCTCGATGAATTCGGAAGAATAGAAGGCCCAAAGGTGCTCGTTCACGGTGGCGGACGTACCGCCACCAACTTGGCGAAGCAGCTGGGTATCGAGAGCCAGATGGTAGGCGGGCGCCGCATCACGGATGCCGAGATGCTGAAGGTGGTGACAATGGTCTATGGCGGTCTGGTTAATAAGAACATTGTGGCGCAGCTGCAGGCCAGGGGCGTCAATGCCTTGGGACTTACAGGTGCTGACATGAACCTCGTCCGTGCCCATCGCCGTCCCATCACGCCCGAGGGCGTGGACTTCGGCTTCGTGGGCGATGTCGATAGCGCCGACGGCGCACAGCTCATGCGCCTGCTAGAGTTGGGCATCACCCCTGTCATAGCTCCTCTCACCCACGACGGCCAGGGCCACATGCTCAATATCAATGCCGACACGATGGCGCAGACAGCAGCTGTAGCTTTAAGCGCAGTTGCGCCTAAAACGACCCTTACCTACTGCTTCGAACTCCACGGTGTCATGCGCGACCCCGCAGACCCCGCCAGCCTGATTCCCCAAATCACGGAAGAGAGTTTCAAAGCCCTCGTGGCTGACGGCACCATCGCCGGCGGTATGATTCCTAAGCTGGAGAATGCCTTTGCGGCCATCCGTGCTGGTGTCGCTGCCGTCCGTATCACCCATATCTCTGACCTCCAAGGAGGAACGGTGATAGTTGATAGTTGAGAGTTTATAGTTGATAGTTGAGGATGGACAATGGATCTTCGCACAGACATACTGCCCCACAGCGACCGTTTGTTTCGCATGGCTCTCAACATCCTCATGGATGCTACGGAGGCCGAGGATGTCGTGCAAGATACTATGTTGCGGGCTTGGGAGCGACGCGCGGAGTGGGAGAGCATTGAGAATGTGCAGGCCTGGCTCACGCAGATCTGTAAGAACCTGGCATTAGACCGGAAAAAGAAGATGAGTCGCACGGAGTCGATGAACGCACAGACGACGGCGAGACTGACGACCTCACCCACCGGTGACACCGAAGGGCAGCTGGCCCTCCTGCATCAGTTGATAGCAGAACTCCCGCCACCCCTAGACGATCTCGTGCGGCTGCGGGACATAGAAGGCTTCACCTACCGCGAGATCGCAGAGCAGCTCAACCTCACCGAAGACCAGGTGCGCGTCTATCTCCACCGCGCCCGCGGACGCATTCGTCAGCGTTATGAGGCCTTGCAAGCATAATTAAAGAATGTTAAATATCGGACGGCGCTGTAACTTTTGCGCCGCTCAATCGTCTTCCCTTTAGTAACACGCATCAACAGATGATGGACTACAAATACATCGAACAGCTCATCGACCGCTATTTCGAGGGCGAGACAACCCTTGAAGAGGAGCAGATCCTGAAGAAGTTCTTCGCACAGGAAGAGTTGCCGGAGCATCTGCGTAAGTGGCAGGCATTGTTCATTGCCGAGCGTGACTTGGCAGCGGCACACCTCGATGAATCGTTCCGTGAGCGCATTCTGGCGCTGACGGGTGAATACCACGTCAAGGCGCAGCCCATCTCGCTACACGTCCGCCTGCGCCCCCTCTATCGCGTGGCAGCCTTCCTGGCCTTCGCCGTGGTGATGGGAACAGCAGTCGAATACTCCACCGGTTCTCGAACCGAGCCCGCACAAGAACAGGTAGCCGTGCAGGAACAGGATGAGCTGAATGTTGATGAGACCACACCGTTGGACATCCGCTCGGCGGAGTTGATACCCACTGACACTTTACACCTTCAATGATTTCATTTTTGCTTTTTCTATAAAACAACAGTTAGTGCTTCCCTCTTTGCAGTATTCCTGCAATTCGAAGTTGTGAAACTTCACCCCGTTCTTAGAATAACTTCATAACCAAAAGAACACTAACGATGACAAGAGGCGACCGCGAGGTCGCCTCTTTCATTGATTTCAATGGGACTATAGTTTGCGGGAAAGGAGGGTGGAAAGGTAGAGGGCGAGGGGGGCGGTGAGGAGGCCGGCGATGGCGTCGATGACGTAGTGGGCCTGGATATAGACGGTGGCACAGCAGAGCAGCCCCCAGAGAGGTAACAGATAGGGGAGGATGCGGGTAGCATGGCGGTAGGCCAGCATCATCACAATCGTGGAGATACCGATGTGGCTGCTGGGGAAGGCTGCCGTGGGACGCTCGCCAGCTTCATGGGCCATTGCCACAAGATGGTTGAAGAGGCCGTCGGTCCAGCCGGGTGCCGGCAGCATCTCGGTATGGCTGCTGAAATAGGTGCCAAGGGCAGGGAAGTGGCCTTGCAGGATCTCATCAATGCCCACGGCCTGGAAGTAGAACTGAGGGCCTGTGACAGGCACGAAGATATAGATAAGGTAATAGAGGTAGAAGGCCGTCTGGATGATGGCGGAGACAGTGTTGAAGGTTGAGAGTTGAGGGTTTATGGTTGAGGGGCCCCCTGTGGTCCCCCAAGGGGGACGGTTGAGGGTTGAGGGGTTGCGGGATTCTAGGATGAAGATGGTGATGACGAGGACGGCAATCATGGGGAAGTAGCTGAAATAGCCCAGATTGAAGGCCTCGCTCCACAGCGCGCCGGGTAAGGCCTGACTGAATTCTATTGAGGGCTGACAGCCGAAGAGCGATTGCTCATAGGCGGCGAACAGGTGGTCCAGATTCGGCAGTGTGCGGTTGAATTCATATGTGTCGGGGTACCAGCGTGGCAGCCATGCCATCTGGGCGAGGACACGTATAAAGAGTTGAGAGTTGAGAGTTGAGAGTTTAGAGTTGAAAATGGTGCATTGGAGGTCTTTCGTGCGAGGGGAGTGAGTCAGGTAATGGGACAGGGCGATGACAGCGGCAGTCAGGGCCAGCCATTCTACACGTGTCAGCAGCATCTCCACGGGATCTGCCAGGCGTGGCATCATGACGACCATCAGCACACTGGTCAGCGCGCAATACCAAGCCGACACCCTCTCAATCGGCAATAATGTTACCTTACAACCTTTCATTCTCTCTTCAACTAAAGCCATCCTGCTTCCTTATACCATTTCACACTCTCGCGGACACCGTCCTCGAGGTTCCATTTGGGTTCGTAGCCCAGCTCGCGGCGGGCGGGTTCGATGTCGCAGTTCCAGTTGCGCTGTGCCAGGATGTGGTATTTGTCCATGTTCAGCGTCGTGAGTTTACCCATCCAACGGCATACGGTGCCGTTGACGGTGCAGATGAGGCGCAGGAACCACAGCGGTGCCTTGATATGCAGCACGAAGCGCGTGCCGATCTCCTTCTGCAGCAGGTCGCTGAAGGCGCGGCTGTTGTAGCTGTTGCCGTCGGAGAGGAAGTAGGCGTGGTGGAGTACATCGGCCGCTGGTCGTTCGCAGGCGAGGAGGGCGGCCTGCACGACGTCCATCATATACACGAAGGTGATCTCCTGGGGCTGGTAGCCCACGGCGAAATCTACATGTTGCTTGATGCTCTGCGCCATCAGGAAGTAGTCACGCTCGCGCGGACCATAGACCCCTGTGGGGCGCAGGATGACCCAAGGCACATCCGTCTGTGCACGGAGCCACGTCTCGGCCGCCAGCTTGCTCTCGCCATAGGCGGTGTTGGGGCGAGGGGTGTCTTTGTCGGAGATGGGAATGTAGAGCTGCTTGGAGCCGTCGGTTCCGATCTTCTCTTCCCTTATTGCCCCGAAGATGCTGAGGGAGCTGACGAAGACGAAGCGCTTCGGCATCATATCGCAGTCGCGAAGCGCCTCCACGAGGTTTTTCGTGCCATCGGTGTTGGTACGGAAGAAGCCTTCACGCTTCAGGGACTTCGTGGCGCCGGCGGCGTGAATCACGTAGTCCCATCCCGTGCCGCCCATCGCCTGTTTGTAGCGCTGCAGCTGTTCGCGCAGTCGGGTAGGGTGGCTGAGGTCGAGCTCCGCAAAGCGGATGCGCGGGTCGGTGAGGTATTGCTTGCTGCTGCTGTGGCGCATGCCCGCCCACATCTCGTGGCCGCGCTCGAGTCCGTCGCTGACCATGAAACTGCCGATGAAGCCGGAGGCTCCTGTCACAAGGATTTTCATAATGAATGACAATTTTGCTGGCAAAAGTACTTTATTTTGGTTAAATGGGCAAAAAAATGGGGCTCAGATGCACGCCTTCTCGAATATTTTGTGTTAATTTGCAACAAACTAATCGAATATTACCATGACAAAAGGCAAGAATAAGCAGGGCGCACGACGCCTGAACAAGCAGATGCTGAGCGAGCTGGTGATGGACCTTTTCCAACATCGGGCAGGGGAGGTGATAGACATTAAGACCATCTTCCGTGAGTTACACCTCAATACACATCCGGCGAAGTTGTTATGCATGGACGTGCTGGATGACCTGCTCATGGACGACTATATCATTGAGCAGTCGCAGATGCGCTACACGCTGGCCACGAAATCCACCGTCATGGAGGGTACCTTCCGCCGCAAGCACAACGGCAAGAACACGTTCCTGCCCGACGATGGCGGCGAACCCATACTGGTGGCCGAGCGTAACTCGCTGCACGCTATGGACGGCGACCGCGTGAAGGTGCAGATGATGGCCCGTCGGCGCGGGCATGTTCGCGAAGCGCAGGTGACCGCCATCCTGCAGCGCGCCGACAAGAGTTTTGTGGGCAAGCTGAGTGTGCGCAAGGACTTCGCCTTCCTGCTCACTGAGGACCGCACGCTCTCCAACGACATTTTCATCCCCAAGAACCAACTCAAGGGCGGCAAAGACGGAGACAAGGTCATCGTGAAAATCATGGAGTGGCCCGAAGGCTCGAAGAACCCCATCGGCAAGGTGGTGGAAGTATTGGGTAAGTCGGGTGAGAACGAAACGGAGATGCATGCCATCCTCGCTGAGTTCGGACTGCCCTACACCTATCCCAAGGCAGTGGAAGATGCCGCCAACCATATTGAGGCTACCATTACGCCGCAGGACTATGCCGAGCGCGAGGACTTCCGTGACCGCCTCACCTTCACCATCGACCCGCGCGACGCCAAGGACTTCGACGATGCCCTCTCGTTTAAAGAAATCGTAAATTGTAAATCGTCAAATTGTAAAATGTTTGAGGTCGGCGTCCACATTGCCGATGTCTCGCACTATGTCACCGAAGGCAGCCTCATTGACAAGGAGGCCATTAAGCGTGCGACATCTGTTTATCTCGTAGATCGCACCATCCCGATGCTGCCCGAGCGGCTCTGCAACTTCATCTGTTCCCTGCGTCCCGACGAGGAGAAGTTGTGCTACAGCGTCATCTTCGAGATGAACGAGAAGGCCGAGGTGAAGCACTGGCATCTGGCACACACCGTCATCAAGAGCGACCGCCGTTTTGCGTATGAGGAGGTGCAGCAGTTGTTTGACGGCGACCCCAACGCGCCGACCGCAGGGTTTGAGGACGCGCTGAACACCTTGAACGCCCTTGCCAAGCAGTTGCGCGAGAAGCGTTTTGCGGCGGGGGCTGTGGATTTCGACCGTCCCGAGGTGCGCTTCGACATCGATGAGAAGGGCCATCCCATCGGCACTTACGTGAAGGTGGCCAAGGATGCCAATAAGCTCATCGAGGAGTTCATGCTGCTGGCCAACCGCACGGTGGCGGAGAGCATAGGGAAGGTAAAAGGTGGAAAAAAGAATGAAGGTGGAAACAGTAAATCAAAGAAGACCTTCGTCTATCGCATCCACGAGCAGCCCGACCAGGACAAGCTCATGAACCTGTCGCAGTTCGTGTCCAAATTCGGCCGTAAGCTCAGGACTACGGGATCCAAGCAGGATATCAGCAAGAACCTCAACAAACTCCTGCACGAGGTACAGGGCCAGAAGGAGCAGAACCTCGTGGAGATGGTGGCCCTGCGCGCGATGATGAAGGCCAAGTACTCCACCATTAACATTGGCCACTACGGTCTCGCCTTCGATTACTATACCCATTTCACGTCGCCCATTCGTCGCTATCCGGATCTGATGGTACACCGTCTGCTCACCCGTTATGCCGAGGGCGGTCGCTCTGCCAATCAGGAGAAGTACGAGGCGTTGTGCGAACAGAGCTCAGAGATGGAGCAGACTGCAGCCCTCGCCGAGCGTGCCAGCATCAAATACAAGCAGGTGGAATTCATGGCCGACAGACTCGGTCAGGAGTTCGACGGCATTATCTCGGGCATCTCGGAGTTCGGTCTCTACGTGGAACTCAACGAAACGAAATGCGAAGGTATGGTGCCGCTGCGCGACCTTGACGATGACTACTACGAGTTCGACGAGCGCAATTACCAGCTTGTCGGACGCCGTCACCACCATCGCTACACCCTCGGCGATCCTGTGCGTGTGGAGGTGGCGCGCGCTAACCTCGATAAGAAACAACTGGACTTCGCGCTGGTATAGGTGCTACATCGTGTTTCTGCATAAAATAGAGCCCGAAATGAAAAAAGTTGAGGATTTATGCATGACGATTCATAAAAAAAGCGTACTTTTGTCGCGCTTTTAGCAATAAAGGCCTTAGGATTGGGATATGGTGTAATGGTAACACAACAGGTTTTGGTTCTGTTTTTCCTGGTTCGAATCCGGGTATCCCAACCACGAAAGTTGAGCGTTGATAGTTGAGAGTTGATGGTTAAAAGTAGAAAAGAATTCTTGAGAAGACTTTGTCTCTTTCTTTTCATATTGTTGGGGACATGCGCCAGCGTGCGCGCTCAATACGATGCTGCGTTCAATCATTATTGGGCGCTGCAATCGTTTTATAATCCCGCTGCTTCTGGTTTGAAGGGTCAGATTGACGTGCAGGGCGGCTATGCCCTGCAGATGCTGGGCTATGAGCATGCGCCGGCCACGATGATCATCACGGCAGACCTGCCGTTGTGGTTCTTCGGTCCTGCGCATGGCGTAGGTGCCGGCTTCGTGAACGATAAAATAGGTCTGTTCCAGCACAAGAAGTTCTACATCCAGTATGCCTACCACCAGAATCTGTGGGGCGGTCGCCTGAGTATTGGCGCACGTGCAGCCTTGCTGGCGGAGACCTTCGATGGTGCCGGATTGGACCTGGAAGAGGGCAATGACCCGGCCTTCCCGACCTCGGAGGCTGACGGCACGGCGTTCGACCTGGATGCGGGCATCCGCTACGACGGCAGACGGTGGTATGCCGGCTTCTCGGTAATGCACACTTTGGGCCCCACAGTGGAACTCGGTGAGGCCAAAGTGAATGAATTTAAAATCCCACAAGTGTATTATTTGACTGGCGGATACAATATTCCTTTTAAAAATCCGTTATTCTCTATGCAGACATCAGCCATCGTACGTACTGATTTCGACTATTGGCGAGGTGATATCACGGCCCGTTTGAACTACAAAGGTCCGAAAGGAAAGTTCTACGCGGGCGTGGGCTACAGCCCAACGATCTCTGCATCGGTCTTCATCGGCGGCGACCTCCACGGCATACAGCTGGGTTACTGCTACGAGATATACACAGGCGGCGTTGGCGCGCTACAAGGCACCCACGAGATTAGCCTCGGCTACACCACGGCGCTGGACCTGTTCAAGAAAGGCAAGAACCGTCACCAAAGTGTGAGGATTCTATAGGCCTCACCCCCGACCCCTCTTCAAAGGGCGAGGGGGGTGGTAACCAAAATAAAGATAAAGGTATTAAGATACGATATGAAGAATAGAAAATCACAAAAGCATTTTACTCCCCTCGCCCTTTGGAGAGGGGTCGGGGGTGAGGCTTTTCTTTTCATGCTTTTCATTTCTGCGACAATGGTTATCACGTCCTGCGCCGGCTCCAAGTCGAATGCAATGGCTACGGGCGGTGAGATTACCGGTGTGCGCGGCACGTCCTTTGCCGAGCCTGCACCCTTTGGGATGGTAGGCATTCCGAAAGGTTCGCTACGCGTAGGTATCGAAGAGGGCGACACCCTGTGGGGTGCCGGTTTCCCTGTGCGCGACATCAGTGTCGATGGTTTCTGGATGGACCAGACGGAGGTGAGCAACGCCAAGTACCGCCAGTTCGTGATGTGGGTGCGCGACAGCATCATCCGTGAACGTCTGGCAGACCCCGCCTATGGTGGCGACGAGACCTTCAAGATCGAGGAAGACAAGGAGGGCAATCCCATCACGCCCCATCTGAATTGGAACAAGAACATTCCTTGGCGCAAGGCCAACGAGGATGAGCAGCGTGCCATAGAGAGTGTGTATATCACTCATCCCATCGACGGCACCAAGATGCTGGATGCCAGCCAGATGAACTATCGCTACGAGGTCTATGACTACGCTGCTGCAGCCCTGCGCAAGCACCGCATCAAGAACGACCGCGACAACGGTATCGGTGTGTCCTCGTTGGAAAAACGCGACCTGAACACTGACCATGAGTACTCGGATGCCGACGTGATGATCTCCAAGGACACCGCTTACATCGACGATGACGGCAATGTCATACGTCAGACCATCACGCGCCCGCTGTCCGGACCGTGGGACTTTCTGAACACGTACATCGTGAACATCTACCCCGACACCACATGTTGGATCAATGACTTCCGTAATGCCGAGAACGAGCGTTACATGCGTCTTTATTTCTCCAATCCTGCCTACGATGACTACCCCGTGGTGGGTGTCTCTTGGGAGCAGGCACAGGCTTTCTGCCGCTGGCGCACGGACTATTTGCTGAAAGGTCTTGGCAACAACGGCCGCGAGATACAGCCCTACCGTCTGCCCACCGAAATTGAGTGGGAGTACGCCGCCCGCGGCAAGGACGGCAACCCCTTCCCCTGGGAGGCCAAGGACGTGAAGAGCGATAAGGGCTGCTACTATGCTAACTTCAAGCCCGACCGCGGTAACTACACGAAGGACGGAAGCCTCATCACCTCGAAGTGCGGCATCTTCTCCGCCAACAGCAACGGCCTATACGATATGGCCGGCAACGTGGCGGAGTGGACATCGACCGTCTATACCGAGGCCGGTGTGGAGTCCATGTCCGATATGAACCCAGAGCTGCGCTACAACGCGGCGAAGGAAGACCCCTACCGCCTGAAGAAGAAAAGCGTGCGCGGCGGCTCGTGGAAAGATCCCGAGAGCCTGATCCGCTCCGCATGGCGTTCCTACGAATATCAGAACCAACCCCGTTGCTTCATTGGCTTCCGCTGCGTACGCAGCATGGTGAAAGATGCCAGCGGTGTAAAAAATAAAGGAAAGAAATGAGCAAATTCTCTCTTATAGCCCGCTTACAGCACTGGATGGATTCCGTGCCGGGCCAGACATTCATGAACTATGCCTACAGCTGGGGTGCTGCCGTCGTTATCCTCGGTACGCTTTTCAAGCTGACGCACATCCCGGGTGCTAACCTGATGCTGTTCATCGGTATGGGTACGGAGGTCTTCGTGTTCTTCGTATCCGGTTTCGACCGTCCTTTCAACTCCCAGAATACTGAGCTGGCCGATGAGTTCATCGACCTAGAGGACCTGGAGGCCATGAAGGAGGCCGCACAGACCGTTGCCGAGGCAGGTGCTGCGGCAAATGCCGGTGGTGGCACCGTCGTCATCGGCGGTGGCGCGCCTGCGGGTGGAACGGTTGTCATCGGTGGCGGACAGACCGCCACCAACGGGGCTGCTGTTGGGGGTGCCAACGGGGCAGCTGTTGAAGGCGGCACAACGATTGTCGGTGGTGGTGTCATCGGTGGCGGAGTCATCGGTGGTGGAGTCGTCGGAGGCGGTGGCGCCGGTATCTCCGAGGAGGCCGCTGCAAACCTCGCCGCTGCCGCACAGGCTGCCGCAGGAGCTGCTGCCCTCGGACAGGATACCCAGGGTCTGCTCACCAACGCGCAGGCTGCTAACGCTCCCGAAGTGGAAGACGCCATCGAGGCTTACGTGGATCAGCTGCAGCAGCTCACAGAGGTGCTGGGTAAGGTCCGCGAGCAGGCAGGTCGCATGACGCAGGACAGCGAGGAGATGATCAACCTCAACCGCACGCTTACTGGCATCAACACCATCTACGAGATGCAGCTCAAGAGCGTCAGCCAGCAGGTCGGCACCATCGACCAGATCAACGACCAGACACGCAAGATGGCCAAGCAGATTGAAGAGCTCAATGGCGTCTATGCCCGTATGATTGAAGCCCTCACCGTGAATATGCCCAAGGCTGCTCCGCAGGCTTAAAAAGAATCGTTAGAATGGCAGTAAAGAAAAGACCCATATCACCGCGTCAGAAGATGATCAACCTGATGTACGTCGTCCTCATGGCGATGCTCGCACTCAATGTGTCGAGCGACGTGCTGAATGGTTTCTCACTGGTGGACAAGAGCCTTCAGACGACGACCAGCAATGCCACGAAGGTGAATCAGGGCATCTATGATGACTTCGAGGAGCAGATGAAAGCCAACCCGAAGAAGGTGAAGGAGTGGTATGACAAAGCCCAGAAAGTGCGTCGCATCTCCGATTCTCTCTTCAACTTCGCCGAAGAATTGAAAGAGCTCATCGTCTATGAGAGCGATGGCAAGGACGGTGATGTGACCAATATCCGCAACCGCGAAGACTTGGAGGCTGCCACCAGCGTGATGCTGGCCCCCGGCACAGGTCGCGGCGAAGCCCTCTACAACGCGATCAATAGCTATCGCGAGCAGATCATCAAGATGGTGACAGATTCCGCACAGCGCCGCATCATCGCCAGCAACCTGAACACCGAAGTGCCGCAAAATGTGCGCACACTCGGTAAGAACTGGCAGGAATACATGTTCGAGTCCATGCCTACGGCCGCTGCCGTCACATTGCTCACCAAGCTGCAGGGCGATGTGCGCTACGCCGAGGGTGAGGTGCTCCATGATTTGTCTGCCAACATCGGCGTCAAGGATATCCGTGTGAACGAGTTGAACGCCTACGTGATTCCTAGCTCTCAGGTCATCGTGCAGGGTGGCCGCTTCTCGGCACAGATCCTTATGGCTGCCGTCGATACCACGAACCGTCCCACCATCTATATCGGTGGCCGCAAGATCGAGAGCGACCGCGGTATCTACGAGACCATCTGCAACACGACGGGTGATTTCACCCTCGTGGGATATATCGAGATGATGAACGCGCAAGGCGAGCTCGTGCGTCGCGACTTCGAACAGAAGTACAGTGTCGTGCCCCCCGCCGCCACCGTGTCGGCCGACCTGATGAACGTGCTCTATGCCGGTTATGACAACCCGATGAGCGTCAGTGTGCCCGGCGTGCCGGCCAACAAACTACAGGTGAGTATGACGGGCGGCGGCCTGACCCCGAAGGGTGACGGCAAGTTCATTGCACGTCCCACCGCTGTGGGTGGCGAGGCCGTCATCACCGTGGCTGCCCAGACCGAAGGCCGTCTGCAGGAGATGGGTAAGTTCACGTTCCGCGTGCGCAAGTTGCCCGATCCTACAGCCTTCATCGCCTATGCCGACGGGCAGGGTGGCGAGAACCGCTTCAAGGGTGGCAAGCTTGCCAAGCAGGTGCTCATGAACGCCGATGCCCTCGGTGCTGCCGTCGATGACGGCCTGCTGAACATCCCGTTCCGCGTGCAAGGCTTCGAGACGGTGTTCTACGACAACATGGGTAATGCTATTCCCGAGGTAAGTAATTCCGCTGAGTTCACGGCACGCCAGAAGACCATGTTCCGCAGCCTGGCTCGTGGTAAGCGCTTCTTCATCACACGCATCCGTGCCGTAGGTCCCGATGGGGTAGAGCGCACGCTGGATGGCGCAATGGATGTGACGGTGAATTGACATATTGAACTTTTGGAGCAGCGAGAGCAATCAAGCTTGCTTGAATTGCCGAGTCGTGACAAAAGTCAACGAAGTTAAAGATTGAAATATTGAAATATAGATCATTGAATATGAAAAGATTCTTGATTATAGGGTTTGCGATGTGCTTGGGCGCGATGGCCGTGCAGGCGCAGCCCAAGAAGAGCAGGGTTGCCGCCGTTTCCACAACGACGACGCAGAAGAAGACGACGGCTGCAAAGCCCGCCAGCGACCGCGCAGCCTTGATGTTCCCCACTTCCGATGTGATGCCCGAGGATGTGGTGTGGCGCCGCGACATCTATCGTCAGCTGGACCTGATGAAGGATGCCAATGCACCCCTCTACTACCCCGTGGAGCCGCACGGCAAGGACCAGAACCTGTTCACCTATCTGTTCCGCCTGTTCGTATCCGGTCGCATCCCCGCCTACCAGTACAAGCTGGATGGCAACGAGAGCTTCGAGGCCAAGGACAAAGCTGATGCCCGCGAGCTGTTGGAGCGTTACTCCATCTACTACGAGGAGAAGGACGGCAAGGTAAGTGTGCCCGAGAGCGATATCCCATCGGCCGAGGTGACACGTTATTATATTAAGGAGTCCAACTACTTCGACCAGCGTTCGGCCACCTACACGACGCGCGTCACAGCCCTCTGTCCTGTGCTCATGCGTGGCGCCGACGATTTCGGCACCGAGGCTACGCCCTATCCGTTGTTCTGGATCAACTATGACGATGTCGCCGCCTATCTGTCGCGTATGCCGCTCATGGCGTCGAACCTGAACAACGTGACGAACATGACCGTCGATGACTACTTCACCATGAACCGCTACGAGGGCAAGATCTATAAGACCAACAACCTGCAGGGTCGTGTGCTGGCCAACTACTGCAAGACGGACAGCGCCATGACCAATGAGCAGAAGCGCATCGAGCAGGAGCTGGCGGACTTCGAGAACCACATCTGGCACCAGCCAGTGCCAGCGGATAGCCTCGACAGCGTGGCAGTAGATGGCAAGGACAAGAAAGCTTCCCGCGCGAAGGCGAAAGGCAGCAGCTCCAAGAAGGACACGAAGACCTCCACATCGCGCCGCAGCAAATCCTCCTCGGCAGCTTCCAAACCCAAGAGTGGCGGCTCCTCGGCACCTCGTGTCTCGGCTCGCCGACAACGGCACTAACCTCTTATAGACAACGAATCAGATGAGACGGTTCCTACTTCTTACCATCATCGCATTGAGCGCAGCCATGAGTGCTAGCGCTCAGTTGCGTTACGGTCTGGACCTAGGATTGGAAGTCTCACGCCTAAGGTTCTCCAAATCCGTGGCAGATGCGAGGAACCGCGCAGGATTCTTCCTGGGGCCCAAGATACACGCCAAGATACCCAAGTTGGGTTTGGGAGCTGACATCGCTTTGCGCTATGCCCAGAAGAGCGCAGCCATCGAGGTGTATAACACCTTAGAGACCGAAATCTATGAGAAGGAACAAATGCACTATATCGAGGTGCCGCTGAATGTGCGCTGGGACATCTCCATCCTGAAGGCTTTCGGCATCTTCGTTGCCACAGGACCGCAGTGGGACTGGTACCTGGGTCCTTCGACATGGGAGAGCACCGAGCTGTTCAAGGCCACCTTCAACCACCACACACTGGGTTGGAATGTGGGCACAGGCATCATGCTTTTCAAGCGCCTGAACCTCAGCGTCAGCTACCATTTCCCCCTCACCGATCAGGGATCCTTCGTAACACGCGTCTATAATACTGTCGCCAAGCAGGTTGAAGATGCGAAAGTCGATATGAACAGCCATTCCTGGCAGATCTCTCTTTCCTTTTTCTTTAATAAATAATGTTCGCGGATGTCCTCTTGCCTGTCCCCCTCCCGGGACTGTTCACCTATGCCGTCCCTGCAGCGTTGGACGCTGTGGCGCAGGCTGGATGTCGCGTGCAGGTGCCCTTCGGCACGAAGAAGTCGGCCACCGGCCTGATTGTGCGTCGCCACCACGAGCCCCCCACCGACCCCAAGGTGGTGGTGAAGGACATCATGGATGTCCTCGATGCCGACCCTGTCATCCTGCCTGAGCAGTACAAACTCTGGCAGTGGATCTCGGACTACTATCTATGTGCCATCGGCGAGGTCTTCAAGGCTGCGCTGCCAGCGAAGCTGAAGAAAAGACCCACCCCAACCCCCTCCCGTCAGGGAGGGGCTCTCCCCCTCACGGGGGAGCGGGGAGAGGGTCTCCCCTTAGCCCTCAACTCCCCCCTCCCTTCCCTCTCTCCTGCCCAGTCTGCAGCCCTCTCCGACATCCATAGGCAGTGGGGGCAGAAGCCCGTGTGTCTGTTGCATGGTGTCACGTCCTCCGGCAAGACAGAATTGTATATCCATCTCATCGCTGAGGCGCTGGAACGGGGGGAGCAGGTGTTGTACCTGCTGCCGGAAATCGTCCTCACAACGCAGCTTACCAACCGACTGAAGGCCGTCTTCGGCGAGCGCCTGGGCGTCTATCACAGCAAGTTCACAGACAAGGATCGTGCTGATGTGTGGATGCGCCAGCTGTCCGTCCAGCCCTATGATATCATCGTGGGTGTCCGCTCCTCCATCTTCCTGCCTTTCCAGCGCCTCGGCCTCGTCATCGTGGATGAGGAGCATGAGGTGAACTTCAAACAGCAGGACCCCGCCCCCCGCTATAATGCCCGCAACGTAGCCATCTTGATGGCTTCGCGCGCAGGGGCACGTACCTTATTAGGAACTGCCACGCCCTCGTTTGAGAGCTATTACAACGCCCGCATGGGGAAGTATGGCTTGGTGACCCTTCGCGAGCGTTTCGGTCAGGTGCAGCTGCCGGATGTCGAGATCATCGACGTGAGGGAGCTACGCCGCAAGCACCTGATGCAAGGCCCCTTCTCGCCACAGCTGTTGGACGCCATGCGCGATGCTCTAGAGGCTGGCGAGCAGGTCATCCTGTTCCAGAACCGTCGCGGCTTCGCGCCACAGGTGCAATGCCACGTCTGCGGTTGGGTGCCGCGCTGCCCGCATTGCGACGTCCCGCTGACGCTGCACAAACGCTCCGGTCGCATGACCTGCCACTATTGCGGCTACGCAACGGAGATCCCCCAGCAATGTCCAGCCTGCGAGACCCCCGATTTGCGTGGTCACGGCTATGGCACCGAGCGAATCGAGGATGAGCTGGCGCGCCTCTTCCCGCAGGCACGCCTCGCACGCATGGACCTTGACACCACCCGCACCCGTGCCGCCTACGAACAAATCCTCGACAACCTCGCTGCCGGCCACACAGACATCCTCGTAGGCACGCAGATGGTCACCAAGGGTTTGGACTTCGAGCGCGTCAGCATCGTGGGCATACTCTCTGCCGATACGATGTTGAACCAACCCGACTTCCGCGCCTACGAGCGCGCCTTCCAGATGATGTCGCAGGTGTCGGGGCGTGCCGGCCGCCGGCGGCAGCGCGGACGTGTGCTGCTGCAGACGATGGAGGCACAGCTGCCCATCATTCATCTGGTGGTGACGAATGATTTCGATACGATGTACCAGGAGCTGATGTCCGAGCGCCGCGAGTTCTCATACCCGCCCTTCACGCGGCTGGTGATGGTTTATTTCAAGCACCGCAGTGCCGACCTCATCGAAAGCCTGTCGCGCGATGCAGCCCTGCGCCTGCGAAGTGTGTTCGGCTCGCGCGTCTTAGGCCCCGACGAGCCATCCATCGCCCGCATCGGAGGCTTGCACATCCGTCGCCTGATCATAAAAATGGAACCGACGCTCTCCTTCTCCAAGGCGCGTCAGTTCCTCATTCAGACACGTGCCGACCTTATGGCCGAGCACCTCTATAGTTCAGCACATATTTATTTCGATGTCGATCCCTTGTGATCGGCTTCGGGCGTTCCCTCTTCTTTCTGGGCTTTCTCTGCCGCTTCCGCTTCTGCGTTGAGCGTCGGATAAGAAACGCGCGTGTGGTAGATGGTCTTCAGCTTATCCTTGAGCACGGACTTGGTGGTCTGTACGTCGGCAAAGGTGATGGGGCAGTCGCGGAAGTATCCGTCGGCCATCTGCCCGTCGATGATCTTATCTACGAGAGTGCCCACGCTTTCCTCGGTGTATTCCTTCAGCGAGCGTGCGCTGGCCTCTACGGCATCCACCATCATCAGGATAGCTTGCTCCGTCGTGCTCGGGTTGGGACCTACGTAGGTGTAGTCTTCCACGTTGATGGGCTCATCCGGGTGCGCATTCTTCTCCGTGATATAGAAGTATTTCGCCATTCCGCGCCCGTGGTGTGTGGCGATGAAATCGCGGATAATCTTCGGTAGGTTGTATTTATCGGCCAACGCCAGCCCGTCGGTGACATGGCGCAGGATGATGGCAGCGCTGTCCTTGTTGGTGAGGTTGTTGTGCGGGTTGAGGCCGCCCAGCTGGTTCTCTGTGAAGTACTCGGGGTTCTCCAGCTTGCCGATATCGTGGTAGAGGGCGCCCGTACGCACCACCTGTGCCTTCGCCCCAATCTTGTTGGCCACCGCGGCGGCCATGTTGCTGACCATCATCGAGTGCTGGAAGGTGCCGGGTGCCTGCTCCGACAGTCGGCGCAGCAGCTGGCAGTTGATGTTGGAGAGTTCCACCAGCGTGACATTGCTGGTGAAGCCGAAGATGCGTTCCAGCAGGTACAGCAGCGGATAGGCGAAGAGCAGCAGTACGCCGGAGATGGCGATATGCGTGTAGATGTCCCAGTCGATGAGCGTCGCGCTGTTGCCGTCGAAGATCTTGCGGCCGTGCATCAGGTCGATGCTGAAGTAGAAGACGAGGGCTGTCGCCGTCACCATGATGGCGGTGCGGAAAATCTGCGAGCGTTCCGAGAGGTCGCGCAGCGAGTAGATGGCGATGAGGCCGCCCATCAGCTGTGTGGTGATGAACTCAAAGGGGTAGCGCAGCGACATGGCGCACAGGAGGATGGTGCAGACATGTGCGAAGAAGGCGGTGCGCGAATCCATGAACACGCGCACGAAGATGGGCAGCATCGCGTAGGGAATCAGATACACCGTGAGCAACGCGTGGCGCACCAGCAGGAAGGTCAGCAGCGGGAACGACAGCACCTGCAGGCTCAGCAGCAGGGAGTAGCGCCAGCTGTTGGCGTAGTCCTGACGGAAGAGGTTGAGGTAGAGCACCAGACACAGGATGATGATGACCACGTAGGACACCTGTCCCAGCAGCTGCAAGCGGTCGTCGCGTGTCGGCTGCTGGCGCGCCGCCTGCGCCAGGTTGAAGCTCTCCAGGATCTGATAGACCTCTTCGGTCACGATGTCACCGCGGTCGATGATGTTCTGCCCCGCCTGCACATAGCCGGAGCTGGGGATGACGGAGTGCTCCAGGTCTTCCAGCAGCTTGTTGGACTTGCTCTCATCGAACACCAGGTTACCCTTGATGAAGAGGTTCAGGTTCATCTGTTGCAGCTTCTGCTTGTTCACGAGATGCTGCTCGGCAATGCTGAAGATGTATTCGTAGGCCGATTTCTCCGAGAAGAGCGCCCCTATGGCATACGAGCTGGACTCGGTGTCGTGGAAGACGCGGATATGGCTGATCTTCTCCAGCTGCAGTGTCTGTAGGTCGCTGTTGCTGATGACGCCGCGGCTGTAGATCTCATGCAGGCACATCTCCACGATGGAGCGGTAGTGAGCGGGCAGCTCCTCGTTCTCCTGACCGCGGAAGGCCTTGCGGAAAGCCTCCACCTGCTGTGTCTCCACGCGCTCCTGCAGCTCGAAGTAGGGCTCATACGTCTTCATCAAGCTGTCGCGCTCGTGCTGCAGCTGTGCCTCGGTCTTCAGGATGGGGAAGTCATAGGGTGCGATGAAGCGTCCGTAGGGCCATGGTTTGTTCGCCTCAAACTGCATGGTAGCACGTTCGCCGCGTGGCAAAAACCACACGAGGATGAACGTGGCGCATACAATGAAGAGAAACTGTAGGAAATAGTCCTTCCAAGACTTGTCTGTGGGCTTATTATATCGGCTCATAGGGGGGTAAAGAGGTTTGTTTCTACATTTCGAGCACAAAAATACATATTTATTTGCTACTCGTCCAAGATTTTGTTGTATTTTTGCACAAAATTCAGATAAAAACAGCTTATGAATACACAAAAAGTGCGTGTTCGCTTCGCACCATCGCCCACAGGACCCCTTCATATCGGCGGCGTTCGCACCGCCTTGTACAACTACCTCTTTGCCCGTCAGCACGGCGGCGAGATGATCTTCCGCATCGAGGACACGGACAGCGCCCGCTTCGTGCCGGGTGCCGAGGACTATATCCTCGAGTCCTTCCGCTGGCTCGGCATCGAGTTCGATGAGGGCGTCAGCTTCGGCGGCGACCACGGGCCCTATCGCCAGAGCGAGCGCAAGGATATCTATAAGAAATATGTCCAGCAGCTCCTGGATGCCGGCCGCGCCTACATCGCCTTCGACACCCCCGAGGAGCTCACTGCCAAGCGCGAGGCCGTGGACAACTTCCAGTACGATGCCTCCACGCGCCAGCAGATGCGCAACTCCCTGACACTCGGACAGGAGGAGACCGACCGCCTCATCCGCGATGGTCACCCCTATGTCGTGCGCTTCCTCATCGAGCCCGGCGAGGATGTGCATGTCAACGACATCATCCGCGGCGACGTCTGCATCAACAGCTCCATCCTCGATGACAAAGTGCTTTGGAAGAGTGCCGATCAGCTGCCCACCTACCACCTCGCCAACATCGTCGATGACCATCTCATGGAGATCACCCATGTCATCCGCGGCGAGGAATGGCTGCCCTCCGCACCGCTGCATGTGCTCCTCTACCGCGCCTTCGGCTGGAAGGACACGATGCCCCGCTTCGCCCACCTGCCGCTGCTCTTGAAACCCGATGGCAAGGGCAAGCTCAGCAAGCGCGACGGCGACCGCCTCGGCTTCCCCGTATTCCCGTTGGAATGGCACAATCCTGAAACTGGTGAGGTCAGCAGCGGCTACCGCGAGAAGGGCTACCTCCCCGAGGCCGTCATCAACTTCCTCGCCCTGCTTGGTTGGAACCCGGGCGATGGCCAAGAGCTGATGTCTATGGACGAGCTCATCCGTAAGTTCAACCTGGAGAAATGTTCCAAGAACGGAGCCCGCTTCGACTACGTCAAGGGCTTCTGGTTCAACCGCGAATACCTCATGCAACGCAGCGATGCCGAATGGGCGCCCGACTTCGTCAGGATTCTCAAGGCTCACGACATCGACTCCACCGAGGAGCGCGCCGCCGAGGTCGTGGCAATGATGAAGTCCAAGGTCATCGAGTACGACACCCTCGACGGCCCCCGCAAGCGCAACGTCTCCTTCGTTAGCGACCTGTGGCCACTCTGCCGCTTCTTCTTCGTGGCGCCCACTGCCTTCAACCTCGAAGACAAGTTCATCAAGAAGAACTGGAAGCCCGAAACGGCCGCCGAGATGCAACAGCTGCGCGACGTGCTCGCCACCATCGATGACTTCAGCGTCGAGGGCCAAAAGGCCGTCGTGGATCCATGGGTCGAGCAGAGCGGCATCAAGCCCTGGAACGCCTGGCGCGTGTGCCTCGTCGGTGAGGGCCAAGGCCCCGACATGTACGGCCTCGCTGCCTTCCTCGGCAAGGACGAGGTGCTCCGCCGCATGGATTTCGCCATCTCCACCCTAAACACTCAACCATAATCCATAAACCATAAACCCTAAACTAACCTTGTACAGCTTCGCCATTTACCTCTATATGCTGGCCGTCGGCATCGCCGCCCTCTTCAACAAGCGGGCGCGTAAGCTGGCGATAGGACATCAGTATGCTTTCGTCCGCCTGAAGCGACTCGTGGAAAAGGATGCCCGTTACATCTGGTTCCATGCTGCCTCGCTGGGCGAGTTCGAGCAGGGCCGCCCCCTCATGGAGCGCCTGCGCCGCGAACACCCCGAATACAAAATCCTGCTTACCTTCTTCTCGCCGTCTGGCTACGAGGTGCGCAAGGACTGGGAGGGTGCCGACATCGTCTGCTACCTGCCCCTCGACACGCCCACCAACGTGCGCATCTTCTTCCACTATGTGAAGCCCGAGATGCTCTTCCTCATCAAGTACGAGTTCTGGCACAACTACCTGCAGGCCTGCCGCCGTCGCGGCATCCCCGTGTATAGCGTCAGCAGCATCTTCCGTCCCGGTCAGATCTTCTTCCGCTGGTACGGTCGCCTCGGCGGCTACCGTCGCGTCCTCAACTGCATCACCTATTTCTTTGTGCAGAACCAGCAGTCCAAGGACCTCCTGGCCACGCTCGGCCACACCGACAATGTCACCATCGTGGGCGACACCCGCTTCGACCGCGTCCTCGACATCCGTCGCGCCGCCAAGCCCCTGCCCCTCGTGGAGCGCTTCGCCAAGGACTACATCGTCTTCGTGGCCGGCAGCAGCTGGCCCCCCGATGAAGCACTGCTTATTCCTTGGTTTAAGAGTTCAAGGGTTCAAAAGTTCAAGGGTTCAACCCCTCAACCCTCAACTCTCAACTCTCAACTCTCAACTCTCAACTCACTTCGCCTCATCATCGCGCCGCATCAGATTGGCGAGGACCATCTGCGCGCCATCGAGCAAGCCCTGCAGGGCTGCCGCGTCCTGCGCTACTCAAAGGCCACCGAGGACAATGTCGCTGAGGCCGACGTCCTCATCATCGACTGCTTCGGTCTTCTCTCCAGCATATACCGCTATGGTCAGCTCGCGATGGTCGGTGGCGGCTTCGGCGTGGGTATCCATAACATCCCCGAGGCGGCCGTCTATGGCATCCCCGTGCTCATAGGCCCCAACAACCAGAACTTCCGCGAGGCGCGTCACCTCTTGGACGTCGGCGCCTGCTTCGAGGTGCATGATACCGCCGACTTCAACCGCATCGCCGACAACCTCCTCTCCGATGCCGACGCCTATCGCCGTGCCGCCGACGCTGCCCACAGCTACATCGCCGACAACTCCGGCGCCACCGACACCATCTATGCCCACGTCTTCTCTTAAGCAAAAGACTGCCCAAGGCCTCATCTGGGGCGGCTTCAGCAACGGTATGATGCAGTTGTTGCAAGCCGTCTTCGGGCTCTGGCTCCTCAATATCCTGGCGCCCGAGGACTACGGTAAGATGGCTGCCCTCGTCATCTTCTCCAACATCGCCAGCGTCCTGCAGGAGAGCGGTTTCACGGCTGCCCTCGCCAACAAACGCGAGCCCACCCACGAGGAGTACAACGCCGTCTTCTGGTTCAACGTCATCGTGGGCGTCGCCCTCTACATCCTCCTCTTCTTTGCTGCCCCCCTCATCGCCGACTTCTACGAGGAACCTGTCCTCTGCCCCCTCGGCCGCGTCGCCTTCCTTGGCTTCGTCTTCTCCTGCTTCGGCACCGCCCAGCGCGCCTACCTCTTCGGCCATCTCATGGTGCGGCAGACCAGCCTCATGCAGCTCGCCTCCATCACCCTCTCCGGCGTCGTGGGCGTCTGCCTCGCCTATGCCGGCTTTGCCTATTGGGGCCTGGCCCTGCAGGGACTCGTCTATGTCGCCTCCGTCACCGCCTTCGCCTGGCATTTCTCCCCCTGGCGACCTTTGCTGTCAGCGTTTCGCGCGCCGCGCGAAACGCTGAGACCCGCCTGGCAGATGTTCGGCTTCTCCTCCAAGCTCCTCGTCAACAGCCTCGCCTTCCAGTTCAACAACAACGCCTTTGGCGTCCTCCTTAACCGCTTCTTCCCCGGCGGCTACATCGCCGGCATCTACTCTAACGCCCGCAAATGGGATGATATGGCCATCGCCACCATGGGCGGCATGGTGCAGGGTGTCGCACAACCCGTCTTGCGCGAGAGCGCTCATGATGCCGTGGGCATCCAGAGCGCCTTCCGTAAGCTCCTCCGCTTCACCTGCTTCGTTTCCTTCCCCTGCCTCCTCGGCCTCGCCCTGATTGCCGAGGACTTCATCGTCCTGCTGGCTGGTGAGAAATGGCATGAATCCGCCTTCCTCCTCTCGCTGCTCTGCTTCTATGGCGCCTTCTCGCCCGTCGTGACGCTGTATTCCAACCTCGTCATCTCGCGCGGGCGCTCCACCGTCAATATGACCATCGGCGTCCTCAACTGCGCCTTTGTGTGGGGCGGCATCATCGTCCTCCACGCCCTCGGCTACGCCCTCACCGCGATGGTCGCCTACTATGTCCTCCTCAACATCGCCTGGCTCTTCGTGTGGCAGACCAGTGCCCGCCGCCTCATCGGCCTCCGTTGGTGGCACGCCTTCAAGGACATCGCCCCCTTCTTCCTCTTCGCCCTCGCCGTGATGGTCGCCACCCACTTCGCCACCGCTGCGCTTCCCCTCTCGTGGCTGCGCCTTATCCTGCGCATCCTCCTTGCCGTAGCCCTCTACCTCGGCATCCTCCGCCTCGCCCACGCCCGCATCCTCTCTGAATCCTACCACTACCTCTTCCACCGCCGAAAGCGGTAACACGATGAAGCATACGATCGCCTCCATACTTGCTGATGCTACCCGCTGGATGGGTGCCATGGTGCTGCTGGTGGCCGTGCTGGCGCTGGCCGTGCCCGCGTCGTTCACGTGGATGGCCACCTCCACCATCAATCCCATGCTGGGCGTCATCATGTTCGGCATGGGCCTGACACTCTCGCCGCAGGATTTCAAGGTCGTGCTGAGCCGCCCCAAGGACATCCTCATCGGTTCCCTCACGCAGTTCACGGTCATGCCACTGCTCGCCTTGGCCCTCACGTGGGCCTTCTCGCTTCCGAAGGAGCTGGCCATCGGCGTCATCCTCGTGGGCTGTTGTCCGGGCGGCACGGCCTCCAATGTCATCACCTATCTCGCCAAGGGCGACCTGGCCCTCTCCGTGGGCATGACAGCCGCTTCCACGCTGCTGGCACCCCTGCTGACGCCCTTGCTCGTATGGCTGCTTGCCGGTACGATGGTCGATGTCGATGCCACGGGCATGCTCCTGAGCATCGTCTATGTCGTCATCGCCCCCATTGTGGGCGGTCTGCTCTGCCAGCGTTTTCTCCCCGGCGCCACCAAGCGCGTCACACCCTATCTGCCTGCCTTCTCATCGTTGGTGATCGCCTTCGTCGTGGGTATCGTCGTGGCCCATAATGCCGACAGACTCATGACCGCAGGCCTGCTCGTCGTGGCCGTCGTCATGCTCCACAACCTCTTTGGACTTGGACTTGGTTTCCTCGTGGGGCGTCTGCTGCATCTGCAGAAGCCCAAATGTGTGGCCCTCAGCATCGAGGTCGGCATGCAGAACTCAGGCCTAGCCTCCTCGCTCGCCCTGCTCCATTTCGCCGCCTACCCCCTTGCCACCATCCCCGGTGCCGTCTTCAGCGTGTGGCATAACATCAGCGGCGCCCTCATCGCCAAACTCTTCACCCGCCACTCCCCCTCACAAGAATGACAAAGCTAAAGCCGCTTACCTCTATTTTATGATGGAGGTTTGGGGGTTGCGAAGGCCGGTGGTCTGGCGGAGGAAGGCTTTGGCGGTGCCGAAGCGGAGGTACATGTCGAGGCGCACAGGGATGTGATTGAGGTCGTCGGTGATGTAGAAGGTGATGACCTCGCGCTCTTTGTTCTTGTCGTCGTACCACACAGAGGAGAAGACAAGGCATCGGTAGGTGATGCCGGTGTCATCCATCTTGAATTTCTTCTTACCGCGATAGATGAGGACTTCGTCGGAGACGCGGTCGCCGTCGGCCATCTTAAAGTGTATCTTCTGGCCTTCGCGATAGTTGGTAGCGTCGAAGGTGCGTGCGCGGATAAGCATACTGAGCATGTCACAGACGGTGGCGTTGACGGTGCGCTCGGTTTTGAAGACCTGGCGGTCATTGTTGGTGTAGCGCTGGCGCAGGTGTACGTTGCCGTCGCCGGGATAGTCATACCACACCTCGTCGATGTAGTAGCGTTTGCCCTCGCGTGCGCCCTTGCGGAAGAAGAGGGGCACGAGTTCGGGGGTGAGGTAGCTGACGATGGTGTCGCGCATCATGAAGAAGCGGTCGGTGCGTTTGTTACCCTTGGTGAGGAGGGTGGCGCGCAGGATGTCCTGATTATTGTAGCGGCCGTCCTTGATTTCGAGATAGGCAGTGCCGGCTTTCAGCCAGATGAACTTCCAGTTGAAATAGAGCTGGTAGTCGAGGCGCTCGCCAGCCGTGAAGGCGCGGTTCTGCAGGGGCTCCTGGGCATGGACTTCGCTCGCCGACGCAAAGGCGAGTGAAATAATAAAGAATAAATGATAGATAATAAATGATAGATAGGGCCTAAGGGCCTCATGGGTCTTATGGGAATTATTATTTATCATTTATTATCTTTAATCTCTAATCTTTAATCACTAATCACTAATCACTTCTTCCCTTGTGCGCGTTCAAGATTGCGCTGTTTGATTTGCTTCTCCTTGTCGGGCTTCTGCTTGGTGATCTTGGCGGGTTTCTGTCGCATAGCGGCGATGGCGCGGGGCTCCCAGTCCTGGTTGAGTTCCCAGAGGGCTTTCACGGTGATTGGCTGCGGGAAGTAGTGGGTCTCCTCGGGCGGGAGGCCGGCATCGTAGTCGCCGGTGGTCCATACGCCGTCGCCGTTGCTATCGACGAAGCAGCGGAGGTAGTAGATGGCGGGTTTCACGTAGTAGAATTCGGCGCGCCCCTCGGCGTTGGTGCGCTCGGTAGCGACGGGTTTGTCGCTGCCGTTGAGGAGCTGCACAACGATGCCTGTGTCGGGGTGTATGACGTGTATGAAGAGCGTTCCGAACTCTTCTTCTTTACGGATGCGGATATCCTGACTGACGGGGCGGTTGGTGTGGCCGAGGGCACCGGCTACGGAGGCGCTGTCGATCTCGAAGCGGTACTGATGTCCGGGTTCCCAGTCGGCGAAGAGCTGGAAGCGCCGCGGATGGTCGGGGATGGGTACGATGTCGAAGGGTTCGTCCTCCCACAGGCTATCGACCTTCAGGCGCAGGTGCAGGGCACCGGCGTCGGGCATCTGTGCGGGCTCGGAGAAGGTGATGACGGGCGTCTGGTTGGGGGCGATGGAGCCGGCTGGTTTGATCTCCACGTTGAGGAACGTGGTGAGATGCGGGTTCTCCTCGGGTGGTTTGTTGGGATATTGCTTGCGCTTCTTCTTTTGTTCCTTCTCCCATTCCTCGGTTTTCTGCTGCAGGTCCTTGAGCTGCTTGGCATGCGTGGTCTTGGGCACGAGTTCCAGGGTGTCGGTCTTCCATACGAGCTGCCCCAGGGTGTCGGTGTCGAGATAGGTGTAGCGGAAGGCCAAGGTGTCGGCGTAGGCGATGGTGGTGTCGGTGACCCAGTAGGTGATGGTGTCGCCCTTGGCGGAGGGCTCCTGTATGAAGCCGCCGTCGCCGGGGAAGTTGAGGCCTTCGATGCGGGGCAGTGTGTCGGCGGGGGCGGTGAAGAAGATGGTGAACTTCTCAGGCACTTCGCGCACTTCCTTCAGACGGTGGCGGTCCTGTCCTCCTTCGAGGAAGGCGCGGATGACGATGTTATCGGGGTAGAAATGGGTGTAGAGGCGGGGCTGTATGCTGTCGTAGTGTGTGGAGTCGCGCCACAGCGTGTCGAGACGGTAATCGGGGCGGCAGCGGCTCTCGAAGATGGCGGTGTCGGAGCCTATGCGCTCGTTTTTCTGTGTGAAGCGGAAGTTGCCGTCCATGTCCTGCAGGGCAAAGGCGCGGTAGCGCTTGTGGGCGGCGACACCCTTGATGACGAAGCGCCCGCTGCCGTTAGTGCGGGCTACGCGGTCGAAGGCGCGTGTGCGGAAGGTGCTGTCGGGCACGATGCTGTCCTCGTTGGCCTGGTAGAGTCCCACGAGGATGCCCTTGATGGGTTCCAGGTCTTCGGCGTTGAGGACGTAGCCAGACACTTCCATCGTGTCGATGGTGGGTCCTGTGGAAAAGGAGAAGGTGTAGTTACCCATGGGGTTACCTTCGTTGTTGTCCACGATGGCATCGGCGAAATCGATGGTGTAGGTGGTATTGGCCTGGAGGCTGTCGAAGAGGTCTATGCGCACGCTCTTGCCTTCGGCGCGCACGTTGGGTGATTCCGTCTGCGGCGGCGAGACGACGACCTTCTCGCTGGCGTTCTCAATCTTGATGTACTCGTTGAAGCGGATGCGTATCTTGCGGCTGTCGGCGTTGACGGTCTGGTTGCCGGGCTGGCTGTAGACTACCTGGGGCGGTGTCTCGTCGTAGGCTCCGCCGTCGGGCGAGCCGATGTTGGCGCAAGCGCATAAAAGAATGAAAAGTGAAAGAGTGAAAAGTGAGAAATGGGGCCTATAGGACTTATGGGTCTTATAGGTCTTATGGGGCCAATGGGGCTTATGGGAATATTTATTTTTCACTTTTCACTCTTTCACTTTTCACTTATTCAGCTCTAGCATTTGCTCGATGAAATCGCGGTTATTGCTGAGTCGGGGTACCTTGTGCTGGCCGCCGAGTTTGCCTTGGCTCTTAAGCCAGTCGTTGAAGAGCCCGGGTCGGGCGTTGATGAGTTCGAGGCGCTGGAGGGTGATGTCCTTGTAGCGCTTGGCCTCGTAGTCGGAGTTCTCCTGCTGCAGGGCGCGGTCGAGGGCATCGGCAAAGGCCTCACTGTCTGCGGGCGGGCGCGAGAACTCGATGAGCCACTGGTGGCGGCAGCGGCCGTGCTCGTCCATGAAGATGGGCGCGGCGCTGTACTCCAGCACCTCGGCTCCCGTCTGCTGGCAGGCAGCGGCGAGGCCGTGTTCGGCGTTATCGACGATGAGCTCTTCGCCGAAAGCGTTGATGAAGAACTTGGTGCGACCGGTGATGACAAACTTATAGGGTTCGGTGCTGGTGAAGCGCACGGTGTCGCCGATGATGTAGCGCCAGAGGCCGCTGCTGGTGGTGATGACCATTGCGTAGTTCTTACCCGTCTGCACGCCCCAGAGCGGCACGACGGTGGGGTTAGGCTTGTCGAGCTCGTCGAGGGGGATGAACTCGTAGAAGATGCCGTAGTCGATCATGAGCATCAGCGCGGGGTCGGCGGGGTCGCTCTGTATGCCGAAGAAGCCTTCGGAGGCGTTGTAGGTCTCCTCGTAGTGCATCTGGGGTGACGGGATGAGGCGCCGGTATTGCTCGCGGTAGGGCGTGAAGGCGACGCCGCCGTGGAAGAATACTTCGAGGTGGGGCCACACGTCGAGCAGCGAGTCCTTGCCAGAGAGCTCCATGACGCGCGTGAGCACGGAGAGCATCCACGAGGGCACGCCGCTGAGGCTGGTGACGTCGCGGTGCAGGGCTTCGCGGGCGATGCGGTCGCGCTTTTGTTCGAAGTCGGCGAGCAGCGCAGTCTTCTTGCTGGGTATGCGCAAGAAATTCACCATCGGGTTGATGTTCTCGATGAGGATGGCGCTGAGATCGCCCACGAGGGAGTGGTTGAGATTATAGTTGGGCGAGTGGGACCCGCCGAGGATGAGGCCGCGGCCGTTGAAGAAACGGCTCTCCGGGTAGTTGTGGAGATAGACGACTACCGCGTCGGTGCCACCGGCGTAGTGGGTGTCCTTGAGACCTTGCGGCGACACGGGAATGAACTTGCTCTTGTCGCTGGTGGTGCCGCTGGACTTGGCATACCAGCGCACCTGGTCGGGCCACAGGATGCCGCGCTCGCCGTGGCGCATGCGGTCGATGTCGGTCTTCAGGTCGTCATAGGTGGTGACGGGACAGGCATGGGCAAACTGCTCGTAGGAGGTGACGTTGTCGAAGCCGTTGCGGCGCCCCCACTCGGTCTGACGGCCCTTCTCCAGCAGGCGCTGCAGCACATCGCGCTGAAGTGTCTCAGCGTCGGTGAAGTAGCGTTCCAGCTGGTGGTAGCGCCGCTCGAAGATGGGTCTTACAAGTTTTGTGGTGTTCATTCGGTCATGTTATTTTCCGCTCGTTGGTCACGTGCCGACAGGATGGACTGCGTCAGCATCTTGTCTGTCTTCAGGGCCCTGAGGGTTGCCTTGGCGGCCTGTTGGTGGCTCTCTTTCTTGGAGTAGCCCTTGCCCGTCTCGCAGTCGAGGCCTTCGATGACGATACGCGTGACGAAGATGGGCGAGGCATGGTTCTCGCAGCGCTCCTCGACGATGCGGAACTCCAGCTGCAGGCGGTTCTTCTGGGCCCACTCGATGAGCTTCGACTTGAAGTTCACCTCCTGCGCAGCCGTCTTGTCGATGTTGATGAGCTGGCGCAGGATGCGGTCACGCATGAAATGCATGCAGGCGTCGTAGCCGCGGTCAAGATAGACGGCGCCGACGAGCGCCTCGAAGGCGTTGCCGCCCATGTAGCTGTTGTGGCTGTTGTTGTGGCCGGTGCTGTGGATGAGGTTGTCGAGGCCCAGCTCGCGCGAGAGGCGGTTCAGCGTGTCGCGCTGCACGATCTTACTGCGTGTGTTGGTGAGGAAGCCCTCGCGGCGGTCGGGGAAGTGGCGGTAGAGGATATCGCTGACGATGGACTCCAGCACGGCATCGCCCAGGTATTCCAGACGCTCGTTGTGGTCGCCGTCGCGGTGCTTGCCGTGACTGCCGGTGGACTTATGCTGCAGCGCGCGCTTGTAGAAGCGCAGCCGATGGGGGTAGAAGCCCAGAATCTGATGTAATGACGCGCAAAGCTCCCTGTCCTTGCGGAATGGGAGCTTGATGCGGTCAATGATATTCGTGGGGATAAACACGCTTATGCCTCGTATTTCTTGAAGATGACACACGCGTTGTGACCACCGAAACCGAAGGTGTTGCTCAGGGCGGCGCGCACGGTGCGCTGCTGCGCCTTGTTGAACGTGAAGTTGAGGTCGTAGTCGATCTCTTCGTCGCGGTCGGCATCATCATGGTTGATGGTCGGGGGCACGAGATCGTTCTTGATGGCGAGGACGCTGGCCAGCGCTTCCACGGCACCGGCAGCACCCAGGAGGTGACCGGTCATGGACTTCGTGCTGGAGATGTTCAGCTTATAGGCTTGCTCGCCGAAGACTTCCTTGATGGCCTTGGCCTCGGAGATATCACCCACGTGCGTGGAGGTGCCGTGGACATTGATGTAGTCGATGTCCTCGGGCTTCATGCCGGCATCTTCGAGGGCGTTCTGCATCACGAGGATGGCACCCAGTCCCTCGGGGTGGGAGGCGGTGATGTGGTGAGCGTCAGCGCTCATGCCTTCGCCGACCATCTCGGCGTAGATCTTCGCGCCGCGGGCCTTGGCGTGCTCCAGTTCCTCCAGAATGAGACAACCGGAACCCTCACCCATCACGAAGCCGTCGCGGCTGGCGCTGAAGGGGCGACTGGCCTTCTCGGGTTCATCGTTGCGAGTGGAGAGGGCTTTCATGGCGGTGAAACCGCCCACACCACCTTCGGTGATGGCTGCTTCGGCACCGCCGCTGACAATCATGTCGGCCTTGCCCAGACGAATCAGGTTGAAGGCGTCGGCCAGCGCGTTAGTGCTAGAGGCACAGGCGGAGGTGGTCACGTAGTTGGGGCCATGGAAGCCGTACATGATGCTGATGTGGCCGGCAGCTATATCGGCAATCATCTTGGGGATGAAGAAGGGGCCGAACTTGGGGCCGATCTCAGCACCCGTGCGGGCATAGGCGCTGATCTCCTCCTCAAAGGTCTTGATGCCGCCGATGCCGACACCATAGACCACGCCTACGCGGTTCTTGTCGATGGCGTCGAGATCCACCTGGCTATCCTCGATGGCCTGACGCGCAGCGGCGATGGCGAACTGCGTGTAGAGGTCCATCTTACGCGCTTCCTTGCGGTCGAGACCTTGCTCCTCGGGGTTGAATCCTTTGACCTCACAAGCAAATTGGGTCTTGAATTTCTCAGCGTTGAAATGGGTAATAGGGCCGGCGCCGCTCTTGCCTGCTACCAGGTTCTTCCACGTCTCTTCAACGGTATTACCCAGGGGCGTGATGGCACCCAGACCTGTTACGACAACTCTTTTCAATTCCATAAATTATGCTAAATGTAAAAGGGGCAAAAAAGAGACGAGTTCACGAGTCTAACTCGTCAACTCGTCCAATTGATGATGTGTTGTAAAAGAATTACTGATGAGCCTCGATGTAGGCGATAGCGTCGCCAACAGTGGAAATCTTCTCAGCCTCATCGTCGGGGATGGAAATACCAAACTCCTTCTCAAACTCCATGATGAGCTCTACGGTGTCGAGAGAATCAGCGCCCAGGTCGCCGGTGAAACTCTTCTCTGCACTTACTTCTGCTGCATCAACGCCAAGCTTATCGACGATGATATCTCTTACTTTGCTTTCAATTTCAGACATAGTCGTTAACTTTAGATAATGAATTAATGAATATTCGTGTTCTGTTTTCGAGGTGCAAAGGTCGCACATTTTCTTCAATTTACCAAATAATTGATAAAAAAAGTGTATTTTATTGCACAAATGTGCATATAGTGTGCAAAAATCACGCCCTTATCATGCTTCCTCGCGCCGCAGAGGGTAGTGTCCGCGTAGCCATTCGAACTGCCCGGTGGCGGTCTTCAGGTGCTCGCTGTCGGTGCAAGGGTCATAGAGTTGCAGGGCCAGCTCCTCGGCATCCGCGGAAGGATGGAAGTCGGCAGGAAGCGCTGGGGGCTGGATGTCGAAATCCATGGGACGGAAGAAGAAACGACAGATGTGGCGCAGCGTCATCCGGGTGGCGTTGGCCTTGCCGTCGGCGCTATAGCCCGCGATGTGGGGCGTGGCGATGAAGGCCCGCCGGAGAAGTTCTGCATTGATATGGGGCTCGTTCTCCCAGGTGTCGATGACTACATCGCCCACTAGCCCCTCGTCCATCGCTTGTAGGAGCGTGCGCTCATCGATGACACCGCCGCGGGCAGCATTGATGATGACAGGCTTGCGGCGCAGACGATGGAAGAAGGCATCGTCGGCCATGTGGAAGGTGGCGTTGTCGCCCTCGCGGGTCAGCGGTGTGTGGAACGTGATGATGTCGGCCTCCTCCTGGATACGCCCCAGCGAGCACCACTCATAACCTTCGGGCGGCGTGTCGCCGGCTTGTTGACGGGGAGGGTCGCAAAGGAGAACCCTGCGAAGACCCAGCGGGGCGCCGGGCTTTCCTTCAGTCACGGAGCGCAAGACGGCCGTCCCCACATGTCCGACGCCTACGATGCCAAGGGTGCTGGCCTGCAGGTTCACATCGCGCTGATGCTGCAGCTGTAGCAGGCTGGAATTCACGTATTGTCCTACACTCGACGCATTGCAGCCCGGACAGTTCGCCCATGCGATGCCGTGCTTCTCGAGCCAGCGGGTGTCCAAATGGTCGTAGCCTATCGTCGCCGTTGCCACCAGGAACACACTCGAACCGCTGAGCAAGGAGGCATCGCATCGCGTGCGCGTGCGTACTACTAAAATATGTGCGTTTCTGACGTCGTCGGCGGTGATGGCCTCTCCGGGCTTCATCACCACATCGTCCGTCAGCGCCCTGAGGCACGGCTCAATAAAGGGAATCTTATCGTCACAAACTATTTTCAATTTTCAATTCACAATTTTCAATTATAGAATCTCTGGCAGTTGGTGGAGCTTGGTGCTGTTGGAACCCTTGATGAGGATGAGGCGGCCGGTGGGCTGCTCCTGGGCGATGGCCTCCTTGACAGCCTGAACATCGGCGAAGACTTTCACGGCGAGCTCGGCAGGGTGGGAGAGATGCTCCACCGCCTTGCGGAACTCATCGCCCACGAGCCACACCGTCTGCGCACCGCAGCCGAAGGCCTGCTCGGCGACCTTGCAGTGCGCCTCGAAGCTGGCGTCGCCCAGCTCACGCATATCCCCTAGGATGACCATCTTGTGGGCGTGGTCGATTTGCTGGAAGTTGTGGAGCGCCGCTGTCATCGAGGTGAGGTTGGCATTGTAGGCATCTACGATGAGCTCGTTCTGCGCCGTCCGACGGTATTCCGAACGTCCTAGCGATGGGTGATAGTCGGTGAGGGCGGCATCGATCTGCTCGGGAGAGACCTGGAAATGCAGGCCTACGCAGATGGCGGCCAGGACGTTGTCCAGGTTGTAGTCGCCGATGAGTTGTGTCTGCACCTCGCGCAGCGCCTCGTAGCGCGGACGCCAGCAGATGCGCAGGGCGGGGTTGCAGCTCACGACGTTGCCCTCGCAGAGCCAAGGCACCGTGTCGGCTTGCTCGCGGGCGTAGGTGATACATTTGTCGGTATCGATGTCAATGTCGCGCTTGACGAGCATGTCCTGAAGGTCGAAGTTGCTCTCGTTCACGAAGATGCGTGCCGTGCCTTTCGCGCCCAGATAGTCGTAGAGCTCACCCTTGGTGTTCTTGACGCCCTCGAAGGAGCCGAAGCCTTCGAGATGGGCGCGGCCCACGTTGGTGATGAGACCGTAGTCGGGCTGCACGATGTTCGTGAGGAAGGCAATCTCACCCGGGTGGTTGGCACCGGTCTCAATGATGGCGATGTCGTGCGCTTCGGGGCGTAGGCGCAGCAGCGTCAGGGGCACGCCGATGTGGTTGTTCAGGTTGCCCTGTGTGTAGAGCACGCGGTAGCGCTTGCTCAGCACGGCAGCCAACAGCTCCTTGGTAGTCGTCTTGCCGTTGGTGCCCGTCACCTGGAGCACGGGGCCGCGGAACAGCTGACGATGGTGGGCGGCCAGCGCCTGAAGTGTCGTCAGGACATCATCGACCACGATGTAGCGGTCATCGTCCGCAGGCACCACGCTGGCATCATCGACCACCGCGACGGCCGACCCCGCTTCCAAGGCTTTGGCGGCAAACTGGTTGCCATCGAAAGAATCGCCCTTCAGGGCAAAGAACATACTCCCCTCCGGGCAGCGACGACTGTCGGTGGTCACTTCGGGATGTTCTAGGTAGATTGTGTATAGTTTTTTGATGTCCATAATGAATGAAGCATATAATTTGGGTGCAAAAGTAGCTAAAACTTTTAACTCAACAGCATTTTTCCTCCTGATATATTTCCGCGCGCACGAAAAATTGGCTACCTTTGTCGCGTCAAAAGAAAAAATCGTTCATGACGCTGAACCTTCGGGGTCATCTGACCGACTTCTCACAACCGCAGGTGATGGGCATCCTCAATGTGACGCCCGACTCCTTCTATGCCGCCAGCCGCGTGCAGGAGGAGACCGCGATTCGTGAGCGCGTGGCGCAGATGCTCGCCGAGGGCGCAGACCTCATCGATGTGGGCGCTTTCAGCACGCGCCCCGGGGCCTCTGAGGTGTTGGAGGCCGAGGAGATGCAGCGTCTCGACAGCGCCCTGACGGCCGTTCGCCGCTACGCCCCCGAGGCGTTGGTGAGCGTCGATACCTTCCGCGCTGGTGTGGCGCGGCGTTGCGTGCGCGATTTCGGTGTGCAGATCATCAACGATGTCAGCGGCGGCGTGTTGGATGATACGCTCTTTGAGACGGTGGCGGAGCTGCAGGTGCCTTATGTGCTCACACATAGTGGCGGCTTGGCCGACGCGCCGACAACGACGACGGACACGTTCATTGAGGACCTCTGTCGCTTCTTCGCGGAGCGCCTGCAACGCCTTTACGAGTTAGGCGTGGCCGATGTCATCCTGGATCCGGGCTTCGGCTTCGGCAAGACGTTGGAGCAGAACTATCAGCTCATGCACCGACTCTCTGATATTGTGGGCCTCTTCCCCGACAATCCCCTGCTGGTGGGCGTCTCGCGAAAGTCCATGATCTATAAACTACTGGACATCTCTCCCGAGGAGGCCCTCAACGGCACCACCGTTCTCCACGCCCTCGCCCTGCAGGCGGGTGCCCGCATCCTGCGCGTTCATGATGTCCGCGCCGCGGTGGAAGCGGTAAAGATTATGGGGCAATTAAAAAATTGACCCTTAAAATCCCTCCTTAAACGCTAAACGTTAAACGATCCATAAACTCTCAACTATAAACTCTCAACTAAAATAGGGTGTTCTTCGACTTTGACATAAAAGATTTCATCGATATCCTTTTGGTGGCCATCCTGCTCTACTATGCCTACCGCCTGATGAAGGAATCGCGCTCGCTGAATATCTTCTTCGGCGTCCTCATCTTCATTGTCTTCTGGCTGTTCATCTCGCAGATCCTGGAGATGCGACTGCTGGGAACACTGTTGGACCGTGTGGTGAGTGTGGGTGCCATCGCGCTGCTCATTCTTTTCCAGGACGAGATCCGAAAGTTCTTTTTCACTATAGGTACCCACGAGCGTGTGCGCTCCGCCGTGCGTTTCTTCAGTGGCGAGGAGAAGCAGACACATACCCGCGAGGACATCATGCCAATCGTGTTGGCATGTCTGTCGATGTCGAAACAAAAGGTGGGCGCGCTCATCGTCATGCAACGCTCGTTGCCGCTCAATGACTTCATACGCTCGGGTGAATATATCGATGCCAAGATTAGTCAGCGATTGATAGAGAATATCTTCTTCAAGAACTCACCGCTGCATGACGGCGGCCTGATCATTGCTCATAAGCGTATCGCCTCGGCGGGGTGCATCCTGCCTGTGGCCCACGACCTGAACCTCCCCAAGGAACTGGGACTGCGCCATCGTGCCGCCCTCGGCGTGTCGCAGGAGACGGATGCGCTGGCCATCGTGGTGAGCGAGGAGACGGGCTCCATCTCCGTCGCCTTCCGCGGCTCCTTCCAGCTGCGCGTAAGCGCCGAGGACCTGGAGCGGATCTTGACGGAGGATGCGTTCTAAAAGAAGACCCTCCCCCCTACGGACCCTCCCCCCTGCCCCTCCCTTGTAGGGAGGGGAGTAGTTACTAAAGAAAATGAACGTCGAAATAACGACATCTCGCAATAACGTAATAACGAAAAAAAAGCAATGAAAAACAACCAATTGTCAAAGGATACTACTCCCCTCCCTACAAGGGAGGGGCAGGGGGGAGGGTCCGTAGGGGGTGGGCCCGTAGGGTCCTCCCTTCCCGACAACGCCTTCCGCGAACTGCAGCCAGGCGAGCAGTATGAGCCGCTGATGAGCCCGCAGCGCGAATATGCCGAAGTGAACGCATGGAGCGTCGCGTGGGGTATCGTCATGGCCGTCATCTTCTCGGCCGCCGCAGCCTACCTGGGCTTGAAAGTGGGACAGGTTTTCGAGGCCGCCATCCCCATCGCCATCATCGCCGTGGGCTTAAGCACCGCCGCCAAGCGTAAAGGCGCGCTGGGCGAGAACGTCATCATCCAGAGCATCGGTGCCTCGTCGGGTGTCATCGTGGCTGGTGCCATCTTCACGCTACCCGCCCTCTACATCCTGCAGGCCAAGTATCCCGAGATCACGGTCAACTTCTTCCAGGTCTTCCTCTCATCGCTCCTTGGCGGCTGTCTCGGCATCCTCTTCCTCATCCCCTTCCGCCGCTATTTCGTCAAGGACATGCACGGCAAGTACCCGTTCCCTGAGGCTACCGCCACCACGCAGGTACTCGTCAGTGGGCAGCAGGGCGGCAGCCAGGCAAAACCGCTCATCTGGGCCGCTGCCATAGGTGGTCTCTATGACTTCTTTGTCAGCACCTTCGGCTGGTGGCACGAGACACTCACCACCCGTATGACCGCATGGGGTGAGGATATCGCGCAGCGCGTGAAAGTGACGTTCTCCATCAACACTGGCGCTGCCGTGCTGGGACTGGGATATATCGTAGGTTTGAAGTACGCCTGCATCATCTGCGCCGGCTCGCTCTTCGTGTGGTGGTTCCTGATTCCCCTGCTGGGCATGACAACGACGGATTCCGTGATGCTCTCCACGATGGATCCGCAGTTCATCTTTACCAATTATGCCCGTTTCATCGGCATCGGCGCCATTGCGATGGCCGGTGTGATCGGCATCGTCAAGAGCTGGGGCGTCATCAAGGGTGCTGTGGGTCTTGCCGGCCGCGAGCTGCGCGGTAAGACGGGCGCTGTGGCTACGGCCTCGCTGCGCACTGACCGCGACCTGAGCATGCGCTTCCTGACCATTGCCGTCGCACTGGCTTTGGTGGTTGTCTTCGTATTCTTCTATGTCGGCGTGATTCACAGCTTCCTGCAGGCGCTGGTCGCCTGGCTCGTGGTCACCGTCATCGCGTTCCTCTTCACCACGGTGGCCGCCAACGCCATCGCCATCGTGGGCTCGAACCCCGTGAGCGGCATGACGCTCATGACCCTCATCATCGCTTCCATCGTCCTCGTGGCCGTAGGGTTGCAGGGCACCAGCGGTATGGTGGCCAGCATGGTCATCGGCGGTGTCGTCTGCACGGCCCTCTCGATGGCTGGCGGCTTCGTCACCGACCTGAAGATTGGTTACTGGTTGGGCACGACGCCCGCCAAACAGGAGACATGGAAGTTCCTGGGCACGCTCGTCTCGGCAGCCACCGTGGGCGGCGTCATCATCATCCTGAACAAAACCTATGGTTTCACCGGCGAACAAGCCCTCGTGGCCCCGCAGGCCAACGCGATGGCTGCCGTCATCGAACCCTTGATGATGGGGCAGGGTGCACCGTGGTTGCTTTATGGCGTGGGCGCCATGCTGGCACTGATGCTCAATGTGCTGGGCGTGCCTGTGCTGGCCTTCGCGCTGGGTATGTTTATCCCCTTGGAACTGAACGTGCCCCTCGTCGTGGGTGGCGCTATCAACTGGTACGTCACCACGCGCTCCAAGGATGAGGCCCTCAACGCAGCTCGTGGTGATCGCGGCACACTCCTCGCCAGCGGCTTCATCGCCGGTGGTGCCCTCATGGGTGTCGTCTCGGCCCTCCTGCGCTTCGTGGGCTTCAACCCCATCAACGAGGCTTGGCTCGCCAATCCCCTCTCCGAGCTCCTCTCCATCCTCGCCTACCTCCTGCTCATCCTCTATGTGACCGTAGCCAGCCTCAAGGCAAAAGTCTCATGAGATCCGCCAATAGTAAATCACTTTAAACATTAAACTTTAAACATTAAACTTTACAATAATGTCATTAATTGAAAAAATCATCGCACGCGCGCAGGCCAACCGCCAGCGCATCGTGCTGCCCGAGGCCGAAGAGGAGCGTACGCTCATCGCGGCAGACAAGGCTCTGGCCGACAAGTTGGCCGACATCATCCTCATCGGTAACCCCGCCAAAGTGCACGCGCTGGCCAAGCAGCACGGCCTCACGCACATCGACGAGGCAACCCTCATCGACCCCGAGAACTACGAGCGCAGCGAGGAACTCGCACAGCTCCTCTGTGAACTGCGCAAGAGCAAGGGCATGACCATCGAGCAGGCCCGCCAGCTCGTCAAGAACCCGCTCTACCTCGGTTGCATGATCATCAAGACCGAAGGTGCCGACGGTCAGATCTCCGGCGCCCTCAGCACCACGGGTGAGACCCTGCGCCCCGCCCTGCAGATCATCAAGTGCTCACCGGGTATCACCTGCGTCAGCGGCGCCATGCTCCTCATCACCGATAAGCCCGAGTATGGTGAGGACGGTGTCCTCGTCGTGGGCGACGTGGCCGTGACGCCCATGCCCGATGCCGACCAGCTGGCACAGATTGCCGTCTGCACCGCGAAGACCGCTAAGAGCGTCGCCGGCTTCGACGATCCCCGCGTGGCCATGCTGAGCTTCTCCACCAAGGGCTCTGCCAAGCATGAGGTTGTCGATAAGGTCGTTGAGGCCACCCGTCTGGCCAAGGAGCGTTGTCCCGAGCTGAAGGTCGATGGCGAGCTGCAGGCCGATGCAGCCCTCGTGCCCAGCGTAGGCGAGAAGAAAGCTCCCGGCAGCGCCATCGCAGGTCACGCCAACGTCCTCGTATATCCCAACCTCGAGGTGGGTAACATCAGCTACAAGCTCGTGCAGCGCCTCGCCGGTGCCATCGCCATCGGTCCCATCCTCCAGGGCATCGCACGTCCCGTCAACGACCTCAGCCGCGGCTGCTCCGTCGATGATATTTATTACTTAATCGCTATAACTGCCTGTCAGGCAATGGATGCAAAATGAAAATACTTGTCTTGAACTGCGGAAGCAGCAGTATAAAATACGCTTTGTACAACATGGATGACCGCTCGGTCATCGCCAGCGGTGGCATCGAGAAAATCGGGCTGCCCGACTCCTTCATCAAGGTGAAGGCCAAAGGTCAAAAGGACCAGTTCGACGTCTCAGTGCCCGAGCACACAGCTGGCGTGCAGGTAATCTTCAAGGTACTCACCGAGGGTAACCTCGCTGTCCTCAACGACCTCCATGAGATCGATGCTGTAGGCCACCGCATGGTGCACGGCGGCGAGCGCTTCTCACAGAGCGTGCTCCTCACCCCCGAGGTGATGGAACAGTTCGCTGCCTGCAACGACCTCGCACCCCTCCACAACCCCGCTAACATCAAGGGCGTCAATGCCGTCAAGGCCCTGCTGCCCGACCTGCCGCAGGTCGGCGTCTTCGACACCGCCTTCCATCAGACGATGCCCGACTACGCCTACATGTATGCCCTCCCCTATGAGCTCTATAAGAAGCACGGCGTGCGCCGTTACGGCTTCCACGGCACCAGCCACCGCTACGTCTCGCAGCGCGTCCTGGAGTTCCTCGGCATGCCCGTGGAAGGCAGCAAGGTCATCACCTGCCACATCGGCGGCGGTGCCAGTATCGCGGCTGTCAAGGACGGTAAGGTCGTGGATACCTCCATGGGCCTCACGCCCCTCGAAGGCCTGATGATGGGCACCCGCTCCGGCGACATCGATGCCGGCGCCGTCACCTTCCTTATGGACAAGCTCGGCCTCGACACCAAGGGCATCTCCAACCTCTTGAACAAACAGAGCGGTCTGCTCGGCGTCAGCGAAGGCCGCAGCGACTTCCGCGACATCCTGGCCGGTATCGCCGAGGGCAACGACCTCGCCCGTCTGGCCAAGGAGATGTACACCTACCGCATCAAGAAGTACATCGGCAGCTATGCCGCCGCCATGGGAGGCGTCGATGTCATCCTCTTCACCGCCGGTGCCGGCGAGAACCAGTATGAGGTGCGCGAAGGGGCTACCCGCGGTCTGGAGTTCCTCGGCGTGGAGCTCGACGATGCCAAGAACCGCGCCTGCCGCGCCACTGAGGCCATCATCTCCAAGGACTCCTCGCGCGTCAAGGTCTGCGTCATTCCCACCGACGAAGAGCTGATGATCGCCCTCGACACCCTCGCCCTGGTGAAGTAAGCTTGCCTACTTCTTCTGTTATAATGTATCACGCCCGCTATTCGAAATCGAATAGCGGGCGTGAAGTATATGTTGAGGAATGTGTCTGCAATCAGTCGATGCCGATGATGCGGCGGGCGCCGGTGTAGCGGCGTGTCCAGTAGCCGTCGGAAGAGGAGTCGATGCGGACGCCGCGTGAGGTGCTGGCGTGGATGAAGTTGAAGGTGCCTTCCTCGGCATTCACGTGGGTGACAATACCGACATGGTTGACGGTCTTACCGCCGCGACCAAAGAAAACAAGGTCGCCGGGCATGAGGTCGCTGATGCTCTGGATGGCTTCGCCCTGGGTGTGCTGCTCTTGCGAGGAGCGCTTCAGGGTGATGCCCAGGTGCTTGAAGACATAGCTGGTGAAGCCAGAGCAGTCGAAGGCCTTGGGGCCGACGCTGCCGCGGCTATAGCGTGCACCAAGATGGTTCTTGGCCGTGGAGATGAGGTCGTGAGCGATGGCCGAGGTGATCTTGTTGGCAAAATTATGGGGAGCCATCAGGGTTTCTGAAAGCGGTGCGGTCTTCTGCATCTCTTTCATGATATGCTGCGACGAGGCATCGAGGACGCTGTCATCGGGCTGTGTAGCTACGACACGATGGCGCAGGGGGCTCTTTGCGAATCCCACGCTACTGAGGCATAATAAGATGATAATGAACTTCTTCATAACCTTTTTTGCATCGTGAAAGCCTTCTAAAAGAGGGGGCTTGTCCGGTAAGTCGGTGCAAAAGTAGTGGTTTTTAGCGACATAGCGATGAGTATTGACATTTTATGTGTATTTTTAACACTATTAATTGCTTTATATCAAGAGAACACAAAAAGGCCGCCCAGAATCTTAGGCGGCCTCATTAGTTCATGTATATCATTTATTTAACGTCCACGTGGCACCGTCTTTCGTGTCCTTAATTTCGAATCCGAGTTCGGTGAGAGTGTTACGAATCTTGTCGCTCGTGGCCCAGTCCTTGTTGGCTTTGGCGATGGCGCGCTGCTCCAGGAGCATATCTACGACGTGACCGAAAGCTTCCTCGCGGGCGGCGTTACCGCCGGAGGTTGCCAGTTGGGCGCTGACCGTTGACAAGCCGAGAAGGTCCTCAGCGAAGAGGTGCATGGTGGCTGCGAGCTCCTCAAAGTCGGCAGCGCTGACGGTGCCTTTATGGTCAAGGATGCGATTGATGGTCGAGCAGGCTTCGAAGAGGTGGCTGATAACGGTGGGGGAGGCGAGGTCGTCGTTCATGGCGTCATAGCACTTCTGGCGCAGTTCACTGACGACCTTGTGGGTCTCTGCATCGCTTTCGGTGGCGGGGGTGATGCGCTTGAGGTCGGCGATGGCACCCATGAGGCGCTGCAGACCCTTCTCGGCAGCCTGCAGGGCTTCGTTGGAGAAATCGACGGTGCTACGGTAGTGGGCTTGCAGGATGAAGAAGCGGATGGTCATGGGTGAGTAGGCCTGCGAGAGCTTCTCATGCGAGCCCGTGAAGAACTCGTTGAGCGTGATGAAGTTGCCCAACGACTTACCCATCTTCTGGCCGCCGATGGTGACCATATTGCAGTGCATCCAATAGTTGACCATATCGGAGCCTTGGCTGGCTACGGCCTGCGCAATCTCACATTCGTGGTGGGGGAACACGAGATCCATGCCACCGCCGTGGATGTCAAAGTGACTGCCTAAGTACTTGCGACCCATTGCCGTGCACTCGCAGTGCCAGCCGGGGAAGCCGTCACTCCAGGGCGAAGGCCAGCGCATGATATGCTCGGGCTGTGCGCATTTCCAAAGGGCGAAATCTACTTGGTTGTGTTTCTCGCTTTGGCCGTCCAGCTCGCGGCTGTTGTTGATGACGTCGGTGAGGTTGCGGCCACTGAGCTTGCCGTAGTGGTGCTTCTCGTTGTATTTCTCTACGTCGAAATAGACGCTACCCTTGCTCTCGTAGGCGAAGCCATTGTCCAAGATCTCTTTGACCAACTGGATTTGCTCAATGATATGTCCGGTGGCGTGAGGCTCTATCGATGGCGGCAGGCAGTTGAGGGCTTTCATGGCATCGTGAAAGCGGTTTGTGTAGTACTGCGCCACCTCCATGGGCTCCAGCTCCTCCAGACGTGCCTTCTTGGCAATCTTGTCCTCGCCCTCGTCGGCATCGTGTTCCAAGTGGCCCACATCCGTTATGTTACGGACATAGCGCACCTTGTAGCCGATGTGCTGCAGGTAGCGGAACAGAAGGTCGAAGGTGATGGCCGGACGGGCGTGACCCAGATGGGCGTCGCCATAGACCGTGGGGCCGCAGACGTACATGCCCACGCGGCCTTCCACAACAGGCTTGAACAAAACCTTAGTTCTGCTCAGCGTATTATATATTAGTAAGGGTTGGTTCATCGTTGTATGGGGTTTTTAATAAGATTTATTGGACTTATGGGGCTAATGGGCCTTATAGGGCTAATGGGCTTATAAGCCGTCAACATCGCCCATCGGCGTGGATAATCTCCAGCAGCCTTTCTACGGCCTCTTCCTCCGGGATATTCTTTTCCACACACTCCTTGCCGCGATAGAGGCTGACTTTGCCGCGGGCGGCGCCAACATAGCCGTAGTCAGCATCGGCCATCTCGCCGGGACCATTGACGATGCAACCCATGATGGCGATCTTCAGACCCGTAAGGTGGCTGGTAGCCGCCTTGATGCGCTGGATGGTGGCAGGCAGGTCGTAGAGGGTACGACCGCAGCCGGGGCAGGAGATATATTCTGTCTTGGTAAAGCGCAGGCGGGCCGCTTGCAATAGCGCGTAGGCCACGGGAATCTCATTCTCGGGCGGCTCGCTGAGCGACACGCGAATCGTGTCGCCGATGCCATCAATGAGCAGGGCCCCGATGCCCACGGCGCTCTTCAGGCGTCCGTCCTCACCCTCGCCAGCCTCGGTGACGCCGAGGTGCAGGGGGAAGGTCATCCCTTCGGCATCCATCGCCTGACACAAGAGGCGCACGCTCTCCACCATCACCACCGTGTTGGAGGCTTTGATGGACACCACCACATTCAGGAACTGTTCCTTCATGCAGACGCGTAGGAACTCCATGCAGCTCTCCACGATGCCGGCGGGCGTGTCGCCATAGCGCGACATGATGCGGTCGCTGAGGCTGCCGTGGTTCACGCCGATGCGCACAGCTGTGCCATGCTCGCGGCATATGTTCAAGAAGGGCACGAGGCGGTCCTCTATCTTCTGCAGTTCAGCGGCATATTCCTCATCGGTGTATTCCAGCTTTTTGAACTGGCGTGCGGCATCTACGTAGTTGCCTGGATTGATGCGCACCTTTTCGCAGTAGCGCGCTGCCACATCAGCCACAGCAGGGTTGAAATGCACATCGGCCACGAGGGGCACGTCGCAGCCTGCAGCCCGTACGCGTTCGCGAATCACTTTCATATTCTCAGCCTCGCGAACACCCTGGGCGGTCAGGCGCACCAGCTCACCGCCAGCGGCTGCAATCTTCAGGATCTGCTCTACGCAGCCGTCGGTGTCCATCGTGCTCGTCGTGCACATCGACTGCACGCGGACAGGGTTGCTGCCGCCGATGCCGATATGGCCGACACGCACTTCGTGGGTGGGACGTCTGCGCCCCAGACCCCCTCCCCGCTCCCCCTCAAGGGGGAGAGTGGAATGATTTGCCATCTGTGATTTGGGTAATGCCATTATTTTCAAATATCTCTTGATTCTTGAAGGTGACCACCCTCCCCCTAGAGGGGGAGTGAGGAGGGGGTCCTGAACTTGAACTTGACCTCGGCAAGCTCTGCGTTTGCCTTTACAATCTTCTGTGCGAGACCTTTCTTGTAGTCGCGCATGCGTGCGGCGAGGGCCTCGTCGGTGAGTGCCAACATCTCGCAGGCTAGCACGGCTGCGTTCTGCGCGCCATTCACGCCCATCGTGGCCACTGGGATGCCCGGGGGCATTTGCACGATGGAGAGGAGGGCATCGAGACCGTCCAACATCCCCTTGATGGGCACGCCGATGACGGGCAATGTCGTCTGTGCCGCGATGACACCGGGCAGTGCTGCCGCCATGCCGGCGGCGGCGATGATGACCTTCAGGCCGCGACCTTCAGCCTCGCTGGCGAAGCGTTCTACTTCGGCAGGCGTGCGGTGGGCTGAGAGGGCGTTCATCTCAAACGGCACTTCCATGTCGTTGAGGAACTGGGCAGCTTTCTCCATGACTGGCAGGTCACTGGTGCTGCCCATGATGATGGAAACGAGAGGGGACATTATAATTGAAAATTGAGAATTGAAAATTGAAAATTAAGTGTTGAGAGTTTAGAGTTGCTTTTTTCGCGACAAAGGTAGGCAAAATCCGCGACTTAGTGGCGCGAATAACTCCGAAAAACACAAAAATAACACTTCTTCACTAAATAATTGTTTGGATATGGCCAAATATTTGTAGTTTTGCAGCATGAAATTAGGAAAACAGGAAAAAGAACTGCGACAACTGCTGGGGTCGCGGGAGTATTGGCGCAGGATCGCTTTCTTCGTGCTGATGGTAGTGGTGTTGGAGGTGATCTCTGCGATTCAATACTATAACACCCATAACCTGTTAGAGGATGAGATGGAGCGTCACGCCGTGACGGAGTTGGGTGTCAAGACCCTCACGCTTCGCCAGACGATGAACTCCGCCGAGCAGTTGCTGAAGGATCAGTTATGGAATCTTGAGCGCAATCTGCATCAACCCGATTCCATGTTTGGCGTCGTCCAACACATGGTACAGGTCAAGGACAATGTGGTGGGCGCTTGCCTGGCGTTCGTACCCGATTTCTACCCTGAGAAAGGACGACTGTTCGAGCCTTATGCCTACGAGGTGGGCGATACCGTCAAGGTAGAGCAGCTGGGCGGCAAAGACGGCCACGACTACACGCTTCATCCGGCTTACCAATGGGTGGCGGAACACCACGAGAAGATTTGGAGCGATCCGTATAAATATGAGTCAGAGACTGGTATGCAGTCCCTGACGTCCTTCTCTTATCCTTTGCTGGATGCCGATGGGAACTTGGAGGCTGTGTGCGCCTTGGATGTCTCGCTGGCGTGGCTGGGCGACTCGCTGAATACCCGTCACGCCTACCCCTCGTCGTTCACGTTGTTCCTCACCCAGAAAGGGGAGCTAATAGCAGGCCCTACCTCTGTTAGCAAGGAGCGGCAGCAGCGCATCGTGGAACTCATCAACGACAGCACGTTATTGCACGAGACCACCACTAGGTCAGATGTCATCCTGGTGACTTTCTATGATGAGACGAAGGGCGACACGGGCTATATCTATTATCTTCACATGAATCACTCGCCGCACTGGCAAGTGGCGATGGTGTGCTACGACAAGGAGGTGTACGGCAAACTGGACACCCTTCGTCTGCAGATGTTCTTGTTGATGCTGGCGGGTCTGCTGGTGCTGGGCTTCCTGATTATGCGCTATATCCGCAACCTCATCCACTTGCAGGAGGTGAACATGGAGAAGCGGCGCATCGACAACGAGCTACGCATTGCGCGCGACATACAAATGCAGATGCTGCCCGAGGTCTTCCCGCCCTTCCCCTCACGCCACGACATCGATGTCTATGGATCGCTGGTGCCTGCAAAGGAAGTGGGCGGCGACCTGTTCGATTTCTTCATCCTCGACGAGCTGCTCTTTTTCTGCATCGGCGATGTGAGTGGCAAGGGTGTCCCGTCGGCAATGGTGATGGCGCAGACACACTCGCTCTTCCGCATGGCCTCAGCCGGCGAGCGGGAGCCCGTGAAGATGGTACAGGCTATCAACCGCGTGTCCTGCGACGGCAACGAATCGAACATGTTCATCACCTTCTTCATGGGCATCCTCGATCTCACCACAGGTCACCTGCGTTACTGCAATGCGGGTCATGACAAGCCCTTCCTCCTTCATGAGGGCGCTGCCCCGGCACTCTTGCCTGCAAAAGCCAACATCCCGTTGGGCGTCTTCGATGATTTCAACTATGAACAGCAGGAGGTAACCCTTGAACCTGGTACAACGCTCTTCCTCTACACCGACGGCCTGACGGAAGCCAAGGACTTGCGTCACAAGCTCTTTGGCATAGATCGCGTCACCGAACACCTCTCTCCCGCGCTCACCTGCCAGCAACTGCTCGAAGGCATGACGGAGGCGGTACACCGTTTCGTGCAGGGTGCCGAGCAGAGTGATGACCTTACGATGCTGTCAATCCGTTACACACCTTAACTACATTCATACGATGAAAATTTTGAACCATCTGACCTTCTACAACCTCTCTCTTCGACATCTCGCCCTGACGGTCGCGCTGTTGCTGTCGCTGGGTACGATGGCGCAAGAGACAGAGGAGGAACCTGCCAAGGAGAAAGAAAAGGTCAACCTTTTCACTAGCGACATCCAGTTCCGGACGCGTGGTGAGATGCGCTATGGCGGGCTCTCGAAGGAGAGCGGCGCACCCATCGACAAGAACTCGAATTTCATCATAGGACGCACGCGCGTAATACTGGGCTATGAACGCAAGTGGCTCGCGGCGAACGTAAACCTTCAGCATATTGGCGTATGGGGTCAGGAGGGGCGCGGCTCCTTCAATGTCAATGAGGCCTGGGCCAAGGTACACTCCAAACAAGGTCTCTTTGCTCAGGTCGGCCGTATCGCGCTGTCCTACGACGACGAGCGTATCATCGGTCCCGATGACTGGTCTGTGGCCAGCCTCTCGCACGATGCCCTGAGGGCGGGCTACGAGGGGCATGGGCACAAGGCACATGCCATCTTCTGCTACAACCAGAACGCAGCGACGGTCGATGAAGGCGGTAACTACTATTCCGACGGCGCCCTGCCCTATAAGCTGATGCAGACGGTGTGGTACCACTACGATGTCCCCACCTTCCCCCTCAGCGCTTCCATCCTCTTTATGAATATAGGTATGCAGGCGGGCAAGAAGAATACGGACTCGGAGCATAATGAATGGCAGCAGCTGCTGGGTGCCTACGTAAAATATGAGCCTAAGAAGTGGTCGGTGGAAGCTTCCTATTATCGGCAGATGGGACACGAGGAACACGGTCTTGAGATCGATGCCTGGATGGCCAGCATCTGCGCGAAGGCGACACCCAAGCCGACCTATGGCTTCATTGCTGGCTACGACTATCTCAGCGGTGATGAGAACTTTGTGGTGCCGCCGACGGGGTCAATAGGGCTCGTCCGTCATGAAAAAATACGCGGCTTCAACCCAGTCTATGGTTCCCACCATAAGTTCTACGGTGCTATGGACTTCTTCTACGTGACCACCTACTACGGCGGTTTCTCGCCTGGCTTGCAGAACGCCTATGCCGGTGGCTTCGTGCGTCCCGTCAAAGGGTTGGATATAGGCGCTAAGTATCATTTTATGGGTATCACTGCCAACATCCGTGATATGAATAAGATCCTCGGACATCAGGTGGAGGTCGAGGTGTCTTATACCTTCCTGAAATGTTGTACGCTGACCGCCGGCTACACCTACATGCACGGCACCGAGACGATGGAGCGCCTGAAGCGCACCTCCGCCAACAGAACCTTGCACTGGGGCTGGCTGATGCTCAACATCACGCCGCGCGTCTTCTACACCAAGTGGTAACGGCAAACGGTATAGACATAGCGGGCCTCGGGACCTATGGTGGTTTCAAACACCACGTCATCACGCCGCAGCACTTCCTTCAGATGATTGTTGATGCCCTCGCCTGTCAGCTTCAGCAGCGCCTCCTTCATCGTCCATAGGCGTGTGAAGGCCAATACTGGGTTCTCCGCTTTTTGTATTTCCGCGATTTCATCGTCATTCATCGTGTATTCCATCAACCCGTCGCGGAGTGGGCGCACCGTTTCCACATCCACCCCTACGGGGCGGTCGCTGACGCAGCAGATGGCCGCCTCGCGACAGTGGCTGAGGTTGAAATGAATCTCCGGGTGTCCCTCGATGGACGGTTTCCCATGCTCGCCATACACAAACACGGGTTTCTCCTCGATGCCATACTCCTTGCGCAAAGCCTCGCACAGTAGCAGATAGGCTGCTGCACAGGTGCGCTGCCCCAGCTCAAAGCGGTAGCGCAGCGCCTGCTCGCGCCGTTGCTCCGACAGCTGTGCCAGCGCCGCCGTCAGGTCGAAGTCAAGGAGATGGTCATTGATGTATAGCATTACGCGTGTCTGTTGTCTGCGGTTCAAAAAAAGTCCGCAAACTCCGAAGAGTATTGCGGACCAACGCCCTGCGCTCCAGGATGGGCTTGAACCAACGACCCCCTGATTAACAGTCAGGTGCTCTAACCAACTGAGCTACTGAAGCAGTGCTTTTCCGAGTGTGGCGCTCCAGGATGGGCTTGAACCAACGACCCCCTGATTAACAGTCAGGTGCTCTAACCAACTGAGCTACTGAAGCAGTTTTTTTACCTTTTTCTCGGAATTGCGGGGCAAAAGTAGTGCTTTTCTCAAAAATAAGCAATACTTTTGCAGAAAATTTTCGGAATCATGTCAAAAATCATAGGAATTGGTAACGCTTTGGTAGATGTCCTCGTGTATTTACCAGATGAAAAGCTGCTAAACGAGATGAGCCTACCCAAGGGCGCAATGACGCATGTGGACCGTAAGGGTTTGATGCGCCTGCGCCAGCGTCTGGTGGGGATGCCTATCGAGCGCGCCACAGGTGGCAGCGCCGCCAACACCATCCATGCTATGTCTGTGCTGGGCGACGTGACCGGCGTCATTGGTGCCGTGGGTGATGACGAGACAGGTCGCTTCTTTGCCGAGCAGGCGCGCGGCCGAGGCATCGAGACCCATCTGGCCGTCATCACCGACGAGCAGACGGGTACGGCCAACACGCTGATCACCCCAGACCATGAGCGCACCTTCGCCACGCATTTGGGGGCGGCTGTCCATCTGGGCGAGGCACTGAAGGAGGTGAACCTGTCGGATTACGACCTCCTGCATATCGAGGGCTACCTGCTCCAGGACCACATTCAGTTGGGCGAGATCCTCAAGGCGGCGAAGGCGGCGGGGCTCACAGTGAGCTACGACCTGGCATCGTGGAATATCGTGCGCGACCATCACGCGATGATCACCGAATACATCCGCGACTACGTGGATATCGCCTTTGCCAACGAGGAGGAGGCAGCTGCCTTCTATGGAGAGAACGACCCGGAGTCGGCACTTCGTCAGCTGGCTTCGCTGACGGATATTGCCGTTGTGAAGGTGGGCAAACGTGGTGCGATGGGTATGTCGCGCGCTACGGGCGACAGGATTGTATTCGCTCCCGGCTTGGAGCGGACAGCCGTGGACACCACCGCCGCCGGCGACTTCTTCGCGGCAGGCTTCCTGCACGGCTGGATTCACGGCGAGACGCTCGACACCTGCATGGACTTCGGCAACCGAACGGCGGCAGAGGTGATACAGGTGATTGGCACACAAGTGGACCCGGAGCGGCTGCGCAAAAGCCTCCCCCCCCGACCCCTCTCCAAAGGGCGAAGGGAGTAGAATCCATTAACCATTGAAAAAGTCGTTATTACGTTATTACGAAATTACGTTATTACGAAAATTCGACATTACGACATTATGAATAAACTTCTCATTTCTTCTTTCCTCCTTCTTCTTTCTCCGCTGTCGGCTTTTGCGCAGGAGCGCCAGGCACAGACGGGCTTCGACGTGTCGCGCAACCTGGAAGTATTCGCCGACATCTACCGTCAGCTGGATCTCTTCTATGTCGATACGCTGTCGGCAGACACCTGTGTGCGTCGGGCCATCGACGGCATGCTCTCGGAGATAGACCCTTACACCGTCTTCTATCCCGGCGACGACCAAGAGGAGCTGATTACCATGACCACGGGGCGCTATGCCGGCATCGGAGCCATCATCCGTCCGTACAAGCAGGAGGAACGTGCCGCCATCGAAGAGCCCTACGAGGGTTGCCCGGCACAGGAGGCCGGCGTGCGTGCCGGCGATGTCATCCTCAGCATCGACGGCAAGGACATCAAGGGCTGGCCCGTGTCCGAGGTCAGCAAGAACCTGCGTGGTGAACCCGGCACGACCTTCGAGCTGCGTGTGCGCCGTCTCGGCGAGAAGAAACCGCTCTCCTTCAAGCTCACGCGCCGACAGATACAGACACCCGCCGTGCCTTGGTACGGTATCATCGATGAGCAGGCGCACATCGGCTACCTCTATCTCTCCAGCGTGACCGACCATTGCTCGCGCGACGTGCGCTATGCCATCACGGAGATGAAGCAGCAGGGCATGGAGCGCCTCATTCTGGACTTGCGCGACAACCCGGGTGGCGCAGTGGTGGAGGCCATCGAGATTGTGGGAATGTTTGTGCCGAGAGGCAGCCTCGTGGTATCCACGAAGGGTAAGATTGCTGCCAGCAACCATGAATATCGTACGCCGGCAGAGCCCATCGACAGCGTGATGCCGTTGGCCGTACTGGTGAACAGCAACTCCGCCTCGGCCGCCGAAATCATCAGCGGCGCGCTGCAGGACTTGGACCGTGCCGTCATCCTCGGACAGCGTACCTATGGCAAGGGCCTCGTGCAGGGCATCCGCGAGGTACCCTATCGCGGCCAGCTCAAGATCACGACGGCGCGCTATTACATCCCCTCGGGGCGTTGCATCCAGGCCTATGACTACCGCCATCGTACGCTCGACGGCGCTGCCACGACCTTGCCCGACAGCCTCACGCATGAGTTCCACACACGTCTGGGACGCCCTGTGCGCGATGGCGGCGGCATCCTCCCCGACAGCATCCTCGTCGTGGACAGCGTGCCCGCGATGGTGTATGACCTCTATAACTCTGACGCCTTCTTCAACTACGCCAACGAGTTCGTGGCGGCACACCCGACGATAGCAGCCCCTGCCGACTTCAGCCTGTCGGACAGCGACTACGAGGCGTTCGTGGCATCGGTGGTGGCCAGCGACTTCAAGTTCAACGGCCGCATGGAATCTGTGCTCAGCCAGCTGCGCCAGCTGGCGCGCATCGAGGGAAGGCTGGAGCTGATACAGGAGGACCTCGCGCGCTTGGAGAACAAGGTCAAGCAGACCGACCTGCGCGCCGACCTCACCCGCTTCCGCCAACATATACAACCCTATCTCGAGACGGAACTCGTGAGCCGCTACTACTACCAGCGTGGTGCCCTGCAGCACCAGGCCGCCCACGACAAGAACATCCGTAAGGCCATCGACACCCTGCGTTGAGCGTCACTCGAAGACTTCTGTGAGCACATCCAGACTGCGCGTCTCGGGGAACTCCGGGATGTGCAGGCGGTAGAAGTCCGCGATGATCTCCAGCGTGCGCCGCCGGATGGCGCGGTTCAGGCCCACGGCGCGCATGGAACGCAGATCCATCCGCAGGAACTTTGGCACCAGCGCCGCTTCCTCCGGCTCCAAATAATATATATGGTACGGGCGCGTGCGTGTGAAGATGGCCGCCTGCAGGTCGAAGTAATCGCCCTCGTGCCAGTCCTCCACATTGGGGAGGAAGCCCAGGAAGCGTGTCAGATGGAGCAGGAAGACGATGTGGAAATTGACGTAGTTACGCTCGCTCTCGTCGAACCAAGTGAGCGCATTGACGATGAACAGAAACAACGGTCTGTTCTCCTGCTCTCGGCGCAGGGCGTGGTGGAGCACTTCGCTGAGATACAGCCCTATAGCCGTCTTCCGCGGGTCGATGTGCAAAGAGCGCCAAGGGTGCCACAGCACCAAGCTCTTCGGCTTCTGCAAAGCCGTGCGCGGACGCGCCTCCCAGATGACCTCCACTAGCGACAACGGCTGCCAGACGATAGCCCTCATGCCCCCCTTGCGGTTGCGCGTGGCGGGTAGGATGAAAGAGACGACACCTGCGGACTCCGTGAAGATGTCCACAATCATGCGTGTGTCGCCGTAGCGCAGGGAGTGAAGGACGATGCCGTAGGACTGCATATTCTACTGCAAAAGTAGTGAATTTGCAGGATGGCGGCACCAAAAATGCCTTAAAAACAATGGCGAAGGAATATTTTTAGTGGAAATGTTTGGCGCGTATTGATTTTTGAAGTACCTTTGCACCCGCAAAAACAGCGAATGGTCCATTCGTCTATCGGTTAGGACGAGAGATTTTCATTCTCTAAAGAGCAGTTCGACTCTGCTATGGACTACGAAATCATTAAACGTTAAACATTAACATTAAACATCGCGTTATCGCGAGTGATACGAAGAAATGGCAAATCATAAGTCATCATTGAAGAGAATCCGTCAGGAGCAGAAGCGCCGCCTCCACAACCGTTACTATGCAAAGGCTATGCGCGCTGCTGTGCGCACACTGCGTGCCACCACCGACAAGGCTGAGGCCGAGAAGCAGTACCCCACTGTCCAGAAGATGCTGGATAAGCTGGCTAAGGTGAACATCATCCACAAGAACAAGGCTTCCAACCTGAAGTCCAAGCTGGCTCGTCATATCCAGAAGCTCGGATAAGACAGGCCACCCTGTTTGAAAATATTTCCATCTCCGTTTGAACGCTAGTTCAAACAAGTCCATAGCAATTTTAAATAAGTTCGTTGGAACAATGGGCCGTGAGGTTCATTGTTCTTTTTTTGTGCCTTGTAGGATGCTATAGAATAGATGTCTGTGCGCGCACACGCGCACGCGCGTGTGAAAAGATGTGAAAACCCGATAATCTTTAAACCTCAAACTTTCATCTTTCAACTATTATTACTAACTTTGCACGCAAAATAAAGCTATTATCTCCTATGGAAGAAGAAATCAAGAACGGCGCGAACTACAGCGCGAGTAACATCCAAGTCCTGGAAGGCTTAGAGGCTGTGCGCAAGCGCCCGGCAATGTACATCGGTGACATCAGCGAGAAGGGTCTCCACCACCTCGTCTATGAGACCGTCGATAACTCCATCGACGAGGCACTGGCTGGCTACTGCACGCACATCGAGGTGACCATCAACGAGGACAACTCCATCACCGTGCAGGACAACGGCCGCGGTATCCCCGTGGATATGCACGAGAAGGAGCACAAGAGCGCCCTCGAGGTCGTCATGACCGTGCTCCATGCCGGCGGTAAGTTCGACAAGGGCTCCTACAAGGTCTCCGGCGGTCTCCACGGCGTGGGTGTCAGCTGCGTGAACGCGCTCTCCACACACATGCTCAGCCAGGTCTTCCGCGACGGCAAGATCTACCAGCAGGAGTACGAGAAGGGCAAGCCCCTCTACGACGTCAAGGTCGTGGGCTCCACCGAGCTGCGCGGCACGCGCCAGCAGTTCTGGCCCGATGACAGCATCTTCATCACCACGGAGTACAAATACGAAATCCTAGCCAACCGCATGCGCGAGCTGGCATTCCTCAATGCAGGCATCACCATCACCCTGACGGACATGCGCCCCGACAGCGAAGGCAACACGCGTCAGGACGTATTCTACAGCAAGGACGGCCTCCAGGAGTTCGTGCGCTACATCGACAGCACCCGCACACACCTCTTCAACGATGTCATCTACCTGAACACCGAGAAGCAGGGCATCCCCATCGAGTGCGCCATCATGTACAACACCGCCTACAGCGAGAACCTCCACTCCTACGTCAACAATATCAATACCATCGAGGGCGGTACCCACCTGCAGGGCTTCCGCATGGCCCTCACGCGTACCCTGAAGAAATACGCCGAGGAGCAGTGCGCCAAGGAGCTGGAGAAGCTCGAGAAGAACAAGGTGGAGATCAGCGGCGAAGACTTCCGCGAGGGTCTCACCGCCGTCATCAGCATCAAGGTGGCAGAACCCCAGTTCGAGGGGCAGACCAAGACGAAGCTCGGCAACAGCGAGGTGGCCGGTGCCGTGCAGCAGGCTGTCGGCGAGGCACTCACCAACTATCTGGAGGAGCACCCCAAGGAGGCCAAGCTCATCGTGGATAAGGTCATCCTGGCCGCAACGGCCCGCGTCGCAGCGCGTAAGGCCCGCGAGAGCGTGCAGCGCAAGTCGCCCATGAGCGGCGGCGGCCTGCCCGGCAAGCTCGCCGACTGCAGCGACCGCGACCCCGCCAACTGCGAGATGTTCATCGTCGAGGGTGACTCCGCAGGCGGCAGCGCCAAGCAGGGCCGCAACCGCCACTTCCAGGCCATCCTGCCCATCCGCGGTAAGATCTTCAATGTCGAGCGCGTCATGTGGCACAAAGCCTTCGAGCACGAGGAGGTCAACAACATCATCCAGGCCCTCGGCGTGCGCTACGGCCTCGGTGAGGACTCCAAGGAAGCCAACTATGACAAACTGCGCTACCACAAGATCGTCATCATGACCGACGCCGACGTCGATGGCTACCACATCGACACCCTCCTGATGACCCTCTTCTACCGCTATATGCCCGAACTCATCCAGAAAGGACACCTCTACATCGCCACGCCGCCCCTCTACCGCTGCAAGAAAGGCAAGATCGAGGAGTACTGCTACAACGACCAGCAGCGCATGCAGTTCCTGCTCAAGTACAATGACGGTCAGGAGCAGGGCGTCTATACCCAGCGCTACAAAGGTCTTGGTGAGATGAACCCCGAACAGCTGTGGGAGACCACCATGAACCCTGAGACGCGCCTCCTGAAGCAGGTGACCATCGAGGACGCCGCCGGCGCCGACTACGTCTTCTCCATGCTCATGGGCGAGGATGTCGCTCCCCGTCGCGAGTTTATCGAGAAAAACGCCAACTACGCCAATATTGATGCGTGATACATACAGCGCCAACGGCGCTGTATGTATCACCCTAAAATCGCCCATTTCATCGAATGCTTGTAACGATGGAATGGGCGATAATCATTGTTCGGTCGCGAGCGAACAACGATTACCCTATGCCCCCTCAGTTTTCACACCGCGGTGCAACAGCCAATGCACCGCGGTGCGTTGGCGTTTACACCGCGGTCTTCACGCTGTAAGACCGCGGTCTTCCGGCCATAAGACCACGGTCTTCCGGCGAGTACCACGTATGGGACACAGCAGAGCGATAGAATGTCGTGCTTCATGGTGTTTGGGCTACCTTCATCATTTCTGCTTTAACCATCTGAAAGATAAGAGGTTGCTGGATTTTATACCTACATCAAACCAGCATTAAACCAGCATCGGGCGTGTCAAGTGGGAAGCATGAGGGAAGGCATGTAGATTTAGTGTAGGTTCAGTGTAGGTCTGTTTCCATCCATCTTACTGCATATCACCCTCTTAACCGCAAAATGATGAAGGTATGTCAAAATCCTTATATCTGGTCGGCCGTAGGCTACAGTCTTCATCAGAGGTGTTTTTATTGTTTTTTTCAAACCACAGATTTATGTTTAGATTTAAGACGGATTTATGTTCCTTCAATCTTCATAATAAGTGACGATTTTACACGCTTTCTTTTGGATTTTTTCACATTTGGCAGAAAAATTCCCTCTTTTCTTCTCACCTTATTATATTATTCGTACATTTGTGCCGCATTTTTGCAAAGATCAACAAGAACAATGCTAACAACTAATTTCAAATAACTATTTATTATGAGAAAATTTCTATTATTAATGATTGCCCTCCTGGCCGGAGTCAGCGGGGCGTGGGCGACGGTTACGATGCCGACTTTGACGACGGATGTCGACAATCCTCATTATTACACTATTAAGAACTATCGTTCTAATAAGTATGCCGCATACGCCGGCCCAAGCACGCAGTTAGCTCAGGTTTCTTCGATAACCATGGAAGCTCTCTGGTATTTTATGGAAAATGGTGACGGAGTTTACATTATTCCTGCCGTTGATCCTTCTGTAAAATTAGTATCAAATACAAGTGCAGACGCTACGGGTTCTAAATGGTATCTTGTTGAGAACCCTCATAGATCTGACTATTTTTGTGTGACTTTAAGCAGCACTGCCGCAACAAAATGCTGGGATGATAACGCTTCTCATACTGGTGTCGGATATTGGCAGCCTTCCGCTGGTGACAACGCAGGTACATCTTGGACTATCGAGGCCAGTGCCACAACATTGGCTGAGGTCATTGATTATCGCAGAGAACAGATTCTACCAACCATCAATGCCCTTCCCGAAGTTCTCAAGCCCGCAGCAAAAATGACAGCTCTTAACGATGCTGATACAGATGGTGAATTTAGAGCAGCCGTTGCTGATTTCAGCGCAAATGTAACCTTCCTGTGCAGAAGCGGTAAGTACTTGGAGGTCGGCGACGCTCAAGGTATTATATCTTCGACGACAAAAACAGATGCTCATGTCATCCAATTGGAATCGGTAGGTGATGGAACTTTCTATATAAGGGGATTTAAATCCATGAAATATATGGGAGATGTTCAGGTTAGTACTGCGATTAAAACAGAGGCCTCTCCAAATATTCCCTATTATATTCAAGGACTAACAGTGTCAGAGGTAGAATATGCCGTTGCCCGTCCAACAAAATATGCTGATTCTGGCGATCCTGCCGGTTATCATTATATACATAATGGCGGTTCTGGATGTGTTGGTTGGGAATCTGCTGCCGCAAATACTCAGTTCACCATTGAAACAGCAGATCTCCCTAGCGGATATTGTGCTGTTACATATAATGTTGAATTGAATGATGAGGTGATTGCACAAGAGACTAAACGTGAAACTATCGGTTCTACTACAGCTATACCGACATGGTTTGAACGCGACTATACTACATATTCATACGATGTTGCGACAATCCCAGACGCGGCGACAGCTACGATTACAGCCACAGCAACTGTTTCCGGTTTGCCTTTTACTGTTAGCAATAATTATGAAGATGCCACCTGGTATTATATGCAGCTTCATACGACATGGAAAGATTATGTCTCAACAAATGGAGATGATATTTTATGGGCGTCTGGAAGCAGTAGCTCTGACAAATATTTCTGGGCATTTATGGGCAACCCCATTCAAGGATTTAAAGTCATAAATCGAGCAGCTGGTAATACCAAGTATCTTACATCTACAAATCCTGCAACAATGACAACCACTCCCACCGCATGGATCCTAAAGCGCGCAGATGCAACTCACTTCGGATTAACTGACGAATCTCTAGGTAGCTATAAATACGCTAACGGTCAAGGTTCGACAATAAAGTATTGGTGGCAATTTGATGCAGGTTCACAATTCTGGGTAACAGAAGTCACAGCAGATGAGATAGAGTTTGTGGATGATGTCGCTGCTTTGAAGGCCATCAATTGGGGCCTGACAGCTTCTGGAAATAAGGGGAAGCCTAGCTACTATAACCTTACTGGAACTTGTTCGGGAGATGCAGGCAATGAGACATCTATCATTACAGAATTAGAGACTGAAGGCTACGACGCAGAAAGACTCACCAAAGCGCGGGATATGCTTGACAATTACGATTTGAATATGCCCAGCTCAGGTTTCTATCGTATTCAAGGACATGGCGGGAAAAATAGCAGTGAAAAATATCTCGCAGCGGGAATGGCTAATAGCAAATATGCGATGTCAGATGCGACCGATGCCACCACCATCTTCTATTTCGATGGTACAATACTTACGAACCTCAGTTCAGGTATGTGTAATGGTATGACAAGTTCTAACTGGAGTTGGGTTCTTGGCTCAAGCGCTTCAACGGTTACATTCCATGATGGCAATAAGAATGGCGGCTACGGTATTCAATCAGCAAATCGTTATTTCTATGATGCAGGTACTAATGCAGACCGTGGAACAGATCCTTCTATGACAACAGGTGATGACCGTTATCGCAGCTGGTTCCTCACAGAGATTACAACTCTCCCCATCACCATTACAGGTGCGGGCTATGCAACGCTGTACAGCCCCGTGAAGCTGACGGTTCCCGCTGGCATTACGGTTTATGCAGCCGCTAACGCAGCCGGCTATCTCACCTTGACGCAGGTGGCCGCAGAAGGTGATGTGATTCCTGCTAATACTGGTGTAATCCTTGCAGGTGCTGAAGGTAGCTATAACTTCGTCATCACTGATGCAGATCCAGTAACCGTAGATACTAATGTTCTTGAGGGTACTGCTGTTGCAATTACGAAACCTGCAGAAGCCTACTATCTCAGCAATGGCGATTCTGGCGTTGGCTTCTATAAGGAAGGTTCTGCTACAACACTGGCTGGCTTCAGGGCTTATCTGCCTGCTGGACTCGGCGTCAAGGGCTTCCTTGGCTTCGAATTCGACGATGCAGACGGCATCAAGACAATTGACAATGGTAAATTGACAATTGACAATGCTGAGATTTACAACCTCGCTGGTCAGCGCGTCAACAAGCTGCAGCGCGGCGTGAACATCGTGAATGGTAAGAAAGTAATCGTTAAATAATAGAAAGGAGGACACATTATGAAAAAGACATATATCACGCCCGCTCTTCACATTGCGGAGATTCAATGCGAGTCCGTCGTTGCCACTTCAATTCCTAAGTACGAAAGTGGTGGTGGAACCCAGCTATCCAAGCCGACCGGCGACTGGTCTGACATCTGGGGCACCCCAGCAGCTGGTGGAACAGGCGTCAACCCTTAATCACACCATCATAATGAAAACAGCCCTGCGCCGTGAAGCGCAGGGCTGTTTGTGTTGCGGAGCTCCTCAATCCAATCCAGTTGTGAGGAAACGTCTCAAATGCAGGTGAGTGATACCCTCCGAATCTTGATGGCTGACTAATGGCGTCATTGAAATGACATATTTAGGATAGTTGTCCTTGATGGCCTGCAGGTTGCCAAACTCGTGTTGCCTGGTGGCTTCATCGGATGTGTAATTTGTGGTCAGCCTTTTGTGTAGTATTTGCGGTTGAGTTTGCCGTTGAAGGTGCGGTGGATGGAGGGGACGGTGTCGTAGAGGAGGGGGACCTTGTAGGCCTCCAGGCGGTCGCGGAGGTAGAGGGCGAGGGCGCGCTTGTCGAGGGGGGCACCATCGTGGGTGACGACGAGGAGCTTGAGGGCCATGCCCGTGATCTTATGCTCCACGGGGATGCAGATGCAGTCCTTGACGGCGGGATGCGAGAGGGCGGCGTCCTCGACCTCGGTGGGGGCGACCTTGAAGCCGCCGACGTTGATGACATCGTCCTCGCGCCCTGCGAGATGGAGCATGCCCTCGTCGTCCAGCCGGCCGAGGTCGGAGGTGTAGAGGGTGCCGTCGCGCAGCACGGTGGCCGTGCGCTCGGGGTCGCCGATATAGCCGGTCATGAGGGTGCCGCCCTGGCAGGCGATGGTGCCGGCGTCGGTGATGAAGAGGTGGGAGTGAGGCATCGGGCGCCCGAGGCAGCCGGCCTGGCAGCGGCCGTCGTTGAAGTTGTAGGTGCTGATGATGCCGGTCTCGGTGGAGGCGTAGGTGTTGTAGAGGCGCGTGTGGGGCAGCAGGCGGCAGAGGGCCTGCATGTCGGCCTGCGAGATGGCGGCGGCGCCGGTCTCGATGAAGTCCATGCGGTCGGCGAGCGCGGCGAGGCGGTCAGCGCTGAGCTGTATGAGGATGCGTATGCTGGCGGGCACGAGGAAGGTGGCGACCTTCGGGGCGGGGAAGTCGAAGGCGTTGAAGAAGCGGTTGATGTCCTTGATGCCATCGACGATGATGGCCGTGGCGCCCAGCATGAGGACGGGGTAGAGCTTGGAGAGGCTGCCGATATGGTTGAGGGGGCCGTTGATGACGAAGGCGAGGTCGTGGCTGAAGCCTTGTCCAGCGATGAGGTTCTCGGCATCGGCGAGGATGGTGCGATGGCTGATCATGACGCCCTTGGACTTGCCCGTGGTGCCAGTGGTGTAGAGGACGTCAGCGGTGCCTTCGGGGGCGGTATGGGCGCCCAGCTCCTGTGCGATGGCAGCGAAGACGGCCTCGGGGGTATCGCGCTCCAGGGGGGCTGCCACGCAGCCGAGGCGGTGGAGGGCGAAGTAATCGACGATGAAGTCGATGGAGGGGGTGGCGCGGAGGCAGTGGACGGACCCTCGGGAGAACCCGAGGGAACCGTAACAGCCGAGGGATGCGTCACTGGCGCGGAGGGTGGCGGCGCGGCGGTCGATGCGGGCGTGGAGGTCGGCGTAGGTGCAGCGGTCGTCGCCGCAGACGAGGGCGACTTTATCGGGGTAGCGCTGCGCGTGGAGCGCGATGTAATCGGCGAGCATTCCTTAAACCTTAAACTTTAGACCTTAAACTCTTGGGCCTTCGGGCCCAGCTTCCCCTCCACCATGGCGACGATGCTGTCGAGGGATTTGAGGTTCTTGGGGGTGGCGTCGGAGGCTTCGAGCTTGATGCCGAACTCATCGGCCAGCATCATGAGGATGGTGGTGACGCCGAGGGAGTCGAGTTCGCTGAAGAGGAAGTCGGAGTCGAAATCTACCAGAGGGAGGGCGTCCTCCAGCATCTTGCGTATTTTATCTTTCATTGTTGTTTGTTGATAAGGGGGTTAGCGTAGATATGAAGCAGTATGTCGCGCATCTCGGCATAGGCGCTGCCATCGCTGATGCCCATGCCGCGTAGCTTGGTGATATGCTGCTCGAAGGCGGCGCGCTGGTCGGCGGTGTAATGGGCGGCGTGCTCGGTGGTGCCGCGGAGGATGTCGAGGGCGATGTAGTTATTGGGCGCGAGGCGGTAGGCGCTGAGGATGCGCTGGTCGATGAGGTGAGCGACGGAGCGGTGGAAGTCGGGGGTGAGGCCCTCGGGAGAACCCTCGGTTGAAACCGAGGGAGTGGTGGCTGCCGAGGGAGTGGTGGCTGCCCCGCCCCCGCCCGCCTGGGCGAGGTCGGTGGGGGTGATGAGAGGGCAGAACTCGATGTGGACGGCACCCTTGGGTTGCATGATGCCGGTGAGGATGCTGTTGAGGTCCTCACCCGGGCTCTTCACGTACTTCGTGGCGCGGCCGAGATAGAGCTCGCGCGCTTTGAGGAGGTCGCAGCTCTCCCATTCATAGCTGATGCTGACGGGCACGATGTGCAAGTCGGCGAGGGCGCGGACGGGGTCCTTGGGGAGACTCATGCCGAACATCTTGATGATGCCCTGGTCGGTGCGGTCGTCGCCGTCCTTGGTGCGGCCGTTGCGCTGCGCTATCCACACGCTCTGGTGCTTCTCGGTGATGCAGTAGCGGATGTACTCCGAGAGGTGCTTGGAGGACTGGTAGAACTCACGCGGTGTGCCGCCGCGCTCGACGCGGAACATCTTGTTGCATTTGCCGATGTCGATGACCAGCGGGGTGCTCATGAGGTTGGCGCCGAAGGTAATCTCCGAGGTCTCATGGCCTTCGCGGTAGAGGGCATACTGCAGGAGGCAGGCATCCAGCATGATGTCGCGGTGGTTGCTCACGAAGAGGTAACGCTGCTGCGGGTCGAGACGGTCGAGGCCGGCGTAGGTGAAGGACGTGGTGCTGCGGGCGATGGCCTGCTCGTTGACACACCGCATGACCTCCAGCTGGAAGTCGCGGATGGTGGTGAACTGGCGCAGGAGGGCCTTCACGTGGTCCAGGTCCTGACCGGGATAGACATACTGGGCCAGCAGCGGGAAGTGCTCGCTGTCGGCGATGCGCTGCATGGCAGCGGGTATCTCGGAGTCGTAGTAGGGACGGATGTCGTCGAAGTTGGAGGGCATGGTTTATGGTTGAGGGTTTATGGTTGAGGGTTTATGGTTGAGGGTTTATGGTTGAGGGTGGCTTGGAGCCAGGCGAGGAAAGTCTGTTGCCAGTGGGCGGTCTCGGCGGAGAACTTACGGCTGTCGCCACCGAAGCCGTGGCCTCCCACGCGGTATTGGGTGTAGAGATGGGGGATGCCCCGGGCGGTGAGGGCGCTGTCCAGCAGGACGCTGTTCTGCCACTGCACGATGGGGTCATCGACGCAGTTGAGGAGGAAGACGGGCGGGCAGTCGGCAGGGACGTGCATCTCCAGGGACATGGAGTCGCGCATGGCCTGACGGCGCTTGCCGTATTCACCGAGGAGGGCGCGGCGGCTGCGCTTGTGGACATAGGGCGGCTGCATGGTCACGACGGGGTAGATGGGTGCCACGAAGTCGGGGCGCAGGCTGACGCTATGCGTGATGCCGAGGGGCACAAGGAAATCCGTGGCGGCATAGGCGGCAGCACTCATGACGAGGTGGCCACCCGCCGAGAAACCCATCGCGCCGAGGCGTGAGGGGTCGATGTGGAAGCTGTCAGCGTGCTCGCGGAGGTATTGGATGGCGCGCTGGATGTCGCAGAGGGCATCGGGGTGGCGGTGGCCGCGGCTAATGAGGCGGGAGTGGGTGATATAAGGAACGATGCCCTGCACGCGGTATTTGAGGACGAAGGCGGCGATGCCGTTGTCGCGAAGCCATTCGGCGACGCGGATGCCCTCAGCCTCGTAGTCGTGCCAGCAGTAGCTGCCACCAGGGCAGACGATGATGGCGGGGGAGGGGAGGCCCTCGGTTGAAACCGAGGGAGTGGTGGCTGGGAGGAAGGGGGCGAGGGTGACAGAGGAGGCATGGACGGGGGTGCCAGCCCAGAGCCGGATGGCGGAGAGAGTGGTGGCGAGCGAGGTCACGGAAGCCACGAGGAGGGCGAGGATGAGAAGGAGGCGATGGGGCATTTATAATTGAAAATTGAGTATTGAGAATTGAAAATTAAGAATGGGCGGCATGGGCGTTGATTTTGTTGATGATGGTGTTGGTGCCGAAGATGACTTCAGCGGTGTTGATGGCGGTGAGGGGGACGCCGCAGATGCCATGCAGGTTCACGCACTGCCCCGAGAGCAGCAGGTTGGGGATCTTGGTGACGGGCATCACCATCGTGCGGGCGGGGTCGTGGGCATCTTTCTGGTAGCCGTAGAGGGCGCCGCAGGGGGAACCGTAGTAGTCGCGGATGGTGAGGGGTGAGGCGGCGATATAGGTCTGCACCTTGTCGCGGAAGCCTGGGTAGAGCTTTTCCATCTTATCAATGATGCGCTCGGCCAGTCGGTGCTTCCAGGCTTCGTAGTCGGCACCGCGATGTCCTACGCGGGTGTCGGCCCACTTCGCCACCTGCGCCCAAGGCATAATGCAGTTGACGGTCATGCGCTGCGCCCACGGCCCCTGGTTTTCTGTCGGCGGGGTGATATACATCATACCGCGCGGCCAGGTGGCGTCATCGTAGTCGCCGTGGCTCCAGACGAGGCCGTAGTCGTCCTGCAGGTAGCAGGTATGGTTGATATAGGGGAAGCTCTCGGGCTTGAAGACGATATACAGGATGAAGGCGGAGTAGGTGAGGGGTGCCTCGCTGAGGCGGGTGATGTAAGCCTTGGAAAGGGCACCCTCGGGGAGCAGATCGAAGAGTTGCTGGGGGTGCAGCGTGTTGATGACATAGTCCGCCGTGAGGCGCTTGCCCTGGGCGGTCACGACGGCGGTGGCGCACTTGTCCTCGACCTCCACGGCGGTGACGGCATCGCCGCTGATGACGCGGCCGCCGTGCTCGGTGATGACGCGTGCCAGCTCCTCGGCCATGTGCTGGCTACGCCCGATGAAATGGAACTGCCCCTTAATGTAGAGGACGTTGATGAGGGCATGGATGTAGGCGGGCGTCTGATGGCGCACACCGCCGTACATGGGATTCATATAGGCCAGCAGGTCCTGCAGGCGCGGGTCGCTGACGAAGCCGGCGATGAACTCATCGACAGGCTGCATGAAGCGGTCGGAGTGGACCTTGAAGAAGTTGTCCGCGGGGCGGAGGTTGAAGAAATCCACCTCGTCGGCCATCTGATAGAGGGCCTCGACATAGGCTGCGATGCCGTCGCGCTCGGCGGGGAAGTAGCGGCAGAGGGCCTCGGTGAAGGCGGCGCGGCCTTGGGGAATGCGGTAGGTGATGGGATGGCCCGCCGATGAATCGGCGGGAGTGGTGGCAGAGGCGGGAGTGGTGGCAGAGGCGGGAGTGGTGGCAGTGGGGGAGAGATAAGTGATCTGGTCCATGCAGTCGGAATCGCTGCGCTTGAGGCGGAGACGGTCCAGGATGCCGATGTAATCGAAAATGCGATAGACGGTGTCGCCCTCGTTGAAACCGCCTAAAATGTGCATCCCTGTCTCGAAATCGATGCCATCCCGGCAGAAGCTCTGCAGGCCGCCGCCGATGTGGTGGTTCTTCTCGATGACGGTGACGTCCATGCCTTCACGCGCCAACAACGCCCCCGTTGTCAAGCCGCCGAAACCGCCTCCTATGATAATTGCACTCTTCATTGATTTGCCGCTTTTATTCTGTCGTAGATATATGCTGTGCCGAGGATGTCAGAGCAGGTGACGATGGAGCCCACGAGGACACCGAGGATGCCGTGGGAGTTGATGTTCTGTCCAGTGAGATAGAGGCCCGGCAGCTTCGTGCGCTGCGGCACGTGGCAGGACACGCCGAGGGTGATGTCGCGGGCGATGCCATAGGCGCTGCCCTCGGGTGTTCCCGTGTAGTCGAGATAGGTGAGGGGCGTGGAGGTGTAGTAGTGTGCGATGCTGTCGCGCAGGCCGGGGAGGTCATGCTCCACAACGTCCAGCAGACGCTCTGCACGCTGCCGCTTGAACGCTTCGTAGTCGGCACCGCGGTGTCCGATGGCGGTGCCCAGCCACGGCTGCATCTCCTCGAAACGCATATAGCTGAGGATGACGCCCGCCTTGGCGTGGCGCGGCTGCGGCTCGTGGCAGAAATGCATATAGAGATAGCCGCGCGGCCAGTCGGCGAGGGTGTAGTCCTCGCAATCCCAGGGCGACGAAGCCGGGTAGCCGTAGTAGTTGCTGTTCATGTAGGGCATCGCGCCCTCCTTGAAGTCGAGATAGACGGCGAAGATGCCGATGGTGTTGGGCAGCTGCTGCATGCGTTGGCGGAAGGCCTTGCGGATGAGCGGGCTGTCGGTCATCGCCAGCGTGGGTACCGGGTGGATGGCGCTGATGACCATGTCGGCGGGGAAGAAGCGGCCATCGGTCGTGGAGACACCCGTGACGTGGTCGTCGGAGGCGTGTATCTTGTTGACCTTGGTCTGTGTGAGGACGCTGCTGCCATAACGCTCCAATGTCTTCTGGAGCGAGAGGCCGATGGCATCGCTGCCGCCGACGACACGGAAGCTGCTCTGGTTGTAGAAATCCACGATGAAGGCATGCGTGGAGAAGGGTGTACGGCCGTAGCGGGCGGCATAGAGGGGCAGGTTGCCGACCAGCACTTGGCGGAGACGCTTGTCGGTGATGAGGCCCTCGATGACCTCGTTGATGCTGCGCAGCTGGTATTCCGTGCTGATGGCGCTGTCGGCATTCTCCAGGCTGAGCGTGTGGAGGCTCGACGCGTTGGCCACGCGCTCCACGCAGTCCATATATTTCACGATTCCATCGTGCTCATGGGGGAAGTACTCCGTCATCTGGCGGATGAAGGCCTCGCGCCCGTTCGGGAAGCGGTATTCCTCATCCCCGATGCGCACGATGTCATATGCCTCGCGGTCCAGTTCACCCAGTCGTATGTCATCCGTCACCCCCAGGAAGCGCAGCAGGCGGTCCAGGGTCTGGCCGTGGCGCGCGCTGCCGATGAAGTGCATGCCGGTCTCAAACTTCACGCCGCGCCGCGTGAAGCATTGCAGGCAACCGCCAATCTGGGCTTCTTGCTCCAGAATGGTCACCGCATAGCCCTCACGGGCGAGAATCACTCCCGTGGAAAGGCCGCCGAGGCCACTGCCTATGATGATACAACGCTTCATGAGTTGACAGTTGAGGAATCCCCTTAAACTTTAAACCTTAAACCTTCAACTTCTCGAACTTCAAGTTCGAGAGCCGAATATTTATATTCCTTGCCACAGCGAGCTTCTCCGCATCGGGGTCGGTGGCGATGACTTGCACGTCGCGGTGCACGAGGGCAAAGACGAAGGCTTCCTCGCCTTGCCCGCAATGGGTGATCCTGTGCTCGGTGCCACCCGTCCACTGGTCGATGGCGGCGGCATTGGCGAGGATCTCGTTGAGGCGGCGGTTCGCCTCGCGCTCCACGCTGCGCACCTTATATTTATATTGGTAACGCACGTAGGGCACCATGGCTTCCACAGTGCAGAACTGCTGCCGTAGCTCGGCGTAATGGCGCACGAAGAGCTGGCGCACGAGACGGGTGGTCTCGCGGGGCGTGGTGCCCCAGGCGGCATCGTTAGCGGCGAAGCGCTGTCCGATTTCCAGGTGCATCTTTCCGCGCCGGAAGACGAGTTCATCTTTGGGCAGGACGTCACCAAGGCCCACGAGGAAGATGGGGAGGATGTCGAGGCCATAGGCCTTGGCGAGATGGAACGCACCCTGATGGAAGCGGTGAATCTCGCGGTCCTTGGAGCGGGTGCCCTCGGGGAAGACGATGATGCTGTAGCCACGACGGATGAGGCTCTCGAGGTGCGGTTGGCTCTGCTCGTAGCCTTCGGAGATGGGGTAGAACTCGGCAGCGCGCAGGATGAGGCTGTAGAGCGGGTTGTTCCACACCCATTTCTTCGTGAGGATCACCACCTTGGGGGTGAGGCTGAGGACAGCCATTAGGTCGAGTTGCGACTGGTGGTTGCAGACGATGATGGCCGGCCGCTCAAAGGTCTCGCCGTGTGGGTTGTGGACGGTGAACGTGGTGCCGGGGATGTGTCTGATGTTGAAGTCGGAGATGTCACGCAGGGTCTTGTGGAAGCGCAGGCGGCGCGCCTCGGTATAGCGGCCCAGATGGCTGTAGATGAAGGCGAAGGGCTGATAGATGAGACCTCCGAAGAGGTAGAAGCAGGAGCAGAAGATGGTGATGAGGAAGCGCTCCATCGTGAGGGGCACCTCGCGCAGCTGCCCGTGTTCGTGGGTCATCCAGCGGAACACCAGCGGCGGCAGGTAGAAGGCCATCAGCACCACAGTAAACATACCGATGATGACCACCTGTGCCAGCGAGCGCATGGCGGGATGCTGGGCGAAGATGAGGGAGCCGATGCCGATGAACATAATGATGGCCGACAGCGCCACGCTCTCCTTGTAGCTGCGCAGGACAGGGCGGCCATAGGTGCGTTCGTAGATGAGGCCGTCGGTCATGAAGATGGTGTAGTCGTCGCCCTGACCGAAGATGAAGGTGGCCAGGATGATGTTGACGATATTGAACTGGATGCCGCAGAGCTGCATGATGCCCAGGATCCATATCCACCCTACGGCGAGGGGGAGAAAGGAGAGCAGGCTGAGCTCGATGCTGCCGAAGGAGAGCCAGAGGAAGAAGAACACCACAAAACTGCAGACGAAGCCGATGTAGTTGAAGTCATCGGAGAGAGTCGTGGCCAGCGTGCTCTGTAGGTCGCGGCTGTCGAAGAGGAAGCCTTGCTCATGGAGGCGCTGGCGCCACAGCACTTTGTCGTTGTCTGACATGGTGATGCTGTCCTGGACATAGCTGATGACGCGCGCAGGCTGTTGCTCGGCGGTGAGGATATATTGTCCGCCTACGACATCGGCGATAGGGGCGAAGGCTTCGATGGGTTGGGGTTCCCAGGTCTCGTCGAGCATCGTCAGGAAGGGCGCGAAGGCCTGCGCGGAGAACCCTTGGCGCTGCCCCTCGGCGAGGAGGGCGGTGCGCAGCGTCGCGCCGTGCTTGGCGAGGAGACGCTGCCAGCCCTCGATGGCGCGCTGCTGGCTGGCCTGCGACGGGATGAGGTGCTGCAGGCTCTTGACGGCGAGGCCCGCAGCACGCAGGCTGTCGGCCATCTCCTCGGCGCTTTGCAGGGCTGCATCCACCTCGTCCTTCTCTGCCACCGCCAGCACACCTGTGGCGCCCGCGGACTCCAGTCCGATGTTCAGCAGGGACAGGTTCTCGCGCTGCTCCTCGGTCATGTAGTTGATGTGCTGCATGTTCGTGTCGAAGGTCGTCTGCAGGCTGAGGTAGAAGAAGAGGGCGGTGAGAAGGAGGAGAAGAGGAAGACCCACCCCCCTGCCCCTCCCTGTGAGGGATGGGAGTGAATACTTTTGACTAGTCGCTTCCTTTATAGAGAGGGGTTGGGGGGAGGGACTCTTAATGAGGACGGGCAGGAAGACCAGCACGAAGAAGATGGTGGCCATCAGCACGAGGGCGCCGAGGATGCCGAGGTCGCGCATGGCCTCGGAGTCCATCCATGCCAGACAGGCGAAGGCACTCACAGTGGTGATGTTACCCGTCAGCAGGGGAGGCACCATGTCTGCGAGCGCCTTGCGGCGGTCGGGTTCGTGGCGCGTGTGGTCGAGAAAGTGCAGGGGATAGTTGGCGGCGATGCCGATGAGCACGGAGCCGGTGCCCAGCACGATGACCGACAGCTCATCGCGGTAGAAGCCCATGATGGCGATGGCGATGGCGTAGCCGGTGGCGATGGACAGCACCATCCATGCGATGTCGCCAATGCGCCGGAAGCGCAGCCACAGGATGAGCCCGATGAGGAGGATGCTGATGGTGCCGGCCAGGATTCCGTCGGCCTTGATGCGGTCGGCATTGGTCACGGCGATGAGCGGTGCGCCCACGGCGGTCATGCGGATGGCGGGATGCGCCTGTTGCAGGCTGTCGATGGCCTCGTCCAAGAGGGCGGCGAGCTGGCGGTTGTTGCCGCTCTCGCTGCTGCCGAAGGGGCTGGTGACGAAGCCGATGCCTGCCTGGTGGTCGGGGGTGAAGATGATGCCGTCCTCCACGACATAGTCCATGCCGTCGCGCAGGGCGTTCAATCTTGCCAGCACAGGGCTGAAGAGGTGCAGCGGGTCATGCTGGATGCTTTGCACCATGAAGCCCGACGTGGGCAGGAGCAGCGTCTGGCGGTCGTCGTCGAGGGCTTGTGCGATATAGTTGGTACGCTCCAGGAGGCTGTCGGCACGCTGGTAGTCGGCATCGCTCATCAGCAGCGGCGCGTGCGCCATGAGGAACGACACCATGTCGGCCACGCCGCTCTCGTCGGCTTGCATCTGGACGTCCTTGAGGATGCCAGCCGTATCTACCACCTGTAGCACCTCCTCGAAGTCTGCCATCGCGGCGGCGATGGAGTCTGTGCGTTCCTCCTCGCTAACAGCGGGGGCCGCGGTGATGATGACGATGCGGTTCTGCCCGCCAATCTGTTGATATACGGACATATAACGTGCAGCGTCGGCATCGGATGTCAGGAAGTCTCCAATGTCCTCTTTCACGTGAATGCGCGACGCCATGAAGCCGGCCACGACGAGGATCATCATCCAAAGGATGAGGAGCAGCCAGCGGCGGTGATGGAGTCTATCGTAGAGGAGGGTGAACACGCGGTGTGGTTTAATGTTTAATGTTTAAGGTTTATGGTTGAGAGTTGATGGTATAGAGAATGGAGGAGCATGCGGGGGCCGCCATAGACGATGGCGAGGAAGCAGAGGATGGTGTTGAGAACGGTGATGCGCAGGAAGTCCAGCGTGGGACGGAAATGCGACACGCGCTCCTCGGGGGCCGGGTAATAGACACGCACGGGAACGGGGATGATGGGTGTGCCGCGCCAGGCGGTGAACACCAGCAACTCGAGCTCGGCCTCGTAGCGGGCGGTGAGGATGCGCAAACCGCTGATTCCATCGAGGGGGTAGAGGCGATAGCCGGTCTGCGTGTCGGGAATCTTGCGGAGCGTCTGCACCGTGAACCAGAAGTTACTGAACTTATTGGCAAAGACGCTGCTGCCCTGCATGTTTTTATCTGTGAAGGAACGGCTGCCCACGATGAGCGCCTCGGGGTGCTGGCGGCTGGCCTCGATGAGCACCGTGGCATCCTCGGGGTAGTGCTGGCCGTCGGCATCGAGGGTGAGGACATGCGTGTAGCCGTGCTCCTTCGCCCACTGGAAGCCCGCCTTCAGGGCTCCGCCCTTGCCGCGGTTCTGGACGTAGGTGAGGATCTCGAAAGCGATGTCTTGCTGCAGGGCGCGGAGGCGGGGCTGCGTGTCGTCGGTGCTGCCGTCGTCCACCACCAGGACCTCAGGCCACACCGCTACGCTCCGCTGTACGATATCGCACACCGTGAGGGCATTGTTGTAGGTGGGGATGAGGACGAGCAAGCGCATGGGGATGTATCGTTTAAAGTTGATGGTTTAAAGTTTAATGTAAAGTGAGGGACATCTTGGTGAAGGTGGAGCGGTCGTTGCGGAGGACGGCCTGCAGGGCTATGCCGCCTTCGACCTCGCGGATGCGCGAAAGTTCCACGTTGAGGGTGGGGTCGGTGGTGGGCACGATGATGTCCATGTATTTGATGTTGGCGATGTGGGCGACGTGCATGGGACGGCCTTCACGTTCGGACATCAGTTCCTCGACGATGGCCACCTGGCAGACGCCCGGCGTGATGGGATTGCCGGGGAAGTGGGCCTTGTAGATGGTGTGCTCGGGGTTCAAGGCGATGGTGTATGTGGCAGCGGCACCCTCCGAGGAGGTTGCCGTTATGTGGAAGAAGTCGTTTAGTAGTGTCATGCGACGTTATTCTTTGATGCGTTCGAAACGATAGTTGATATGATATTTCAAGTTGTTCAGCAGGAGCGAGTCGGGCAGATAGCTGGACAACTGGCGGCGCTTGCCGGGCTCTACGGCCTTGTCGGCGGCCAGGAGGCGCAGGTCGGCACGCAGGAGGCGACGGATGTACCATTTGTTCATCTGCGGCAGCACGTTCATGACGCGCACCTTGTCGCCGCAACAGGTGAAGTCGAAGGCACGGATGCCGAACTCATTCACCACGGAACCCACCAGCCCCTCGTCGGTCTGTCGCACGAGGCAGATGCCTGTCAGCGACAGCGTGCCGCGCTCAAGGGTGAAGTTCCAACGTGCGTGGTCGCTGCCCGCCAGCAGGAGCGGGTAGTCAGTCTGTGCCGTTGCGTTTGGCAGGGCAAGGGCGCAGAAGATGCTAATCAAGACTAAAAGCCTTTGCACTGACGGGTTTATTTTGTTGGATATGTTGGAACTCGATTACTGTGGCATCGCCTGTCGCCTCGGTCATCTCCACCGTCGTGACGATCTTGCGGGCGCGGTCGAAGGTGAGGCGTATGGTCTGGAACATCTTTTTCAGCTGCTTGTCCTTAGGCGTCAGCACCGCGATATAGCTCTTCTCTGCGATGAGCATCTTGACGCTGAAGTCCTTGGTCTGCGTGAGACAGCGGCCTGTGACACTGCCTGCCATCAGGCGCACAATCTCCTGAAACACCTGACTGCTCTTGATGTCGATGCTGTTGCGCTTGCTGCCCTTGGCGATATGCACCTTGTCATCGCTGATGATAAAGGTGTAGTCGTAGGGCGTCGTATATCTCCACCGTAGCTTGGCCGGTTGTGCAAAGGTCATCGCACCCTGGCTGACCATCTTGTCATTCATGATGCATAGGGTCTTCGTCTGCGTGAAGTCGCACTGTAGGGTCTGGATGTCCTTGGCTGCCGCGTTGATCTCGCTGATGAGCTGTGCCTGCTGCTCAGGGGTCGCAGGCTGCTGCGCCGCGGCGGTGCCGCAGCTTACGAAGAAGCAGAGGAGGAAAGCCCCTCCCAGCCTCCCCAGGGGGAGGTGACAGAGCGATTGGATATATTTCGTTAGTAATTTCATTGTTCTTTCTAATCTCAAACTCTTTACTTTGCGATGAAATAGCAGCCGCCCATAATCAATAATACGCCAATCCATCGGGTAGGGGGTACCTCTTCGTGGAAAACCAACATCGCGGCAATCATGCCGAAGACGTAGGCCATACTGGACAGGGGGTAGGCGATGCTGAAGGGGTAGCGTTTCAACATATACATCCACAGCACGCCGCTGGCCGTGAGGCTGATGCCCGTGGCCAGGAACCACCAGTTGGTGAGCTGCGAGAGCACGAAGGCCCACGTCCATGACGGCTCACCCATCGCCTTCAGGGCAATCTTCAACATCACCTGTCCTGCACTGAGCAACAGGCTTTGAACGATGGCTAAGAGGAGGAGTAGCATGCTTAGTTTAAAGTTTAATGATTCACGGAAAGACACGGACATGAACGGAAAAACACGGAATTTATGTTCATTATGCGCATTCGTTTCCAATATTATTAAGTTCCAGGAGGACGAAGGTGAAGTCCTTGCCGTTGATGTCGTTGAGGACGAGGAGGCGGCGCAGGGCTTGCGGTTTCTCGTAGCCTGCGATGAGCATGGCCTCGGGCAGCTGCTGGCGGTGCAGGATGTGTGCCGCGGCATACACGCCCAGGCCAGAGGAGGTGAAGCTGTCGCCGAAAAGGTTCTTGAACTGCAGCAGGGGTGTGTCGGGGAAGAGGCTGGCGGCGCGTGCGACCTTTTGCGTATCGGCATTGCCCGCAACACTCGTCATGACGGCATCCACGGCTCCGATGGCCTTGGCCTCGGCAGCCAGCTCGGCGGCTGTAGGCCGGTACATACGTTTGACGGCTGTGAGGCGACACAGCGCAGAGGCTGCGGGCTCGCAACTCATCATGATGCTCACCGCTGTCTCGCCGGCCACCTGTCCCGGATTGCCGAAGACGCCGGTTTTGCACAGCATCTGGAAGAAGTCGGGCGTCATCTCATCCTGACCGCTCACGAGGGCCGTGCGGATGCGTCCCAGCTGCATCTGTGTCCACGCGTCTTCCAGCGCCCCGTCGAAGGAGGCTTCCTTGTGGGCGTAGGTGGCGTTGTAGCCGTGGCATTTGGTGTGGATGCTGACCAGCGAGCTGATGGTGTTATGGGTCGATTGCATGAAGGGCGTGGGCTTGCAGTTCTCCTCGCCTTCGAAGCAGAGGTGCGACAGCAGGAGCTCTGTGTTCTCGATGCAGCCGAGGCCCGTGCCGGTGACGATGGCATTGGGGTGCTCCACGCCGCTCTGCTGCATGGCGGTCAGTGCGGTGGCCAAGGCGCGTTTCAGGAGCTTGCCCATGCGGCGCGACTCACCGGCCGACAGCCATTGCTTAAAGTCGGGGTCGAGGGAGCGGACGTAGGGCTCTTCATATGTGATGGGGCTCTCTAACCACTGCTCGCTGAGCGGTTCCTGCATGGAGATCTGGGTGGCGGCAGTGAGGTAGAGGCCCGAGGTTGAAACCTCGGGAGTGGTGGCGGAGGGGGTGGGGGAGATGGTGGTGGAAGGGGCGGGGGGGAGGGCTCCTAAGACGAGGGAGCTGTCGTTGCCGCCGAAGCCGAAGCTGTTGCAGAGGACATGGCGGAGGGGGCGCTGGGGCGTCTGGTTGGTGACGGGGGTGATGCCGTCGTCCATCTGGTGCTGCCAGCCGAGGTTCAGGGGCAGGAACTGCTCCTGCATGGCCAACAGGCAGATGACGGTCTCGATGCTTCCCGATGCGCTCGTCGTGTGTCCCGTGAAGGACTTGGTGCTGCTCACCGGGGGCAACGCCTCACCGAACAGGCGCATCATCGCTTGGCTCTCGCTGGTGTCGTTGTTGGGGGTTCCTGTGCCGTGGGCGTTGATATAGTCGATGTCGGCCGGTTGCAGACCCGCGTCGGCCAGCGCCTCTTGCATCGCCAGATAGGAGCCTTCGCCCTCGGGTGAGGAGGCTGTCTGGTGGAAGGCATCGCAGGCATTGCCATAGCCCTTGAGCACGGCCAGCGGCTGCGCGCCTCTGCGCTGTGCCGACGCCTCGGTCTCGATGACCAGGAAGGCGGCACCCTCGCCGAGGTTCAAGCCGGCACGTGTGGCGTCAAAGGGTCGGCATTGCTCGTGGTCGAGAATCATCAGCGAGTTGAAGCCGTTGAGATGGAACATGGTGATGCACTCGCTGCCGCCTACGACGGCTATCTCGCGCTGCCCGCTGCGTAGCAGGTTGGCGCCGTTGATGATGGCGTTGGCGGCTGAAGAGCAGGCGGTGGAGAGGGTCGTCACGGAGGCGAAGCGCCCGAAATGGTCGGCGATACTCTCGGTGCAGGCACCGCAGTCGTGCTGCGAGATATATTCCTTGTGCTGCTCGTTCGCCAGAAAGTCCGGGTAGAACTGCTCGGTCATGTCCATGCCGCCCACTGTCGTGCCCGACACGAAGGCGGCCTGCGCCATCTCATCGCTCGTCACGCGCGCCTGCTGCAGGGCTTGCTCCAGCGCCATCATACCCATCAGCGCCGTGCGCGTGGTGGGCTGATTCTCAGGGATATGCATTCGCTGGCGCATCTCCTCAGTGGAGAGTTTCACCTCGCCCACGGGGAACTCGCGATGGGTGGTCTTTAGATACGTCAAGGCCCCGATGCCGGTTCTGCCAGCTCGGAGCGACGCCAGGGTTTCGGTAGTGTCGAGCCCTATGGCCGACACGATGCCCATGCCTGTTATGTAGATTTTTTTATTTGGTTCGGTGCTCATTGACATACTGAGCCATCACATGGACGCTCTTGAAAATCTCTTTGCCCTCAGCAGGACTCTTCAGCTTAATACCGTATTCCTTCTCCATCATGACAATCAGCTCCAGCGCGTCGATGCTGTCCAGCCCGAGGCCTTCGCCGAAGAGGGGTGCATCGTCCTCGATGTCAGCGGGTGTCATGTCTTCGAGGTTCAGTACTTCGATGATGTGTTCTTTCAGTTCTTGAATCAATTCTTCCATTGCTATTTATGACTTATTTATGATGATGAATTCCGCTTCGAAATGCTCGTCGCAGGAGTAGTCGATCCAACCCGTCAGGGCGCTGCTCGCGGAGCCGTCGGCCATGGCGGCGTTCACCACCTGTGCCATAAGGGTTTCGTCGCGCTGCGGCAGGATGTAGAAGGATGTCTCGCCGCGGTACTGGTGGCGGATGGCCAGCTCGCCCGCCACGATATTCGGCAGGGTATATACGAAATGTGCGGGGCTGGGGAACGAGGCTTCCAGATCGCTGACCGTGGCCCAGTAGTGGCGGTCGGCCATGATCGACGAGGTGTTGTTGAAGAGGATGATGGCACGGTCGCTGCGCGCTTCGGGCGTGCCCGTCAGGCGTTCGCCGCGTTCGGCTTGCAGGAGCAGTTCCGCTGCCACAAAGCCCAAGCGGCTGAGGCCGTCCATCTTATAGAACTTGGGATAGTCGCCGATGAACGCTTTGTAGGCCTCCACCAGCAGTTCGCGCCCGCGACTCTGCAGGGGCAGTGTCTGGCCATCGAGGCAGATGCCGCCCTCGGTGACTTTGATGTGATGGCTGGTGGGTGATGTCTGATGTCTGAGGGCTGAGGGCTGATGGCTGATGACGGCCTCAGGCAGGCTCACGCTGATGGCTGCATTGCCGCCGCCGAAGCCGGAGATCATCTTCACGAAGCGACGCTTGTCAGTGGCCTCGTGGCGGTTGGAGAGGCGGATATGCCCCGACACGCCGAGCTCCTCGAAACCACGGGAGCCCAGGATGGTGTTGTCGCGCAGGGCGGCGATGGAGATAACGGTCTCCAGGATGCCGGCAGCGCCCATCGTGTGGCCGAAGGTGCCCTTCAGCGCATTCACGGGGACGTCTTGCAGGCCGGCACGCTCGATGGCGATGGATTCCATCTGGTCGTTGAACATCGTGGCGGTGCCGTGGGCGTTGATGAAGGCCAACTCGCTGGCCAGCTCCGTGGCGTGGATGGCTTGCAGTGCCAGACGTGCTCCCTCGCCCGTCTTCGATGGCGAGCTCAGGTGGAAGGCGTCGTTGCGCACGGCTCCCGCCTCTATGCAGCAGGAGGTTTCCTTGTCGGTGCCCACACCCTCGCGCTGCAGCACCATCGCCGCAGCACCCTCGCCCAGGTTCAGCCCGAGGCGCTCGATGTCGAAGGGTCGGCAGGCATCCTCGGCCACGGCCTTCAGCGACTGGAAGCCCGAGACGGTGAACTTGTCCTGCACGTCGGCGCCGCAGACGACAGCGGTGTCGTAGGTGCCAGCCTCCAACAGCTGTTGGGCGAGGACGATGGCGGCCACGCCCGAGATGCAGGCGTTGCACACCACGATGGGCATCGTCGTGAAGCCCAGTGCGCGGGCTATCTTCTGTGCGGCTTCGCCGGGGACGATGTCGGAAGTGGGCTCGTTGCCGCGTTGCAGCTGTTCGATATTGGCCTTCGTGGTGGCGAGGATGAAGACGACGCGGTCGCTTGCCACCTCGATGCTCGCAGCAGTCAGCAGCGGCTGCACGCAACGCATCACCAGCGCCTCGAAGCGCGTGAAGCCGTTGAGATGCATGGCCTCGTTCTGCTCGTCGGTGAAGAGTGATGCCGTGAACGTATCGGGCAAGTCCCAGTGCCGCTCATAGCGCCGCAATGCCGACTGCCCCGCCTTCACGGCGAGGTAGTTCTGCTCTGTGCTCATGCCCAGTGGCGAGATGATGTTATCGGCGATGACGCGGACCATTTTTTATGGTTTATGGTTGAGGGTTTATGGTTGAGGGTATAGCTCTTCCATGCGCTGCTTCCAGCGTTCCACGAAGGGCGGGCAGTAGAGCAGCAGCTTGTATTGTTTGTCCATGAACACCTGCACGCTGTGGCCTGTCGTCAGGAGGCTCTCGTCGCTGGTGTCATAGATCTCGTAGTCGTAGATCAGCTTGGCTGCGTCCGTGGGGCGGTAGATGATGTCTATGCGCGCGCGCATACCATAGATGATAGGACGTTTGTAATGGAACTCAAGGTCCACCAGGGGCGCGTAGAAGTCGTTGTCGAACATGTCGAGGTAGCCGAAGCCGTACTTGCGGCCCCATTCTTCGCGGGCATCCTCGAAATAGAGCGGATAGGAACCGTGCCACACCACCCCCATCGAATCAACCTCGCTGAAGCGGATGTCCAACAACTTACTTGCCTTTAACTCTTTCATATCACTGTCAACTTTCCATTGGCGTTTCGCTGATGGCGATTTTCATTTCTGCCGTGGCTACGACCTCGTCGCCCACGCGCACCTCAGCATCTACGAGTGTCATCTGGAAGATCTCCTCGCGCACACGGATGCTGGTCATCAGTGTCTCGCTCACCTTGGGCAGCCGCAGGAAGCGCATGTTGCGCACGGCGCCGATGTAGCCAATCTTGATGGTTCGGTGGTTGAGGTAGTTGATGCACCCCATGCGCACGGCACACGTCTGCGCCACGTTCTCCACAAGACCGGCAGCAGAGAGATGCCCGTCCTCGGTGAAGAGGTCGCCTTCGCGCACGGTGAAGCCCGTGGCGGTGAGGTCGATGTCGAAGTCCTCAACGGTGTCCACCAGTATGAAGGGTGGCCGTTGCGGAATGAGGGTCTGCATCGTGAGCGACTGTAGCTCCTGCAGGATATCGTCGTGGGTGCGTCCTAAGTACATTCTTCGTTCCAGAAATCGTAGTAGTTAAACCATTGGTGAGGGTACTTCCTGACTATCTCCGTGAGGCAGTCGGCGAAGGCTTGTGCCAGTGCGGCGGCGCGCACGCGGGGCCCTTTGTCCTGCAGGGCGGCGTCGATCTGGAGCTCCCGCACATAGACATGGTAGGTCTTGAGGCTCTCCTTCATCACGAACGTGCACAGCAGCGGTACCTCGCGCGAGGCCGCCAGGATGAACGGCCCCATCGGCAGCTGCGCCTCGGCGCCCAGCACCTGACAGGGGAAGGTCTTCTGCGAGCCGAACACGCGGTCGCCGTGCATCGAGACAATCTCGCCGTCGGCCAGCGCGCGGTTCATCTCAAAGACGTGGTCCATGGAACCGTCGGTGAGGATGAGGCGCAGGTTCTGGTTCTCGAACACGCGCACGCGATTCTCCATCACCGTGCCCGTTTCACCGCCGAAGACCAACGCATTGATGGTCTTGCGGTCCTGGCTCAGCATATAGCCCGCCAGCTCAAAGTTGCCCACATGGCTGCCCACCTGCATGAAACCGCCCGGCTCGCGCGTCAGTGCCATGAAGCGCTCGTTGCCCTCAATGACGAGGCGGAAGCGCATGCCGCCATAGATGGCGAAGCGGTCCAGGATGACCTGCCCGAAGCGGAAGTGGTTGGCATAGACATCCGCGAAGGCGCGCAGGGGCGAGTGGCCGAAGCGGCGGCGGAAGAAGCGGTACTGGCTGAGGTAGCCCTGGCGGTTGAAGAGCATGTAGCCGGGTACCACGAAGATGGCCATGCCGCTATAGACAAGCCACAAAGGCAGCCGCGCCACAGTCCGCACCAGTGTGCGCTGCATCCATGGCGTGCCGTCCGTCGTGCCTTTCCATTGAGCGTGTGAAGCCTGTTCCATGTTGCGTCCTGCCTTGGCCGATGCCAAGGTTACGGCGGCTTATGCTACCTTGCTCTCGATATAGTCGTAGAAGTCTGCGAGGGTAGCCACGCTGGCCATCTCCTCGGGTTTGATCTTAAAGCCGAAGTTCTTCTCCACGATGACAACGATGTCCACGAAGTCCAGGCTGTCGATGCCCATGTCCTCCTTCAACGTTGCCTCGGGAGCAATCTTGTCTTCTTCGATTTCCAAGTCTTCGATGAGGAAGTTCCTCACCTTCTCTTCAATTTCTTGTCTTGTCATGATGATATTTTACAATTAAACAATTTTGCAATTTACAATTTTCACGCCGTAAGCTTCCCCCTCGCCCCTTGGAGAGGGGGTTAGGGGGTGAGGCCACACACCACGATGCTGTGCCCCTGCCCGAGGCCGTCGAAGATGCGTTCCACCTGCAGACCCGCCTGCTCGATGTAGTGGGTCATGTCCTCGGTGTTGTACATCTTGGAGTTGCCGTTGGCGATGGCCGTGAAGTAGAGGCTCGTCATGGTGAGGCAGAAGGCGGCGGGCTCGAAGCGCTGACGGTCCCACAGCGTCTCCATGATGAAGACGCGCGTGTCCTTTGTCATGGCGTTCTTGGCGCGTGTGAGGATGCTCACGATCTCCTCGCCGCTGAAGCAGTCCAGGAACTGGCTCATCCAGATGGCGTCCAGACCGCCCTCGCGCTGCGGGAAGAGCGCGTCTTTGTCAAGCAGGTTGATGCCGTAGCCCTTGATGCGGTCGGCACCCTTCTTGCCTGCGGTGTTTGCTTGCATCATACGTATCTGCTGCGGCAGGTCTAGGATGGTGACCTCCACGTCAGGGTCGTGGCCCACGCATTGCAGGGCCCATTTGCCGGTGTTGCCGCCGACATCGTAGAGCGAGCGGGTATGGTACTCCCCGAAGACGATGTCCAGTGCCTCGGGGAACGATGTGTCACTGTAGAAATGGTCGAAGCCGAACCAGCTCTGCTGCACCTGTGCGGGCAACTCGCTGAGGGCTTCATAGACCGTGGGCCACGAGCCGAAATGCTCCAGCCCGGCGGGGCGTCCTTCCTTGAGGGCCTCCTCCAAATGAAACCAGCCCTCGTAGTTCACATCGTGGTTGAAGTCGATGTTCACTCGAGTGGCTGGGTCATTCAGCAGGAACCATCCCGTCTTGGAAAGTGTGAAGCGGTCGGTGGCGGTGTCCACGAGGATCGTGCCGATGCACAGGGCGGCTTCCGTCAGGCATTTCACGGCGTAGTCCGAGAGGCCCGTGCGCTCGCAGATCTCTGCACGCGTCAACCCCTTGTCGGCATCGCGCAGCATGTCCAGAATACCGAACTTAATCATCAAGCGTGAGGCCTGGAACACCACGGGGCCCCAGGCGATGAACTCCGCCAGTCGCTGTGCCTCGCGGGCCGACAGATGCTCTTTCGTGTATGCCTTCTCCAAGGCAGGAAACAGTTTCATTAGGACTTTACAATTTACTAATTTTCAATTTTAGCTTCGCTGACTTTTGTCACGACTCGGCCATTTAAGAGCAAGCTCTTATGACTCTCGCTGCTCCAAAAGTTCAATTGTCCTTATTTCAGTTTCGCAATGCGTTTGCCGAGCTCGCCGAAGGTGTCGTTGAAGGCGCGGTCGGTGGTAGGAGCGGAACCGCCATCTACCTCGTCGATGTCCACCACGAGGAGCGGGTCATTGCTGCCGATGGCTGTCACCGTCAGCGTGCCCCAGGCGCGGATGCAGGGACCGGGAATAAAGCCCATCACATTCACGAACTCGTCGATCTTCGTGATCTTGATGCTCATCTTGTACTTGGCCTGAGAAGCGTCCTTCACGAACGTGATCTTGTTGTTCTTATCGCTGAACTCCTCGATGAAACCGTCATAGGAGATTTGGGTTTTCTCTGGGATGTCGCGATACTTGTCGGTGAGGGGCATCTTGCCGTCGAAGCTGGCACCGGCATAGCTGATCTCCAGCACCATGCCGCCCTCGGCATTCTTGAAGAACTTCTTGTCGCCACCAATCACCTTGATGGGGTTGCTTGCGAATACTGCCACGGCTGCTACAGCCATCACAGCGGTCAGAATCGTACGTTTCATAGTTGTGTTGTTTGTTAAAAGGTTGGTAAATAAAGCAGGTTGATGTGCTCAGACAGAGAGGTTTACCGCTGGTTCATGTTCAGGCTCTTGCGGCGGTAGAAGGCTTCCACAGCCTCCTCGTCGATGCCGTAGTCGGTGCAGTTGTCCTCGGTGATGAAGCTCGGGAGATTGGAGAAATACTCCTGGCAGTAGCCGCGATAGCTGAGGTTGCGGCCGCAGGAGCGGAAGCACTCCTTACCCATCTTGACGACCGTCGAGGGTACGTAGATGACGGGGCTGGTCTCTCTGAAGCCTGTCCCAGCGAAAGCCTTGGGACCCAGTTCCTCCAGGCCGTCGGGCAAGTCGATGCGCTCGAGGTTGGCGAAGGTGAAGGCGGACTCGCCAATCTTCTTCAGTGTACGCGGGAAGCGGACCAGACGCACGGTGTTTTCGCGGAGGAAAGCCTCCTCATCGACTTCCGTGACGGTGTAGGTCTTGTCGCCCATCTTCACGTAGTCGGGGATGACATACTCGCGTGCATGGTACGTGCCTTTGATGACGCTTACCCTGCGGTCGGCTTCCGAGATAACCTGGTAGTTCAGTTCATGGCCGTCGGGCGTGATGGCCGAAAAGCAATGGTTCGAATTCCTCCTCACCTCGATGTCGCGGGAGTACTGTGCCGTGACGGGCTGGTACTCAGGAACTGCGGGCGTGGCGGGGGCTGTGGCCGGAGCCTGCGTGATAGTGGTCACTTCGCCTTTCTTCACGGAGAACACGTCGCTCTTGTTGATTTTGAGCGTCGTAGCGCCCTCTGCGGGGCTCATCGTGTAGAAGTAAGAGGTTTCGCTCTCCTCCAGGTTGTACACATTCAGGATGCTCCCATCCTTCAGGACAATCACATCCTGTGCCATTGCTACAGAAGCAACGAGGAGCAGCAGTAAGGTCATTAAGTGTTTCATTGTTAATAGAGTATTTGTGGGTTTGTAATCTTTAATCCTTAATCCCTAATCCCTAATCCTTCATCCTTCTCAAGATCAGCGCTGAGTTCGTGCCTCCGAAGCCGAAGCTGTTGCTCAGGACGACGTCGAGGTCGATGTCCTCCACGGTCTTGGCCGCCAGGTTCAGGTGCTCGGCGCATTCGTCGGGGTTCTCCAGGTTGATGTTCGGTGCCACGAAGCGGTTCTGCATCATGATGATGCTATACACCAGCTCGCTGGCACCCGCCATCCAGCACTCGTGGCCCGTCATGCTCTTCGTAGAGCTGATGAGCGCATGCTTGCCGCGGAAGAGGCGGTCGAGGGCCATGGCCTCGTACATGTCGCCCTGCTTCGTCGAGGTGGCGTGGGCGTTGATATAGTCGATGTCGTCGGCCGTCACGCCTGCGTCAGCCATTGCGCGCTGCATGGCCACCACGCTGCCTTCGTCGCTGGGCTCCGAGATGCCGCCGCCGTTGCTGCTGAAGCCGTAGCCCACGACTTCCGCCAGGATGTGTGCACCGCGTGCCACGGCGTGGTCATAGTCTTCCAGCACCAATGCTGCCGCACCGCCGCTGGGGATGAGGCCGTCGCGGTCGCGGTCAAAGGGGCGGCTGGCCTTCGCGGGCTCGTCCATGCGTACCGAGAATGCTGCCAGCGCGTCGAACGAAGCCATCGAGTAGTAGTTCGTCTCCTGTGCGCCGCCCGCCAGCACCATGTCCTGCAGCCCCTGCTTGATGAGCATGTAGCCCAACCCTATGCTATGGCTGCCGCTGGCGCAGGCCGCGCTGATGGTGAAGTTCACGCCGCGCAGGTGGAAGATCGTGGAGAGGTTCATGTTCACCGTCGAGTTCATCGACTGGAAGATGATGCCGTAGCCCAGCATCGCCGAGTCGTGCTTCTCCTCCATGATCTTCGAGGCCTCGATGACGGGCTTCGCCGACGAGTCGTTGCCGAAGATGCAGCCCACCTCGTTCTCGCGCAGGTACTGATCGTCGATGCCCGCGCTGGCAAACGCCTGGCGGCTCGCCATGTAGGCATACTGCGCCTCCTCCGACATGCCAGCGCGCGTATGGCGATCCAGCATCTGCTTCGTGATCACCGGCGTCTCCACGATGCCCGTGAGTCCCGAACGATAGCCGTATTCCACGCGTTCCGGCTGCACGCCGATGCCCGATTTACCCTCGCGCAACGACTGTGCCACAGTCTCCACATCCGTTCCCAGGCACGACCAAATGCCCATGCCCGTTATCACCACGCGGCGGCCACCGGCCACCTTCCCCTCTATGTTGTTGTATCTATTGCTCATGAATTGTTAAAGTTTCAAGTTTCAGGTTTCAAGTGTACAGTCCTCCATTAATACTAATCACCTCGCCTGTGATGTAGCTCGCCTCGTCCGACGCCAGGAAGGCCACGGCCGCAGCCACCTCCTCCGGACGCCCGAAGCGCTGCATCGGCACCAGCTTCTTCAGCTCCTCCACGGGCAGCTCCTTCGTCATGTCCGTGTCGATGAAGCCCGGAGCCACGGCATTCACCGTCACGCTCCGCGCTGCCACCTCCTGCGCCAGCGCCTTCGTGGCACCGATCAGCGCAGCCTTTGCGGCGCTGTAGTTCGTCTGACCCGGCATACCCTTGAGGCCGCTCAGCGACGTCACATTCACGATGCGCCCGCCGCGACGGCGAGGCATCATGTGCTTCAGCACGCGGCGCGTGAGGTAGAAGAAGCCGTTCAGCGACGTGTCCACCACCTGGTGCCACTCCTCGTCGGACATCATGAACATCACATTGTCCCTGCGGATGCCCGCATTGTTCACCAGCACACTGATGTAATCCTCCGGGTGGCGCGCCTCCCATGCGTCGAGGGCTGCCTCCACCTGTTCCTGCTTGGCCACGTCAAATGGCAGCAGCTCCGCCTGTCCGCCAGCAGCCTCTATCAACCCCTTCACTTCCTCCGCAGCAGCCGTGTTCGACTGGTAGTTGATGATCACGGGCAACCCCGTTTCCGCCAGCTTTAGGCAGATGGCTCGTCCGATGCCGCGCGAGCCTCCTGTAACTAAGATGTATTTCATTTATATTGTACGTGTACGCGTTATGAGGCCGCAAAGGTACGCATAAAAAACCGAACCACCGCACGAAACCCCAAATAATTTCGCATCAAGCCCATTTTTCCTTCCCCACATCATGTAAAACCTACACTCTTCCCTTCCGCAAAGTCCGCCCTCCAACCACTGCCCTGATTCGGGGCAGTGGTTTTTACTATAGAAACATTCGGCTTTTCCTTATTTGGATTTTCCAAATAAGCAAAGGTGGCTGGAGGGCACGTGGATAGAGGGGAGTGGAGGGGAAAGAGGGGTTGTTCGTGTCTTCGAGGGTTCCCCAAAAAGTTTTTGGCGAGAAAAAGCCTCATTCCCTCAAACTTATTGAATCTCAGTCCATAGAGACTGAGGGAAAGCTGAGGGAATGAGGGAAATGGGGTGAGAAAAGGGTCAGCGGCTACTTCGAAGCCCCTGCGGAAGCGTTCTGGGGACAGACGCGGTAGCGCTCGCCGTAGGCCGTATGGCGGTATTGATAAGGTTGCGATGGTAATAAGGTCAGGTGCTTATGGCGAATTCCACCGGTGGAACTCGCCGTAAGACCAGGCTCTTCACGGGCGAGGAGCATTTTTTTAATCCTGCACCCCTTCATTTCGTTGCCTTTTGTCACTTTTCCCTCACTCTCTCACCCTTTCCCTCAGCATTCCCTCAAGCTTATTGGCTAATAGTCAACAAGTTTGAGGGAATGAGGGATTCTGACAATAAAAAAATAAAATGGAGTCCTCGTCACTTCACGAGGATCTTGCGATGGTCGTGGATGTAGAGACCTTTGCGGGGGTGGGAGAGGGGGATGCCCTGGAGGTTGTACCACGTGGAGGTGGCGGCGGGCGGGGCCGCAATGGCGGTGATGGCGTCCTTTACCACATCGAACAGGCGCATATAGAAATAGGTGTCCGCAAGTTCAAGCACCAGCATATAGGGGTAGGCCTGATAGGGGTGACAGAGGTGCCACTCCGTGTCGCCCTCGAAGCGATAGACCTGGCAGAGCAGGTAGGTGCCGCTGGGTAAGCTGGCATCGAAGGAGATGCGGGGGTTGTTGAGGAAGTGGTCTTGCTGCTGGGCAGCAATTGTGACGGCTTTATTACTGACGACCTGCACGAAGGTGTCGCCCTGATAGAGCGCCCAGCCAATCTCGGCCTTGAGTGTGGACGCGGGCTCGAGGTTGTATTGTGCCACCACGCTGCCCTCCAGGTCGTAGGTCTCCGCGCGACTGTGCAGATACAGGTCTGACGATTCACTGACGCTGCACTGCATGGCGGGCAGCAGCTGCTCGTTCTCCTGGATGGGTTGTAAGCCTACAAAGGCATATTGGTCGTACTGGTATGTGCCATGCGTTCCTGGGCTCAGTACTGAGAGGGCGAAGAAGCCGTCGTACTGGCCGCTCCAACCCCAGTTGATGTGGAAGAGGCCGTTGGCATCGCAGCCGTCAACGATGAAGAGGTGCCCGACTCTTTCATTTTTACCGCGATAGAGCACGGGGCGTCCAGCCTCGAGCTCGTCGTAGATGATGTTTGCCCAGCGGCTGGTGGTGTAGCTGTCGCGCCGCAGCAAACGGCAGTTGGGGCTGTAGTGGAACGTGGAGATCATGTCCTCCGCCGTCAAGCTGGCTGTGGATTCGTCCGTAGCATATTGCATCTCCACGGCCTGCCCGCAGTAGCGCATCAGCTCTGCCACGGCATCTGCCGAGAGCCCTGTGGCGGTCTTGGCATAGGTGGTCTGCATCTGCTCCCATTTGAAGGTCGTGGCGGGTAGCTCCTTGACGGTGTGGCCATGGGCCGCGTAGCTGTCCAGCGCCTCACACGCCAGCGGCCACCTCCAGTAGTGCATGAACTCCGCCATCGCCGTGGCCACACAGCCCGCGAGGCAGCGGTGGGTGGCGTCGTAGCCGGATTCGTCGTAGTCCACGTAATTGCCGTCGGGGCACCAGCTGTTATAGGGCGCTGTTTGGTTCCATTGGGCCGTGAGCATCGGTGCGATGGCCTTGTCGCTGGCTCTGCGCGCTGCGGTCTTCATGGGTTCTGCGGTCTCCAAGCTTTCTATCTGGCGGGCGTAGCCCTCCAGCCACCAGCGCAGGTTCGGGGGCAGCGATGCCTCGTCCAGGTTGCCTTGCAGGGCGTAGCCGAGGATCTCCGTGGTGCGGTCGTCGGCGCTGACGATGACAAAGCCGCCGTCGTCAGCGGCGTTGAAGATGTAGTAGGGCTCGTTCGTCCGTGGTGCCTTGGCGCGTGGCGCAGCAGTATCGGCCACGAAGTGCCTGTCGGGAAGGACGCGCTGCGCCTTCATGAGAGCCTCGTTTCTATCGATTCCATCGGCATTTGCGACCATGGCAGCGGCCAGCGTGATGAGGAGTAGTAGATGCTGTTTCATAGGCTATAAGCAATGAGTAGCGGTGGTCTTAGTACGAGGCAAAGGTAGGCATTATATCCTGAACTTTACCACAAAAAAGGAAAAAAGTGACGGCTGTTCCTGATTTATTTCTCGTTTTATGCATTCGGAACGCAGTTTTTTGCCTATATTTGCAGCAGAAAATCGACTTTCAACACCATTTTCATGAAGAAAAGAATCCAATTCAGCCTGGTCTATCGCGATATGTGGCAGAGCTCAGGCAAGTTCCAGCCGCGCAAAGACCAGCTGGAACGCATCGCACCCGCCATCATCGACATGGGTGTCTTCGACCGCGTAGAAACCAATGGCGGCGCCTTCGAGCAGGTGAACCTGCTGGCGGGCGAGAACCCCAACGCCGCCGTGCGCGCCTTCTGCAAGCCCTTCAATGAGGTGGGCATCAAGACGCACATGCTGGACCGCGGCCTCAACGCCCTGCGTATGTACCCCGTGCCCGACGACGTGCGCGAGCTGCAATATAAGGTGAAGCACGCCCAGGGCGTGGACATTCCCCGTATCTTCTGCGGCCTGAACGATGTCCGCAATATCATCCCCTCGGTGAAGTGGGCCAAGGCTGCCGGCATGACGCCGCAGGCTACGCTCTGCATCACCACCTCGCCCGTGCACACGGTGGAGTACTACCTGAACATTGCCGACCAGGTCATCGCTGCCGGTGCCGAGGAGATTTGCCTCAAGGACATGGCCGGCATCGGACAGCCCGCACTCCTGGGCGCCCTCACCAAGGCCATCAAGACCAAGCACCCCGACATCATCATACAGTACCACGGCCACAGCGGCCCCGGCCTCTCCATGGCCAGCATCCTGGAGGTCTGCAACAATGGCGCCGACGTCATCGACACCGCCATCGAGCCGCTGTCGTGGGGTAAGGTGCACCCGGACATCATCAGCGTGCAGTCGATGCTGAAGAACGAGGGCTTCGAGGTGAAGGAAATCAATATGAACGCGTACATGAAGGCGCGCGCGCTCACGCAGGAGTTCATCGACGACTGGCTCGGCTACTTCATCAACCCGGGCAACAAGCTCATGAGCTCGCTGCTCCTGGGCTGCGGCCTCCCCGGCGGCATGATGGGTTCCATGATGGCCGACCTCGCCGGCATCCACGGCGTCATCAACCAGACGCTGAAAGCCAAGGGCGAGCCCGAGCTCTCGCAGGACGACATCCTCGTGAAGCTCTTCGACGAGGTGGCCTACGTGTGGCCGCGTGTGGGTTATCCACCACTCGTAACGCCCTTCTCGCAGTATGTCAAGAACATCGCCCTCATGAACCTGCTCACCATGGCGCAGGGCAAGGGCCGCTTCGTGATGATGGACGACAGCATGTGGGGCATGATCCTGGGCAAGAGCGGCAAAATCCCCGGTTCCATCGACCCCGAGCTCGTGGAGCTGGCCAAGAAGCAAGGCCGCGAGTTCACCGATGCCGACCCGCACACGCTGCTGAAGAACGCCCTGCCCGACTTCATCAAGGAGATGGAGGAGAACGGCTGGGAGCGCGGACAGGACGACGAAGAGCTCTACGAGCTGGCCATGCACCCCGAGCAGTACCGCAACTACAAGAGTGGTCAGGCCAAGAAGAACTTCCTCGCCGATCTGGAGAAGGCCAAGGTCGCCAAGGCACAGAGCACCGCAGGCCCCAAGGTGAGTATCGAGGAACTGAGCGCCTTCAAGCATGCCAAGGCCGACGCCATCGCGGCACCCGAGAACGGCCAGGTGCTCTTCGAGGTCAGCGGCGATGCTGGCGTGACGCGCTGCATCGAGCCCGCCATCGGCACCGAGTACAAGGAGGGCGCCACCGTCTGCTACCTGCAGACGCAGTACGGACAGCTCGTGCCCCTCACCGCCCCCTTCGCTGGCAAGCTCGTGGACATCACGGCCTTCCAGGGCAAGAAGGTCATCAAGGGCCAGGCCATCGCGTGGTTAGAGCGCAAGGCCTGAACAGGATCCAAGAAAAATCTTATCGTTTGATGATAGCGCGCACGGCAAACCAGCCGTGCGCTGCTATTGCATGGCCCCAGCCGTAGTGGCGGCCCATTAGTCGCAAGCGCTCCATGAGTGAGCGGCGGTGGTTGCGCGTCGTCATGCCCTCGGCCAGGTAGTCGGTGAGGATGAGGTGCGTGTTGTGGAGCGTCAGATGGCGCTTCTCGGCGCGCCGCATCACGCGGATGCACCAGTCGTAGTCGGCCGAGAAGCGGAAGCGGAGGTCGTAGAGGTTGCTGCGGGCGATGTCCGTGCGCACATAGAAGCTCTGGTGGCACACCAGCATACCGCTGAGGAAACAGCCGGAGGTCAGCTGCTCGGGCGCCTGCAGACGGCGGTGGCGCAGGAAGTGGCCGTCGTTGTCCACGAGGTCCGTCTCGCCATAGGCCACGGCGGGGCGGCGCGACGGGTTGTAGCGCGCCTCCAGCTGTGCGGCCACCTCGGCCAGCGTGGTGGGGCTGTGGAACTTGTCGCCGGCATTCAGGAAGATGATGTAGTCGCCCTTGGCCTGCAGGATGGCTTTGTTCATTGCATCGTAGAGACCGTTGTCCGGCTCGCGCACCAGCACGATCTGGTGGGGGTGGCGCTCATCGGTGTTGCGCTCCACGTAGTGCTGGATCTCGGTCATCGTGGAGTCATTGGAGCAGCCGTCCACGATGAGGTGCTCCACAGCGGTGTGAGTCTGTTGGGAGACGCTGTCGAGCGTGCGGCGGATGGTGGCGCCTGCGTTATATGTGACGGTGACGACCGTGAAGCGTATCATTATCTCTTTAAACCTTAAACTTTAAACCTTAAACTTTAAACCATAAACCCTCAACCATAAACCTTAAGCCATAAGCCGCTCGTAGAGCTCCACGTACTGCCGCACGACCGCCTCTTCGCCGAAGCGGGCGGCCACGCTCTGCCGCAGCATGTCCGCAGGCAGGTGTGCGTCCAGCGCCCAGCGGATGCCGGCGGCTAGGTCGCCGATGTCGCCGTAGCGAGCCAGGTAGCCGTCGCGCAGATGGCAGATGATGTCGGTCTGTCCGCCGCGGTCGAAGCTCACGGGCGTGCAGCCGCAGGCCATGGCCTCGGCCAGCGTCTGCCCGAAGGTCTCGTAGTCCGAGGCACAGACGGCCACGTCGGCAGCGGCGTACAAACGGCTTAGCGCCAGCGCGCCCTCCACTCGGCCCACGGCGGTGTAGGGCACCGGGATGCGGCCCAGCCAGCTCCGGTCCTTCAGCGTGCCAAAGAGCAGCAGGTGCAGCGGCCGCCCACCGCTCACCACCTTCTGCAACGCTGCCAGCAGGCGCGGAAGTCCCTTGAGCGGTTGGTCCAGGCGCGCTGCGCCGAACACGACAACCGCTGCATCCGCGGGGATGCCCAGCTGGCGGCGCGCCTCCGCCTTGTCCTGTGGCTGGAACTGATCTATCGGCAGGACGTTGGGGATCACCGTGATGCGATGTCCCTGTGTAAGCGCACTCTCGCGGGCACGCTCTGCCGTCCATGCGCTCACGGCGACAAAGGCGAGGTGCCCCTTGGCGTAGGCCGCCAGCTTCTGCCCGAACACGCGCCAGGCGAGGTCGCGGGCTGCAGGGGCCTGCAGCTGCGGGCAGTCGTGGCAATGGGTGTGATAGAGCATGCACTCGCCCGGATGGTGGCAAACGCCGGTGACGGGCCACAGGTCGTGGAGCGTCCATACCACGGGCTTGCCGCTCTGGAGTATCTTCTGAATCTGCCGCATCGACAGCAGCCCCTGATTCACCCAGTGCAAGTGGATGATGTCGGCCTGCTGGAAGGCTGGCAGCCGCGTGATGTCAACGCCCGCATTGGCGATATCCACCGCCCACAGCCCCTGAAGGCTGAAGCGATTGGCCACCCAGATGCAGAAACGCTCCCAGAGAAACGCCCAGCGCAGGCGCCAGCGCGGCAGCAGGGCGATGGTGGAAGATTTCTCACTCTGCTTGTCGCGTACCAGCATCTGTACCTCCACGCCCTGTCGCTGCAGGGCATCAGCGAGGCGCGAAGAAGCCACCGCTGCCCCGCCCGTCAGTTCGCTTGTATTGACAATCAGTACACGCATTCTGGGTGCAAAAGTACGGAAAAAGTGAAAAATGAAAGAATGAAAAGTGAAAAATTCATGGTGAGAAGAAAAAAACTCTCAACTTTAAACTTTAAACTCTCAACTTTTTACTACCTTTGCCCCGCAATCCACGCCCAGATGGTGGAATTGGTAGACACGAGGGACTTAAAATCCCTTGGCCAGTGATGGCCGTACGGGTTCGATTCCCGTTCCGGGCACTTCCTTTAAAACTAACCGACTTATGAAACAGACTTTTCGTATAGTGCTGTGTTTGCTGCTGAGCGTGGTGAGCATGGCAGGTGTCTTTGCCGCTGACAAGGTGAACGGCTTATGGATATCACCCGCACCAGGCAAC